>WBZO01000371.1_pt1 | contig 100908 bp, 112 predicted proteins | sample 5204261 | NCBI WGS metagenome assembly WBZO01 (sample SAMN12412400, study PRJNA552823) | activated sludge metagenome | isolation source: activated sludge from anammox sidestream of wastewater treatment plant... | place: USA: North Carolina | collected 2017-09 | reverse complement strand
AACCTCGATCGGATCCCCCCGGGCGCCTCGATGCCCCTGGTCAAGCCGCGCTCGATTGATGACGTGCCGATCCTCGCGGTGACGTTGTGGGGCGATCGGTACGACGATTTCACCCTGCGTACGCTGGCCGCGCAGGTGCACGACGCCGTGAAGGAAGTCCCCGACGTGTCGGAGGTGACGCTGCTCGGCGGGCGCCGGCGCGAGGTGCGGGTGGAACTGGACCCGGCCCGGCTGGCCGCCTACGGCATCGATCCGCTGATGGTGCAGCAGGCCCTCGGCAGCGCCAACGTCAGCGTGTTCACGGCCGGGCCCATCAGCGGCAACGCCGCCCTGCGCGTGCAGGCCGGCGACCGGCTGCGCTCGGTCGACGACGTGCGCCACACCGTCGTCTCGCATCACCAGGGACGCGCCATCCAGGTGCAGGATCTGGCCCGCGTGGTGGACGGTGACGCCGAGCCGAACGCCTACGTCATGTTCCACTCGCGCGAGGGCGGCAGCCACCCGGCCGTGACCATCGCCGTGGCCAAGCGCAAGGGCACCAACGCGATTGCCGTGGCCCATCGCGTGGAGGCGAAGCTCGACACGCTGCGCGGCACCCTCGTGCCCGACGACGTCCAGCTCACCATCACCCGCAACTACGGCGAGACGGCCGCGGAAAAATCGAACGAACTGCTCTACCACATGCTGATCGCGGTGGTGTCGGTGTCGGCGCTGATCTGGATTGCGCTGGGCCGGCGCGAGGCGCTCGTCGTGCTCATCGCCATCCCGGTCACGCTTGCGCTCACCCTCTTCCTCTTCTATCTCTACGGCTACACGCTCAACCGCATCACGCTGTTCGCGCTGATCTTCTCCATCGGCATCCTCGTCGACGATGCGATCGTGGTCGTGGAGAACATCGTCCGGCACGCGCGCATGTCACCGGACGGGCCCACCGGCCTGGTGGGCGTTGCCATCCGCGCGGTCGACGAGGTCGGCAACCCCACGATCCTGGCGACGTGGACCGTCGTCGCGGCGATCCTCCCGATGGCGTTCGTCGGCGGCCTGATGGGCCCCTACATGCGGCCCATCCCCGTCGGGGCGTCCGCCGCGATGATCTTCTCGCTCGTCGTCGCCTTCATCGTCACGCCGTGGGCCGCCGTGCGGCTGCTGAAGTCCTCCGGCGGCCACGAGCACGAGCAGGACGATGCGCTCACCCGCCTCTACCGGCGGGTGATGGGCCCGCTGATCGGCAGCACGCGCAACGGCCTGCTGTTCCTCGGCGGTGTCGCCGTGCTGCTGCTCGTGGCGATCGCCTTCGTCCCGTTGAAGTGGGTCAAGGTGAAGATGCTGCCGTTCGACAACAAGAGCGAGTTCCAGGTGATCGTCGACATGCCCGAGGGGACGCCGCTGGAGGACACGCAGCGCGTGGTCTCCGAACTCGCGGCGGCGACCATGACCGACGCCGACGTCGTCAACGTCCAGAGCTACACCGGCACCGCATCGCCCTACAACTTCAATGGCCTGGTGCGGCACTACTTCATGCGCCAGCAGCCGCACGTGGCCGACCTGCAGGTGAACCTCACCGGCAAGGACGCGCGGAAGCAACAGAGCCACGACATCGCCAAGCGGGTGCGCGAACGACTGCTGCCGGTGGCGAAACGGCATGGCGCGACGGTGCAGGTGGCCGAGGTCCCCCCGGGCCCGCCCGTACTCCAGACGCTGGTGGCCGAGGTCTACGGCCCCGACGCGGCGCGCCGGACGGAACTGGCCACGCAGTTGAAGGGGATCTTCGAAGCGACGCCCGGCGTCGTCGACGTCGACTGGTACGTGGAGGCTCCGCAGACCCGCGTCGATCTCGTCGTCGACGACGAGAAGGCGGCCGCGGCGGGACTCTCGGCCGCCTCGGTGGCCTCGGTGGTCCGCATGGCCAGCGCGGGACAGGTGGCGGGCCTGCTGCACGATCCCGCGGCGCGCGAGGACGTGCCGATCGTGCTGCGGCTGCCGCGGACGCGGATGGCCGGACTCAACGAGATCGAATCGCTCCGGCTGACCGGCACGCGGCCCGTCGCGATCGGCGAGATCACCCGCCGGCGCGAGGCGATCGAGGACCAGAGCCTCTACCACAAGAACCTGCTGCCGGTGACCTACGTCACCGCCGATCTCGCCGGCGAGGCCGAGAGCCCGGTCTACGCCATCATGGCGATGAACGAGGCGATCGGCAGGATGACCCTGCCCGAGGGCTACGGCGTGGACGTCTTCAACGCGCGGCAGCCCTTCGACAGCGCGAAGTACGCGATGAAGTGGGACGGCGAATGGCACATCACGATCGAGGTGTTCCGCGACCTCGGCCTGGCTTTCGGTACCGTGCTGCTGCTCATCTACATCCTGGTGGTGGGGTGGTTCCAGTCGCTGAAGACGCCGTTCACCATCATGGCGGCCATTCCGTTCTCGCTGGTCGGCATCCTGCCGGCCCACGCGGCGATGGGGGCCTTCTTCACCGCCACGTCGATGATCGGCTTCATCGCCGGCGCCGGCATCGTCGTGCGCAACTCGATCATCCTCGTGGACTTCATCGAGCTGCGCGTGAGCCACGGCATGCCGCTCGCGCAGGCCGTGGTCGACGCCGGGGCCGTGCGGTTCCGCCCGATGGCGCTGACCGCCGCGGCGGTCGTCGTCGGCGCCGGCGTCATCCTGTTCGACCCGATCTTCCAGGGCCTCGCCATCTCGCTGATGGCCGGCGAGGTGGCGTCCCTGCTGCTGTCGCGCATGGCCGTGCCGGTCATGTACTACCTCTCGGCGCGCCACGACCACGCGCCCGCGACGGTGCCCGCGCCGGCGCCGGCCGCGTGAGACCGGATTCGATTCGGAAGGAGTCTGACAATGACCGTTGATCGCATGCTGCGCATCGTCGCGGGCACGTTCGTCATGGCGAGCGTCGCGCTCGGCTACTACGTGCACCCGGGGTTCTTCCTGTTCACGGCCTTCATCGGCCTGAACCTGTTCCAGTCGGGCTTCAGCAACTGGTGCCCGATGATGACCTTCCTCCGGAAGGCCGGCCTGAAGGGATGAGTGAGCACATGGCCATCGAAGAGACACGATACGGACTGCGCGCCCCGGTGGCGCTGGGCTACGAGGCGGCGCTGGAGAAGACCATTGCCGCGCTGAAGGATCAGGGGTTCGGCGTCCTGACGACGATCGAGATCGACAAGGCGCTCAAGGAGAAGCTGGGGGTGGAGTTCCGCCGCTACACGATCCTCGGCGCCTGCAACCCGCCGCTGGCGCACCGCGCGCTGTCGACCGAACTCGAGCTGGGGTTGCTGCTGCCCTGCAACGTGATCGTCTACGAGCGGCCCGAGGGCGGCAGCGTGGTGGCCGCCATGGCGCCGTTGCCGACCATCGGCATGGTGGGCAATCCGTCGCTTCACGAGGTGGCGCGGGAGGCCGACGAGCGGCTGCGCAAGGCGCTGGAAGCCGTCGTGCGCGACTGACGGCGGCGCGCCAGCCGACCTGCTGGAACGAGGCGGGCCGGCCTGTCCAGCGTTCAGGCCGGCCCGCAATCACCGCGCCGCTGACGGCGCGTCAGTCACGCGACGTTGCCAACATCAGAAGCTGCCGAAGGTTCCGCTCGCATCGTCGAGCGGGATCTGCTGTTCGGGCGTTCTGGCGGCAGCGGGCCGGTTCGTCGAAGCCGGCGCCAGCGTCATCACCTTGGCGCCAGTCCGGGCGCCGGGCCGCGTCTTCAAGGGGCGCGCGACGCCCGAACCCTGGGCCCGGCCCACCATCGCCTCCAGCCGCTCCACCAGTTGCATCGACATCTCGGCCTGGGCGTTGAGCTCCTCGCTGGCCGCCGCGCTCTCCTCCGCGGTGGCGGCCGTCGTCTGGGTGACCTTCTCCATCTGCTGAATAGCGGTGGTCACCTGGTGAATGCCCTGGGCCTGCTGCTGACTGGCCGCCGAGACGCCGTCGGCAATCGCCTTCACCTTGGCGACCGACTCGGTGAACTGGCCGATGGAAGCCGCTACGCGCTGCACCTTCTCGGAGCCCTCCTGCGCGCTGGTCGACGACTCCTCGATGAGGCTCGCCGTGTCGCGGGCGGCCTGGGCCGCGCGCTGGGCGAGGCTGCGGACCTCGTCGGCCACCACGGCGAAGCCCATACCCGCCTCCCCGGCCCGGGCGGCTTCCACCGCGGCGTTCAGCGCGAGGATGTTGGTCTGGAACGCGATCTCGTCGATCGTCTTGATGATCTTCGAGACCTTGCCCGACGACTCCTGGATGGCCGCCATCGACGTCACCATCTCCTGGAGCATCCGGTTGGAGTCGAGCACCTGCTGGTCCACCTGCGCCATGAGCCGCGCCGCCTCGCCCGCGTGCTCGGCGTTCTGGTGCGTCATCGAGCCCATCTCCTCCATCGACGCCGACGACTCCTCGAGGCTGGCCGCCTGCTCGGTGGCCCCCTGGCTGAGCGACTGCGCCGCCGTCGACACCTGCGAGGAGGCCGCGACCACCTGCTCGGAGGCCTCGCGCAGCTCGGTGGCCGTGCCGCGCAGGGTTGTCGCGATCGCCCGAACCGACCAGACCACGGCGACGCCGACGGCCGCCGCAAGCAGCAGCACTGTCACGATGAGCCACCACGCCCGGGCGTAAGCGGCATCGGCATTGGCCGCGTCGGCGGCGAGCATGTCGCGTTGCAGTTGCACGACGACGTCCATATCCTTCAGGACTCGAGCGAGAATCGGGTTTGCCTTGGAGGCGGCCAACTGACGAGCCTCGTCGGCCTTGCCCGACTCGGCAAGCGCGATGACGTCGTCCTTGAAACCCGCCCACTCTCGAGCGGCTGCAACGGCGTCGGCCACCGCCTTCTTGCCGTCGTCGGTGTCCAAGAGAGGCGTGACTTCCGCCGCGAGGGCGCTGAACTCACGCAGCATCTCATCCGCCTCAACCCTTCCAGCCTTCAGAGTGTCCTGTTCGCGCGTGTAGCCGGCGAGCTGGATTCGGCGGAGGATCGCCTTCGCATCGAGGGCATGTCCGCGCATGACCAGCGCGAGTTCGAGCCGCTTTGCTGTCACCGAGGTGACCGATTTCATACGCTCGTCCAGGGTGTCGGTCACCCATACCGCCGATCCGCCCAGAATGATCAGGAGCGCGACGAGAGCACCGAACCCGCTGTAGAGCTTCTTGCCAACCGTCCACTTACCCATGACTACCTCCAGCCTGACGTGATCCGTGCCCGCGACGCGCGTGAGTGCCGTTCGGAGCGTGGCGACTACCAGGCTCTGCCCAACGAAATCGGCGGTGCGCTGACAGCTCTGAGCTCGACCGTCGACAAATCGCATCCCGCCGGCGGCTGCGGCCGCGGTACATGCGCGCGGGCCGGGTCGCACATCGAGCGTGACCAGGCCCGCGAGAGATGGACGTGCCGGGACGCCGGGATCTCGCGCCGACGCCAACCACACGCCCTGTCCGCCACCGCGCGCCAGGCGCGGAGACGGACCGGTGTGTCAGAAACTGCTGCCGATCGATCGTTCGGCGGCGAAGATGCAGTCGAGGTCCAGCAGGATCTTGACCGTGCCCTTCACCTTGGCGACGCCCTTCATGTAGTCGGTGCGGACGGCGTTGCCGAACTCGGGCGTCTCCTCGATCTCTTCCGGCGCGATGTTCACGACCTCGCTGACCGCATCGACGACGATGCCCACCAGCGCGGCGGTGCCCGCGGCCGACACCTGCACGACCACGATGGAGGTGCGGTCGGTGTAGTCGATGCCAGCGAAGCCGAACTTCGCACGCAGGTCGATGACCGGGATCACCTTGCCGCGCAGGTTGATGACGCCCTTCACGTAGGGCGGCACCTGCGGTACGACGGTGATGTCCATCATCTTGATGATCTCGCGCACGCGCAGGACGGGCAGCCCGTACTCCTCCTGGCCGAGCGCGAACGTGAGGTACTTGCCCGCAAGGGCCTTGCGGAGGTCCACACTCTCGACGGGTGGGACGGCGGTGGTCGACATCGATTCCTCCAGGAGAACGGAGCGCGGCGTTCGGGTCGAGTCCCGGGGCGGCCGGTCGCCTTGGCCGTTCGTGCCGCAGCCGCGCGGCCGTTCACGGCACTGGAAGAGGAATCGGCCGGCCTGCGGGAATGGTTAGGTCGGCCGTAGCGCCGCGTGGCGGACCACCCGGCCCGTCGCGCGCTTCAGGCGACCCGTCTCGTGCTGAGCCGGTCGAAGCACTCGAAGATCAACGGCGGCATGCGCAGCAGCGTCGCCACGTGCGCGGCGCCTCCCCTCGCAATCGCCTCCTTGGGCATCCCGAAGACCACGCAGGAGCGCTCGTCCTCGGCGATCGTCTCGGCGCCCGTCTGCCGCAGCGCGACCATCCCGTCGGCGCCATCGGCGCCCATGCCCGTGAGCAGCAGCGCGACGACCGGCACGCCTTTCAGCCTGGCGATCGAATGAAAGAGCACGTCGACGGCCGGCCGCTGGTGGTGCACGGGCGGGCCCTGCTTCACCGCGGTCCGCAACTGGACACCGAAGCGCTCCACGACCAGGTGGAAGTCGCCCGGCGCGAGGTAGGCGGTGCCGCGCTCGAGCAGTTCCCCGCCCGCGGCCTCGCGCACGCTCATCGGGCAGATGCCATCGAGGCGCTCGGCGAAGGCGCGCGTGAAGTTGGCCGGCATGTGCTGGACGATGACGATCGGCGGGACGTCGGCGGGCAGACGCGTCAGCAGGGCCTCGATGGCCTGCGTGCCGCCGGTGCTCGCGCCGATGGCGATCAGGCCGTTTGCCCGTCGTGCCGGCACGACGGCGGGCGCAGGCCGCTGGGTGGCGAGCGCGTCGGGGCGCGCCACGCGGTAGCCGCTGGTGCGCAGCGCGCGGATGCGCTGCTTGAGCCGGTCGGCGACCTGCGGCACCGAGTAGGGCCCACCGGGCTTGGGGATGACGTCGATGGCGCCCAGCCGCAGCGCCTCGATGCTGGCGCTCGACCCGGCCTGGGTCAGCGAACTGACCACGATGACCGGCATGGGGCGGTGCGCCATCAGCTTCCGGAGGAAGGTGAGCCCGTCCATGCGCGGCATCTCGATGTCGAGCGTCAGGACGTCAGGGGCGAGCTGCACGATCAGGTCGCGCGCCATGTAGGGATCCGACGCGCCGCCGACGACTTCCATGTCCGGTTCGCTCCGGATGGCGTCCGAGAGCAGCTTCCGCACGATCGCCGAATCGTCGACCACCAGCACGCGGGCCTTGCGGGCAGCGCTCATCATGACAACCCGGGCTCGAAGTGGAGCCGCAGCCTCATGGGGAGGTCGTTGAGCGTGAGGAACAGCTCGCCCTCGCCCGGCCCTGGCGCGTCCAGCGGCGGCAGCGGACCGGGCGCGTGGCGCGTGACGACGGGCGGCACGAGATCGAACCGCCAGTCCCGGCAGGCGCGGCTGAGCCAGGCGCCGCAGACCTGGTTGCAGAACTCGCCGCAGACGTCCTGGATCATCGGCTCGGTCACCGGCGCATCCGGTTCCAGGCCGACGAAGGCGTCCAGCAACTGGCGCGCGAGCGGCTCGCCGACGGCCAGCTCGACGTGGCCCGCGAAGGCGCCGGCGAACGCCACGCGGGTGACGAACCAGGGAAACGCCGGCGGGCGCTCTCCCGGGTCGAACACGGGCGGGTGCGCCGCCAGATCGGCGAACTGCCCGGCGTCGCTCGGCGCCCAGAAGGCGAAGAAGCTGCGCTCGGCCACCTCGTGGAGGGCGGCTCGGATCGCCTCCCTGTGGTCAGCGAAGGCCGGCGCAGGCCGCGACCTGTCCAAGGACATCACGCATCACCTCCGGGCGGAACGGTTTCTCGACATACAGCCGGACGTTGAGGTCCCGGGCCTCCTCGCGGCGCGCGTCCGATCCGTCTGTGCTGATGATCACGCGCGTCAGCTTGCGGTAGCGTTCGTTCTTTCCCACTTCCCGCAGCAGCTCGATACCGCCCATCACCGGCATGTTGATGTCGGTGAACAACGCGTCGATCGGGTGCGCCGCGAGCACGGCGAGCGCCTCGGCGCCGTTGGCCGCCTCGTGAACGTGCTCGATCGGCACGTCGCAGAGTCCGGCCACGCGCCGCAGCATCATCCGCATCATGGCCGAGTCGTCGACGATGAGGATGTTCAGCGGCCGGGCGCCGCCAGGGTTCGAGTGATGACTGCCGTCCATCATGTGCTCCGCGCTTCAGAGCTGCCGCGAGATCTCGCGGCCGGAGGTGATCTGCACGCGGCCATCAACCGCGTGCAGGTTGACCGTGCGCACGAGCTTGCCGCCGACGTCTTCCGCCTTGATCAGCACGCCGTTCCGCCAGAGGATGTTCTTGGTCGCCAGCGTGTTCCGCTTGCCGATGTCGAAGCTGGTGCCCTCGCCCGCCATCTCGGCGCCGCCGACCAGCCAGACCAGACAGCGGCCCTTCTGCAGGCCCCGGGCGTAGGCTGTCTGGAACAGCAACGGGATGCCGGTGTCGGCGAACGTCGCTGGCTGGTCCCTGGCGCGCAGCAGGTTGATGCGCGAATCGGGCAGGAGCACGTGCAGCAGGCCCGCGACGCGCACCACCGGATCCCAGATGCACACGGCCACACAGCTGCCCAGCGCGTGGGTCACCAGGACGTCGGCGGCGCTGCCGGAGACGGCGAACTCCCCGATGCCGACCACCACGCGTTGTCCGGCGGCAGCGGCCTCGGCGACCCCGCCCGAGACTTCGGCGAGCGGATCGGGTCCGCCATGGTCGAGTCGCCGCGGGGCCGTCTGGGACGCGGCGGCCCGCCAGGGGCGATCCCTCACGGGTCCCTCCGCTTGTAGACGGCGGGCGCTACCCACCGCAGGTCGTGCGTGATGCCGTTGAGGCTCTCGGAGTGCGAGATGAACAGATACCCGCCGGGGCGCAGGTGCCGCTCGAGCATCGACACCACCCGCTGCTGCACCGGCCGGTCGAAGTAGATCATCACGTTCCGGCAGAAGATCACCGCGAACCGCGTGCCCAGATCGCCGATCTCGAGCAGGTTGCGCTGCTCGAAGCGGACCCGCTGCCGGATCGCGGATCGGACGCGTGCCAGGCCTTCCTGGGCGCCGGCGCCCTTCTCGAAGTACTTCCGCAGCAGCGGCTGGGGTATGTCGCGGACGCGCTCCAGCTTGTAGATCCCCCTGGTTGCGGCCGCCAGCACCTTCGTCGACAGGTCGGATGCGAGGATGCGCACCCCCGGGGCGCGGGCCCCGGCCATCGCTTCGTCGAGGACCATGGCGAGCGTGTAGGGCTCCTCGCCGCTGGAGCAGGCGGCGCTCCACACGTCGACCGTCGGCAGGCCGCGCGCGAGCACGTCGGGCACCACCTTCTGGCGGAGCAGGTCGAAGTGCTGCGGCTCCCGGAAGAAGCTGGTGTGGTTGGTGGCGATCGCGTCGAGCAGCATCACCAGTTCGCCGCCCTCGACATCGCGCTCGAGCGCCGCCAGGTAGTCGGAGTAGGAGCGGACGCCGAGGGCCTTCAGGCGCTTCTGCAGACGCGCGGTGACCAGCGCCCGTTTGCCGTCGTGCAGCGTGATGCCGCTCTTGCGGTACACGAGGTCGATGACCGCGGCGAGTTCGCGGTCGGAGATCGGCGCAGGTTCGATGAGCCCCCCTGGCCAGACCGGCGCCAGACGCAGTGCCGTGCTCATGTCCTCCCTGCTCTCCCTGCCGGCCGCGGCCTCACGCGGCCTCGGCGCCCAGCCGTCCCATGAGCGCCGACAGGCCGCCTGCGTCGAGAATCAGGCCGACACGGCCGTCGCCGAGAATGGCGCCGCCCGCGATGCCGCGCACGTGCGCGAAGCCGTCGCCCAGCGACTTGATGACGACCTCCTGCTTGCCGAGCAACTGGTCCACGAGCAGCGCGAGCGGCCGGCCATCGCCCTCGATCACGACGACGGTAGCCTCTGCCGGGTCCTGCACGGCGCCGTCGACGTGGAACAGCTCTCCAAGTCCCACCAGCGGCATGAGCGAGTCGCGCACGCGAATCATCCGCGGCACCCCGTGCACGTGGTGGATCTGGTCGGCCCGCGGGCGCAGCGACTCGCGAATCGAGAAGGTGGGCAGCACGAACCGCTGCGCTCCCACGCGCAGCAACAGCCCTTCGACGATGGCGAGCGTGAGCGGCAACTTGATGAAGAACGTCGTCCCCTGCCCCGCGACCGTCTGGATGTCGACGCGGCCGCGCAGCGCTTCGATGTTGCGCCGCACGACGTCCATCCCCACGCCACGACCGGAGATCTCCGTCACCTTCTCGGCCGTCGAGAACCCGGGCCTGAAGATCAGCTGGCAGATCTCCTGCGTCGCCAGCGACTCGCCCGGCTGCACGAGGCCCTGGGCCACGGCCTTGGCCAGGATGCGGTCGAGGTCGAGGCCGCCGCCGTCATCGGCGATGCCAATCACGATGCTGCCGCCCTCGTGAAAGGCCGACAGTGACAGCCGGCCGGCGGGCGCCTTGCCACGCGAGGTACGCACGTCGGCCGTCTCGATCCCGTGATCCACGCTGTTGCGCACCATGTGCATCAACGGGTCGTTGATGTCCTCCACGACCTTGCGGTCCAGCTCGGTGTCTTCGCCCGAGAGCACGAGGTCGATCGTCTTCCCCGAGTTCCGGCTGAGATCGCGCACGAGCCGCGCCATCTTCTGGAACGTCTGCCGGATGGGCACCATGCGCATCGACATGGCGTTGCGCTGCAGGTCGCCGGTGATCCGGCGCAGCTGCGCGAGGTTGCGCGAGAGGCGCTCGTCGCCCAACCCGAGCAGCGCGGGGTCGGCGCTGATGATCGACTGCACGATCACGAGCTCGCCGACCATGTCGACCAGGTTGTCGAGTTTGCGCGTGTCGACCTTCACCGAGGCGGCGCCCGTCTCCTCCATCCGGCGGCCGCCGCGAACGGTCGCCTCGGTCGCTCGCGCCGGCGGCGGCGCCGCGGCGGCCGGCACGGCCGCCGGCACGCCCGCCACCGGTGGGGGCTCGGGGCCGACGGCCGGGATGGCCGCATCACGCGGGGCCGTTCCTCCACCCTGGGCGAGCGCGCCGATCACCGCTTCGAGACCGGCCTTCGCGGCGCTCACGTCGACAGCGGGCTGTCCCGCGAGCCGCGGCGCGAGGTCGTTGATCATCGTCGTCAGCAGGTCGACAGACTTGAGGATGGCGTCGGTCTCCGGCGGCCCGACGTGCAGCTTGCCGGAACGGCCCAGGTCGAGCAGGTTCTCCACCTTGTGGGCGAATTCCTGCACCGACTTCACGCCGAGGGCGCCGGCATTGCCCTTGATCGTGTGGAAGGGACGGAAGATGTCGTTCAGCAGCTTCCGGTCGTCGGGGCTGCTCTCCAACTGGAGGACGGCGGCCTCGATCGTCCCGAGGTGGTCGAGGGCCTCGGCGATGAACATCGCCGTGAGTTCGGGGTCGGTGCGCAACACCTCGAGTTCGTCATCCTCGGCAGGCGCGGCGGGGCCAGCCGGGGACACCGGCGGAGAGTCGGGCGCACGGGCACCCGTCTTCCAGGCGGTCCACGCCGATTCCAGCCGGGCGAAGCGCTCGGCGCCCTCGCCCCCGTCCTCGCGTCGTGCGGCCAGATCGGAGAGCAGCGCGGCGATGGCGTCCAGGCCGGGCCATGGGGCCGATGTGAATCGGGTCGCCAGAGCCAGGCACTCGGTGCCGATGCGCGCCTGCTCGGCGTCGGTCTCGCCGAGCACGACGTCGCAGGCCAGGCGACCGAGCGCCGCGTCGATGTCACGAATGAATTCGTCTCTGTTGGGTTCCATGGCCGGCTGGGCGGCGGGCGGCGCTGCCGTGAACCGGCACGCACTCCCGCACATGCAGCCGTGAAATCGGCATCGGGCGAGAGCGGCTTGAGCGCAGTCGCGGCGCCTCGCCGAGACGCGGCTACCCCGCGCCGCGACGGCGCCGGCAATCCTTCAGGGCTGTTGATGAACGTCGATCCAGTGGAGCCGCTGGCCAAGCGGCCGCCGGGGGGGACTGCGCGGATCGATGTCGGCCGGCCAGGCGATCTGCACGCCCCTGAGGCCCGCCGGGGGCTCTGCCCAGGTGAGCGCGACACCCCGTGCCGGTTGTGGGGGTGGTGCGGGCCGGGACGGTCGCGCGCTCCGCCGCGCCGCACGCGCGGGCTGGGCGTCGTGGACGATCTGCTCGATGCGCCTCACCACCTCGGCCAGCGTGGGGGCGTCCTCCGGGGGAGGCGCCGGCTTGGCGGCGCCAGCCCGGGCTACCGAGTCGGCCTGCGCTGGCGCCACAGCCCGCGACGCCTCACCGGGTGTCCTGGCCGGCCGGCCCGGCGAGGCCACGCCGGCGCCGGCCGCCTTCGCGAGCGTCCGCCCACCCTCGGGCAGCGCCATCGTGATCGACGGCACGGCAATCGCTGCCGTGATCCAGGTCGCCAGCCACACCAGCCGCTGCACGCGCATGACGAGCCTCTCTCCCGCTCAGCGCGCGCCGGCCGTCACGTCCGCCGACAGATGCACCGGGGCACTGAAGCGGACGCGGCCGGTGGTCAGTTCGTAATAGGCACCGACCACCTTCAGTTGACCACCTTCCACGGCGCCGCGAACGACGTCGCTGCGATCGAGCAGGTCGTTCACCGACTCCTCGACAACGGCGAGGACGGCTTCGCGCAGGTGCTCGACGTCGGCCGGGGTCGTCAGCCGATCGAACGCGGGCCGGATCTCCTTCATGACGTAGTCGAGGTTCGGTCCCAGGGGCTGGGCCGAAGGTCCGGTCTCGATGGCGGCCCGCACCATGTCGCACGACTCGTGGCCCATCACCACGAGCAGCGGCACGTGCAGTTGCCCGATGGCGTATTCGACCGACGCCAGCACGGCCCTGTCCACGACGCCACCCGCGGTGCGGACGACGAAGATCTGGCCGAGTCCCGCGTTGAAGACCGTCTCGGGAGGCACGCGCGCGTCGGCACACGACAGCACGACGGCCGCGGGCGATTGACGCCCATCGGCCGCCGGTCGTGTCTGCGCGTCGAGTGGCGGCGCGGCGCCGGGGTCGTTCACGAACCGCTGATTGCCGCGCTCGAGCCGCTCGACCGGATCGGGAGGATCCTGGGCGGCGCCCTGCCCGCCGGCGCCGGCGGTCGCAAGGGCCAGGATCGCGGCGACGACAACGCTGGCGATGGGCTTCTGCATGGTGGTCCTCGTCGCTGGCGCCGGGATCAGTGCGCCGCATCACCGCCGTCGCGCGTAGCGGCGGGCGCACTCCCACCGGTCGCCGCGCTGGCGACGACGTGCGTGGTCGCCACGACGATGGAGACACGGCGATTGCGTGGATCCAGCGGGAGATCCTGCAGGCGGAGCTTCGTGTCGGCGAACCCGCGCACCGCCTTCACCTGGTGGTCGCGCAGGCCGCCGCTTGCCATGATCCGCCGCGCCGCATTGGCGCGATCCGATGAGAGTTCCCAGTTCGAATAGTCGCCACGGCGCGAATACGGGCGGCTGTCGGTGTGCCCTTCCAGCACCACGTCGTTCGGCAACTGGCCGAGTTCCTTCGCGATCGCGGCGAGGATGCGGCCCGTCTCCGGCTTCAGTTGCGCGCTGCCCGAGTCGAAGAACGTCGCGTCCTCTCGCTCGAGCAGTTCGATGCGCAGGCCCTCGGCGGTGACCTGCATCTCGATCTGCTTGCCCAGCGACTTGAAGTCGGGCAGGCTTTCGAGCACCGCGCGCAGCCGGCCCGCCGTCCGCTCCAGGGTGGCGCGCGCCTGCTCTTCGGTCATCGGGCCGTCCGGGCGCACGATGGGTGCGCTGGGCGGTTGATCCGGGTTCAGCGGGGCCTGATCGCCGCCCGGGATCATCCCGGTGGACTTCTCGAAGTCGAACACGCCGGGGTCGCGGAAATACCCGCCGATGGCCGCCCGCACCGCGCTGCTCTGCGCGAGGATCCACATCACGAGGAAGAAGGCCATCATCGCCGTGACGAAGTCGGCGTAGGCCACCTTCCACGCCCCGCCGTGATGGCCGGCCTGGCCGCCCTTGCGGATCTTCTTGATGACGATGACCGACGGGTTCTTCACGGACCGTCTCCAGTCGGGCCGCCCGCGATCACGCGGCCTGAGCGGCCTGCGTCGCCGCCGCCCCCGCCTGCTTGCAGAACTTCTCGGTCTCGTCGAAGCTCGGCCTGACCTCGCTCGGCAGGACCCGCCGCGCGAACTCGACCGCGATCGCCGGCGGGAAGCCCTTGTAGACGGCGAGCAGGCCCGTCTTGATGCACACGAGGTAGTGCGCGTCCTCGTTGACGCTGTGCTCCATGTTGGTGGCCATGGGGCCGACGAACCCGTAGCACAGAAGGATGCCGAGGAACGTGCCGACCAGCGCGGCCGCTACGTGGTGGCCGATCTCCTCCACCGGTCCATCGATGGCCTGCATCGTGATGACGATGCCGAGCACGGCGGCCACGATGCCGAGGCCCGGCAACGCATCGCCGGTCTTCTGGAGCGTGTGGGAGGGCTTGAGCGCCTCGTGATGGTGGACGTCGAGATCCTCGTCCATCAGCGCCTCGAGATCGTGGGGGGCGATGCCGCCGAGGATGATGACCTTGATGGAGTCGGTGAGGAAGTGCACCGCGTGATGGTTGGCCATGAACTTCGGGTACCTGGCCATGATCGGGCTCTTCGTGGCGTCTTCCACGTGGCTCTCCAGGGCCATCACGCCCGACTGCTGCGTCAGCTTGAACAACTGGTAGAGCATGCCGAGCAGCTCCAGATAGTCCTGCTTGTTCGGCCGGGAGCCGAAGAACCCCTTCAGCTGTCCCGCGATGGCCTTCAGCACCGGCAGCGGCGTGCTCGTGACGAGCGAACCGAGGGCGGCCCCGCCGATGACGACGAGTTCAGACGGCTGGATCAGCACGCCCAGCGCGCCGCCCGCCATCATGAAGCCCCCGAGCACGGACACGAGGACGATGACCGAGCCGACGATGACCAGCATCAATTGCTCCTCGGGCCGCCGTGCCTCCGCACGGCGCGCGCGTACCAGACGCCCGACGGTGGCCGTCCCCGCACACCGCGTGAATCGACCCCGTTGGTGAAGTCTTTAGCTGAGGGCCGACGCCGCGGCGGTCCAACCGGCGATCGGAACGATCAGGGTCACGCGCAGGTCGCCGTTGACGCCCGCTCCGGCCGTGAACCTCCATCCGTGGGCGCGGGCCAGGCGCCGGCAGGCGCAGAGCAGCGGCCCGCTCCACCGTGCGCGGCGGTCGTAATGCGGACGGCAGACCGTCCCGTCCTCACCCGCGTCCGGCGGTGCCGGCGCCGAGGTGGTCAGTCGCCATCCGTCGTCGGTCGCCTCGAGCACCGCCGCAGCGGTGCCGGCGCCGCAACCCGTGTGCAGCATCAGCAGGACCGCCACCGTCTCGGCGAGGTCGGTGGACTGCGTGACGGCAGGAGCCAGGCCCAGGCGCGCCGTCCGCCTCACCTCGATGGCCGGAACCGGGAGGCCTTCGCCCCGGAGACGAACCCGCACGTCGCTCAGCAACGTGGGGAGATCGACTTCGGTGGCGGTCCCGCCCTGGGGGATCCTCGCCACGAAGGTCAACAGCCCGGCGAGCCGTGCCACCTGTCGGACGGCGGTGTGGAGTTCGGCGATGTCGCGGCGTGCGGCCGGCTCGAACGTCTCCAGATCGAGCAGCCCTTCCGAAAGACCGACCAGCATCGAGAGTGCGTTGTTGAGATCGTGCGCGGCGCCGCCGGCGATGGAACTGGCCGCGCGTTCGGCGTGATCGACCGCCAGGGCTTCCTGCGCCAGCCGCACATCGGTCACCATCTCGCGCCACACGCCGGCCGCCCGCGCGCGGTGCAGCGCGAGCGTCAGGTGCGGCACCAACCGGTCGAGCAGCACGAGATCGGTCCTGCTCGCCGCCAGGCCGGGCGGCCAGGCGACCAGCAGCGTGAAGCGTGCCCCGTCGCTCCCGGAGAGCGGCGCGACCGCCAGATCCGGCCCGTGCCCCTCGCGGTCCCTGACGAATCGGCCCGAGACCATCGCGTCAGATCGCACGAGCCTGGCCAGCGGACCACTGAGCGGGGCCAGCCATGCCGGCGCATCGCGCTCCGCGCTGCGCCATCCAGGCCCTGCCGCGCACAGCGTGGCGAACTGAGAGTCGGCGGTCGTGCTGAACAACGCCGCCGCGCTGCCGCGAATCAGGCGCTCCACGCCGGTGACGGCTGCCGCCTGGACGGTGTCCTGATCCTCGGTCGCATGGACACGCTCGATCTCCGCGAGCAGCGCGTCGAAGGCCACGGCCGGCGGGGCCGTCGCAACGAGCGTCAGCCCGACGTTGTCCGACGCGGGAGGTTCGTGGGCTGGTGCGGAGAAACGCATGAACGGTCGGACACGCGGACGCTGCGTGCGCCCGGGTAATCGGCCGGACCGGCATCGGCTTGACCGGCGCCTCCACCGGCGGCCAGCTAGAGCGAGACGACGCGGATCCGCGGATCCAGCTGACCGCGAGCCACCGGCAGATGCCCCGATCGGTTCGACTGGAACGCGGCCAGACCCGTCGCGAGCGCCTCCAGGGCCCGCTCCACCGTCATCTCCGGCTGCGATCCGCTGTCGAGCGCCTGGACGAGATCCTCGAGCATTCCTCTCGGGTAGCGGTCCGCTGGCGTCACCAAGGGCGTCACGTCCACCTGTGCCAGCTCCAGGAAACCGGTGTAACGGGGGCTCTCGGCGGGCCGCCACGCCGCCCACGCATCGTTGCCGAGCTGGATGCGCCCTTCTTCGAAGAGCAGATCGAACTGGAAGACGAAGAAGCGCTTGCGGGCGCCGCTGACGAACGCGCGGGTCCCGCTCGGGTACTCCAGCAGGACATGTCCGCCGCGGTCGGTCTCCTCCTCGGGTCGTGCCGCGAGGATGGCGGCCTGCGAGCCGGAGGCGCTGGTTCGCCCGTCGCCCGACACGCCGGCGGCCGGCGGCTCGAGCCAGGCCGTGACGTGCCGCCACGCTCCGCACCACAGGTCGAGGACGTCCCATGCGTGGGTGCCCGTGTGCAGGAGGTGTCCGCTGAACAGCGCGTGAACGGTCTCGAGCCGGCCCAGTGCGCCTGTCGTCACGAGACGCCGCACGGCCCGATACCGCGGGTCGAGACGCCTGGGCTGGTCGACCACGGCCACGGCGCCAGCCGCCTCGACGGCCGCCGCGAGCCGCCTGGCCTCGGCCATGGAACACGCCACGGCCTTCTCGATCCAGAGCCCGCGGGCGCCGGCCGCGAGGGCCTCCTCGCACATGGCTACCCGGTCGGGGGCGTATGCGCACACCGACACGATATCGGGGCGTTCGCGAACGAGCATCTGGCGATAGTCGCGGTAGAGGCTGCCGGGCGGCAGTCCCCAGTCGGCACCGAACTCGGCCAGGGCCGCGGGGTCCACGTCAGCCCCGGCCACCAGGCATGTGCGTGGCGTGGCGCGGTACCAGCCGGCGTGCGTGTGTGGCCGTTGTCGGCGGGCATCCTTCTCGAGACGTGACGCGATGCGGCCGGTCCCGATGATCGCGGCCCGCCAGACGCGACGGTTCATGGTCGCGCCGCGGGCGTATCCCAGTCGGCCCGGGCGATTGGCATGCGCCACCCGCTGCCGAAGGCGCGGTCGGTCACCTTCAGCCCGGGCGGGGCCTGCCAGCGCTTGAACTCCGAGAGACGTACGAGCCGCAACACCTGGCGCACCGTGGCCTCGTCGAACCCGGAGGCCACCAGCGCCTCGGCCGAGTCGCACGCCTCGATGTGACGCTGGAGGATGCGATCGAGGATGTCGTAGGGCGGCAGGCTGTCCTGGTCGGTCTGGCCGGGGCGCAGTTCCGCCGACGGTGGCTTGACGATCGTCGAGACCGGTATCACTTCCTGCTCACGGTTCAGCCAGGCCGCCAACTGGTAGACCATCGTCTTCGACACGTCGGCGAGGACGGCGAGGCCGCCCGACATGTCCCCGTAGAGCGTGCAGTAGCCCACGGCCAGCTCCGACTTGTTGCCCGTGGTCAGCAGGAGCGCGCCGGTCTTGTTGGCGATCGCCATCAGCAGGTTGCCGCGAATGCGCGCCTGGATGTTCTCCTCGGTCACGTCGCGCGGCAGGCCGGCGAAGACGCCGGCGAGGGCCGAGTCGAAGGCCAGCATCACCGGCTCGATGGGCAGCGTCAGCGTCTCGATTCCCAGCCGCGCCGCGAGATCCAGCGCATCGTCCACGCTGCCGGGGCTCGAGAAGGGCGACGGCATCAGCACGCCCCGAACGTGTCCGGCGCCCAGCGCCCTGACGGCAATCGTCGCGACCAGCGCGCTGTCGATGCCGCCCGACAGCCCCAGCAACGCGGACCGGAACCCGCACTTGCGCGCGTAGTCGCGGGTGCCGAGCACGAGCGCATCGAGCACGTCCGGCGCCTGGTCAGGCAGCCCTGGCGCCGGCCCGTCGCCGAGCGCGTCGAGATCGACCACCAGCGTGTCCTCGGTGAACGCCCGTGCCCGGGCCCGCACCACACCCAGCCGATCGAGGACGAGGCTGCGGCCGTCGAAGACGAGGTCGTCGTTGCCGCCCGCCTGGTTGACATACACCACCGGCAGGCCGTGGCGGCGCGCGAGGCTGCCGAGCATCCGCTCGCGCAGCGCCTGCTTGCCAGCCGAGAACGGCGAGGCCGACATGTTCAGCACCACGCCAGCGCCCTGTCCACCCACATGCTGGAGCGGGTCGTGGTGGTGGCGGCGCCGCTGCCAGAAGTCCCGGTCGTTCCAGACGTCCTCGCAGATGCTCACGAGGACGCCGTGGCCGCCCACTTCGGCCACGCCGCTTGTGGCCGGGCCCGGCTCGAAATAGCGATCCTCGTCGAACACGTCGTAGGTGGGCAGCAGGGCCTTGGTGAAGTGGCGCTCGAGGCGGCCGTCCCGGAGCAGAGCCGCCGCATTGAAGAGCGGACGGCCATCCGACGCCGGGTTCACCAGCGGCAGACCGACGAGCACCGGCGGCGCGCCTCGCAGCGCCTCGGCGAGCCGGACGGCCACCGCATGGGTGCGGGCGACGAATGCGGGCTGCAGCAGCAGATCCCTCGGCGGGTAGCCGGCCAGCGACATCTCCGGCGACACGCAGAGGTCGACGCGCCCGGCGTCACGCACGGCCCGCTCGATCCGGCCGGCGTTGGCCTCGAGCGCCCCCACCGTGGGGTTCAGTTGCAGCAGCGCGAGTTTCATGACCCGCCGATGGTACAGCAGGCTGGCGGGCTCACGTGGCGGTTGCCGCGCCACTCCCCCGACCCGTCGGCGCCGCGCGGTGCGCGCCGGCCCGCGATCACCGCGTGGACGGTTCCTCGCGCTGGCGGGTGTCGTCGTTGAGGATGACGATGTCGACCCGTCGATTGAGAGCGCGGCTCAGGTCGCTGTCGTTGGCGGCGCGGGGGTGGAACTCCCCGTATCCGGCCGCCGACATGCGTGCCGGGGAGACGCCGCGTTCCATCAGGAACGCCACCACGTTGGTCGCGCGCGTGGTCGACAGCTCCCAGTTCGAGCGGTAGCGTGCCGTGTGGATGGGCACGTCGTCGGTGTGACCCTCCACCCTCACGCCGTTGGCCACCTCGGCCAGCGAGGCGCCGACCAGTGCGAGCACGGCCCGCGCGGTGAGCGACAACTCGGCGCTGCCGGTGGCAAAGGCGCCCGCCTCGCGCAACGAGACGATGAGCCCGCGCGGATCGGTGCGGATTTCGACGCCGCCCTCGGCCACCTGGCGTGCCAGGCCCTCGCTCAACCGCGACTCCAGTCGCGCCAGCACCGCCTGCATCGACGCCGGCGGGACGATCTGCGGCCTGAAGGATGCCGCCTCGGGTCCCGGGGTGAGGTTGGCACCGCCGCCGCCGGGGCCCCCGCCGCGCCTGGCTGGCGTGGGCACGTCGCCGTTGGCGAAGGCCGCCTGCATCGAGTCGACCACCTCGCCCAGTTTGCGGGAGTCCACGGTGGAGATCGCGTACATCGTGGTGAAGAACGCGAAGAGCAGCGTGATGAAGTCGGCGTACGACACGAGCCAGCGCTCGTGGTTGGACCGGGCCTGGCGCTTCATCCGGCGCAGCGCCCGCACGCTCGACGTCATGCAGCCCGCGCCTCCGGGCGGAACGTGCGACTGGTGGCGTCGCTGGCGATGAGTCCCCTCAGCTTCTGGTCGATCAGCCGTGGGTTGAGCCCCTCCTGGATGGCGAGGATGCCCTCGAGCACGAGTTCGCGCCGCTTGGCTGCCGCCAGCGCCCGGCTCCGCAGCTTCGACGCGATCGGCAGCAGCATCAGGTTCGCCGATCCGACACCGTAGATCGTCGCCACGAAGGCGACGGCGATCCCCGCGCCGAGCTTGTTGGGGTCCGTGAGGTTCTCCATCACGTGAATCAGGCCGAGCACCGCGCCGAGGATGCCGATCGTCGGCGCGTAGCCGCCCGCCGATTCGAACACCTTGGCTGGCGACTCGTCGAGGTCGTCGCGGCTGAAGCTCTCGGCCTCGAGCATGGTGCGCAGGGTGCTCGGGTTGGTCCCGTCGACGGCGAGCATGAGGCCGCGCCGCATGAACGGATCGAGAATCGCGTCGGTCTCGTCCTCGAGCGACATGATGCCGTCGCGGCGGGCCTTCATCGCCAGGCGCGTGATGGTATCGATGATCTCGTCGGCAGGCGCGTCCTCGTCGTAGAGGACGTGCCGCAGGCCGCGCCACGCCCGCCGCACCTCGTCGACGGAATGGCTCAGCAGCACGGCGCCCAGCGTCCCGCCGAAGACGATCAGGGCCGCCGTCAACTGCACGAGCGAATGGAGCGTGCCACCCTCGAGGGCCTGTCCAAGCAGGACGAAGCCCAGTCCCACCGGCACGCCTGCCACCGAGGTGAGATCCAGGCGGCGGCGGGACGTCACCGGACGCCTCCGTGCTTCGTGTCCACCAGGCTCATGCCTGGCACGAGTCGCGCGGGTGGTGTCTGGTGGGATGCGGCCGCGCCTCCCGACAGCGCCCGCCTGCAGTCCTTCACCCGTTCGACGATGGTCTCCGGCGCCTCACGGACGATCAGCTTCTCACCGTTCATGAGTGCGATCACGGTGTCGGGGTTGTACTCGATCCAGGCGATCTGGTCGGTGTTGACGATCATCGGGGTGCCGTCGAGGCGCGTCACCGGGATCACGACAGGCCTCCCCTGGCCCTCAGGGCGTCGGCCACCTCGACAATCCCGGCCAGCGGCGCGCGGACGTCTCCCCGCAGCACGCCGAACACCCGGCGCATGAAGGCCAGGTCGGCCGGCGTGTCCACCGTCAGCCGCACGTCGGGACGACGCAGCGGGCGCGGTGCGAAGGGCAAGGCCAAGACGAACTCCTCGGGACGTCGCCGCACGAAGGGAGTGACGTGCTCCCGTTCATAAGGGTCGACGGCACGTGCGGCGGCCAACCGCAGCACGTCCGTGCGCACGCCTTCCACCGCCCCGCCCACCGGCAGGCCGGTCTCGACGACGTAATCGGCACCGGCGGCAAGTTGCTGCAACACCCGCCCGGGCGCTTCGATGTCGACGGCCGGGTTGTCGGCCGTCGCGCGAATGACGAACGGGCCCGGCCAGGCCTCCACGGCCAGCGCGAAGCGGCCCAGCACGTCATCGAGCGGGCCCCGCACGACGGTGACGCCGGATTCGGCGCCAGCCTCCGCCACCGCATCATCGTCGGCTTCGACCGAGGTGGCGAGGATCACGGGACCGGCGCCCGACGCGACGAGACGGTCCAGGCAATAGCGCAACAGCGGCCGGCCCGCCAGTTCCGCCAGCACCTTGCCCGGGCATCGTCGCGAGCTCATGCGTGCCTGGAGGACGATGAGCGCGGCTGAATCGGCCATTGGAGGTCTCCGGCGGGAGCCTGGGGCGACGCCGGGACGCAGCGGCTCAGCGTCCCGGCTCGACTCCCGGGGCGGCGTCCGACGGGCTCAGCACCCTCAGGCGGTCCTCCCCGAGGAAGAGCCCTTCCTCGTAATTCGTCATCCACAGCCGATCCGTGAAGGCGCCGACGGCGGGCGGCACGTCGCGGCCGAGGGCCAGCGCGACGAGCCAGGCGGGGAAATCGGCCCCCGCGGCGATCGTGAGGGGGATCCCGCCGGAGAAACGCGGGTTGATCTCGAAGACGATCGGGACTCCGGCAACCACCCGGCACTGGACGTTGATGGGACCGAAGAAGCGGAAGACTCTCGCGCAGTCGAGCGCGAGGGCCATCAGCGCGGTGTCGGCGACGGTGCGGCCCCGATCGATCACGCCCGCGCGCACCACGACGCGCTCGCGCGGCACGGCCGACAGGGGTGTGCCATCGGGGCCGCAGAAGACGTCGATGGTGAACTCGGGGCCGTCGAGGTAGGTCTGGACGACGGGCGTGGGTACCAGATCGAGGAAGAACGAGAGGTGCCGCGCCACGTGCACGACGTGCGCGCCAATCGAACCGCGGCCGAAGCGGGGCTTGATGAACAGCGGAAACGCCGGATCCGCCGGCAACTGCTCGGGCAGGAACGTCTCGGCGGCGGCGATTCCACGTGCCCGCAGGCGCCGGCACGTCTCGTACTTGTCGTTGCAGGCCTCGGCCGTGTCGAGCGGTGAGACCGCCACGAGGATGCCGTCCTGGCGGAAACCGGCCTCGGCCGCCGCGAACACCGGCAACTCGTCGTCGATGGTTGGGACGAGCAGGCCGATTCGCTCGCGGACGCAGATGCGCCGTACCGCATCGAGGTAACCGGCATCGGTCGACAGCGGCACGGCGTAGGCGGCATCGGCGACGTGAACCGCGGGCGACAGCGGGTTCACGTCGGTCACGACCACTCGTCCGGTCACGCCAGCCGAGGCGATCGCGCGCTGGAAGGCGCGGATCAGCGGGACGCGCCTCGACGCGGCGGTCACCAGCACGTTGAGGGTTGTCGTCACGGGCGCATCGGTTCCGGGGACGAGTCGAGATGCAGCGCGGTCAGCGGCTCCCCGCTTCGCAGATCCGCCACAAGCCGGCATCCCATCACCTGGTGCCAGACGTGAGCGCCGAGGCCGCGCAGCGGACGCAGGGCGATCAGATCCCCGGCCTCGAGCCTGGTCCCCGCCGGCAGGTCGCGCACAGCGTACAACCCCCGGCGGCTCGCCGTCACGTTGCCGGCCTCGACCGCGCCGCACCGGCGAGCGGGATCGCCCAGCAGGAGACGGGCACGGCGCGCGAGCGCGACAACGTCAGCCAGCTCGCCGGGCGTCGACGACACCGCGCGATCGATGGCCGCATCGGCGAGATCCGCGACCAGGTGGCGTTCGTACACCCGCGCGCCGAGCGCGACGGCCAACGCCGGCGCCAGGGGATCGGTTCCGTGATCCGACAGGCCCACGGGCACGCCGAACGCCCGTGCCAGGGTGCCGATGACCGCCAGGCTGGCCGCCTCGGGAGGCGTCGGGTAACACGAGACGCAGTGCAGCAGCGCGAGGCGGGAGGCGCCCGCTTCCCTCGCGCACGCGACGGCCGCGGCCACTTCATCCATGGCCGACATCCCGGTCGACATCAGCAGCGGCAGCCCCGTGGCGGCGGCTTCCGCGATCAGGCGATGGTGCGTGAGGTCGCCGCTGGCGATCTTGAGGGCGTCGGCGCCGATTCGGACCAGCATGTCCACGGCGCGCTCGTCGAACGGCGTGGAAAGGAACGCCATCCCCTGGCGGCGCGCCTCGGCGGCCACCCGCCGGTGGGCCGGCTCGTCGAGCTCGAACCGCGCGAAGAACTCCCGCAGCGACGCCGCCTCGACGTGCATCGGCGCCGGGCAGTCTGCCGCCACCAACCCGTCGCCCCGGAGGCTCTGCAGCTTCACCGCCGAGGCCCCTGCCCTGCCGGCGGCAGTCGCCAGCGATACCGCCCGGTCCGGATCGCCGCCGTGGTTGAGGCCGATCTCGGCGACGACGAACAGCGGCGCGTCGCCGCCGACATCGTGTGGTCCGACGCGGAACGTCTCCGTCATGCGGGCCCTCCCAGCAACCGGCCCGCGATGGCAGGCACCGGTGCGAGATCCTCGACCAGCGCATCGGCGTCCTCGGCGGCTGCGACCGTGGGAAACGCCGGGCGCAACACCCGAATCGTCCGCATGCCGAGACGGCGCGCCCCGGCGATGTCGTTCTCGGGATGATCGCCCACCATCACCGCGCGATCTGGCGGCACGCCCAGCGCGTCGAGCGTCCGGGTGAAGACCTCCGGGGCGGGTTTGCCGCCGGGCACGAATTCGTCCGCGCAGACGATGACGTCCATCCGGGATTCGAGATCGAGCGCGCGCACCTTCGCCTGCTGGATCTGCGGCAGGCCGTTGGTGAGCAGACCAATACGCCATCGTGCGCGCCGCAACTGGTCCAGGGCGATTGCGCTCGTTCGGGGGAGCCGCAGGCGACGCCTGTGCGCGCGGTGTCGTGCCAGCCACTCGGCCGCCAGCGGGGCCGGCAGGCCGAGTTCGGCGCAGAGTTCCTGATAGGCGAACGTGGCCCGCCCCTGCCGATACAGTCCCTGCAGCCGGCAGAACACGTCCCGGCGCGATCGACCGCTGGCCGCCGCGATGACCGCCGACGTCGCGGCATAGCCGGCGATCGTGAACCGACGGATCCGGTAGAGGGTGTCGTCGAGGTCGAAGACGATGGCACGTGTGGGCATGGCAGGCGTCGGCATTGCGCGGCGGCGGTCGTCAGGCGGAGTTCAGGCCGGCCGCGCGCCGCGCCGCGATGGCCTCGGCCAGGATGGCGGCGACCCTTGTCGCACCCCGCCCGTCGATGGCGCGCGCGCCCCGGCCGGCCATGCGCCGTCTCCCGTCGCCGTCGGCGAGCAACGCCAGCGCCGAGGCGGCGACCCGGGCGAAGGTCGGCGGCGAGCTCCCGGCGCGCAGGATTCCGGCGTCATGCGCCAGCCCGGCGCGCGCGAAGGCCCGCAGCGTCTGCCGCTGGGCGTCGACGATGGCCACCGCCACGGCGGGCGTGCGCGCGGCCGCCGCCTCATAGAGCGAGGTGCCTCCCGCGAGGATGGCGACCGTGGCGGTCCTCAGGCTCGCGCCGAAGCGATCCGGGGCAACGACGGTCACCCCGAGCCGGCCACAACGTCGAACCATCGCCGGCGAGGGCGCCGTCAAGCCTGGCGCCAGGCTGATGTCGAGCGTGGCGCTCGCGTGACGGAGCGCCTCGACCAACTGGAGGGCCGTGCGGGAGCGTGGACCGCCCCCGAGGCTGACCAGCACGCCTCGCCTCTTCCCTCTCGTGCCGGTGCGGAGCCTCTGGTCTGGAGGTGGCGCCAGGATCGCGAACCGCGGGCCTGCACGGCAGCGTTCCGCGGGGCAAGTCCTGTCGGGGGCCTCGAGGCTGCCATCGATGGCGAGGTCGGCGCCGGTCGCGCCCAGGCCGAGATCGTGAATGGTGACGACGAGCACGCCGCGCGCGCGGGCGGCGTGTACCCAGGGCGCGCCATGGCGCGACGATGGATCGTCGACGACGACGGCATCCCAGCGGCGCGAGCGCAGCGTGTGCGGCGTCACGGACTGGAGCCGGGCCCCGCGCGCCTTCGCCACGCTGCGAGCCGTTGCCGCGCCCCGCAGGCTGACGAGCCAGGGCACGCCGAGGGCCGCGGCAAGCCGTGCGCTCCTGACGAGGTGGCCGAAGCCGAGGCGGGGACCGGCAGCCACCCGGAACAGCAGGCGCGGACCGGGCGACACCGCCCGGGAGGTCATGACGGCAGGCGGCGCCCGAGGCAGCGCCGGATCGCATCCACCACACGCTCGGCGTCCTCGACGGTCATGGCGCCCGACAGCGGCAGCGAGAGCGTCTGCGCGGCGACGCGTTCGGCCACCGGAAAGGCGCCCGGGGCGTAACCAAACCGCTCGGTGTAGTAGCTGAAGAGGTGCACGGGCCTGAAGTGGACGCTCGTGCCGATACCTTCCTCGGCCAGGGCGGCGGCGAGGCGGTCGCGCGTCGAACCGCAACGCGAGGGGTCGACCAGCACCTGGTAGAGATGACGCGCGTGCACCACCCCGGGCGGACAGGACGCCGGCAGGCGCAGCCCGGTTGCCTCGAGGCCGGCGTCGTAGGCCGCCCACACGCGGGCGCGTGAGGCCTGCATCTCCTCCAGGCGCGTCAGTTGCCGCAGCCCGAGCGCCGCCTGGATGTCCATCATGTTGTACTTGTAACCTGGCGTCACGACGTCATAGAACGCGGTCCCCCCCTTCGCGTAGCGCGCCCATCCATCCCGGCTGAGCCCGTGCAGCGACGCGGCGCGCATGAAGGCCGCCGCCTCGTCGGAACCCGTCGTGACCATGCCTCCCTCGCCGGTGCTGATGTTCTTCGTGGCGTAGAAGCTGAAGCAGGTGAAATCGGCCGAGGTGCCCACCTTGCCGGCACTCGATCGGCCCTCGACGCAGTGCGCCGCGTCCTCGATCGTCACGAGATCGTTCCGCGCGGCGATGTCGCGCAGCGCCAGCACGTCGGCGGGCCGGCCTGCCAGATGGATCGGCAGCAGGGCTCGCGTGCGCCGTGTCACGGCGGCGCCGGCAGCCGACGGATCGAGCGTGTGGGTCACCGGATCGACATCGGCGAAGACCGGCGTGGCCCCCACGTGCAGGATGACGTTGACCGTGGCGCAGAAGGTGAGCGGGCTGGTGACGACTTCGTCTCCGGGCCCGATTCGTGCGGCCAGCAACGCCAGGTGGAGGCCCGCCGTGCAGGAATTGAGGGCGATGGCGTGCGGTGCGCCCACGTAAGCCGCAAACGCGGCCTCGAAGGCACGGACCCTGGGGCCCGTCGTCAGCCAGCCCGACCGCAGGACGTCGGCCACCGCCTCGACGTCGCCCTCATCGATGGCCGGACGGGCAACCGGCAGGTACGGCAGGGCGCTGGTCGTGTCTCGGGCCATCGGATCGCAGCGATTCTACATGGCGTTCCGCTCAGGCGGAGGCCTGATCCAGCGTCTCCGGACGGGCGGCCGCGAAGGCCGGCGCCCAGCGGCGAAGCGCCGGTTCCACGTCGTACTGCAGGATGTCGGCGGCCGCCAGCCAGTCGCGCGCCCGCTGGGCAGCGACCAGCGCGTCGACGAAGCCCGTCAGCTCGGTCGCGAGCGACCCGACGGCTGGAGGCGCTCCAGAGGCGAGGGTCGCCGCTCCCGCGATCGCGATGAGTGTCGACATTCCGTCGGCCAGTTCCGCCAGATCGGCACTCGCCGATTCGATGTCCTGGCCGCGGAATCCGTCGCCGATCGCCAGCGCGGCCTGGCAGAGGGGTTCGATGGACGACGCGGCTTCTTCGAGACACCGGCGCACCAGGCTCTCCGGCGTGCCGCTGCTCACCTCGACGGTTGCCATGTCGGTCAACGGGGTGACCATGATCCTGGGCTCGCGGAAGGCCGGCTCATCGATGCCATCGAACCGCACGTCGGTGACGATGTGCCCCATGGCAGCCACGTGGTCGTCGAGCACCTCCAGCAGGCCACCCCAGGTAGCCCCGGTCATCTCCAGGTTCGCGCCGTTCAACAGCAATCTCGGCATCCTCGACTCCGGCCTCGCGCGGAAACCTCACGCCCGTGCGGCCCGACGGCGCGGCGCCTCAGGGCGGGTTCTGCCCCAGGGCCTCCCACGCGGGTTGCGCGGCACGGGCAGCCTCACCCGCCGTACCGGCACGACGCTCGCGAGTCGCCGTGCCGGCGGCGGGTGTCGGCGAGGCGACTAAAGAAGATCCATGGCCTTCCGATTACCCCTGCGTCAGTGAGTGAAGCAGGCGGTTGGCAGACCGCCTGAGGATCCCGGCAGGGAAGCCGGGTTCCAACTCTCAGGGAGGACACCATGGCATCGTTCTCAGTCGTCACCAACGTTGCGGCAAGCAATGCTCAGGCCAACCTGTATTCCACGAACGTGGGGTTGCGCTCGGCGTTGACCCGCGTCTCGAGCGGCTTCCGGATCAACAGCTCCGGTGACGACGCAGCCGGCCTGGCGGTGGCCAACGACTACCGCACCAAGGTCGCGATTCTCAACCAGGGCATTCGCAACGCCAACGACGGGCTCTCCACCCTCCAGATCAAGGACGGGGCGCTCGACAACATCAGCAAGCTGCTCGACCGGATGGCGGTGCTGGCGACGCAGTCGGCCTCCAACGCGTTCCTCGGCGACCGCACCACGCTGGACAACGAGTTCCAGGACATCATCGCGGAGATCGACCGTGAGGCGTCGGTCGGCGGCCTCACGTCCGCGGCCGGCTTCTCGGTCTTCATCAGCTCCGACACGGGGGCCGAGACCGTCGGCGGCAGCATCGGCGCGGCCGACTCCAGCGGGCTCAGCCTGTCGGGTGACCTGACCACCTCGGGTGGCGCCGCGACGGCCCTCACGGCGGTGACCTCGGCCATCAGCGCGCTGGGCACCGTGCAGGGCCAGGTGGGCCAGATCCAGAACCGGCTGAACTTCGCCATCTCGCTGGCGCAGTCGCAGGCGGTGAACACGAAGGCGGCCGAGAGCCGGATCCGCGACGCGAACATCGCCGAGGAGTCGGCCAACCTCACGCGCTACAGCATCCTGAACCAGAGCGGCATCGCCGCCCTGGCGCAGGCCAACCAGCAGAACGCCGCGGTGCTCTCGCTCCTGCGGTAAGTCCCGTCCCAGCCGGGCGGCGATCTCGATCGCCGGCCCGGCGCGCTCCAGGCGCCGGGCGGCGGCCAGGCCAGGCCGATCCGCCGCCCGCGCGCCCTCTTCGCTCCGGGCCTCACCCGTCCGGGGCGCTCCTTCAACCCGATTTCGTCCCGCACGTGGAGGCTGACCGGCACCGCGAAGGCGCCGATGACCGTACGCGATTAAAGCTCCGGACTCCTCTTCCGATTACCCGGCTGGATTTCAGGACGCGGCACACGCGGCGCCGCGAGCACCAGCAAGGACGCTGGCGCACCCGATCAAGGAGGATTCGGACATGGCATCGTTCTCGGTCGTCACCAACATCGCCTCGGTCAACGCCCAGGCCAACCTCTACTCCACGAACATCGGGTTGCGCACGGCGCTGACCCGCGTCTCGAGCGGCTTCCGGATCAACAGCTCCGGTGACGACGCGGCCGGCCTGGCCGTGGCCAATGCCTACCGGTCGCAGGTGGCCATCCTCAACCAGGGCATCCGCAACGCCAACGACGGGCTCTCGACGCTCCAGATCAAGGACGGGGCGCTCGACAACATCAGCAAGCTGCTCGACCGGATGGCGGTGCTGGCCACGCAGTCGGCCTCCGACGCGTTCCTCGGCGACCGCACCACGCTGGACAACGAGTTCCAGGACATCATCGCGGAAATCGACCGCGAGGCACTCGTGGGTGGCCTGACCACCGCGACCGGGTTCTCGGTGTTCATCAGCGCCGATGCCGGCGCCGAGACCGTCGGAGGGATGGTCGGCGCGGCCGATTCCGGCGGCCTCGGGCTGTCCGGAGACGTCACCAGCGCTGCCAACGCCGCCACCGCCCTGGGCGCCGTGAGCGCGGCCATCAGCGCGCTGGGCACGGTGCAGGGTCAGGTGGGCCAGATCCAGAACCGGCTGAACTTCGCGATCTCGCTGGCGCAGTCGCAGTCGGTGAACACGAAGGCGGCCGAGAGCCGCATTCGTGACGCGAACATCGCCGAGGAGTCGGCCAACCTCACACGCTACAGCATCCTGAACCAGAGCGGCATCGCCGCGCTGGCACAGGCCAATCAGGCCACCTCGGCCGTGCTGCAGCTCCTGAGGTAGCCGCTGTCTGTCTGAGGCGACAACGGGCGGGGCCGGGTGCCTCGCCCGTGCGCCGCCGTTGAAGTCGGGGACGGAGGTCATCACGTGGGACCGGCGTTTGCACTGGCAGTGGTGGCATTCGGGGTGCTGGCCGCGTTGGTCCGGCACCAGCAGCGGCTGGAGCCCGCCCGCACGCGGGTTGCGAGACGCCGACGACACGCCAGACGACCACGACGATGACGTGCCCGCGACAGACCGTGTCGGAGACACGACGGCTCTCCCGCGTACTGCTCGATCCGACCCGGGACGGATCGCACGCGACAGGCTTCGCGGCCTGAAGGGGCGTCGTCATGAGTGCAGTCACCCTCAGCGGGTTCAACGCCATCGACTTCAACCAGATCCTCGAGCTGGTGATGCAGCAGGAACGCCAGCCGGTCGTGAGCCTGCAGAGCCAGAAGACCGCCGTCGACGCCCAGAAGACCACCTTCTCGACGCTGGCGACCAAGCTGGCGGCGCTCGAGTCGGCTGCCGAGGACCTGCTCGGCCGGAGCGCGTTCGCCGGGACCCGCGCGACGGTGTCCGACGAGAGCGCGATCCACCTGTCGGCAAGCGGCACGGCACCACCAGGTACCTATGACGTGAAGGTGCTCGCGCTGGCGCGATCGCAGGTCGATGTCTCCGGCGCGGTGTCATCGCTGGAGACGGTCGTCGCGCGGTCGGGATCGATGACGGTCGGCAACACGACCATCACGGCGCCGCCAGAGGGGCTCACGCTGGCCGCCCTTGCCAGCGCCGTCAACTCGGCGCAGGATGCCAACGTCAGCGCCAGCGTGGTCCGCACCGCCGAAGGCTACAAGCTGATGCTCACCGGCCGTGGGACGGGCGCCGCCAGCAGTTTCACCGTGACCAACGCCCTGGCGGGCGGCGACGAGGCCCTGGTCACCTCCACCCAGCGCACCGCGACGGACGCGAGCATCGAGCTCAACGGCGTGGCGGTCACCAGCGACACCAACACCTTCAGTGAGGCCATCGCCGGCGCCAGCTTCACGATCCAGCGGGAGCTGCCCAACCCGGTCGTCGTCACGATCACGGCGAGCACCGACTCGGTGAAGTCGCTGGTCGAAAAGGTCTCGGCGGCCTTCAAGGACGTCACCAAGTTCCTGGCAGCTCAGCAATCGCCTTCGTCTGGATCGCAGGCCGGCAACATCGGACGGGATCCGCTCGTGCGGGGGCTTCGCAGCTCGCTCGCCCACCTCCTGACGGCCGGCTACGCCACGGGCGGGACCTACACCTCGCTGGCCGAGGTGGGCTTTTCCTTCTCGCGCACCGGCGAACTCCAGTTCGATGCCAACGCGTTCGACGAGGCGATGACGCGCGACAAGAGCAGCGTCGAGGCGCTGTTCCGCGGCGCCGACGGCAAGAGTGGCGCCTTCGGCGCCCTGGCGACCGCCGTCTCGCGTTACACGGAGGCCGGCGGCCTGCTGCCCAACACCCAGGACCGCCTCACGAACCAGTCGACGAAGCTCACCGCGCGCATCGACATGATGGAACAGCGGCTCGAGATCCGGCGCCTGGCCCTGCAGCGGGAGTTCATCGCGGCCGATCAGGCGATCGCGCAGCTGAACTCGCAGGGCCGCTCGCTTGGCTCACTTTACTGATCGCCGGTCGGAGCGGAGTGACGGATGACAGGAACACTGGCGCGGGCGACGGCGGCGTATCAGGAAGTGAACGTCACGGCGCGATCTCCGCTCGAACTCGTGGTTCTGCTCTACGACGGGGCGCTCACCGCCATCGGACAGGCGCGCGACGCCGTCGCACAGCGGGACCTGCCCGCCAAACGCAAGGCGATGACGAAAGCCTTCGCCATCGTCGGGCACCTCCAGTGCACGCTGAACATGGAGGACGGCCGCGAGGTTGCCGAGCAGCTGGACCGCTTGTACGTGTTCGTGACCGACAAGCTGATCGAGTTCAACACGCAGGGCCGACGCGAAGCGCTCGACGAGGCCGCCCGCGTGCTGGCCACGCTGCGGGAGGCGTGGGTCGAACTCGTGCGAACCGCCCCGGGAGCCCCCCGGTGACCAGCATGCCGGCAGGCGACGCCGAGCGGACGATCGCCGACTATGCGAGCGCCCTGGCCAGTCACCTGGCCGACGTGGAGCGATATCTGGCTCTCACGGATCAGGAAGCCCAGGCAGCCGCCTCCGGTGACGTGACGGTCCTCGAGTCGCTTGTGGCCGCGCGCGATGTCGAGATGGCGCGGCTGCTCGACACGGCCGCCGCGCTGGCGCCGGTCCGCCAGGTCGTCGAGTCGCTCGGCCCGCCCTGGAACTCGCACCCTGCCTGGATCGCCGCGGCTACGACCCGCGCGCGGATACGGGAGCGTCTGGACACCATCGCCGCGCAGGATGCGCAGACACTGGCGGTGCTCGAAGCGTCCCGCAACCGGTCCCAGCAAGATCTCCAGGAGTTGGAGGCAGCCAGCGCCACGCTGGTCGCCTACCGGCGCACGCTCGCGCCGGCAACGCGGCCGGCGGCCCTTCTGGATCACCGCGGATAGCACCGCCGCAAACAGCGTCCGGCGCCGGCAAGTCCGTCATCGTCGCCGCGGGACTTCGCGCTCGAGCGAACGCGCGGGCGGCGGAGGCCGTGGGGCGGTGTCCCGTTCCGGAACCGTGGGGTCAGCCCGCCGACCGACGCCGGCCCGGCTACACGCCGGGCGCAACGAGGCCCGTGGGTTCGCGCTCGAGCACGCGCGTCAGCCGCGGCCGCGATCCGAAGACCAGCGTCGCGCGGTCGCCGAACCCGAGGCTCGCATAGAGCGAGCGGGCGACGGCGTTGCGCTCGTCGACGACGAGCGTCACCTGCGCGGCGCCGGCCGCGGCTGCCGCCGCGCACACGCCGGCCACCAGATGGCGGCCCATGCCCATACCGCGGCGCGCCGGGTCCACGGCCACCTGGGCGACGTGCCACACGGCCCGTGCGGTCCGCGTCACGAGGACGACCCCGGCGAGGCGGTCCGGCCGATCGCCGTCGACCACGACGGACGCCTCGGGCAGGAAGACCCCGCACGCCGGTGTTCGGGTGAGCTGGCCGAGATAGGCGACCCATTCCTCCACCCGCCCCTCCGGCGCGAAGGCCTGGGCGGCCGGCGTGCCGGCGTACGCACGCGCGAACAACCGCACCACGTTGGCCAGATCGTCCTCGGCCCACGGGCGTCCCGCCGGCGCAGGGCACGGCAGCGGCGTCGCCGTGGGCCTTGCGAGAAAGCACTGCGGCGCCAGCACGAACCGCCGGCGCGTCAGGGCGACGGCCACCGTGCCGGATCGCGGGAACAGGAAGCCCTGGTAGCGTCGCGCGAACGCCGCTTCCGGCGACTCCAGAACGAGATCGAGCAGTTCGCGAACGACGTCGGCGCGCTCGCCGGCGAGGATGCCGAGGTTCAGCACGCCCCGATCGACGGCGAAGAAGGTGAAGCCCGTGCTGGCTCCGCTGGCGCCACGCGCGATGAATCCGGGAATCCGGCCGTTCCTGCGGCCGCGCTCCGCCTGAACGAGGCTGGGGCCGATGTCCCAGTCGAGGCCACTCGCCCACCGTTCGGCCTCCGCGGCCAGCAACGGCGCGACCTCGGCCGGCGTCGCCAGGCGCCAGTCTTCATAGCGCATCGCGTTGACCCTGGCCTGCGGCCACGGGCAGCCGGACGCGCACGCCGAGCGAGCCCGCACCCGGCGCGGGGGCCTGGGCAGCCCGGCGGTTCTCCTCGCGGATCAGATCGTAGACCTCGCGCCGGTGGACCGGCACGCTCGCCGGCGCGTTCACTCCCAGCCGGACGCCGTCCTTACCGATGCGCAGCACCCGCACCTCGATGCTGTCGCCGATCATGATGGTCTCGTTGCGTTTGCGCGTGAAGACGAGCACGTCTCACCTCACTCCGAGGCGAGGGGATGCCGCAGCGGATACAGGCTGTTGTGCGGCATCACCTGGTACCCGAGCATCCGCTCGGGGTTGATGACGATCGGCGCGCGAAGGTTGGCGAACACGCGGCCGCGGTCGTCGAACGTGACGATGGCGAGCCAGAGCAGCTCGGCCGGTTCGGTGGTCGCCAGCCGCGACAGGTCGGTCGGGCTCAGCGCGCACCGGTAGTCGGGCAGCACCAGGCGCGGATCCACCACGAGGAACGACACCGGATCGTCGACCGCGTGCAGGCACTGGAACGGGGCGAACGCCTCGCCGGTGACGACCGCGAAGCGCCGGGTCTGTTCGAATCCGGGCACGCCGAGCGGGAACGTGACACAGTCGGCCGCCGCAATCTCGAACGTGCCGAAGCGCGATCGAATCTGGAGGGCCTCGGGGCCGGCGGACGCGGTCATCGGATCGGTGCTCATGTCAGGTAATCCAGCAGCGACGGCCGGCTGCTCTTGCTCACGGCGGCCAGCGCCGCCTGGAGGGCGGTGTCGGCCTGCTGCATGCGCGTGATGGCTTCGGCCATGTTGGCTTCCTCGAGCGCCGACCGGCGGACGACGCTCGCCCGCTTCACCTCGGCGAGCCGCGCCTGCTGCTCATCGACGTCGTTCAGTGCCGCGCCTACCCGGCTCTGCATCGTCGTGGCGCGGTCGAAGGCCTCGCCGAGCCGGGCCAGGCCGTCCGATACGGTGAAGCCGGGCCCGGCGGTGTTGCCCGCGCGCACGGCGGTGGCCAGTTGGTCGAGGCTGTCGAACAGATCGCCCATCACCGCCGACCCGTCGAAGGTGACCGCGATCGACCGGGTCCGGTCCACGTCGATCCGCTGGGAGCCGGCGTTGCCCTGATAGGGGCCGATGACGCCCAGCGCGTCCCGCTGGTAGGGCGGCGTGGTCAACTGCTCACCCGAGAACAGATACGTGCCGCGGAACTGCTGGTTGATGGCCGTCAGCAACGCGTCGCGGATGCCCTCGACCTCCAGGGCCAGCGCGTCCCGCTGCGACTGCGGGAGGAAGCTGTTGTTGGCCGCCGCGGCCCTCACCTGCGCGTCCTGGATGCGGAGGATGGCGTCGCTCAGCACCGAGTCGGCCACGGCCAGCCTCGAAGCGACCGAATCGCTCGCCTTCGCATAGCTGTCCAGCCGCCGCTGCTCGGAGTATTCCCCAATCACCTCGGCGGTGGCCGACGGATCGTCGCTCGGCGCGTGCAGGCGCTTGCCCGACGACACCTCGCGTTGCGCCCGCTGGAAGACGTCGGCCGCGCGGTTGATGTCGGCCAGCCCATTGCGGAAGGCCATGTCGAAGGTCACGCGCACGGCATCACCTCATCATCCCGATCAGCGTGTCGAGCATCTGGTTCACCGTGGTGAAGAAGCGGGCGTTGGCCTCGTAACCGCGCTGGAACCGCAGCATGTCGGCCGCCTCCTCGTCGAGCGACACCCCCGAGACGCCGTCCTGCAGGTTCTGCAACTGGCGCAGGACCTCGGCCTGCGTGCCCTCACTCGCCCGGGCGGCCGCGCGATCGCGGCCGACGCGATAGACCAGTTGGCCCCAGGCCTCGGACGGCGATGCCAGCCCGCCGTTGGTGATGGGCTGATCGCGCAGGGCGGCCAGCGCGCGCGCCACCGAGGTCTCGCCCGGCACGCCCGCCATGCCCGACGCCGCCACGAGCGCGCCGCCCCCGGCGGCGGTCAGCGCGGGGTTGACGGCCATGGTCGATGCCGCGCCGGCCAGCGGCATCGGGGTGAAGAAGACCTGCCCCGGATCGCCGTTGGCGTCGAAGCCGGCCTGATGGAGCGCGTTCACCTCACCCACGATGTCGAATGCCACCTGGTCGAGGCGCGCGAGGTAGTCGGGAAGCATGACGTCGCGAACGTGCAGCACGCCGCCGAGCGAGCCCTGCGCGATCAGCCCGGTGACGTCGGCGCCGCCGGCCGAGATCCTGGCGAAGCCGTTGGCATCCTCGGTCGTCGTCAACGCATACGATCGCTCGCCGATCACGAGGGGCCGCCCGCTGGCGAAGTCGATGTCGAAGCCGCCGTTCGCGAGTTCGATCGCATTGATCTGCACGTAGCCCGCGAGCTCCTCGACTGCCCTGTTCACCTCGTCGCGCAGGTGAGCGCCCTCTGGCGTGGACGCCGAGGTTCCCGAGAGCTGTGCGTTGAGCGAGGCGATGCGCGCCGTCACCTCGTTGATCTGGGTCACGGTCGCGCGCACCTGCTGGTCGGCGTCGTGGCGTGCGCCGGTGAGCTGGCTGGCGACGTCGGCAAACGCCTTGCCCAGGGCCTCGCCCTGCAGGACGACCTCCTGCCGGGCGGTGGCGGAGGTGGGCGTATCGGCGAGCGTGGCAAACGCGTCGAAGAAGCCGTCGAGCGCGGCATCCAGCGACGCCCCTGGCGTTCCGACCGACACCTCGATCACGCCCAGGTGCTGGCTGACGGTGTTCTCGCGCTGCTGACCGGAGTACTCATCGCGGACGCGGCGATCGACGAGCCGGTCGCGCATGGCGCGCGCACCGACGATTTCGACGCCGCCGCCGGCGCTCCAGCGATCGGTGGACGGCACCGCCGCGAACTCGGCCACCCGCTTGGAGTACCCGGGCGTGTTGACGTTGGCGATGTTCTGTCCGACGACGTCGAGCCCGTAGCGCTGAGCGTCGAGCGCGCGTGAGGCGAGCGACAACATGCCGAGCAGTCCGGACATCAGCCCCTCGCTCCGAAGTGCGCGGCCGGCCGCGCGATGGCCTCGTCACCGTGCCGGCCATAGCCGGCCACCAGCCCCTGGCCCGCCAGCGACGCCGAAACGAAGGCGGCGAGCGAGTCGCCAAGGCGCTGGCAGCGCGCGAGCGCGGCGCGCGTCGCCTCGATTTCCTGTGTCAGGGCCACGCGGGCGTCAGCCGGCAGTTCGCCGGCGACGAGCCGATGGGGCCAACAGGCCGAGAGCGCCGCCGAGAGCGCAGACTCGGCGTCGGCCAGCGAGCCGGCGGCGGGCATGGCGAGCGCGTCGCCGAGGGCCTGAAGGGCCATCCGCACGGCGTGCACCTGGACGGTCGGCCCCTGAGCGGTGATCACGATTCGGCTCCTTCCCTGGGCCGGTCATCATGGCGGCGACCCGCCGCGACAGATCAGTGTCCGAGCAGGCTGTCGATCATGCGATCGGCCAGGCGCAGCGGGTCGTTGCCCACCTCGCCCGCCGCCAGCTTCTGCCGCGCGCGTTCGACGACGTCCTGCCGGATGGCCGGCGCCTTCGACGCCTCCTGCAGCGCCGTGGTCATCAGCCGGGCGTCGTTGGACACCTCGACCCGATCGCCGCCGGCGCCGCCGGCCCGGTTCCTCTCCGGCCGGCCCGTCTGAACGCGGTCGGCCTGCTGCGCCTGCTGCGCCACGTCCGGCCGTGTCACCTGGTCTGGGCCGTGACCATCAATCTTCATGTCCGCTCCAATCGACGGCCCCCGGAGACACGGGAGCCGTTCGACAGGCTAATCGTCACCCGACCCCGGAAGCTTTAACTCGAGGCTTCCATCGGCCACCCCGGTGGCCAGCGTGGGGTCGACGCGCTGGCCGTTCACGAGCACCTCGAAGTGCAGGTGCGGGCCAGTCGCCCGCCCCGATTGCCCCACTCGACCCACGACGGTTCCTCTTGCAATTTCCTGTCCTGGCTGGACCTGCAGCGCCGACAGGTGTGCATAGCGCGTCCGGACACCGTTGTCGTGCTCCAGCACGACCGTGAGGCCATAGGCGCCCTGGTCGCCGGCCGCGACGACGCGCCCAGCCCCGGCCGCGGGCACTTCCTGTCCGTAGGCCGCCTTCAGGTCGATGCCGGCATGGAACCGCCGTTGCCCGTGAAAAGGATCGGCGCGCCAGCCGTAGTCCGAACTCGCCGGTGCCGAGAACGGCAGCCGCAGCCGCGAGCCTCCGGGCCCGGGCGGCGCCGACGACCGCCCTGACCCCGCCGCGACAATCGCCGGTTCCGGCAGCGACTCCGTCACTGCCGGAACCGGTTGAGCTGGCGTCGCCATCCCTGGCTCGCCGCCGCGCGTCATGCTCCGCTGAAGCACCTCGGCCAGGCCGATCCCGCCTGCCTTGCTCAGCGCTCGCGCCAGCTCGACGTGAATGGTCTCGGTCAATCCCTGCAGCCCGAGATCCAGTCCTTCTCCTCCCTCAGGCTCTTCCTCGGAGAGAAACGACTGGCGCATCTGCTGCACCATCTGCGCCAGCAGCAGCGCCTCGAACTCCTGCGCCACCTGCTCGACGCTGGCGCCTGGCGCCAGGACGGGGCCCGCGCCGGCGGTCGGACCGCCGGTCGCTTGCAGCCCCAGTCCGGCACGGGTCACGGTGAACGACATGAGTCGGCCGCCTCTAGATGACGACGATTTCCGCGCGCAGCGCGCCTGCCACGTGCAGGGCCTGCATGATCGCGATGATGTCGCGCGGGGTGGCCCCGAGAGCGTTCAGCGCCCGCACGACCGACTCGAGCGTCGTGCCTTCCTGCAGTGACACCAGGCGCGCGTCGCCCTCGGTGACCTCCACCCGCTCCTCGGGCACCACCATCGTCTCGCCCGTGCGCGAGAACGGGGCCGGCTGCGAGACGTTGAACCGCGTGCTGATCTTCACCGACAGGTTGCCGTGCGCCACGGCGGCCGCGCCGATGCGGACGCCCGCGCCGACGACCACCGTACCGGTCCGCTCGTTGATCACGACGCGGGCCGCGGCATCGACCGACACCGGCAACGGCTCGATCCGCGCCATGAGATCGGGCACCGCGCCTTTGTAGGCCTCCGGCACCGCGACGCTGACCGCCCCGGGATCGATGGCGTGCGCCGCGCCCGGTCCCAACTCGCGATTGATGGCTTCGGCCAGTTGGGCAGCCGTTGCGAAGTCCGCCTGCGCCAGCGACAGCGTGAGTGCGCCGTCGGTGGGCAGCGCCACCCGCTGCGCCACCTGCACCGTCGCGCCGTTGGGCACGCGCCCCGCGGTGAGATGGTTCACCTGCACCGAGTTGCCGCCCGAGCCCCCACCGAACCCGCCGAGCGTGAGCGGCCCCTGGGCGAGCGCGTGCAGCGTACCGTCGGGCCCGCGCAGACCGGTGGCCACCAGCGTGCCTCCCTGCAGGCTGCGCGCATCGCCGATCGACGAGACGACGACGTCGATCCGCGATCCCGCCCTGGCAAACGCTGGCAGATCGGCCGTGACCAGCACGGCCGCGACGTTCTCGATCTTCACCTGCTCACCCGGCACGATGACGCCGAGCTTCTCGAGCATGTTCGCCAGCGTCTGCGCGGAGAAGATCGTCTGCCGGCGGTCGCCGCTCTTGTTCAGGCCGACGACCAGGCCGTAGCCGATCAGCGGCTGGGCGGGATAGCCCTGCAGCGCGGCGACGTCCTTCACGCGCACGGCGCCCGGAACCTGCGCGGCGGCCGGTGTACTGGCGAACGCCACAGCGGCGAGCGCGAGCGCCATGACGGCCAGGACGCACCGTCGCGCCGCGACCACGCCTTCGACCGGGGTATGACTGGATGACATCGCCTTGTCCCGCGGCTCAGAAGATCTTGTTCAGGATCCGCACCAGCCAGCCCGGCTTGAGGTTGTCCCTGATCAGCCCCCGGCCGAAGTAGCGGATGCGCAACTGGCCGATCGACGGGGAGAGCACCACGTTGTTGCGGCCGAGATCGGCCTGTCGCACGACGCCCGTCAGCACGACGATCTGCCGGTCGCCGTTGATGTCGATTTCGCGGGCGCCCTCGAGCACCAGATCGCCGTTGGGCAGCACCTCGACGACGCGTGCGGTGAGCGTCGCCGCGAGCTCGCCGCTCCGGCTGGTGGTGCCGCCTCCCTTGAACTTCGTATTGCTGCTGGCGCCGACGAGGTTGGTCGGATCGAGCCAGTCGGGCACCTTCGACTCGACGCCGAACAACTGCGACACCGACGCGTTGGCCCCGCTGTTCTTGTTGAGCGACGAGTCGGCGGTGCCCACCGCCGTGATCGTCTCGATCACCCGGATGGTGACCAGGTCGTTCACCTGCCGCGCGCGCGGGTCCAGGCCGAGCCCGGCCATCCACGACACGTTCGGCACGCCAGGCTGCAGGGCCTGGGTCGCCCGCGCCGCATCGAGATAGCGCGCGTAGAGCACGTCGTAGCTGTCGGAGGCGGCCGTCCGGGGCGTCTCCGCGGCGGCCACGCCGGAGAGCAGGACGAACACCATCGCCAGGCGACGCCCGTTCGAGCTATGAACCATGATCGACCTCGACGGTGGCCGGGCCCACGACGCGCGCCGAGAGTCGGCGGCCGCTGTCGGGGTTCACCACCTTGATCAACTCGCCCAGCCGTCCGGCCTGCATGGCCAGGCCTCGCGCCTGCACCTCGAAGCCTCCGGCACGGAAGGTCACCGTCACCGGTTCGCCGCTGCGCACCAGCGGAGCGGTCACGAGCATCTGCCGCCGCAGCACCTGACCGGCAGGCACGTCGGCGATGGCGCGCGCCCCATCGACATCGACGGGCAGCGCCCGCAGCGGCCAGCCGGCGGCATCGACTTCCACCGCCTCGACGTCGGCCGCCGCGATCGTTTCGCCTCGCGATACCGCCCGGCGCGTCCGCATGGCAGGCAATCGGAGATCCACGATGCAGTGTGCCTCGCCGAAGCGGACGGCCCGCCCGTCGGCGCCCAGTACCTTCACCTGGACGCGGATCGGCACGCCGGCTCTGGCCTCGACAGGCAGCGTGACGAAGACGCGGCCCTCGAGACCGTCGACGACGGTGACACGCAGGTCGCGAACCTCGATCGCCAGAGGCTCGCCGACGAGCCTGCGTACGGCCGATTCGATCGCGTTCCGCACCGCCGCGTCGCCGGTCGCGCCCGCCGGAGCGGCGAACGCGGCCGCCAGGACGCAGGCCAGCACGGCGCTAGCGCGCCAGGTTGTTGACCTGCTGCAGCATCTCATCGGCGGTCCTCACGACCTTCGAGTTCGCCTCGTAGGCACGCTGGCCGAGAATCATGTTGACCATCTCTTCGACGATGCTCACGTTGGAGTCCTCGAGGAATCCCTGCGCGAGCGTGCCGATGCCATCCAGCCCGGGAGTACCCGTGACGGGCTCACCCGAGGCGGTGCTGACCACGAAGAGATTGCCGCCGAGCGCCATCAGGCCCGCGGGGTTCTGGAACGTCGCGAGTTCGACCGTCCCCACCTGCTGCGGCGCGCTCTGGCCCTGGATGGCGGCCGAGACGATCCCGTCCTTCGAGATGCTCACCGAGGTGGCATTGGCCGGGATGGTGATCTGCGGCTGCACGGGGTAGCCTTCGTTGGTGACCACCTGCCCTTCGGCGTTCAGGTGGAGGTTGCCGGCGCGGGTGTAGGCCACCTGCCCGTCGGGCAACGTCACCTGGAAGAACCCGCGTCCCTCGATGGCGATGTCGAGCGGACCGTTGGTCGCGCGAAGGTTGCCGCTCTGAAAATCGCGTGCCGTCGCAATGGGACGTGTGCCGAGGCCGAACTCGAGGCCCACCGGCGCCTCCCCCGTCGTCGAGGTGGGGCTGCCAGGGACCTTGGCCTGTTCGTACACGAGGTCCTCGAACTCCACGCGGCTCTTCTTGAAGCCGGCCGTGTTGACGTTCGCGAGGTTGTTCGCGATGTTGTCGATGTTCGCCTGCTGGGCGTTCATCCCGCTGGCCGCCGTGTAGAGCGCTCGGATCATCTGGTGTTCCCTCGAGGCGACCGGTGCGGTTCAAGAACTGCGTCGGCCTGCCGATTGTTCCGACTGGCGGGGTGTCGGCCTACCGACGCCCGAACTCCGTGATGGCACGTTGATCGACGTCGTTCATCAGCACGTTCAGGCCCCGCTGAAGTGCCTCGAAGCTGCGGCCGACCTCCGTGAGCTGGACCATCCGTTCCACCACGGACACGTTGGAATGCTCCAGCAATCCCGACCTCACCGCGACGTCGGAGGCCGCGGGCAGCGCGCCGCTGCCCGCATAGCGGAATCGGCCGTGGTCTTCGCGCCTGAGGTTGTCGGCGTCGGGCACGTCCACCACCCGCAACTTCCCCGCCACTACACCACCAGCACGAATCGTTCCGTCGGCATCCACGCTGACCTCGCCGCGCCCGATCTTGATCGGCCCGTTGGTCCCGAGCACCGGCAGGCCGTCGGAGGTCGCCAGGGTGCCATCGGCCTGCCGGTCGAACTGGCCGTTGCGGGTGTAGCGCTCGCCGTTCGGGGTCTGCACGACGAAGAAGCCGCGCCCCTCGAGCGCGAAGTCGAAGTCGCGGCCCGTCGGCGTCAGCGCGCCGTTGCGCAGGTCGAGCCGCCCCTGGCGCGCGACCACGTCGACGGCGCTCTGCAGCGCGGCGCGGAAGTCCGGCCGCTCGGCGGCGAGCGTCGAGGCGCGTTCCGCCTTGTAGCCGGCCGTGTTGACGTTGGCGAGATCGGCCGCCACGCGATCGAGCTGATCGATGCGCGTGCGCATGCCGCTCAGTGCGACGTAGGCGCCGCCTGCCATGTGTGCTCCTCCCCTGCCGTGCGGGCGGCCACGGCCACCAGCAGATCCTCCTGGCGCCCGCGACCCTCCAGGCGCACCCACACGAACGGTCCGCACCGCACCGGGCGCATGCGTTCGGCGCCGCCGCGAGCCGCGGCCTCTGCCACCCGGCGCGCGGCGTCGGCGATGCTGCGCAAGGTGGTGGCCGCGATCTCGGGCCTGGGCGGGGCCGTGCTGGTCGCGTAGGCGGCGGCCAGCCGCTGCCATGCGGTTTCGGAGACGACGAAGGCGTCAATCCGGGCACCGGTGATCTCGCGCAGCGCCACGAGCGAGGCGCGTCTCAGCGGCGCCACCCCGGCCACCGCCAGGCGCTCGCCGTCGCGGCTCATCTCGAATGGCACCAGGCCGAGGGCGTGCACCGTGTCGCGCGACAGGCCGCCCGGGCCGTTGACCACGCGTCGCGGATCGATGCTCGAGAGGTACCCCGTTCCGGCCTGCACGGCCAGCGCCCGCAACACCTGCTCTCCCGACACCAGCCCCCGCGCGACGAGATGTTCGCCAAGCCTCAATCCCGAGCGGGGCTGCTCCCTGACGGCCTCGGCCAGCGTCTCCGGCGACAGGATCTGTCGCTGGACGAGCACGCGGCCGAGCGGGGTGGGCGGAGCTGGCGGCAGCGGCAGCGGCTGCTCGTTCACACGGGCCAGCAGGGCCTCGGTATGCGTCACGAGGCAGTGGCTGCTGCAGAACCACGCGCCATCACAGTGCACGCCGAACCGGCCGCGCCTGATCAGGCTGTCGGGACGCCAGCGCGCGCAGTCAGTCCGGCTGCACCGCGCCATCGACGGCCTCCTGGAGCGCCGCGGCGCGGCGTCGCGCGGTCCGGGCGCCTTCGCGCGCCTGCGCTGCCAGGTGCAGGCGCAACGCCACTTCGCTCTCCGACACACCCTCGGCGGCCGCAATCTCCGCGTGCGTGCGCCCTCGACGGGCCGCGGCCGACAGGCGGCTGACGTTCACGGGCCTGACAGGACGGGGCCTGGCCGGATCGCCCTGTCGCTCGATCTCGGCAGCCAGGGCTCGGAACCCGCTCTCGCTGGCCTCGGCGAGCAGACCCATCGCATCGCTCAACTGCGAGAGCCGCTCGTCGTAGCGTCCGAGCGCCCGCGCCAGTCGCGACAGCCGCCACAACCAGACGAGCTGGGCCGCGAGCAGGAGACACGCCAGGCCCATCACCATTGTCAAGATGTCGAGGGTCACCACCATCGCCCCTGCGCGGCCTACGCCGCCATCGTGCGCAGCCGGTCGGCGGCGCTCACGACCTCGGTAATCCGGACGCCGTAGCTGCCGCCCACGACCACCACCTCGCCCCGCGCCACCATCCGGCCGTTGATCAGCACGTCGACCGGGTCGTCGGGCGAACGGCCAAGATCGATGACCGAGCCCGGGCCCAGCCTGGTGAGGGCGTCGACGGTCATCTCCGTCTCTCCGAAACGCACCGAGAGCGGCAGGTCGATGTCGAGGATCACGTCGAGGTTCGGGAAGGCCGGCGCCGGGGCCGGAGCTCCCGGCGCCTGCACCGGCCGGGTCGACGGCGCAGCGACGGCCACCGGCGGGACAGCCGGCTGAGTCCCGGCGGCCGGCGTCACGTCGCTCCAGAGCATCACCACCGTCGCCAGCGTGTCATCGAGCCGGAGTCGGAATGCCCCGTCCTGCGCGGCCGCCGGTGCGGACTGGTCGCGCGCCGGCGCCTCGACGGCGAACTGCATGCCCTTGCCAGCCTGAGCCTGTGCCAGCGCCCCAAGCGCCTGGGTGCACAGCTCACGGAGCATGTCGGCGATGACCTCGTCTTCCGGATCCTGATCGAAGCCGAGCGCTCGCCGGGCCAGGCTGGCCACGCCCGCCGCCTCGAAGCCCAGCGCGATCGAGCCGCGCGCGGAGCCCGCCACCGCGGCACGCACGGTCCACGCGATGTCAGACGGTTCGGCCGATTCCGCCGCCGTGTCCGTCGTGCCGAGCAGCGCGCCGGCCGCCGCGGCGAGTTCGTCCGCGAGGCGCGCGAGCAACGCCAGGTTGTCGCCAGAGCTCCCAGCCATCTATGCCTCGTCGTGCAGCGTCGCGATCTCGCGGTCGACGCGCACTGCTGCGAGTCCTTCGTGCACCACCAGGCGGCCCGTGAACTTCGAGCTGCCCTGCACCCGCACCTCGAGCGGGTGCCGCAGGAGGTGGCCGAGCGACACGACGTCGCCCGGCACGAGGGCGAGCAATTCCCTTGCCGGCAGCCCGGTATCGAGATTGGCGCTGACCCGCAGCTTCACCCGGGACAGGTTGCCGAGCAGATGTCGGCGGTCCGACTCGGTGGGTTCGCGGCGCGTCCGGTGCCACGACTGCGTGAAGCTGGCGCCGACCGATTCGATGATGGAGGCCGGCACGCAGAGATTCAGCATGCCGCGCGCCTCGCCCAGCCGGATGTCGAAGCCGAGCAGCACGACGACCTCGTTGGGCGCCGCGACCTGGAGCATCTGCGGCCGGGTCTCACGCCCGCTGACCTTGAACTGGGCGTCGACGATCTGGTGCCACGTCTCGGTGAGGTTGTCGCAGATGAGTTTGACGACGGCGTCGATGACGTTCTGCTCGATTTCGGTCAGCGCGCGCGACGGCGCGGCGCCGCGCCCCTGCCCTCCGAGCATGCGGTCGATCATCGTGAAGGCGACGGCCGGGTTGATCTCCAGCGCGCACAGCACGTCGAGCGGCTGCACGGCGAGCGCGTAGAACGCCGTGGGATCCGGCAGCGACATCAGGAACTCGGAATAGGTGAACTGCTCCACCGACATGATGTTGACGTCGGTGACCGACCGCAGGTAGGCCGAGAGCGCGGTGGCCACGTTGCGCGCGAAGCGGTCGTGGAGGAAGTGCAGCGACCGGATCTGATCCTTGGACACCCGATCGGGCCGCCGGAAGTTGTAGACGACGACCGAGTCGTGGATCGTGGCGGCTGCGCCCGCGCTCCGCGTGCTGCGCTCGATCTCGGCGGCCGAGGTGAGGAGGGCGTCGATCTCCTCCTGCGAGAGCATCTTGCTCACGTGCGGCTCCCGGCGAGCTTGAGCGATTCGCGCATGCTGGCCCGCAGCCGCGACAGGGCCAGCGACCGGAGCTGCGACACGCGCGACTCGCAGACGCCGATCACCGCGCCAATCTCGGCCATCGTCATCTCTTCCTCGTAGTAGAGCGCCAGGATCTGGCGTTCGCGCTCGGGCAGCTCCATCAGGGCCCTGGCCAGCAGCCGGCGCAGTTCCGCACGCTCGAGCTGCGCGTCAGGGCCCTCCGACGAGTCGACGCAGAGTTCGAGCAGCGGCGTGCCGTCCTCGCCGGTGGCGTCGAGCTGGCGCACCGCGCCGAGTTCGAGGGAGCGGACCTGGTCGAGCACCTTCGCGTATTCCTCGGCCGAGAGCGACATCGCCTCGGCGATCTCGTTCTCCTCGGGCTCGCGGGCGAGGTCGTGTCGCAGGCGCGCGATGGTCGCGTCGAGATCGCGCCGCATGCGCCGCAGGGAGCGGGGCGCCCAGTCGAGGTCGCGCAGCGAGTCGAGCATCGCACCCTGCACCCGGCGCCGGGCGAAGGCATCGAAGGGGACTCCCATCGACGGGCGGTAGCGTCCGGCCGCGTCCATCAGCCCCAGCACGCCCACGCTGATCAGGTCGTTCATCTCCACCTGCGACGGCAGGCGCTGCGCCAACCGGTGGGCCATGGCCTTGACCAGGCCGACGTGCGAGATCACCAGCCGGTCCCGTTCGGCGAGGTTGGCGGTTGCGGTCGTCATGCGCACTGCGAGGCCCCCAGTCCTGAGCGCGTGGCCGACACGGGCCCGGCCGGAGGCGCCAGCCGCAGGCCGGGACCACCGAGCGGCGCCATGGCCGACACGCGCGTCGCGAGCCTGCGAAAACACTGGCTGGCGGGCGCCTCCGGCGCGTGCGTCACCACGGCCTGCTGCGCGAGAACGGCCTCGCGCACCGCAGAATCGGTCGGGATGTGTCCGTAGGAGTGCAGGCGGCGCTGAAGGAAGCGCGTCGCCGCGATGTCGAGTTGCTTGAACACCAGGTCGGCTTCGGCCTGGTCGCGGGCCCCGTTCACCAGCAGGCCGGTCTCCCTGGCCGGATTGCAGCCCGTCAGGATCTTCACCATCGCATAGGCGTCGACCACCGCGGTGGGTTCGAGCGAGGTGACCACCATCACCCGGTCGGCCCCATTGAGCACGTCGATGACGTTGCTGGAGATGCCCGCGCCGGTGTCCACCAGCAGGAAGTCGGTCTCGGCCAGCGCCTGTCGCAGGCCCTCGTTGAGCCGCTCCCATTGCCGGGAGGAGAGCGCCGTGAGCTCACGCAGGCCCGAACTGGCCGGGATCAGGCGCAGCCCGAAGGGGCCTTCCACCACGATGTCGTCGAGATCCAGATCGCCGTTGAGGAGGTCGCCCAGGTGACGAGTCGGACTCAGGCCGAGCATCACGTCCACGTTGCCGAGACCGAAGTCGGCATCGAGGATGGTCACGCGGTTCCGCATGCGCGCCAGCGCCACGGCCAGATTCACCACGACGCTGGTCTTGCCCACGCCACCCTTGCCGCTGGTGACGGCAAGCGTCACGGCCCGCCGCGGCGTGCGCGTGCCGGCGGGATGACCGGGCCCGCTCATGAGGGATCTCCCGCCGCCTCGGTTCCGAGGACGTGCGCCGCGAGCCGCGCCGGGGTGGCGCGCTCGATGTCTTCGGGGATGCGCTGGCCGGTCGTGAGATAGGACACGACGAGGTCGCGCTGGCGCAGGATGGTCATCAGCGGCGCCAGCCCGCCGCCCTCGTCGAGCCGCGTGAAGACAATGCGCGTCGGGTTGGCCACGGCGTAGGCGTCGATCATCCGCTCGAGCGTTGCCGGGGGCGTCGAGGCGGGCACGACCAGGTGCGTCCGCGCCTGCGGCCAGCTCCCGGTCACGCTGAAGAGATCCAGCGCCTCGTGGTCGCGCGGCGAACGCCCGGCCGTGTCGACCAGCACCGGAGAGGCGATGTCGGCGACCGCGCGCTCGACGTCGCCGAGCGTACGCGCCACGACGAATGGGGATCCGATGATGTCGGCGTAGAGCCTGAGCTGCTCGACGGCCCCCACGCGGAAGCCGTCGGCGGCCACCAGGCCCAGCCGGACGCCGCGTCGGGCCCGTTGCTGGGCGGCGATCTTCGCGATGGTGGTCGTCTTGCCGGCCCCGGGCGGCCCCACGAACACCTCCACCGGAGCAAACGGTTCGTCGGTGACCGCCAGCCACTGGAGTCGCTCCCCCAGGGCACGGGCCAGCTCGCGCCCGCCGGGCTGCCGGTGCCATCGTCTCGGCACCCGGCCCGCAACCTCAGCCGCCAGCACCCTGTCGAGCCCGGTCGCCGCCAGGCGCGCGGCGATGGCCGCCGCGAACCCACCGGGACTGGCCGCCTTCGGCTGGCCGTCCCCGGCAGCCGCCGGAGCCGCATCGCTCGCCGGAGCCTCGCATGGACGATTTTCCGACACCGCGCGGCCCAGGGCAGCCGTCACCTCGACCACCCGCTGCCCGAGCCATCCCGCCATGCCGTGAGCCGGCACCAGCCGGGTCGAGAGCACCAGCGCCGCCGGCCCGAGATCGGTGCGAGCCGCCGCCAGGGCCTCGCGCACGGTGGATCCGCGATATCGCTTGAGATGCATGGCGTCAGTCGAGAACGGCAATCGGGGCCACCCGCACGTGCGGAGGCACCTCGTTGTGCGAGAGCACCCCGACCTGAGGCAGCACTCGCGAGAAGAGGCGCCACAGGTGCGGCCTCAGTCCCGGCGTGCAGAGAAGCACGGGTTGTGCCACGGCCGTCTCGATGGCGCGCGCGATCCTGGCGGCCAGGCCCTGGGCTTCGTTGGGATCGATGGCCAGCACGGCACCATGGTCGGTTCGCACCACGGACTGCAGCAGCCGCTCCTCGAGCGCCGGTGCGAACGAGATCGCCGGCAGCTCGCCCTTGTCCGACTGGTGCACGTGGCAGATGGCGCGGCCGAGCGAGGCTCGCACGGCCTCGACGATGAGGTCGGGATCCTTGGTGGCCGCGGCGGCGTCCGCGATCGCCTCGAGGATGGTCGTCAGGTCGCGAATCGGCACCCGCTCGCGCAGCAACTGGCGCAGGACTCGCTGAATCTCGCCCAGCGAGACGACCTTGGGAACCAGCTCTTCCACGAGCTTCGGTGACGTCTGGCCGACACGGTCGACCAGCTCCTTCGTCTGCTGTCGGCCGAGCAGGTCTGGCAGGAACGCGCGCACCGTCTCCGACAGGTGGGTCGAGAGCGCCGTCGTGGGATCGACCACGGTGTAGCCCGCCGAGCTGGCGCGATCGCGATGCTCGCCGGCGATCCACCAGGCAGGCAGGCCGAAGGCGGGCTCCTTGGTCTGCGGGCCGTCGAGTCGCATCGACGCGGTACCGGGATTGATGGCCAGGAAGCGATCCGGATAGAGTTCGCCGCGCGCCACCTCGACGCCCTTCACCAGGATGGAGTAGGTGCGGGGGCCCAACTGCAGGTTGTCGGCGACGTGGACCGGCGGCACGACCATGCCGGTGTCGCTGGCGATCTGGCGTCTCAGACCGCGGATTCGCGACAGCAGCGTGCCGCCCTGCCTCTCGTCCACCAGGGCGATGAGGGCGTAGCCCACCTCGACACCCAGCGGATCGACGACGAGCGTGCTCTCCACCGATTCGCTGGCCACCGGCAGCGCCGGCGCCTCGTCTTCGGGCACTGCCGCCGGTGTGCGGTTGTAGTAGGCGGCGACCAGCAGCACGATGGCCACCGTGATGAAGGACAGCTTGGGCAGGCCGGGGATCAGGGCGAGCGCGACCAGCACCGCGCCGCCAACGCCCAGCGGCATGGCCCGGCTCAGCAGTTGCCCGGCCACGTCCTCCCCGAGGTTCTTCTCGGAAGCGGCCCGCGTCGTGATGAGGCCGCCCGACATCGAGACGAGCAACGCGGGGATGGCGGTCACCAGGCCCTCGCCGACCGTCAGCACGGTGTAGGTGCGTGCCGCCGTGGCGAGGTCGAGCCCGTGCTGGAGCACGCCGATGACGAGTCCCGCCACGATGTTGACGGCGGTGATGAGCAGCGCGGCCAGGGCATCGCGCTGCGTGAAGCGGATGGCGCCGTCCATCGCGCCGTAGAAGTCGGCCTCGCGACGGATCTTCTCGCGGCGCGTCCTCGCCTCGTGCTCGTCGATCATGCCGGCATTCAGGTCGGCGTCGATCGACATCTGCTTGCCCGGCAGGGCGTCGAGGGTGAACCTGGCGGTGACCTCCGAGATCCGCACGGCGCCGTGGTTGATCACGATGTACTGGATGGCGATCAGCACGAGGAACACGACGACGCCGACGACGAAGTTGCCGCCGACGACGAACTGGCCGAAGGCCATGATCACGTGACCCGCGGCGCCCACGCCCTCCTGCCCGTTGAGCAGGATCAATCGCGTGCCGGCGACGTTGAGCGAAAGCCGGAACATCGTGAGCACGAGCAGCAGCGAGGGGAACACCGAGAAGGCGACCGGCTCGCGCACGTAGAGGGCCGTGAGCAGCAGCACGACGGCCAGCCCGATGTCGGCTGACAGGAGCAGATCGAGCAGCAGCGTGGGCAGCGGCACGATCATCAGGCCGACGACGGCCACCACGGTCACGGGCGCGATCAACTGGCTGAGCGAAGACTTCGACAGGCTCATGACGGGCACCCGAATCTACAGTGCGAGTTGCCTGAGGCGGATGAGGTACGCGAGCACTTCGGCGACCGCGCCGAAGAGCTCCCCCGGAATCTCGTCGCCGACGTCGACGCCGCGATAGAGCGCCTGGGCCAGCGTCACGTTCTCGACGATGGGCACGCCGGCCTCGCGGGCGATCTCGCGGATGCGCGCGGCCAGCTTGTCCTGGCCCTTGGCCAGCACCCGCGGGGCCGACATCGCCTCTCGCCGGTACTCGAGCGCCACGGCATAGTGCGTCGGGTTGGTGATGACGACGGTGGCCTTGGGCACGGCCGACAGCATGCGGCGCCGGGCGGCCTCGCGCTGCGCGCGGCGGATGCGGCCCTTCGTCTCGGGGCTGCCCTCCGTCAGGCGCATGTCGTCCTTCACCTCCTGTTTGGTCATCTTCAGCGACTTGGTGTAGCGCCACCGCGACAGCCCGTAGTCGCCAAGCGCGAAGATCGCCAGCGCGATCCCGCAGTCGCGCAGCATGCCGAGCAGGTCGGCCCACGCCAGGGCGCCGGCACCGGCCGGCGGCAGCATGCCGAGACGCGGCGCCTGCATCAGGCTCGCCGCGATGACGCGGTAGGTCAGCCAGACGATGACCGCCACGACCAGGAGCATGCGGACCAGGTCGAAGCCGGCCCGCTGGAACCCGAGGCGCTTGAGGCCGTTGGCCGGGTTGAGCTTCGTGAAGTCGAGGCGCAGCGCCTCGGTGGCGATGTTCCATCCACCCTGCAGGGTCGAGGCGCCCACCGAGACCGCGGCGGCGGTCAGGGCGAGGGGCGACACGAGCATGATCAGCGTCATCACCATCTGCAGGGCCGTGTTCGTGAGATCGCCGGCCGCGAGCGGGCGCAGCGCCATGTCGCCCGCGTTCTCGATGCCCAGCCGCGTGGCGCGGGCCAGTCCACGGACCAGCCATGGTCCCGCCCAGACGAGAACGATCGTGAGGGCCACGAGCTGCACGGCGTCGGTGACGTCCTTGGATCGCGGCATCTGCCCGCGCCGGCGCGCTTCGCGCAGGCGCTTGGCGGTCGGGAGCTCGGTGCGATCGTCGGTCGCCATGTGTGCCTACCGGAAGGCGAGCGCCGCGCGGGCAGCCAGCTCGAGCGCGGCCGGCACGGCCCGCTCGATGACGACCGGGACCACGCGAATCATGGCGGCCAGTGTCAGCAGGCCTGCGATCAGGCGAATCGGGAAGCCCTGCGCCATGAGGTTCAGCATGGGGGCGGCGCGCGAGGCGAGGCCCAGACCCAGCTCGACCAGCAGCTGCACCACGATGATCGGTGCCGCCATCTGCACCCCGACGAAGAAGACGACGCCCAGCAGGCGTCCCACCAGCCCAGCCAGGCTTGCGTCGATGCTCCCTTGCCCCATCGGCAGGGCATCGTAGGAGGCGGCAAGCGCGCGCAGCACGTCGTGGTGCGCGTCGATGGCGAAGAACACCACCAGCGACATCAGGCCGTAGAGCGTGCTGAGCACGCTGTTGCGGACCCCTGACTGCGGGTCGACGATGCTGGCGTACGCGAAGCCGAGCTGGAACCCGGCGAGATACCCCGCGAACTCGGCGGCGCCCACCACGACGCGCACACCGAACCCCAGCGCCAGGCCAATCAGCGCCTCGCGCGTGATCACGAGCGCCAGGCCAGCGGGCTCGCCCGCCGGGACGGCGGGCACCACCGCCATGCTGCCCAGGGCCATCAGCACCATGAGGCCGATCTTCACGGTGGGCGGTGCCCACGTGCCCCCGAACACCGGGGCGGCCAGCGTCAGCAGGCCGGGACGCGCCAGGAAGACCCCGAAGCGAAGCAGCGGCTCGAACTCGTTCACCGGACCAGCTCCGGCAGTCGCCCCACGATCTGCCGGGCGAAGCTGGTCATCAGCCGCAGCATCCACGGAAACGTCAGGGCGAAGGTGAGGAAGATCGCGGCCGCGCGGGGCAGGAACGCGAGGACGTTGTCCTGAATGGAAGTGATGGTCTGGAACACGCTGACCAGGACGCCGGCCAGCAGTCCCGCGAGCAGCATCGGCAGGCTGACCATCACCGCCACTTCGACGGCCTGACGCATGATCCCGACAATCAGGGCTTCCGACATGGCATCACAGGGCGAAGCTGCGCACCAGCGATCCGACGATCAGGTTCCAGCCGTCGATCAGGACGAAGAGCATGATCTTGAACGGCAGCGAGATCATCGCGGGCGGCAGCTGCATCATGCCCATCGAGAGCAGCGTCGTGGAGACGACCAGGTCGATGAGCAGAAACGGGATGAACAGGAAGAAGCCCATCTGGAAACCGGTCTTCAGCTCCGAGATGGCGTAGGCGGGTATCACGACGCGCATGGGCAGCTGATCGGGGCTCTCGGGGACCGACACCCGGCCCATCTCGACGAACAGCGCGAGATCCTTCTCGCGCGTCTGCCGCAGCATGAACTCGCGAAGCGGCGGGGCGGCGCGGCCCAGCGCGTCGGCCACCGAGAGCTGCCCGTCGATGACGGGCTGCACCGCGTCGGCGTGGATCCGCTCGCCCACCGGCGCCATGATGAACATCGTGAGGAACAGCGCGAGGCCGATCAGCACCTGGTTGGGCGGCGCCTCCTGCGATCCGATCGCCTGCCTCAAGAAGTGGAAGACGATGACGATTCGTGTGAAGGACGTCATCGTGACGAGCAGCGCCGGCACGAACGTGAGCAGCGTGAGGACCAGCACCACCTGCAGTGGCGCCGAGACGCGACCGACGCCCTCCACGTTCATCTCGAGCTGGCTCGGCTGCGCGACGGCGGCCGCCGGCAGCAGCAGGAGTGCCACCAGGAGGACGAGCGGCCCCAGCCATCGACGGCGCGTCATTGCGGCGTCGCTCCCGTCTGCGCTATCGAACCGGCCAGCGCGGCCTCGAACGGCGGCTTCGCCCCCAGTTCGGTCACCAGCGTGACGTTCACCGGCGAGGCGCCCAGCAGCAGGCGCCGGCCCTCGACGGCGACGATCATCAGCGCCCGGCGATCGCCGATCGGCACGACGGTCTCGATGCGGATGGCCGCGTGCTTGGAGCGCACCAGCGCGCCCAGCGCGCCGCGCCGCATGAGCACGACCAGGGCCGCCAGCAGCGAAGCGACGAGCACCAGCGCGAGCAGCGCCCGCCACCACTCGATGCCGAGGGACTCGCCAGCCGGCGGTGCCTGCAGCCACAGCGTCCAGGCGATCACTGCGCTTCCCCACCCGGGAGCCGCCGCGCGATCTCGGTCACGCGAACGGCCGTGCTGTCCTCGACCACCACGACCTCACCCCTGGCCACGAGCACGCCGTTGGCCAGCACCTGCAGGTCCTCGCCCGCCGACTGGCGCAGCCGCAGCACGTCCTGACGGGCCAGGGTCAGCACCCGCCGCACCGAGATGGCCCCCGTGCCGAGCACCACGCTCACGGGGCACCGCACGTCGCGCAGTGGCCCGAACTGCGGCGGCGCCACAGGATCAGAACTGGACGACGAATTCGGTGAAGAGGACATCGGTCACTTCCATCGGGGCGAGTACGGCCCGTGCCTGCTCTTCAATCGCCTGCTTCAGCGCCTGCTTGCCTTCGGCCGTCACGACGCGATCGGCCACCTGCTCGCTGAGCAGCTCCAGCACGGCCGAGCGGATGCGCAACAGCTTCACCTTGCCAGTCTCGAGTTCCTTGGCGGCGGCCTCGTCGCCGGTGATCACCAGGCTGAGGCCCACCCGCAGGTAACGCGTGCCGCCCGGATCGGCCAGGTTCACCACGAAGGGATCGAACTTCAGCGCCGCGCCGCCCTCCGGCTTCTTCTTCTCCTCCGGTGCGGGCGCGGTCCCGTCGGCCCCTGCAGCCTCGACGGCCTGCGGCCGCATCACGAAGAACCAGTACGCGCCGCCTCCTCCACCCACCAGCAGCAGCAGGACGACAGCAATCAGCACCCACTTCAAGGCGCCTCCCTTCTTCGGTGCCCGGGGCGTCTCGGCGGCATCGTCACTCATGGGTCGCTCCGTGCCGGCAGCCCCGTGTCACGGCTGGGGCTCCGGCCGAGCGTCGAGAAGGCAAGGGCGATGCCGCCCGCGCGAATCGCGTGTCTGTGAGGATTTCCGCCAGATTCCGAGAGCCCGATGCCGGATCGCGTGCCGGAATCCTCGACGGGCCGGCGGCCGCGGTGACGTCGTACCGACAGGGACTGGCGCCGCTCGGTCCACGCCGAGCTGGCCGCCCCGGGCGTGGTCGCGTCAGACGACGATTTCGAAGCGCGCCGCGCGGTCGCGCCGACGCGGGGGCGGAGCGCTCTCCGGCTGACGCTGGGCCGGCCGCTCGCGTCGATCGTCCGGGTCGAGGCTGATCTGGAGTTCGTCGAGCTGCAGGCCTTGCGCCTCGAGCGCGCTCCGGAGATCCTGCTGGCGCAACTGGATCATGTCGAGCGTAGCTGCCGAGGCGACCCTGACGCTCGCCACGACGCCACCCTGTTCGACCCGCAGCGAGACGGTGATCGATCCCAGGTGCTCCGGCTCCAGTTGAACACGTGCCTCGCCGACGCCACCCCGCCACTGCAACTGGATCGCTTTCACCACCTGCGCCTGGACATCGGGCGGCGAAGCCGTCGGCACGGTCTGCTGGGCCGAGCTGGCGGCGCTCACGGAGGCCATCCACGCCTGGAACCGGGCCTCGAGTCCGTCAGACGCACCCGCAACGAGCGGCGGCATCCCTGGATGGCCGGGCGCGGGCCGCGCGCCACGCTGGCTGGTCAGCAGCGCCTCGGCGGCGGCCCTGGCCGCCTCGCCCGAAGGCGCCCTTCGGCCCGACGTCTGCGAGCCGCCCCCACCGGACTGCGTCGCCGCCGCAGACGCCACGCCGCGCCAGGCTGCATCGGTCCACTCGCCGGTGTTCCCCGCCTCGTGGACGCGCCGCTCGCTGACGCCTGCCTCCGTATGAACGGGCGTGGGGACGACGAAACCAGGCGAGCTGGCGGCCGGCGACGTCTCGGCCGCAGGCTGATTCGAGGATTCCGCCGACGGGAACGGCACGACGCCGCCAGCCCTCCCCGGCGCGGGTGCGGACCCGCCGGCCGGTGGCGCGGCGACCGCCCCGTGACGTCCGCGGTGCTGGGATCCGGCAGCAACGCCGGTCGAGTCCTGCGCCTGGGCCCTGGTTGCCGCCTGCGTCAGCTCGGCCGGACCGGACGGCGACTCCGGCCTCGTGCCCCCGGCGTCGATCGTGTCGGCCGAGCCGACCCGGGCTCCGGGCACCGCCGTCACGTCTGATGGCTCAGGGACCATTCCCCTGGCGACGAGATCTCCGGGACTGGCCTCGAGCGGGGCGCCCGGGGGCGCCGGCCGCTGGATGGTCGCGGCACCAGGCGAGTGCCGGAACGCGTCCGCGACTTCGGCGCCGGCTCCGTCGGTCGACGAGAAGGAGGCGGCTTCCGGATGACCGGTCACCTCCGGGGCCTCCCGTTCCACCACGGTCGACGGCTGGAGGCCCGCGAGAACCGCGTCTTCGGGCCCGCCGGATGCTGGCAGTGGCGGCGGCCCGGCGAAGGCCTCTGGGACGGCCGGAACCCCGACGTCCGCATCGGCCGTGACGGCCAAGTCGTCAGCGGGTCGCGCGTCGCCTGCGGCAACCAGCGAAGCAGCAGGTGCCCCGGCGACGGGCGGCGTCACGAGCCACGCCACCGCGAAGGCCGCCATCGTCGCCCGATCCTCGGTCTCGGCGGCCGGCGCTGGCGGACCCACCTCGTCTTCGCCATGGGAGCCGATTGCCCCCCTCGCGCCCGCCGCGGGTCCGACGGCCCTTCCGGAGGGCGCACCGAGGAGCCCGCCGACGAGTTCGGCGAAGCGGGTGCCATCCGACGCCGCAGTGCGGCCGCCGTCCTTGACGGGTGGCGCCGCGGGCGCGGGCGCCGCGACGACGGGCATCGATTCCAGGCTCACGGGAAGCCTCCTGGACGCGCTCGGCGTCCCGCGGCGGCGCCGTGCGCCGCCGCTCAGGGTACGCCTAGCGCTTCAACTGCAGCGTGTCGACGAGAATCTCGTCGGACACCGTGATGGTCTTCGCGTTGGCCTGGTAGCCGCGCTGGGCCAGGATCATCTGCGTGAACTCCGTGGCGATGTCCACGTTGGACTGCTCGATCGCGCTGCCGATCAGCGTTCCCCGCCCGCCCGTGCCGGCGATGCCGATGTTGGCGACACCGGCCGCCTGACTCTCGCCGTACTTGTTGGAGCCGAGCTTCACGAGGCCCTTGGGATTGTTGAACTGGGCGAGCGCCAGCTGGCCGACGGCGATCGTCTGCCCGGCGCCGAACGTGGCGATGATCTTGCCGGCCGAGTCGATGCTGATGTCCGTGATCTTGCCCGCTGCCGAGCCGTTCTGGTTGATCGACGAGGTGGCCGAGGCCGACTGCACGCCAGAGAGCAGCGCCGTTCCCGACGTGTCGAGGATGCTCCAGGTCAGGGTGCTCGCCGCGGCGCCGTTGGCCCAGGCGGCCGTCGTGATGGCGACGTCGGCCGGCGCGCCGCCGTTGAGCGTCTGCAGCTTGCCGGTGGCGTCGAACTGGACCGTGCCGCCGGTGAAGATGGGCTGGGGCGTGCCCGGCGTGCCGCCGCTGATCTCCTCGCCCGGCACCGTGATCTCATAGGTCCAGGCGCCCGGCGCGGCGTCCTTCGTGTAGGTGATGGTGAGGACGTGCGACGACCCCAGCGCGTCGTAGATCTTGATCGACGAGGTGAACTGCGTGTTCTGGACGGCGTCCGAGTCGAGGTTCGTGCGGGTGGAGAACTGCGTGGTGGCCACCGGCTGGCGCAGGACGCCGGGCGGCACCGTGATGTTGCCGGCCTCGCCCGTGGTGATGATCTGCTGTGTGGCCGGATCGATCTGCGAGTACCCCTGCACCAGGTAGCCGTCGGGGCTCACGAGCTGACCGTCACTGTTGAAGCTGAAGTTGCCGGCGCGCGTGTAGGCGACGCCGCCGGAGTTGGGATCCTTGACGACGAAGAACCCGTTGCCCTGGATGGCCACGTTGGTGGCCTCGCGCGTGTTCTCGATTGAACCCTGCGAGAACACGGGCGAAATCGATCCGGTGACGACACCGAGGCCCACCTGCATGGGGTTGATGCTCGAGCCGCCGACGTTCTGGCTCACCAGGTCCATGAAGGTGACCGAGCTCGACTTGTAGCCGATCGTGTTGATGTTCGCGAGATTGTTGCCGATGACGCTCAAGTAGGTGCTGTTGGCGTTCAGCCCCGACAAGCCCGCGGAAAACGATCCAACTGCCATGGTGTGTGCCCTTCCTCACGACGTACGGCGTGCAGCGGTGCGGCGGACGTCGGCCGACGGCGCCGCGGGTGAACGGATTCTCGCCGGCAGGTCAGGCCGACGCGATCGCGTCGAACCTGGCCTCGAGGTTCTTGATCGACGTGGCGATCTCCGTCAGCTTCTCGAGCTGGCTGAAGGTGGCCAGTTGCACGATGAACTCCGAGTTGTCCATCGGGTTCGTGGGATCCTGGTGCCTGAGCTGCGTGACGAGCAGCTGCATGAAGGCGTCCTGGCCCAGCGATGTCTCGCGCGCCTTGGTCGTGGCCGCGGCGGCGGCATCGCCGGCCTGGGTCGCTCCTCCAATCGCCGACGTGCTCACGGGTGCCCTCCTCGTTTCGCAATCGTGAATCTCACCGTGCCGAGTTCGTCGAACACCTTCTGCTCCTCGCGGCGTTCCGCGAGGTCGAAGCTCGCGACGGCTCTCTCCCTGAGACGCTCGAGGATCCGGCGCCTGCGATGCGCCTCCTGCGCGGCCGCCGTCGCCTGCCGCACCACGTCCTCGCACGCCGCCAGCGCCTGCTGATGGCGTTCCGCCTCCTGGCGCTGCGCCACAATCCAATTCCGATACCAGAGACGCTCGGTGAGCACCGCGGTCCGCCGCTCGGCGTCGCGCGAGCGTCGCAGCGAGCCGTCGAGCGACGCCTGCGCGGCATCACGCCGATCTCGCACCGTGTTTCTGGCCGTTTCGGCCGCCGCCAGCGCGGCCTTCGCCTCGTCTTCCTCTCGCACGCGCAGGTCGAGTGCCGTCTGCAGGCGGAAACGGAACGTCGCCATCAGCGCGGCCTCCGGCGCGAAGTGACGGTCGGCCGACGGCCGCTGACTGTCAGACTGCGCAACCGGCCGGGCGCCATCGTCGTCACAGCGCCTTCAGCGCGGCGATGGCGTCGCCGAGCGGCTGCAGATCGTGCGCGTCCTGGCGGAGGAATGCGGCAATCGGCTCCCGCCTGGCGAGGGCCTCGTCGATGCGCGGGTTGCTGCCCGGCACGTAGGCGCCCACCGCCACCAGGTCCTCGCTCGCATGGTTGGTGGCCATCCACTCGCGCACGCGGCTCGCCTGCATGCGGTGGTCGACGTCGGTGACGTCCGGCATGGTGCGGCTGACACTGTGCAGGATGTCGATGGCCGGGTAGTGGTTGCGCGCCGCCAGGCCGCGCGAGAGCACGATGTGGCCGTCGAGGATCGCGCGCACGTGGTCGGCGACCGGCTCCGAGTGATCGTCGCCCTCGACGAGCACGGTGTAGAAGCCCGTGATGCTGCCGCGCCCGCGCACGTTGCCGGCCCGTTCGAGGAGCCCGGGCAGCAGCGCGAAGACCGATGGCGGATAGCCCTTGGCCGTCGGGGGCTCCCCGGCCGCCAGGCCCACCTCGCGCTGCGCCATCGCGAAGCGCGTGACCGAGTCCATCATCAGCAGGACGTTGCGCCCCTGGTCGCGGAAGTACTCGGCGATGGAGGTGGCGGCGTAGGCCGCGCGCAGCCGCACGAGCGCCGGGTTGTCCGACGTCGACACCACCACCACCGAACGGCGCAGCCCCTGTTCGCCGAGGTCGTGCTCGAGGAACCCGCGCACTTCGCGGCCGCGTTCGCCCACGAGCGCGATGACGGAGATGTCGGCGGCGGTGCCGCGCGCCATCATGCCGAGCAGCGTGCTCTTGCCGACGCCGCTGCCGCCGAACACGCCGATGCGCTGCCCGCGGCCGCAGGTGAGCATCGCGTCGATCGCCCGCACGCCCGTGCCGAGCGGCGACACGATCGGATCGCGCGCCAGCGGGTTGAGCGGCGGCGGCTGCAGCGGGTAGGTGCCGGAGGACACGAGCGGCCCGCCACCGTCCAGCGGCCGGCCCAGACCGTCGATGACGCGGCCCAGCAGTCCCTCGCCCACCCGGATCGATGCCGTGCCGCCCCGCGCGACGATGCGGTCGCCGGGACGGATGCCGGAGGTGGAGCCGAGGGGAACCGACTGGAGCAGGCCGTCGCGGAAGCCGACCACTTCCAGCGGCAGGGGCGGTTCGCCGTGTGAGGACATCAGTTCGCACAACTCGCCCACGCGGGCGTGGGGCCCCCGCGATTCCACCAGCAGGCCCACCGTGCGCACCACGCGGCCCAGCGCCGGCAGCGGTTCGGCGCCACGCGCCCGCTCGAGATAGCGGTCGAGCGAGAACGTCTCAGCCGGCACGCGCGACCTCCGGCGACGCCTCCTGCCGGTCCTCGTCCAGCAGGGCGCGGGAGAGCTCGTTGAACTGCGCGTCCACCGAGCCGTCGATCAATCCGAAGTCCGACTCGACCAGGCAGCCGCCACGCGACACCGCCGCGTCGGGCACGACCGTCACCTGGCTGCCCTCCCACTGCTCGCCCCGCTGGGAGAGCACGGTGGCATAGTCGTCGGGGTGGAGGCGGATGGTGGCCGGCACACGTTCGCCCAGGCGCTCCAGGGCGACGTGGGCGAGCGCCGCGACCAGTTGAGGATCGAGCGAGATCTCGCGGTGCACCACGCGACGCGCCAGCGTGAGCGCGAGATCCACCACCTGGCGCTCGGTCTGCTCGACGATCGTCCGGCGTAGCTGCCCGAGGCTCTCGATGGTCTGCGCCACGCGGCGCAGCATCGCGTCGGCGCGCCGCGCGCCGGCCTCGAGGCCGGCGCGTTCCCCGGCGGCATAACCCTTGGTGAACGCCTCGCGCTCGAGCGCGGCCAGGTGCGCTTCGACCTCCGCCGGTGCCGCCGCCGGCGCGGAGATCGCAACCGCGGGTTCCGGATCCGGCTCCACGAGCTGGAGGACGCCGGTCGCGCCCGAACCGCCCTCGCCGCTGCCCTCCCACCGGAAGCGCTGAACCTGAACGCCGGTGGCCAGCCGCTGAGCCCTAGACGACATAGGGCTCGCCCGCCGCGGCGCCGGTGGTCAGCAGTCCCTCTTCCTCGAGCTTGCGGGCGATGGCCACCACCTCGTGCTGCGCCTTCTCCACCTCGCGGAGACGGATGGCGCCGATCACCTCCATCTCCTCCTTCACCATCTCGGAGGCGCGCTTGGACATGTTCTGGAAGAACCGGCCCCGGATCTCCTCGCTCGCGCCCTTGAGGGCGATGGTGAGCACCTTCTTGTCGGCACGCTGGATGATCTCGCGCAGCGCCGAGTCCTCCACGCCAATCAGGTCGTCGAAGGTGAACATCAGGTTGCGAATCGACACCGCCAGATCGGGCGACTGGTTCTCGATCGACTCGAGCACCGGCTGGCTGACGGATCGATCCAGCCGGTTCAGCAGTTCGGCCACCGCCCGCACGCCGCCGTAGGACTCGTGGGCCGCGCCGCCGAGCGACTTCAGGCGCTGCTCGATGACCGACGAGATGCGCGTGATCACGTCGGGCGAAATCTCGTCGAGGCTCGCCATGCGCGTGATGACGTCCACGCGGAGATCCTCGGGCAGCGAGTTCAGGAGCAGCGACGCCTGCGCCGGCTTCAGGTGCGCGAGAATCAGGGCGATGGTCTGCGGGTGCTCGGTCAGGATGAACTTCGACAACTGCTGCGGGTCGGCCTTCTCCAGCGCGGTGAACGCCATGGTCGACGCGAAGGACTTGACCACGCGATCCAGGACCCGCCGGGCCATCTCCTGCCCCAGCGTCTTCACCAGCAGCTTCTGGGCGTATTCCACGCCGCCGCGCGTGAGGTAGTCGGCGGCCTGCCACATCGAGTGGAACTCCTCGAGCACCGACGTGCCCTGCTCGGTCGCCACGCGGCCGATCGTCGCCACCTCCCGCGCGATCCGCTCGATCTCGTCCTCGGTGAGGTGCTTGAAGACCTGCGACGCCGTGTCTTCGCCCACCAGCAGCGTGAGGACGGCGGCCTTCTTCAGACCCGACAGCTCGAGCTGGGCCGTCTGTGCAATGGCGGCGCTCATGCCTTCTTCTCCTCGACCAGCCACGACCGCACCAGGCGGGCGGCGGCCTCAGGCTCGGCCTGTACCAGGCCGGCAATCCGCCGGGTGAGCACGGGCATCTTCCGGTCGGCCTTGGCGGCGACCTCGGCGTCGAGTTGCGCGGCGATCTCGCCCTCGATTTCCTCGATGGTGCGCGGCAGCTGCTGCTGCGGCAGGACCTCGGTGGCCACCGTGGCCTTGGCGACCGCCGGCGGGCTGTGGCGCCGGCGCCTGAAGAGGAAGAACCCGCCGGCCCCGAAAGCGGCCATCCCCGTCAGGGCCAGTCCCAGCCACACCGGCCCCAGACGCTGCATCGCACCCGGCGGCGTGGTCTCGAGGACGAAGCCAGCCACCGGCTCGAAGGCGATGTTCTGCACGGTGAGCACGTCGCCGCGCGAGGTGTCGAGCCCGGCCGCCCGCGACACCAGTTCGTTCACCTGCTGCAGAAACGCCGGATCGCGCGGCTTGGAGACCGACGTCGCACCGCCATTGGCGTCGGTGCCGATCTCGATCGCGTTGTCGACGAGCACGGCCACCGACAGGCGTACGACCCCGCCGCGGGGACGAACCGTGCGGGTCGTGGTGCGATCCAGTTCGAAGTTGCGCCGTTCGCGCGTGCTCTGCTGGCCGGCGAGGGCCGGGACCGCCCCCGGCGCGGCCGCCGCCGGGACGGCAGGCGTGTTGGTGCCCGGCGCGGGCGGCTCGGGCAGGTTCGACCGTGCGCCGGCGATGCCCATCGCCGCGGCCGCGCCGCCGCTTGCGTCAACGGCGCGCTCTTCGCTGCGCAGCGCACCGTCGCGGCTGAAGACCTCCGCCACCACGTCCTGCGACTCGTAGTTCAGTTGCGCCGACACGCGAACGCGGTAACGATCGGCGCCGACCAGCGGATCGAGCATCGCGCCGATGCTGCGTGCCACCTGTTCCTCGAGCGCGTTTCTGGCCTCGAGCTGAGCCGGCCCGCCGGGATCCGCTTCGTCGCCGCCCACCGCCAGCGGACGGCCGCGGTCGTCGATGACCACGACCGCCTCCGGCCGCAGGTCCTCGATCGCGAACGCGACGAGATTGCGGATGCCGGCCACGGTCGCCGGCGCCAGCGGCCGCGGACCGCGCAACCGCAGCGTGACCGACGCCTTGGCCGGCGTCCGTTCACGCGCGAACAACGCCTTCTGGCCCATCGCGATGTGCACGCGCGCGCCGGCCACGTCGGAGATGGTCGTGATCGTGCGCGCGAGCTCGCCTTCGAGCGCGCGCCGGTAGTTCACCTGCTCCAGGAATTCGGTCCACCCGAAGCTGGTGCCCTCGAACAGCTCGAAACCGATGCGGCCGGCCGCGGGCATGCCCTGACCGGCGAAGGTCAGCCGCAATTCGTCGATGCGGTCCTCGGGCACCCGCACCCCCCGGCCCCCGTCCACGAGGTCGTAGGAGACCTTCTCGTCCCTGAGCCGCGCCACCACCTGCGAGGCCGACTCGGGGTCGAGGTCGCTGAAGAGGAGTCGATAAGTGGGCGCGCCGGCCCAGCGCGTCAGCACGACCAGTCCGACAACGACCAGGACGAAGGCGGCGGCCATCGAGAGGAGCTGCCACGTCGAGAACGATTCGCGCAGCGCCTTGAGCCGGGCAAGCAGTTGTTCGGGATTCACGGGCGTCGGGTCCACGAAGCGTCAGGGCGGCCGCCTACACGGGCATGCGCATGATTTCCTGGTAGGCCTGCACGAGCTTGTTGCGCACCTGGACGCTGAACTGCAGCGTGAGATCGGCACGCTGGAGGGCGATCATGGCATCGTGCACGTCGCCCGACCCGTCGAGCATCCGGCCCACGGCCGCATTGGCGCCCGCGTTGGTGCGTTCGACGGCCTCCACCATGTTCCCGAAGGACGCGGCGAGACCGCTCGACGGCGACGACTCGCGCGGTGACGGACGCCCGGGCAGCAGAGGCGGCGTCTGGATGCCGCCAAGTACGTGATCGATAGGCATGGCTTATCCCCGTCCCAGTTCGAGCGCGCGCGTCACCAGGTCGCGCATCAGCGAGATGGCCGTCAGGTTGGCCTGGTAGGCCCGTGCCGCCCCGAGCATGTCCACCATCTCCTCGGCCGGATCCACGTTGGGCAACTCGACGTAGCCCTCGGCATCGGCGTCGGGATGCGACGGTTCGTAGCGCCGGCGTCCGGGCGACTGGTCCTGGGCCACCTCGACCACCTTCACGCCGGTGGCGCTCGCCCGGCCCAGGGCCGAGTCGAAGCTTTCCACCGGGGCCGACGCCAGCACGACGTCCCGCCGCCGGTAGACCTTGCCGTCGGAACCCCGTGTCGACTCGGCGTTGGCCAGGTTCGACACCGCCACTTCGATTCGGGTGCGTTCGGCGTTGAGCGCGCTGGCGCTGGCGGTGATCGCGGCATTGAGGGTGGACATCAGGGCCTCGCTTCGACCTAGCGGGTTTCGTTGATGGCGTACCGCACCAGCCGGAACTTCGCGGCCAGTGCCGTCTGCGCCCTGCTGAACTCGCCACCCGCACGCGTCATGGCGAGCAGTTCACGGTCGATCTGCACGTTGTTGCCGTCACGACGCGCCGCCAGGCCCTCGACCTCGCGCGTGTCCCCGCGCAGGCCCGCGTCGCTGATGCTCCCGAGGTGTCCGGGCTGCGTCGCCGCCAGTTGCAAGCTCATCTGCTGATCGAGGGCGTCGGAGAAGCTGGCTTCGCGGGTGCGGTACCCAGGCGTGTTGACGTTGGCAAGGTTCGAGGCCGAGACCACCTGCCTGGCGGCAGCGCTGGTCATCGACCGTCTCAACGCATCGACGATGGCGGCATCGGAGAGATCGCCCACGGCTGGTCCTCAAGTTGGGGACGTCCAGGCCGATTCCTTCTGGACGCCCGTCGGGCCAGCACAGGGGCAAGGCGCGTGCCCGGGTCAGCGCCCGTGCAGCGATCGGGATTTGGCGGAAAGATCACGAAGCAACCGACGCCGACGTGTCGGATTCTCGACAAGCCCGACGTCGTTGCGTCAACCGGCGTCTCGAGTCAGCGTCGCCGCGCAGCGAGCAGGCGGTCGGCTCGTCGCCGGGTCGGGCGGCCCGGCCCGACGCAGCGGGCGCCGGCGCGCCACACGACCTGCTGGGTTGGCTGCCTGGCGCGGGCGCTGCTCGGCGCCCTCACCCTCGCGCGAGGCGACCGCGGGAGTGGACTACGGCGCGGGAGGCAGCCGCCGCTGCAGGTCTCCCAGCAGCGACTCGAGGCGTTCGAGGCGGAGGTCGATCGCCTCGAGCCTGGCCGTCAGGGCATGGCGGACCTCGGGTTGCTCGCGGTTCACCACGAGCCGCGAGAGGCGGCGGTTCTCCTCCTCCAGCGTCAGACGATGGTGCAGGCGGGTCAGGATGACGTCGAACTGCCCCAGCGAGAACGGCTTGGTCAGGTAGTCGTAGGCGCCCAGCCGCACCGCCTGGATCGCGGACTCGAGCGAGGCGTAGCCGGTGACGATCACGACGTGACAGGACGGATTGACGCGGCGGGCGGCCTCGAGCACCGCCAGGCCGTCGGTGCCAGGCAACTGCAGGTCGGTCACCACCAGTCCGAAGCGCGCGGGATCGCGCTCCAGGGCCGCGATCGCGCTGCGGCCGTCGCGAGCGGCCGATGTGCGCATCCCCCGGGCCTGGAAGTACTCGACGATCAGATCGAGCACCTCAGGCTCGTCGTCGACGACGAGAACCTCCAGCGGAAGCCCGAACTCAGCAGTGGTCGTCATGAGGCCCTGCGGGACGATTGGCTGACACGGCCATCGTCGGATAATCGGCCAGTCTGTGTTTTTACTTGAATCTCGCGCCAAGTCTTGTCTAGACTATCGCCCGTCGACGGATCGACATGTGACGGTTTACCGTCACTCGCCTGACAAGAAGGATGTTGGCGCCCATGAGCACTCGAGAGCAGCCCACGGTGCTGGTGGTTGATGACGAAGCGGATCTGCGTGCGACGATCGCCGAGGGGTTGACGGCCGACGGTTTCGCCGTCGCCGAGGCGTCGGAGGGTGCCGAGGCCATCGAGCGACTCAAGTCGTTCGCCTACGACGCGTTGGTGGTCGATCTGCGGCTGCCGGATGCCGACGGCATGAACGTCCTCGACGAGGCGCTCACGCGCTACCCCGACGTCCTGGCGGTGGTCATCACCGGATTCGGGGGCGTGACCGAGGCGGTGGCCGCGATCAAGCGCGGCGCGATCGACTTCCTGATCAAGCCCTTCCAGCTCGCGCAGCTCTCGCGCGTGCTCAACACCGGGCTCGAGCAGCGGCGACTGCGGCAGGAGAACGCGGAGTTGCGGGCGCAGTTGCGCGATCGCTACCGCTTCGACGCGGTGATCGGCCAGAGCGCCGCCATGCAGCAGATTTTCGCGACGCTCGAGCTGGTCGCGCCGATGAACAGCACCGTGCTGATCCACGGCGAGACGGGGACCGGCAAGGAACTCATCGCGCGCACGATCCACCACAACAGCCCGCGCGCCGACCAGCGCTTCGTGGCCTTCAACGCGGCGGCGATTCCCGAATCGCTGGTCGAAGCCGAGTTGTTCGGGCACGCCAAGGGCGCTTTCACCGGCGCGGTGAACGCCCGGGTCGGGCGCTTCGAACTCGCTCATCGCGGCACGCTGTTCATCGACGAAGTGGGCCTGATGTCGCTGCCGCTGCAGGCCAAGCTGCTGCGCGCGCTGCAGGAGCGCGAGTTCGAGCGCGTCGGCGAGTCGCGGTCCGTGAAGTTCGACGCGCGCATCCTGGCGGCCACCAACCACGATCTGCGCAAGATGGTGCGCGAGGGGCAGTTCCGGGAAGACCTCTACTATCGGCTCAATGTGATCCCGATCACGCTGCCGCCGCTGCGGGAACGGCGCGAGGACGTGCCGCTGCTGGCGCGTCATTTCGTGACCAAGAGCTGCCGGAACAACAACCTGTCGCCGCGCACGCTGACGCAGGACACCCTCCGCGTGCTGATGAGCTATTCGTGGCCGGGCAACATCCGGCAGCTCGAGAACGCGGTCGAGCACGCCGTGGCGCTCTCGGGTGCGGAACGGGAGATCGCGCCCCGCACGCTTCCCGAGGAAATCGTGCAGCCGGCGGCGTCGCTGCTGTTGCCGACGGTCGCCATTCCGGACGAGGGCATCAACTTCACGTCGGTGGTCTCGCAGCTCGAGCGTGAACTGATTCTCCGCTGCCTGCAGAAGACGGGCGGCAACAAGCGGCAGGCGGCACGCCTGCTGCAACTGAGCCGCACGACGCTGATCGACAAGCTGCACCGCCTCAATCTGTCGGACGAGTCCCAGGCGGCGTCCTGATCCGACGCGCCGCTCAGGCATCGGCCCTGGGCAGGCGCAGGCAGGCGCGCGTCCCCTCGGTGCCCAGCGCCTCGAGTTCGAGGCGGCCTCCGAACATCTCGGCGAGCGCGCGCGTCACCGCGAGGCCCAGGCCGAGCGTGCGCGTATCGGCCGTCGAGAAGAACGGCTCGCCCGCCCGCGCGGCCGCGTCCGACTGCAGTCCGCCGCCGTTGTCCTCCACCAGAACCGCCACTTCGCCCCTGCCGACCTCGACCGCGATCGTCAGGCGCGGGTCGGGGCGTCCCCGCAGCGCCTGCTCGGCGTTCAGGACGAGGTTGACCAGCGCCTGCTGGAGGTAGTGGGCATCGACGCGACACCAGGCCGGCCCGTCGCCATCGACCCGCGTCGACACGCGCACGCGATCGCGCGACAGGTGGTAGTGACGCATGCTGAGGGTTGACTGCACCAGCCGGACCATGTCGGTGCGGGCCACCGCCGCCTGCTCGCGTCGGGTGTAAGCGAGGAGGTCGCGCACGAGCGCGGTGGCGCGCCCCGTCTGGGCGGCGACACGGCCGAGCTTCTCGTGAACCTGCGGCGGCAGGTCGTCGCGGGCGTCCAGCATCTCCACGAGGCCGCTCACCACCTGGAGGGCGTTGTTGATCTCGTGCGCGGCATTCGGCAGCACGCGCCCGATGGTCATCATGCGGTTCACGTGCGCGAGATCTTCCACGCCGAACCGTCGCCCGCCCAGTTCGACCACCAGGGGGCCGCCCGCCGGCCGGCTGCCGGTGTTCGACTCCATCGGTTCCCTCCCCCGCACCCGTCGCGGGTGCGCGCTCGCCTCAAGACGTCGGGCGCGCCTGCCGATTATCCCGTCGGCATCACCGCCGGCGCGCCCGCCCGCGATGCCAGTTTACTGCCGGGAGAGGTCATGCGTTTCCTTGTCGTCGACGATTCGTCCACCATGCGCCGGATCATCATCAACACGCTCCAGAAGATCGGCCATCAGGACTGCGTGGAAGCGGCCAATGGACGCGAAGGCGTCGAACGGCTGGCGCAGGGCGCAGTCGACATGATCATCACCGACTGGAACATGCCGGAGATGAGCGGCGTCGAGTTCGTCCGCGCCGTGCGGGCCATGGACTCGCACGCCCACGTGCCGGTCCTGATGGTCACCACCAACGCCGCCAAGGACGACATCGTCGAGGCGCTGCGCGCCGGCGTCAACAACTACGTCGTCAAACCGTTCACGCCCGACGTCATCAAAGAGAAAATCGACGCCGTTCTGGCCAGGTGAATCCATGACGCGCCGCGCGATTGCCGCCGCGCCATCGGCCGAGGAGTGACTGCCGTGAATCCCGAGACCGTCCAGCACCTCAGGCGCGCCACCACCGAGGTCTTCGAGACCATGGTGTTCCGCGAACTCTCGGGTGGCGACCCCATCGAGGGCGAGGCGCTCCGATCCGGCTCCAATGTGGTCGGGACGGTCGGCTTCGCCGGCTCCGCCTGCGGGCTGGTCGCCTTCTACAGCACCCTCGACACGGCGCGAGACATCGCCGGGGCCATGCTCGGCCTGCCGCCAACCGAGGTGAACGGCGAGGTCGCCGACGCCATCGGCGAGATCACCAACATGGTGGCCGGCTCGTTCCGCACCCGCATGGCCGCCGACGGCGATGCCTGGGCCATCTCCGTGCCCACCGTGACGATTGGATCCGACTTCTTCATCAAGCCGATGACCAACGGCCGGCGCGTGCTCCTGCCCTTCCGGATGGGCGCACAGGAGATCTTCGTGGAGCTGATCGTCACGAAGTCACGAGACACCACTTCCGGGGAGGGCACGTCTTGAGCGTTCCCCTGCCGCTGCCCCCGGAAAGTGAGTCTGCCGGAGATCCCTGGGCCTGGATCCGGGACGACGACACGGCGGTCCCGGTCCTGCCAACCCTGGCGCACCGGGTGATTGACATCGCCGCCGATCCCGAGGTGCACGTCGCGCAGCTCGCCGGCGTCGTCTCCAAGGATCAGGTTCTGGCGGCGCGCGTGCTGCAGATGGCCAACTCGGCCTTCTCGTCGCCGCTGCAGGCCATCTCGACGGTCGCCGAGGCCATCGTCCGGCTGGGCACGGCCTCGGTCCGCAACATCGTCCTCACGGTGTGTCTCGCCTCGCGCATGCACGACCCCGAGGTGTACGGCGACCGCGGGCGCGCCCTGGTGGATCACGCGCTGGGCGTCGCGTATCTGGCGCGGTTCGTGGCCGAGCGCGCGCGGACGCAGATCGACGAGGCCTTCCTGTGCGGACTGCTGCACGACATCGGCAAGCTGGTGCTGCTCAAGCAGGCCCACCGGCACTGGAAGCAGACCGGGCGCATGGTCCCGCCGGTCTATGTCGAGCTGGCGCTGGTGGAACGTCATGCGGCCATGGGCAGCGTGGCGTTGCGGAAGTGGCGGCTGCCGGAGTCCTTCGACGAGATCGTGAACTGCCACCACGACTACCGGGCCGCCCGGGAGATGCGGCGCGAGACCGCCGTCATCTACGCGGCCAACCTCCTGGCCCATCGCTTCGGCTTCGGCTGCGACGCGCAGGCGATCGATCTGCTGGCCGATCCCGTGAGCAACGAGCTGGGGCTCGATGCGGCGTGGATCGAGACCCTCGACGCGCGCGCGCCAGGTCTGGTCGAGATCGCGAAGCAGAGCCTCGCGTGAGCCCGGCCGTCAACGCGAATCGAGGATCTCCCGCACCTTCCGCAGCAGGGCATCCAGCGAGAACGGCTTCTGGAGGTACGCGGCGCCGGCGGCCAGCACGCGTGGATCGCCGATCGCCTCGTCGGCGTACCCCGACACGTAGACCACCCGCAGTTCGGGCCGCTGGGCGAGCAGCCGCTCCGCCAGCGCCGGCCCCCCCATCTGCGGCATCACGACGTCGGCGATCAGCAGATCGATGGGCCGCGACGCGCCGGCGGCCACGGCGATCGCCTCCGTTCCGTTGCCCGCGGTGAGCACGGTGTAGCCGTGGCTCTCGAGCCACTCGGAGATCACCGCCCTGACGCCCTCTTCATCCTCGACGAGCAGCAGCGTCTCATGGCCGCGCGGTCCCGCCGGGGGGCGTGTCGCGCGGCGCGCCTCCACGGCGGTCACGGGCTCGTGGACGCGCGGCAGGTAGATGCGGACGCGAGTGCCCAGCCCGAGTTCGCTGTCCATCCAGATGTAGCCGTCGCTCTGTTTGACGATGCCGTAGACCGTGGAGAGGCCGAGGCCGGTGCCACGGCCCGGCGCCTTGGTCGTGAAGAACGGATCGAAGGCGCGCCCCCGCGTCTCGGCGTCCATGCCGTGCCCGGTGTCGGACACCGAGAGCAGGACGTACGGGCCGCCCTTGATCGCGAAGGCCTCACGCTGATCGGACCGCGTCAGCACCACGTCGCGGGTCTCGATGGTCAGCGTGCCGCCCTCGGGCATCGCGTCGCGGGCGTTGACGGCGAGGTTCATCAGCACCTGTTCGAGCTGGACCGGGTCGGCGCGGACGGCGCCCAGCTCGGGCGAGAGCGCCGTCTCCAGCTCGATGTCCTCCCCAATCACCCGCCGCAACAGCGACTCGACGTTGCGCACCACCGAGTTCAACTGGAGCACCGTGGGCTGCATCATCTGCTGGCGGCTGAAGGCCAGCAGCTGCCGGGTGAGGGCGGCGGCGCGGTCGCCGGCTTTCTTGATCTCCTCCGCATGCCGGTGCAGCGCGTCGTGCTCCGGCAGCTTCTTCAGCAGGATCTCGGTGTAGCCGCCGATCGCCTGGACGATGTTGTTGAAATCGTGGGCGATGCCGCCCGCGAGCCGGCCGATGGCCTCCATCTTCTGCACGCTCTGAAGACGAATCTGGCTCTCCAGCAGGCCGCGTTCGGTCGTCTTGCGTTCCAGCGCGCCGGACACCATCGTCGCGATGATCTGCAGGAAGTACACGTCCTCTGGCTTGAACGCGCGCGTCTCGGTGGCGTAGGCGGCGAGCACGCCCTGCGGCCCCGCGGCTGTCGGCAGCGCGACCGCCATGCCGGAGACGACGCCGTGCTCGCGCAGCAGGGGCACGCCATCTCCGCGGCCGCCGGCGTACGGCCCATCGTCGGTCACCGGCGTGCCGTGGGCCAGCACGCGCGCGATGGCGCTGCCGGGCTCCAGCCGGTGCAGGAGCTGGCCGCCCACGCTCTCGCGCCACCCGGCGCCGGCACGAATGAGAATCAGCTCCGACCCCGGGACGGGCTCGAAGATCGCGGCCATCGACACACCGAGGGCCTCGACGGAGAGGGTCACCGCACGCTCGAACAGTCCGGACAATTCATAGCCGGCCAGCGAGTAGCGCGAGAACTCCGCCACGGCCGACAACTGGCGCGCGCGGAGGCCGAGTTCGCGCTCGGTGCGCGCCAGGCACGACGCGAGTTCGACGGTGGACATCCCCGCGCATTGTAGGGGCGGGGCGCGCGGGCTCACAAGGCCCCCGGGCCGCCGTCACTTGTGGCAGAGCGTGCAGTCCTGGCTGATGGTGCGCCCGTCGGCCGATTCGTGCGCCTCGTCGTGGCAGCGGAAGCAGCCTGGAGAATCCGTGTGCCCGAGGTGGTTGAGATGCGTCCCCCACGTCACGTTCATCGCCGGGAAGACGTTGGACGCATAGACACGCTGGAGACCCGCCACGGCGCGATCCACGTGTCCTGGCGTCGCCCCGGCAGGATTTCCGGCGTAGAAGGCCCGAATCCGCTGATCGAACATCGCGAACGCCGTGGCGCGATCCGGATACTGCTGTGTCAGGGCCGCCACCGCCTCCCGCCGCATGAACGGGAGATCGCGAGGCATCAGGCCATTGGCCAGTGCGGCGTCCACCGCCCGCTCGGGTGAAGGCGCGAACCGGTGGCTCGGCCGGTTGTGGCAATCGACGCAATCCATCGTGCGGACTTCCCGCCCGGCCAGCGACTCGCGCGAGACGCCTGCCACGACGAACTCGGTCACCTGTCCATCGGGCGCCGTCAGGCGAACCCACGGGATCTGTTCCCGGTTGTCGTCGGCCGCGATGTACTCGACCTTGAGGTTCGACGCCGTGTGCCAATGGATCCCGTTCGGGCCGCCGTGGCGCCAGCCGCCGCCGCCAACCCGAAGCTGCAGTTCGGTCACCGCCTCGGTGTTGGCTTCGTCGTCACTGTAGCTGACGAACTGACGCACCACGTCTCCCGTGAACTTCTCCGGCCAGTGACAGTGCTCGCACGTGTCGCGTGCCGGGCGCAGGTCGTGCACCGGCGACGGCACGGGACGTTCGTACGTGTTGAAGGTCACCGCCCACACCTGGCGAAGACCGTCGACCTTCGACTTCACGAACCAGGGCGCACCAGGTCCGATGTGGCACTCGACGCACTTCACGCGGGCGTGCGGACCGTCGAGGTAGGCCGTGTACTCCGGCTCCATCACGGTATGGCAGACCTGGCCGCAGAACGACACCGAGTCCATGTATTCCAGGCCCTTGTACATGGCCAGCCCGACGATCACGACGTTGACGATCGTGAGCCCCAGGGCGGCCGTCGCCAGCGAGCGCTGGCCAGGGTCGTTGAGATCGAACTTCAGCCACGCGTGAGTGGCGGCCGGCCGGCCGGCCAGACGGCGCCGGTTCTCCAGGACGATGCCGACCGGAATCAGGACGAGCCCGAGCACGAAGACGGCGGGCAGCAGCAGGAACGAGATGATGCCGAGATACGGGTTCGAATGCAGGCCGAAGAAGTCCCAGACGAACAGCACCAGGAACAGCACGGCACTGACGGTCGTGAGCAGCACGCCGAACTGCGTGATCGCGTTCTGGCGCACGGATGGCGGGCGCGTATCCGACATTCCAACCTCCAAGATCGCACTCGGGCCGACCGCTCGGGGCCGCCACGCGTGCGCAAGTCACATCTGGCGCGAGCGCGCGGCGCCGCGGGCGCTCCGCGGCCCGCCCGCATCAGAACACGACGGCGTAGACGATCAGCGCGACCAGCGACAGCCCGATGACGACCGCCAGGGTGCCGATGCTCCGGCCGACGGTGACGACGAAGGGCTTCGGCGGCGACGCCTCGAGCGCGCCGAGACGGCCCTCGGCCGTGAGCCGCGCCAGTTCGCCCTGTCGCTCCTCCTCGAGTTCGTGCCGGGGCATGCGGCCCGTGAAGATCACCAGGTCCATCGGGAACTTCTCAGGCCGGATGTGGCCGTTGAAGAAGTGCACGGTGAAGATGAAGCCGACCGCGAGCAGAGCCTCCTCGCCGTGCACCAGCATCGCCACGTTGAACGCCCATCCGGGCACGACGTGGGCGAAGAACCCTGGGAACCAGAGCATCAGCCCCGACCCGCCGATCACGAACATGCCCCAGAACACCGCCCAGTAATCGAACTTCTCCCAGTAGGTGAAGTGGTCGAACTTCGGCCGCGGGCCACGTCCCACGAAGTATCTGAAATGCTGCGCCATCTCGCGCAGGTCGCCGGGCTGGGGCACCATCGAGGCCGGCCCCCAGAACATGGAGTAGTCCTTCTCCACCACCGCGCGGCGCACGAGCCGCCCGATGTGCGCGATGAAGACGATGATGAGAACGACCGCGCACGCCCGGTGCACGGTACCGGCCGTCTCGAACCCACCGAAGACCCTCGACAGGTAGTAGGCCCACGGGGCACCGCTGAACCGCAACGGCAGCCCGGTCGCGGCGAGCCCGAGGAAGCTGAGCATCAGCAGGCCGTGCGTGATGCGGTGATAGCGGTCGAAGCGCTGCACGTAGCGCGCGTCCTCGTGTGGGCTCATCGCGGGCGCTCCTCATCGGCCGGCGGCCCTTCAGCCGGCGCCGCGGCCGGAGGTGGTTCCGTCACGGCCGCAGCGGCGTGGTGCCGGCGCACCTCCCGCCACGAACGCGCGAACCAGAGCCCCGAATGGATGCCGAAGAACGAGAACACGCCGACGAGCAGCACTTCCATGAACCGGGCCGTGAAGAACAGCAGCGGGTTGCGTGTCCGGTCGTGCGTGTCGGCGTGGGGATCGTAGGCCGCGAAGCTGGCGTTCACGCCTGCATGGCACTTCTGGCACGTCCGCAGCCGCCCCTCGGGAGAGACCGGCGACGCCGGGTTGCTGGCCGGCAGCACTTCGTGCGCACCGTGACAGTTCGCGCACGTGGCAACACGCGCGAAGCCCAGCTCGGTGACCTTGCCATGGAACGTATCGCGGTAGGTGCGAAGCTTGTCGGTATGGCAGTTGCCGCACTCGCGGATGACATCCACCTGCCACTGCTCGACGTCTGCCCGCTGGATGTGGTGCGCGCTGTGGCAATCGACGCAGACCGGCGCCCGGGGATCGCCGTTCTGCACGAGCGCGCCATGGGTGCCCCCGAGGTACTGGCGCTTGATGCCCTCGTGGCACGCGCCGCAGGTTGCCGCGACGTTCGCGCGGTTCACCTTGCTCGCAGCCTCGTTCGGCGGCGCGATGTCGTGCGCTCCGTGGCACGAGACGCAGCTCGGTGCGACCGTGAGCCCGCTGCGCAGCAACGCGCGCCCGTGAATGCTGTCTTCGAACAGCGCCGCCACGTTGCCGCCGGGCCGCCCCTGCTCGGCACCCGACGCCCCATGGCATTGCGCACAGGTGCGCATCACGTTGAGGCGGTAGGTCCGCGACCGCGGGTCGCTCGACGGCAGGATGTCGTGGCTGCCATGGCAACTCCAGCAGGTGGGCGCCGGGACCATCCCCGCGGCCACCGCGCGGCCGTGGACGCTGGCCTCGAACGCGCTGGCGTCGTGGCAGGCGTCGCACCGTGCGGGCATCAGCTGCTCGGCATGCGGGAACTCGGCCGCCGCCAGGTCCAGGTGACAGGCGGTGCAGGCCAGTTCCAACTGCCCGTGAACGGACTCCGCGAACCGCGCGGCATCGACGAACACCGACGAACCGCTGGCGCGCTGCGCCGACGTGTCGCCGTGACACATCAGGCAATCGTCGTTGGTCGGTGCGGGAGGCGCGTCCTGCCCGTGGACGGGTCCGGACGCGACAGACAGGAAGAGGCCGAGCACGAACGCCCGCCTCGCATGGGGCCAAGTCATCGAGCGCAATCCGTCATGCGGCTGGTGGTGAGCACTGCCGGTCGAGTCGTGACCGACAGCTTAGCGCAGATGCCGGAACGGCAGGCCGGCCGCCGGCGAGAACCTGTTCCCGAGGACCGGTCGCGGGCCCACGACACCCTGAGGAAGATGGGTCGGGTGGGTCATCGAACGCGGTCGAGAACGGTCGACCAATTGTAGGGCTGGCCGACCGCGGTGGGGATTTGAGGATGTTATCTGTGCGCCGTGAGCGCACCGCAACTCGATCCCCGGGAACCACCGAACGTGTTGTCGAGGTCGTCGCGACGCCTGTGTCCGTGAACGTGTCGGGACGACTGCCGAACCACGACGAGAACCACTGCATACGAAGTGCCAGGATTCCGCCACGACGTCGCCGTGCGCCGCCACCAGAATCCCGGCCGAAATCCCGCGAATCGCCCTCCGCAGCCCCACTCCCCGCTCCACCGGCCGGCGCATCCGTGACGCAATCGCCACACGGGCAGCGGAAGTGCCGCACCCGCATCAACCCGATCGCCGCATGAGAAGCCGAAAGTCGGTCACGTCGCGGGACTCGGCCGAGACGAAGCACTCCGGGCCACACGCGCGGGTGAGATGTGCGAGCAGATCGGGTTCCTGATCCGTGATGTCCACCCACTCGTCAGTCAGGCCGACGATGGCGTTGGCCGCCGTGGCAAGGTCGCCTTCGGTTGCACCGGCGAATCGCCGCCGCAGTACCGTCAGCACCTTCTCGCGATCGATCATGGCGTCTCCAGAGTCGCGCCAGCCATGCCGGTCACCTGGCCGGATTGTCCGGCCGTCGCAGAACCCGCCTGGTTGTGGTGGAAGGTGTCCATCGAACCCGGGCCCGCCGCTGCGAACCCTGCTCGCCGGCCCCCATTCGGCGAACCGGGCGCGCCCGCGGCGGGCGACCGGCCTACGGCCCGTCATTATGCAAGCGTGGTGCCACTTCTCCGATCGCGCGAAACACACGGAAAATCACGCAACGTCGATTGCGGGCGTGCCGGCTTCACCGCCTTCTTACGGCTCTCCGGCAGTTCTGGCGTCGCGCGACCTCGTCGCCGACGGAGATTCGCCACTTCGCCGCCCCTCCGTCGTCGGCCCACGACAATCCTCTCGCGGCGCCCTGGGGACGCGACATCGCCGGGATGCGACATCGCCGGAATTGACTTCTCGCGTCCTGGCTGCCAGCATGCCCCGTCGTCCCACGCCGGGCCGCCTGTCTCATGACCGACACCCCACCCACCGCTTCGGGCCCGCTCAGGTGCATGGCCCTCCACGGCGGGATCGTCTACGGCCCGATCCGTTCGCGCCGGTTCGGCACCTCGCTGGGGATCAACCTGCTGCCGGCCAATCACAAGGTGTGCTCGTTCAATTGCGTCTACTGTCAGTACGGCTGGACGCAGTCACGCGAAGCTGATCCTGTCGATCGATGGCCCGATCCTCGCGAAGTGGCGGCAGCCGTGCGCCAGGCCGCGTTGCAGGCGGTTGCCGGTGGGACCCGGCTGGATCGCTGGACGCTGGCGGGACACGGCGAGCCCACGCTGCACCCGGAATTCCCGGCGGTCGTCGAGGGCCTGCGGCGCGTGCGCGCCGAGGTGGCTCCGGCGACGCCGATCGGCATCCTCTCGAACTCGACGACGGCCCACGTGCCCGCGATCAGGCATGCACTCGGCCGACTCGATGAGCGCGGGATGAAACTCGATGCGGCAACCCAGGACGGCCTGCGCCAGGTGAACGCGGCCTCGATCCCCGTCGAGCAGATCGTCGACGCCCTGGCCGCCCTGCCCGACATCGTCGTTCAGGCGATGTTCGTCCGCGAACCGCGGGGACGCGTCGACAACACGACGCCGGCGGCCGTGGCGGCGTGGACGGCGGCGGTGGCACGCATCCACCCGCGCGAAGTCCAGATTTACACGCTGGCTCGACTGCCGGCGTGGGAACGCCTGCAGGCCGTGCCGCGGCAGCGCCTCGAGGAGATCGCCGCGGGCGTGCAGGCCCTGGGCATTCCGGCCGCCGTGTTCAACTGACGGATGGATGACGCACCGGCGCGGCTGCGGCGTCACGCCCGGAAGGTCTTCTCCAGCCACCCGCCGGGTGCGCCTTCCACCATCACGCGGTACCCGAGAGGCTCCAGCGTGGAAGCGGCCAGCACCGCATCCGGCAACAGCACGACGCGCCGGCAGCCGCCCGCAAGAGCGGCCATCTCGAGCGCCGAGAGCAGTTGCGCGATCACCTCGGTGGGACAGACGGCAGGCGCGGCCTGGGCCGCCATCTCGATCACGCGCAACTCCGTCCCGACGCGCTCGTAGGCCGCCACGCCCACGGTCCGCGCGCCGCACCGCGCGACGACGCGCGTGGCGTGGGCCAGCCGATCGCGCCGGAAGCGCCCGCTCGAACGCGAACTCAGCAGGCGTCGCGCGTCGGCGAGCGCACGCTGGTTCGCGTCGGGACCCAGCACCTGCACGTGCAGCGGCGCGGGTGGAGGGAGGGCCGACGAGGCGCCAATCCGAGCCATACGGCACACACCAGCAACCCCGGTGCCAGCCCACAGGCCCGGAATACCGCTTCGATTGTTGGGAAATTCAACAAAAAGCGCCGAGATCGCGCGTGCCACTTGCGGTTTCTCGGCGGGCACCCGGCAGGTCGGGGCGCCTCCGCCGTCAGTCGACGCTGTCGGTGGTCAGGTGCGAGAGATCCAGCTTCCTGATTCGATCCCCGAGGGTGGATCGCTTGATCTGGAGCAGTTCGGCCGCCTTCGACTTGTTGCCGTTGCTCACCCGCAGGGCCCAGCTGATCAGGTTCGTCTCCACCTCGCGCAGGCGTTCGTCGAGCGACACCGGCGAGGGCTGCACGTGCGTCTCCAGGATGGGATCCTGATCCTCGGCGTACTTGTGAAAGAGCACCGTGGCTGGTACGCACCCTACACGCACGGTGTCGCACGTGCAGGTCTGCGCGATCCGCTCGCAGGCGTTCTCCAGTTCGCGCACGTTGCCGGGCCACGGATACCGCGAGAACGCCTGAAGCACCGCCGGCGAGATCTGTCGGGGCTCCTCCCCGCGCTGCCGGAAGTATCGCCGCACGAAGTGCTCGACGAGCACCGGGATGTCCTCACGGCGCTCGCGCAGCGGCGGCAGCACGATGGGGATGACGTTGAGGCGGTAGAAGAGGTCCTCGCGGAACTTCCCTTCCGCCACCAGTTGCCGCAAGTCCCGCTTGCTGCCGGTGATCACCCGGACGTCCACGGGTATGGTGCGCGTGCTGCCCAGCCGCTCGACCGTCCGGTTCTGGAGAACGCGCAGCAGCTTCACCTGCATCGAGAGCGGGACATCGTCGATGTCGTCGAGGAAGATCGTGCCGCCCTGCGCCAGCTCGAACCGCCCTGGCCGGTCCTTGATCGCGCCGGTGAAGGCGCCGCGCTCGTGCCCGAAGAGCTCCGACTCGATCAGGGTCTCCGAGAGGATGGCACAGCTCACCGGCACGAAGGGCCGGTGGCGCCTGGCGCTCGAGTGGTGCACCAGGTTGGCGATGAGTTCCTTGCCGGTGCCGGTCTCTCCCGTCACCAGCACGCTGCTGTCGCTGTCGGCAATCACGCGCACGAAATCGAAGACCGCGCGCATCCTCGCACTGCGGCCGACGACGATGTGATCGACGTTGTACGTGGAGGAGTCGGTCATCCGCGGGCCGGCAACAGGGAGGCCCTCCAGCAAGAGCCGCTATACTACCATCGCGAGGTCACGACCTGTCATGATCCAGCGCGAGAGAATCGAGTCCGTACTGCTGCGCGTGCGACCTCTGCTGCAGGCCGACGGCGGCGACGTGGAACTGATCGGTGTCCACGACAACAGCGCCACCGTGCGGCTGACCGGCCACTGCGTCGGCTGCCCGAGTCTCCCGATGACACTGCACATCGGTCTCGAACTGGCCCTCAAGGAGGAAATCCCCGAGTTCGAGACGCTGCGCGTGCTCTGACGCGCCGCAACCCGCCGCTACGACCCGGCCTTCGCCTTCATCCGGTCGAGTTCGCGCCGCGCGTCGGCGGCGTAGGCCGACTGCGGAAACTCATCGACGATGCGCGTGAGCGGCTGGACGGCCTCGCCATCGCGGCCGGCGAGCATCTGCGCCCGGGCGAGCTGCATGAGCAGCGCGTCGACGGGCAGCGTGTCGCCGGGATTCGTCGTCAGGCCACGGAAGGTGGCGATGGCCGGTTCGTACTGGCCCTGACGCACCTGGAGGTCGGCGACGGCCAGGCGGGCCATCCGCGCGAAGAGCGACGTCCCCCCCTGCGTATCCAGTGTCTTGAACTGCTGCTCGGCCTCGGCGAGGTTGCCCGCTTCCGTGAGCAGAACCGCGGCCCGGAACCGCGCCTGGCGGCCCGCGTCGGACCCACCATGGCGGTTGGCCACATCGAGGTACTTCGCGATGGCTGCCTCGCGGCGAGCCTGTTCGGTCGGGTAGCTTCCGGCCGGCGGCGGTGGCGGTGCGGGCTGTCCCGGCAGCGCCGGCAACGGTGGCGGCGCCACGGGCGCGACATCGACAGCCTCGGCGAGGGCCAACGCGGCCAGGGCCTGTTGCGTCGAATACCTGCGCCAACCGAAGACGGCGGTCGCGACGGCGACGACGACGACGGCCGCCATCAGGCCGCGCCACACGCCCGGACCGGCTTCCTGCAGCAGTCGGCGCGCATGGACGAGGGTCTCGACCAGTTCGTTGCTCTTGAGGTGTTGACGCTGGGCTGTCTTCATCGTGACGGAGGGGCCCTGATACGGGTCGCAAACGCCCCAGTGTAGCACTGGTTCCCGCGATCCCCACCGCGGGCCGGGATTGCACACCGGAAGACGGGTTGTGGTGGTAGGCGTGCCCGGAGTTGAACCGGGGACCTTCCGCTTAGGAGGCGGACGCTCTATCCAACTGAGCTACACGCCCGTGTGAACTGCAACACGTTAGCTGACAAGCCCTTGCGGCGTCGAGTCGAGCGCCGGATGGCAAAGAGGCGGACCGTCTACCGGCCTCTCGTTTGCCACTTTCTTGCCAAACCCGCGGGCCGCATCCCACTTCGCCATCGACGCCGCCAGCCCGAGCCGCGTGGCGTTGAGATAGGTCGATGTCTGCGCGAGGTTCGCGTGTCCCAACATCGCCTGGATCTCATGCAGCGGCCAGCCGGCCTCCAGCCACCGCGAGCCAGCCTCATGCCGCAAGTCGTGGAAGTGTAGATCAATCCCGGCCCACACCGCCTGAGACGCGGGCCCCAGCCCGTTGGTCGAGGTCCACACCGGCGTGTGGCCGTGCGCCTTGAGCACCGCCGTCACCCACGCCTTGCGGACCTCCGTCAGTCGCCGGCCGACCGCATCGCCGAAGACGTAGGCCTCTGGCGGCCAGGCCTTACCCAGCAGATCCGTCCGCGCCATCTCGAGCACCGCGGCCAGCCGGCCCGACATCGGCAACACGCGCAACTCCCCGTCCTTCGCCTTCGCCCCCCGGATGATGATCTCCCGGCGCGCCAACGACACGTCCGCCCACTGCAGCGACAGCAGTTCGCCCAGCCGGCAGCCCGTCTCGAGCGCCGCAATGATCACCCGCTGGAGCCGGACCGGCGCTACCGCCAGGATGCGCGCTTCCTCGCCCGGTTCGACCACCCGCCCGTGCGCGTCCACCCGATCCGGCACCAGTCGCCGGTGACGTTGCGCGTGTTTCTCGCGCTTCAGGTCGCCGCCGACGTCGAGCCACGGCCGCGGCAGGTAGCCCTTGCGGAACCCCCACCGCCCGAGCGCCTTCCACACTTGCAGGTACTGGTTCCGCGTGGAGGCCGCTAGCCCTTCCGCGCGCAACGTCGCCATGAACGCCTCGATCACGTCCTCTGTGATCGCCGTAATCGGCCACGTCCCCAGCGGTGCAGCGCCCTCCGGCCGTGTCGGCACGAACGCGCCCACCCGCCGCAAGACGCTCGCATCGTTGCCGATGGACACCTTGCCGCGTGGTGCCACGGCCCGCTCGAGCCACACCGCCCCGAAGGCCGCCAGTGTCAACACGGCCGGCCCCGGGTCCACGACCTGCGCCACCTCCGGCCCTTCGTCTACCGCCGCCACGAAGGCCCCAGCGCGAATCTGCGCCCGCACCTCATCGGCCGCCGCCGCCGCGTCCGTCCGCCCCTTGAACGTGCGCTTGAGCTGCCGATCCAGGCTGAAGCGATACCGCGTCCCGCGCCACATGAACGAGAAGTGCCACGGATGCCCGCACTTCGCCCACGCGCGCCGCGGACAGCCGCATACCTTCCGCAACCCGTCACGCGCCATCACGCCCTGCCCCGTACAAACGGCTCCTGCAGCCGCATCTTGACCGTGAAGGGATTGTCGGATCCGACCGTGATCGAAACAGCCGCCTGTGTCGCCGGATCGTAGGTTTCGATCATGCGAATCATCACGTCGGCGTCCTCCGGGTCCGGAGCGTTCGCCAGGCGGTCCCGAAGGTCCGCCAGGGTGTGATAGACCATGTCAGTCAGCACAATCGCTGAGTTACCGGGCGAGGGGAAGTCAGGGATGCGAATCTGCGTGATCCCGCGCCCGTGCATGCCGTAACTGTCCTGAGCAAAGCGCGACACCGCCTCGCACACCAGGTCCAACACCGTCAGCATTCGCTCTTTCGCATCGTCTTGCATCAAGCCCTCCCCCGCTCAAGGTCGGTGTTCACTCCCCGTGGATCAGTTCGTTCTCCTTGAGCCACTGCAGAATCGAGCCGTCGAACCACCGCGGCAACGGGTGCTCGCTCTTCAGCCCGCTGAGATGGCTTCGCTCGCCAGCTGGCATTCCCTTGATCGTCCCATGAACGGTGACATCGCCTCGGTTCAGAGTTCCGGGAGCGCCCAACCGTTGGAGATTGACGCGGTGGTATCCGAAACCAAGGAACACGACCTCCGTCGCGTCGGACAGCCAGTCCTGAGCAGTCTGCAACGTTGAGCCTGGAATCTCTTCGTGAATCACGTGGATCATGGAGGCGCACGCGGCGATCGACTGCCAAGAACAAGGGCCGCCGTATGGTCTGGCGTTCAACTGGTCTTCTTCGAGCCAGCTCGGCGCGCCAAGTCGGCCGTGCACATGTATGACCTGGACATGCTTCGCCAGCCGGACCGCTTCCGCGTGGTCAACGCCGTAGTTCGCCATCAGCGAGAGGAAGAACGCGCGTTCAAATGAGCGATCGAAGTTGAACGTGATGACGCTCAGTCGGTTTCGGCCAAGCTCGTTCGGCGAACGTGGCAACAGCCTAGCGAACAGATAGCGATACCAATCTTCGTGCTCTTCTCCCTCCTGGATCGGACGGACCCGGCCGCCGTCATCCCGTTCGAGGGGCATCAGTACCATCGCCATCGCCGCCTTGGCGACGGTCGAGAAGTCCGGCCGCCGCTCAAGAAAGGCATCGACGGAGTACTGCCCACTCCGGTCGAGTTCGCGGGCTAGGTCCATGATCTTCTGGTGCTCGAAGGCCTTGGTGTGGAACCCGACTTCCTGAAGAACCCGTCGGGATGCCTCAGCGTTCAGTTCCCGAAGCACCGCTTCCAAGAGGCCGAATCCGGACGGGAAGCCGTACGCCACGCTGGCGCCAGCGCCCAAAACGAACACCGTGTTCTTGAGGATCATCGCTCACCTCCCGTGTGGCGGCACTCCCCAAGGCCACCGCGCGGCCACTCCGCCAGCACCGCCGCGAGGGCCAGCGGCGCACAGGCCGCGCAGAACACTTGCGGCTCTTCGCCATGTACCCAAGACCGGTCGCCGAACAGCGTCCCAGGCGGCCCCGCCGGGAACATCACCACCGTTGTCGCCGGCGCCGCGCACGTCTCCCACTGGCAGACCTTCGGCGCCATCACGCCCGCCCGCCGGTCCGCAGCGGCTTGGGATCGTCGGCCCAGTCCTGTTCGTTCACCGGCGCCACGACGCACAGCGCCTCCACGTCGAGCGCCGCCGAGACCGCCTGGACCTCGTAGCGCACCGCGTCGAAAAGATGCGCCAGCCCCGCCCACTCCCAGCGGTCCATGTGGCACTCGGCGCCGCGCCATTCCTGCGACCGGATGACGTAGCCGCCCAACGCGGCGAGCTCGCGGGCCCGCGCCAACCGTTCCTCCACCTGTCGATTCACGTTCGCCATCTCGACCTCCAGTCAGCGGGTCGCAGGCAGGCACACGTCGGCCACCACGCGGGATCGCGCGCGTCGGATCGTTCGTTGCGCGGATAGAATGTGGCCAGCCACGTTGCAGCCTCCACTGCGACGGGGTTAGGGGACCGGGTCCGTGCTCCAACACGGCCCGGCTCCCCGAATCATGCGCCCACCGCCCCCGCATTGCAACCGTTTCGCGGGAACCATGGCCAGTCGGCCCCACAGGAGCCACCGATGCCGGCGCCCACCTTCAGCGGCCTGTCGGCCCAACGACTCGCCGAGCTTGTCGAAGCGATCCGCGGCATTGCCGGACGACCCGACCAAGAAGCCGCGGCACAACTGGATCAGTTGCTCATGCGCGTCCGTCGCGAACTGATGGGCGACGCGATCAGCCCACTTGTCGATTACGAGCGCGAACGGCTCGCGGACAGCATCGCGCGCCTGCGAACAGCGATGGACCGCGTTGAGAGCGGTACGGCCGGCGCCGATGTCCTGCCCCTCTGGGAAGTCGTCGGCCTGCGCAACGACGCCGAACGGCTGGCCGAGTATGCGGACCCGGAGGTAAGCGCTCGATTCTCCGCCGAGCTCGCCGCGGTAAAGCGCGACGCCCTCACCGTGGCCGCCGCCGCCGAGGCCCGCATCCACGCACACACGATCCACCAGGGGCCCGACCGCGACATCCACAGTGTCGCAAGCGTCCGCGCCGTCGTGAACGACATCGACGCCGCCGCGGCCGCACTCAGCGCGGCCGGCCTCTTGACGCCCGCCCTCGAGGAACGAGCCCGCGCAGCCAAGACCCGGGCGGCCCGGTTCCGCGCGCAGCGCCGTCTGGACGAAGCCGAGGTAGCCTTGGCCGGCGGCAACGCCAAGAAGGCCGACCGACTGCGCAAAGAAGCCGCCGTCATGCTGGCGCAGGATTGGCGCCAGGTCTTCCCGGGCGAACCGCCGCCGGCACTGTAAGTCACGCCGCATCCTCGGCCGCCGCCTTCCCCTGGAACCGCTTGTAGGCCGCCAATTGCGCGAAGTAGTCGCGCCGACTGTCGAACAGCGGGTCCGGCCACTCCACCGCCGGCCGTGGCACCGGGATCGGATGCTCCGCCAAGAGCGCCGCCACTTGCGCCTCGAGCTCGACCGCCAGGCGCCCCGACAGGCCCGCCGCGCGCGCCGTCACCGCGGCCATCGCGGCCTCCCACCTGGCCACGGCCGCCTGATAGTCGGCCTCCACGGCCGCGATCTCGTCGGCCAGGTTCGCCCGGGCCGCGTCGCTCGCCTCGTCAATGGCTTGCTGTAAGCCGAACTTCGCGAAGGACACACGCCCGTCCAGCGTCTCGTCGTAGTACTTCCGCAAGGCCTCGTCCACCAGCCGGCGCAACGTGCCCGGCGCCACCGCTTCCAACGCGTCGAGCTCGACCGCGCCCTCCCCGTGCCGCGCCTCAAACGCCCCGCGCCGCCGCTCGCTGTCCTTGATCGGCGTCCGCGGCAGACGGTAAGCCACGACCTGGTCGCGCGTCAGCAGCAGCGGCATGATCTGCAGATCGACGTCCGACCGGGCCCGCAGGAAGAACTCCACCTTGCGCGCCACCGCCACCGGCATCGACTGGCCGGCGGGATCGAAATCGGAGAGGTAGAACACCCGCACCGGTCGGTCGGCCGCTCGCGTGGCCAGCGCCAGCGCCGCCGTGATCGACTGTTCCCCGACCCCCACCTGCAGCGTCGCACCGTAGCGCCGGCAGAGCGGAATCAGCACGTCGTTGACGGTGGACTTTTCGCACCACACTTCCAGGTCGTACGCCTGCCGCCCCTGATAGCCCGACACGCTGAGACGCGGCCACGCCGGCGCCTCCGGCACCGCCCACCCCAAATCCCCCCACTCGTCAGGCGTGACCGACGCGACCAGCGGCCCCGCGTCCTCCCGCGCGAAGTGCTGCGGATCGGGATTGCGCTGATCGCTGAAGGCCTCCGCCGGCACCAGGCCGAGATACCGGGCCGCCTTGCTGGCCGCCGCCAGCCGTTGCCAACAGTGTTCGGTGTTCTCGTACGCGCCGCCCTCCGGCAAGGCCACCGGCTCGCCACTGATCAACCGATAGTGGACGCGGCGGAGATGCACCGCCGCCGCGCCTCCGTAGCCGCACGCCGCCCACTGCTGGGCGAACCACTCGCCATCCCGCCGGCTCGCCGGCGCCCCCACGTAGAACGGATCATTCTGCGGCGCCAACACGAAGAACGCCGACACGCGCCGCCCCGCCGTCGCCGCGAGCGCCTTGATCGTTGCGTAGTCCATCCTCACTCCCCGGAGACAGGCTCGCGCCTGACGCGTGCCGCAGGCACACGTGGGCCGAGCCCGTCTCGCTGTCTGTGAACCGTCCGCTACCCGATCGCGCGCGTGGGCCGCGCCAGGCCGGGACCGGCCTCCCCGAGCCGATCCCGCACCCCCGCCCGCATCTCGTCCACGTCGAGGCCGAGCACCCGGCAGCAGGCCGCCGCCGCCTCATCCTCGAGCAGCCAGCGCCGCGCCGCCGCCCGCCGGCGTGGTGACGCCCCGCCGAGATCCCGCATGGCCGTCGCCATCAACTGGGCGGCCAACGACCCCCGTGCATCCGCCGTCACGCCGACGCCGCCTCACGCTTGCGCCGCGCCCGGCACGCCGGGCACCGACGCGGCGCCCGCAGTCCCCGCGACTCGTAGAACACCTGTTCCCCGACCGTGAACGTGAACCCTCGCCGGCACAGGACACACACCAACGCCTGGTCCGCCGTTTCCTGCTCGCGCCCGCCCGCGGGGCCCCACGCCATCGCCGTCTCGCGCCGGCCCATCACTGCACCTCGTCGAAGACGCCCACCCGCTGCGCGAGCTCGCGCCACAGCGCCACCTGGCTCCGGTTCCCGTGGCTGCCGAGCAGGTCGTCCCGCCACTGAAGGAACAGGTAGATCGCTTCGGAGCTCATCGGCAGCGACGGATGCGGCGTCGGCAAACGGTCCCGCGCGGCGTCCAGCGTCCGGAACAGCCGTTCGTAGTCCTCCAGCGGCTCCCGCGCCGTCTCCAGCGCCGCCGCCGCCGCCGCCAGCGCCGCATCGAACGCGCGCAGCGCCGCGAACGCCCGCGCCCTGACCGCCGGCACCCGCTCCACCATCGCGTCGTAGTCGAGCCGCGCCTGCGACCGCGCCAGGATCTGGATCGCGCGGCCCACCATCGCCCGCTGCTGGCGCAGGTCGGCCAGGTCGCGCTCCGCCTTGTCGATCGACTTGAGCTCGCCCGGCGCCAGGCCCTCGATCAACCGCCGCGCTTCCTCGTCGGCGTTGCTGCCGCGCAGGCGCGCGATCGTCGCGACCGCCTCCGCCTCGCGCGCCGCCAACCGCGCGTCGTCCTCGCGCAATTCGCGCAGCCGCGCCACCGCGCGCTCCGGCACCTCCGGGCGCGTCAGGCCCATCCGCTCCTCAGCGGCCCGCTTCGCCGCTTCGACCGCGGCGGCCGCCGCCTTCCGCGTCGCCACCTCCGCCGGCGCATCGACCATCCGCGCCTGCCGCGTCGCCGCGGCCGTCTCAGGTTCCAACCAGCCCATCGTGTGTGTCCTCTCCGCCGGTCCGTGCCGGCCTCAGTCGATCACGAACAACGACCCGTCCCACTCCTCCACCGGCGCCACGACCGTCGAGCGCCGCAGCCACCCGTCCAATGCCAACAACGTCGCCACCACCGCGTCGATCTTGTCGGCGGAGCGCGCACGGTCCGGCTTCGTGAGCCCCGCCGCGTCCGTCGTCACCAGCAGGTTGCCGACGCACCACCGCAGCACCGGCGCGCCACCGTGATGCAGACGCCCCCCCTTAATCAGCCCGTCGAGCTCCCGCATCAGCGGCCCCAGCGACCGAAACCCCATCCCCACGCTCGTCACCGGCAGGCCCACGTCATCGAGCGCTTGCGCCACGTGCAGCCCCTGGAACAGCCGGTCCACGGCAATCGCCGCCACGTGCATCCGTTGGGCGTCCGCTTCGATGGCCGCCACGATGCGCCCGTAGTCCACGACCGGCCCCGGCGTCACCTCGAGCAGCCCGGCCTCCCGCCACTGTTCGAACAGCGCGCGATGCTTTGACCTCGCGACCGCGTCCTCCGGCAGCCACGCCCGCACGTGGACGTCCACCGCGCGCGGATCGTCGGGACAGACCGACACCCACGCCAGCGCGGACAGGTCCGACACCGACGCCAGGTCCAGGCCGCCCCACACCGTGCGCCCGTCCCACGACTCCGGCACCGCATGGCCCGCCGCCCGGTCCCAGGCCTCCAACGACACCCACGTGGCCCCGGGCGCCACCCACCGGTTGAGCCGATAGCGCTCATAGGTCGCGCGGCGCGACGGAATGTCGGCTGCAGCCCGCGCCGCCGCCTGGACTTCCGGCAACTGCACCGTGACGCCCAGACTCGGATTGGCCGCCCGGATGGCCGGTTCGCTGTCGAGCGCCAGATCCGCCGGCGCCTCCCAGATGGCCGCGAAGAACGCATCGTCGTCCCGCGTGCCGTCCAGCACGCCCTTCGCGTAGGCGTACTGCTCAAATCCCAGCGCCGCAGGGTCGTGCAGGCCCGCCGTCGTGACCATCAGCGTCAACGGTTGCCGGCGCGCGGCGCCGCCATGCTCGAGCGCATCGAATAGCGCCCGGTCGGCCACGTGGAGCTCGTCGAAGATGAGGCCGGAGATGCTGACGCCCTCCGTCTTCGGTGCATCGCTCGACAGCGCCTCGAGCTTGCCGAAGGCCGCGGGATACGCGATCACCTTGCGCGACTCGACAATGTCCAAATGCCGCGCCAGTTCAGGCGACTGCGCGACCATGCGGCGCCCCATCTCGAAGACGATCCCCGCCTGCCACCGGTCCCGCGCCGCGATGAAGACCTCCGGCGACGGCTCGCTATCCGCCACCAACAGGTAGAGCCCGACCGCCGCGGCCAGTTCCGACTTGCCGTTCTTCTTCGCGCAGGACACGTACGCCCGGCGGAAGCGCCGCGTCCCATCCGCCCGTCGCCACCCGAACAGCGGCGCGATCACCTGGTCCCACTGCCACGGCAGCCACTGAAACGGCTTCCCAGCCCACGCGCCCTTGGAGTGGCGCAGGAACCGCTCCCCGAACGACCTCACGTGCTGGGCCGCGCTCGCATCGAACCGGCACCCGCGCAGCGTCGCGCGCGCGTCCGCCGCCGTCCGAATCCACGTCGGGTCCCAGCCGGCCGCCCGCGCCGCCGCACGGGCCCGCTCCCAGTCGCGCGCGAGCTCGCCCGTCACGACGCCCGCCCGCGCAAGAACGACGTCAACGCATCGGCCGGCCCCTCCGGCTCGCCCGCCCGCTGGACTCGCGCCCGGCTGGCTGGGCTCAGGCCGAAGTGCTCGACCCAGCGCCGCAACTCCGCGGCCGCCTTCTGGCGCAGCGCCACTTGCGGATAGGCCTGCACCGCCTTCGGATTGCCGTCGCCATCCAGCACCACGTAGGACTCGCCCTTCTGGCGCAGGAAGTCGGCACATTTGCGATACACGCTCGCCTGGTCACACAGCATCGCCAGCGCCAACCCGTCCTGTTCCCCGAGCACCTTGGTTGCGGCCAATTGCGGCGCATACGTGCCCCACACCGCGCGCCCGATCTCGTCCAGCCACTCCGGCGGGTCCGGCGCCGTCGCCACCGGGATCGTCGGCGGCTCCGCGTAGTTGATGCGGTCCGCCCGCTGCGGCCCGCGCACCGCCCGCAGAGCGGTGGGCTGTGGTAGTGGTCCCCGTCGCCCCATCGTTCCTACCTCCCGAGCACCGGCACACCCAGCGCCCACGTCGGCCGCGGCGCGTCCGTTGCCGGGAACGGCCGCGCCATCCGGTCCGCCACGGCCTCGTCCGCCTCACCCGGCCGGCCCGGCGGCAAGGCCTCGAACAGGCGATCCGTCAACTCATGCACCCAGCCCGCAAGCGCCGGGTCGGTGGACAGCACGACCAACTCCGCCCGCCGCAGCATGTTCAAGTTCCCCGAGCCCGCCGCCACGAACGCGCCCCGTGGCCCGATGGCCGCGGCGCACTTCGCGTGCAGCGCCCCGAATCGCACGCCATTCGCCAGCCGGTCCTCGAGCAGCCGCGCGTAGCCCGGTTGCCGGCGCCACAGCGACGCGTCCACGACCACCCGCACGTCGTGGCCCTCGAGCGCCCAGGCCGCGAGCCGTTCCGTCGCGCGCCGCGACACCGTCCAACTCCAGCACGCCAGTCGCGCCGGCGTCCCCACGCGCTCGAGCCCCAGCGCCAACACCCGCAGGATCGAGAACCGGCCCGACGTCAACGCCCACACGTCCCGGCCGGCGTCCAATTGCGCCACCAGCGCCTCCGCCGACGTGTTCAGGCCCGCCCAGCACCGACGCGCGCCGGCCCGACGCCTGAGCGCCAGTTTCGCCGCGTCTCGCCGCCGCTCGCCTCGTTTCGCCACCGTCAACTCCGCGATCCCCGAAACGGGACGCCGCTCACGCCGCACGCCGACGCGGTAAAGGCGGAGGCCGCCCCTCTCGGGATTTTTGGTCCCCTACCCCCGTCCGTCGCCGTCAGCTTGTCGTGGCAGCGCTTCGCCATCGTCGCCAGGTTCGACTCCGCGAAAAACAGCGCCGGGTTCCCGCCGTGCGGCCGCACGTGGTGGACCACGTCCGCCCGCTGGCCGCAGCCGCACGCGCACCACGGGCACGCCGCCAGCTTCCGCCGTCGCGTCTCACGCCACGCAGGACTCGCGTAGAGCGCACGATGCCGCCGATCGCTGTCGAGGCCGCGCTGGCGGTCGTACGCCTCCGCATGGCGCCGGCAGCGGCCGCGGGAGGCCACTGGCGCGGCACAGCCCGCGACCAGGCACGACGGGCGGAACGGATCGCGCGGCATCGGCCTACCGTCGCGCCGCCGCCCGTCGAGCCGCCGCGGCATCCTCGCGCGCGATCCGCGCCGCCTTGGCTTCGACGCGCTGGCGTTCGATCTGGGGGTCCCCGAAGGTCCGCGGCTGGCGGGCCCGGTCCCACGCGTCATGCCGCGCGAGGCGGGCCGCGTGCAGCCGGCGCGCCGCGTGCGCCGCCGCCCGCAAACGCTCCACCCGGCGCACCGTCCCGGCCGGCACCTCACCGCGCCGTTCGGCGGCCTCGAGCGCGCGCCGCGCTTCCTCACCAGTTCGCAACATCGCACGTTCCATAACTCACATCTCCCTCCCTGGAAGGCCGGTGTTCCCCGGCCGGGCCTAGCGCATGGCGACCGCCGCCACTCCGACCAACACATTCACCGCCAGCCACGTCCACGCGACGATCAGCGCGACGCGATGCAACCTCGGCAGCCCCGTCCGCATCTTCACCGCTCCCCGGGCCTCAGCCCGTCCACGTCCGCCAGCACCCGGCGCAGGCCGTCGATCACGATGGCCACCCGCCGCTGGTCCGCGGCGCTCGTCGCCCGATGCTGGGCGAAACGCCCCGCCGTCAGCAGCGCCGCGCGCACGCGCCGCACCACCACCGGCCAGCCCCTGACCCGACTCGGCGCCGGTGTCACCTCACGCATGACAACCCCGCTTCCACCGCCGCAGATCCGCGCGTGTATATCCCTGTAGCTTTCCCGTGTTTGTTCTCATGTAGAAAATTGAAAAGCCTGTGAATCCGGAATCGGCCCAGAAACCGGCATTTCGGCCAGAAACAAGAGACATGGCCTAGTCGCCCCCCTCGTCGGACCGTCCCCATTCGTGCCGCGGACGGACCCGCAAAGCTACATAGCTCCGGCCCCGTGTAGTTCTCCGGCGGCGGAAGCGGTCGCCGGCGAGCCGGCCAAACATGTGCCGCGTCAGCCGCTCGCGCTCGCTCAACTTCACGACGTCGGCCCACTCGAGGTACGCCGTGAACAGGTCCGCCGCCGCCGTCTCCGCGAGCGGATCGGACGTGTCGCACACCGTGTCCACGAACTCCCGGATCGGATCGCTCTCCGCCTGGTAGGTGTCGGTCGCGTCCCGCACCGCGTCCGGCAGGCCGAGCCCGTCGCGTTGCCACGCCAGGCAGCCCTCGACCAGCCATCGCAGGATGCCGGCCCGCTCCGCGAGCAGGGCCCCGCGGAGGCCGCCATCGGGCGGGAACGTCCGGCGGAACGGCACCATGCGGACCCGCCGCCAGAACCCGTGACTGTCGTCCCGCACGACCGGCTTTCGGTTGAAGGCCAGCCAGACCTTCCCGACCGGGCGCAGCGTGAAGAACTCCGCGCGCATGAACCGGGCGGACATTGTGTCGCCCCCGCTGAAGGCCTTCAGCCGCGGTTCGTTCAGCCGCACGCCGTCCGTCGCTTCGGTGCAGATGACGAAGCGCCGCCCCTCGAGCGCCGCCAGATCATTCGGGACGCCGCCGGGATTCGGTTGATGCACGAACGTCGAGAACGGCGCCGCATAGGCGTAGTCCCCGAGTACGTCCGCGACCACCTCGAGCAGGAGTGTCTTGCCATTGCTGCCGGCGCCGTGGAGCAGCCACAGCACTTGCTCCGACGTGGCGCCGGTCAGGGAGTAGCCGAGCGCCCGATGGACGAACCCCGCGAGCGCCAGCGTGCCCGCCTCGTCCACGTGGCCGTTCTCATCGACCTGGCACAGCACCTCATCGACAAACCGCTCCCAGCGATCGGCCGGCGCGCCGGGCACGAACGGCGCCGCACAGGCGCGCGTGATGCGGTCGGCCGGGCGGCCCGGGCGCAGCGTCCCCGTCCGCAGGTCCACGACGCCGTTTTCCACGCCGAGCAGGAACGGGTCCGCGTCCCAGTCCTCGCCGGCATCCGCGATCGGCTGCAGCCGTGTCGCAAGCGCCAACGCCGCCTCCAGCCGCGGGCGCCCCTCCGAGCTCATGGCCCACTTGATCGCCAGGCGCCGCTCGCCCTCGTCCGCGATGCTGGTCGCGGCCCGCAGCCGCGCGCGCGTCTCGTCGCGCAGCAGGCGCCACACGCCGCCGTCCGCATCGGGCCGCCACCGATGGCCCGCGTAGAGCAGCCACAGGCCGCGCCGATGGTCGAACCGGGCCCGCTCCCCGACCGCCGCCGCGAAGGCCTCCGCGTTCCCCAGGTCCGTCCGCGCGAACCGTGGCGCCGCGTCGCCGGCCTCCGCCGGCGCGCTAGCCCCGTGGTCGGCCGGGTCCGCCGTCTGGTTCGCCGCGAATGGCTTGCCGTTGAAGGACCGCGGCCGCTCCGCCGCCTTCGTGCCCACTGGCGCCTTGGCATAGCGCTCCGCATGACGGACGAAGCGCTCGAGCTCCGCGTCCGACCACGGCGGCTGACAGGTCTGATTCCAGGCCTGCAGCACCTCGAGCGCATCGGCGCCCATCAGGCCGAAGTCGCGCAGTGCCAGTGCCGCGGCCAAGGTGTGATCGTTGCCGTGCTGCCCACTGACCGCCGGCCCCATCTTCTCGAGGTAGGCCCGTGCCCGCCGCTTCAACGTGTCCGCCTCGCCCGTGGGCGTTGACGCGGGCGCAGGCTCCGCCGGCGCGTAGGCTTCCAGTTGATCCAACGTCAGCAGGGTTCGCGTCGCCGGCACCGCCAGCCACGCACTCCGCCGATGCGGCCGGTCCGGCGTCGAGTCGCCCTTCCGCCCGACCGTGCCGATCGCCTTGCAGATGCGCGACGCGTTCGACCAAGACGTGTCCACCGTGACGGCCGGCGTCGAGAACTCGGCCGCCAGCCGACGCAGCACCCGCACGAAGACCGCTTCGACGTGATCCGTGTTCGGCAGGTCCACCGGCCAGAGTAGATAGGCGCCGTTGGACGACGACGCCACCAGCGGCTCCGGCCACCCCAGCATCCGCAGGGCCGCGCGCATCGTCTTCGCTACGTCGAAGGCGGCCCGCTGTTCGGCCGCCGTGGCCGAAATCCCCGCCGGCCGCGCCGGGTCCAGGTCGCCACCGAACCAGCGGCGCCGGGCGATCTGTTCGTCTGTCGTGGTTTCCTTCGCCTTGAACCTCAGCCGGTCCGCCGCCCGCGCGTGCAGCGCAGGCACGACCGGGTTCAGCGTCACGTAGACGGCCGGCGCCAGGGCTTCCCTGTCCACCCTGGCAATCGCCGCGGCGGCCTGGTCGATTGTGTCGTAGGTGAAGTAGCCCGACAGCGTTGCGGTGAACGTGGACGCCGCGCGCTCGCGCGCCTCAGGCGCCCGCACCTCGAAGACGTCGCCCGGCTGGTAGAGCTCGCGCAGGCTCGCCGCGATCGCCTCTTCGACCGTCGCCACGCGTTCTGCCGATGCGCTCACGCCGCCCACCCGTCGCGAGCCGCGCCCGCCGCGAACAGCGCCGCCAGCCGGTCGGCCGTGTCGTTGATCGTCGCCATGCGCGCGGCGTCGCCGCCGGCCACGTCGGGATGATGCTTACGGGCGAGCGCCCGCCGGCCGGCGTCGATCAGGTCCAGGGCCGCCACGGGATCAATGCGCAGGTCCAGGCCGGGCACCGGCGGCTCCGACGCCCCGCGCCGCGCGAGCTCGCGCAGGATCGCCGTCCGCAGCGGTTCGCGCGCCACCTCGAGCACCCAGGACAGGTAGCTCTCGGGAATCTCAGTCAGCGGCAGGCCGCGCCACTTGCCGAACGGCATCCGCGGCTCACGACGCGTGTGATAGTCTGCGGGCATCGCCGTTGCGCGCTCCCACGCGCGTCGGATACGAGGCCTCCGCGTTTGCCGCGCGCGAGGCCTCTTCGGTTTTCAGGGACGCCAGGTCGCCGCCCTGCGTGGCCGACGCCGCCAACCATGCGTCGATCCACTCCGTGCAGAACAGCAGATTGCGACCCGCGCCGATGCGCGCGGCTTTCAGGTCGCCGGCCTTCACGGCGGCGTAGAGCGTCTTGACGTCCACGTCGCCGGCGTAGGCCGCCGCCGGCTTCGCCTTGAGCCAGGTGGTCACCGCGAGGCCTCGAAGAGCTCATCCGCCGGCCGTCCCAGCGCCGCCGCAATCCGCTCGCGTTCCTCCGGCCGCGGCTCAAGCCAGCCATTCGTGATCTTCGACATGCGCGCCTCGCTCAGGCCGGCCGCGCGCGCGACCTCGACTTGGCGCCGGCCCGTCTCGAGCAGCGCCCACTTGATCGGCAATCGCATCGTTCGTCCCCTCCGCAACATGTTGACGACAGCCTACGCCGACGCGTAATCTCTTATTGGTTACTTTGTGATTACGACAGGACAGGCACCAAGATGCGGCAGGCAGAACCCGTTGATGGCCCCCACCCAGAGCGCGTCCACGCGGTCCGCCGCTACGCCTTTGACGACACTTGGATTCGCGAAGAAGGCCGACGCATCGTCCGCGTGGTCCCCGTTGCCGGCACACCGGAACTCGCGACGGCCTTCGCCGCCACGGCGGACGACCGTGAGCAGTTGAAAACGTTCGTGACGTCCTACGGGCGGCTGGGCTACCTCAGCGCCCGAGCGCAAGACGACTTCGTGTCGCACATTCGGGGCCTGCACATGGGGTACGGCAGCCGCCCTGAGTCGGACCCGTTCGACGCGCTCCCCCGCATGGCGCAACCCCTCACGGACCCGATCGACTGGACCCAGGCCCACGCGCGCACGGTGGATTGGGCACTTCGCGCGACCCAGGCCGTGCAGCAGCGGGACCGCCGCCTCTGCCGCCGACTGCTGACGGACGGCCCGGCGCTTCCCTACGCGCGACTCGCGCTCATCACGCCGGCGTGGTTCTCAGACGAACGACCTGGCGACGATCCGGTGGGTGCGCTCGCCGACCACGTCGCCCGCCTCGTGACGGACCACACGCGGGCGATCCGGCGCGACTTCGTCGCCGACGCCCGCGGCGCCGTGCGCGTCACGATCCACGCGCCCGCGCTACTCAACACGATCTATCTGGTCATCGGCGAATCACTGACGGGCGGCGCCAGGCTCGCGACGTGTCAACACTGCCACCGCGTGTTCGTGCAGACACACGGCAGCCAGAAGCACTGCCCCAAGCGATTCGCCGAGACGCGGAGCGCGTGCCTCAACCGTGGCAGCGTTCGCAAGTGGCGCAGCGATCCCGCGAACCGGAAGAGAGAACGCGAGGCGCGGCAGGCCCGGCGCCGCAAGGAACAGACGCCACCACCGAAGCACCCGCGCGCGGCGCGGCACGTCCCCCGATAGCGCGTCCGCTGCAGATGCGGACGGCCCCTCGTTTGCCAATTTCTTGTCAGAATGTTCCGACGAAGGCGGGTGACGACGGCACAACCGATCAGGCGATCGGCAAACCCGGGCCAGAAAACCGCAGGAAGGAGGGCCCCGGCAGAACGCCGAGGCCTTTAGGAGGCGGACGCTCTATCCAACTGAGCTACACGCCCACAGGACACGCGCTACTCGGCGTACTGCAGGATCGACACGACGCGTTCGCCCTCCAGCTTCGCGCGGCCGGCAAGAAAGGTCAACTCCACGAGAAAGGCGAGCGCGTGCACGTGTCCGCCCAGCTTCCGCACGAGGGCGGCCGTGGCACGTGCGGTTCCGCCGGTGGCCAGCAAATCGTCGACGACCAGAACGCGTTGCCCGGCGCGCACGGCGTCGGCGTGCAGTTCCAGGCTGTCGGTCCCGTACTCCAGCGCGTAGCTTTCGCACACGGTGGCCGCCGGCAGCTTGCCCTTCTTGCGCACGGGCACGAACCCGGTGTCGAGCCGGTCGGCCAGTGCCGCCCCGAAGATGAATCCGCGGCTCTCCACGCCGGCCACCACGTCGATGCCCTCGCCCTCGAACGGGCGCGCCAGCGCGTCGGCGGCCTCCCGGAACCCGGCCGGATCCTTCAGCAGCGTGGTGATGTCGTAAAACAGGATGCCGGGCTTGGGGAAGTCCGGCACGTGGCGGATGCGTGCCTTCAGCGCATCGATCTGCGCCTGACCCACCGCAAGGCTTGTCATCGTCGCTCCCCGCGGCGCCTCAGCCCCGCGTCATGAAACCGGTGGTCCGCCCGTGCGGTGCCAGGGCAGTCGCCTCCAGGCCCTCAACCCGGGCATGGGGCGGGCCGACGCGGATGTGCGCCTCGAAGCGCGCCATCGCGTCAGCCTCGCCCTCTGCCTCTATCTCGACGGTCCCGTCCGGTGCGTTGCGCACCCACCCGTGCAGTCCCTCACCTAGCGCCGCGCGCTCGGTGAAGAACCGGAACCCCACGCCCTGCACGCGGCCACGCAGGCGGTACCGCCTTGCCACCAGCATCGGCGCCTCCCGGGCCGCCGATTATATCGTGCCTACGCGCCCGGTCTTGCCGGCGCCGCCGCGTCGAGCACGGGCGCCACCTTGCGCCCCGCAGTCAGCCGGTTGAATGCCGCGACGTCGGTCTTCACCACGGCGTCGAGCTTCGCGATCTCCGCATCGAGCCGCGAGGACAGCATCTCGAAGACCTCGACGCTCTGGTCCGTGGGACGCGCGTCGGCGCTCTCGATGGTGCCCTTGAGCGCCGCCAGCTTGTTGTTCAGCCTGATCGGGAAGTTCAGCGGGTCCTGATTGCTCTGGTTGCGCCACTGGTAGATCTCGCCCTCGATCGCCGTGAGCGCTCCGGTGAGGCTGTCGGCGGCCGACGCATACCGCGCATCCTTCTTCGGATCGCGAACCGCCTTCCCCACCCGGTCCTTCACCTGGGCCTTCAGGTCGCGAATCCTGATCACGGTCTGGTTGGCGAGCGACAGCTTCTCGTTGACGCGCCGGGCGAGGTCGAACTGCGCCCGCAGGTCGGCGTCGGTCACGCCGGCGAGCTGCGCATCGCGGACGACCGCGAACGGCTGCGTCCGCGTCTCGCCGTCGACGGTCACGCGCACCTGGTAGTCACCGGGCGCGGCCAGCGGCCCGGCGACGTTGCCCGCCCACATGATGAGGCCCGGGAACGTCGTGGCGCCGGCGTACCGGCCATCCCATACGAGGCGGTTCATGCCCTTCTTCACGCCCACCGACGGCGGGCGCGGCGGCCCGAAGAACTCCTCCTCGTCGCCACCCGCCGGTCGCGCCTCGGCGTCCTTCTTCTCCTCGGGCACACCCGTGAAGGCGCGCACGACCTGCCCCCCGGCGTCGAGGATCTCCACCGTCACCTTCCCCGCGTCCTTCGCCAGGTAATAGTCGATGGCCATCCCGCCGGGCGCCCCGCCACCCGACGAACGCCAGGTCGTGGCGATGGGCGCCGAGCGTGTCCGCTCGAGCCCCGCCGGACGGAACAGGTGCAGCGGCGCGGAGGTCACCTCCGGTGCCAGCTGCCGCAGCACGTCGATGCCGGCCAGCACGTAGAACGACCGGCCGTGCGTCCCGATGACCAGGTCGTGCGCCTCCACGACGATGCCGTGGACCGGCGTCACGGGGAGATCCAGGCGCAGCGACTGCCAGTGGGCGCCGTCGTCGAACGACACGTAGATTCCGTGCTCCGTGCCCAGGTAGAGCAGGCCCGGGCGCTTGATGTCCTCGCGGATCGCGCGCGGGAAGTCGCTGGACGGAATGCCCGTCACGATCTTGACCCATGAGGCGCCGTAGTCGGCCGTCCGGTAGACGTAGGGCGCGCGGTCGCCGCTCTGATAGCGGTTGGCGACGAGGTACGCGCTGCCGGCGCGGTGCGGCGACGCCTCGATGAGGCTGATGCGCGAGGGCGCCGGCAGATCGCGCGGCGTCACGTTGGCCCAGTTCTTCCCTCCGTCGCGCGTGATGTGCGCCAGCCCGTCATCGGATCCGGTCCAGATCGTGTCCTTCTCCTGGTGCGACGGCGCGATGGTGAAGATGGTGGCGTAGGTCTCGACGCCGGTCTGGTCGAGCGTGATCGGACCGCCCGAGGGTCCGGTCGTCGCCGGATCGTTGCGCGTCAGATCACCGCTGATCTGCTGCCACGACTGGCCGCCATTGGTCGTCTTCCACAGGTGCTGCGACCCGATGAAGAGCACGTTGGGATCCAGCGGGTGGAACACGATCGGGAACGTCCACTGGAAGCGCTCCTTCATGTCGCGCGCCGAGTGGCCCATGATGTTCTCGGGCCACACGTTGATCTGACGCGACTGCCCGCTGCGGCGGTCGAAGCGCGTGATCAGCCCGCCGTAGCTGCCCGCGTAGAACACGTCGAGGTCCTTCGGATCGGGGGCGATGTAGCCGCTCTCGCCGCCGCCGACCGCATAGAGGACATCGCTGCCGCCGGCGCTCGACACGCAGGCGGTGCTGTTGTCCTGCTGCGCGCCGCACACGTGGTACGGCACGTGACGGGTGGTGAACACGTTGTAGAACTGCGCGGTCGGGTAGTCCTGGTCCGTCCAGCTCCGCCCGCCGTTCACGCTGACGTTGGCACCGCCGTCGTTGGCCTCGATCATCCGCTGCGGATCGGCCGTCGAGATCCAGAGGTCGTGGTTGTCGCCGTGGGGCACGCGGATCGCGGTGTAGGTCTTGCCGCCGTCCGTCGATCTGTAGAAGCCGGTGTTGACCACGTAGACCGTGTCCTTGTCCTTCGGGTCGGCGAACACGCGCGTGTAGTAGAACGCACGCTGGCGCAGGCTGCGATCGCCGTTCACCTTCGTCCAGTTCGCGCCGCCATCGTCGGACACGTAGACGCCGCCGGCCTCCGCGTTCTCGATGATGGCGTAGACGCGCGCGCCCTCGGCGCCGGACACCGACACACCGATCTTTCCCCACAACCCCGCCGGCAGGCCCGGGTTCTTCGTCAGCTCGGTCCAGGTGCGCCCGCCGTCGGTCGACTTGAAGAGCCCACCGCCCGGGCCTCCGCTCGACAGCGAGTACGGGGTGCGAAACACCTCCCACAGGCCGGCGTAGAGCACATCCGGGTTCCGGGGGTCGAGCGCCAGATCGACCGCGCCCGTCTTCTGGTCGCGGAACAGCACCTGTTCCCAGGTCTTGCCGCCGTTGGTGGTGCGATAGATACCGCGATCCGGCGTCGAGGCATAGGGATCGCCGAGCGCCGCCACCCAGACGATGTCAGGGTTGGACGGGTGAATGCGCACGCGCGCGATGGCCAGCGTCTTCTCCAGGCCGAGGTGCTCCCAGGTCTTGCCGCCGTCCGTCGTCCGGTACACGCCATCACCCTGGATGATGTTGCCGCGCAGCTGCGTCTCGCCCGTGCCGACGTAGACGACGTCAGGATTCGACTGCGCGACCGCGATCGCGCTCGCCGAGGAGGTCTTCAGGAACTTGTCGGCCGCGGGCGTCCAGGTGGTGCCGCCGTCGGTCGTCTTGAAGATGCCGCCTCCGGTGGCGGTGAAGTAGTACTCCAGCGGCCGCGCGTCGCTGCCGGCCGCGCCAATGGAGCGCCCGCCGCGATTGGGTCCGATGCTGCGCCAGCGCAGACCGGCGAACAGGCTCTCGTCCACGGCGCCGGCCACCGCCGTCTGGGCCTGGAGGCCAGGCATGGCCTGCCAGAGCCCCGTGAGCCCCGCTACCGCGAGCACCCCTGCCGCCGCCCGTATCATCCATCGTCGCATGTCGCCCCTCCTCCGCACCGTCATGGCGCGCTGAACCCCGCGGAAGCCAGGATGTCGCGGGCCTCCGCATCCACCGAAAACCGCCAGAACGACCGGGCCTCGGGTCGCCCCGAGGCTCGGTCCCGCAGGATCACCGCATAGCGCTCGTGGCCGCGCACGGCGAGGTCGCGGCGGCTGTCGCGATCCAGACCGCCTGTCACCGGTCGTGCGTCCACCTGATCGGCCTCGGCAAACGCCAGATCGTCGCGTCCGCTGACGAGCATCACCGCCATGCGCCCGCGCGAGACCACCGCCAGGTGCACGTGCTGCCCGGTTCGCTGCTCGTACAGCACCGCGATCTGCTCGACGGGGCCAGCCAGCCGGTCGTCGACCAGCACCCGCACATCCGGGCGGGGCCGGCAGCCGACCGCGGCAACGATCAGCACGAGCGCCGCCGCGGCCGACCTCGTCATGGCAGCGCTCAAGTTCCCCTCCGCCGTGCCGATTGCTGCGTTATGGGGACCTCCGCCATCCCGTCATCGGGCGGCTCAGCCGCCACGGAGCGCATCACCCAGTCGGATTACGTCGTCGAGGCCCTGGCCAAGACGATGCGCCAGCGTCGCCAGGAGGCGCAGGCATTGATCCGGCTCGTTGAGCAGGCGAGCGCATCGGGCGACAAGGGTCAGCACGTCAACTATTACGGTTGACCCCGTCGCCAGCCGCGCTCACCCCAGGTGGCCGTTCCGCGCTCGCCCACGCGGTGCCGCGCGGGCGGCCACTCTCGTCACGATCCGACCGCTCTCTCACCAGGCGATCCCGTAATCCTCGCCGAAATTGCTCGCGGCGCCCCAGAACGAGCCGCGGGCCCAGTCGAAGAAAATCGCGAGGATCGGTCCGGACGTCAGGCGCCCGGTCTCCACCCGATAGCCCATCCGGGACAGTTCGTCGCGCACCCATTGCGGCGTGTCGCTGCGCAGCAGCAGCCGGCCCGGCTCCGAACGGTGATCGTCGAAGGAACTGCGCATCTGATAGCTGTTGATGTTGGCCGCCTCGGCGGCCTGCTGGACGTTCATCCCGAACTCGACGACGTTGAGGAAGAACTGCAACAGGTTCTGGTCCTGCGTGTCGCCGCCCTGTACCGAGAACGAGAGAAACGGCCGGCCGTCCTTGAGGGCCAGCGTGGGCGTGAGCGTGACTCGCGGCCGCTTGCCGGGCACCAGCACGTTGAAGGGGCCTTCGGCCTCATCGAGCACGAAGCTCTGCATGCGCTGGCTCAGGCCCACGCCGGTCGTGCCGGCGATGGTCGCCGGAATCCAGCCGCCGCTCGGCGTGACCGACACCACCCACCCTTCGGCGTCGGCCGCCTGCACGGCCGTCGTGCCGGCCGTGAACCCCTCCTCGAAAGAGCGGCTGGCCACCTGCCAGCCTGGGGCGCCTGCCCCGGGCCCGGCGGCCGGCGGCGGTGGCCATTTGTCGAGCAGCGTCTTGAACGGGTTGACCTGACCCTCATGGGGATAGGGATCGCCAGGGCGGGCCCGGGGATCGTTGCGGGTCCAGTCGATCGCCGCCAGCCGTGCCTTCGCGTAGTCCTTCGAGAGCAGGCCGGCCACCGGTTCCTCGGGCGGGAACGCCGGATCGCCGTAATAGAAGTCGCGGTCGGCAAACGCGAGGTTCATCGCCTGATAGACGGCGTGCACGTAGCGGGCCGAGTTGTAGCCCATCGACTTCAGATCCACCTGCTCGAGCAGGTTCAGGGCCTGCAGCATCGCGGGCCCCTGCGTCCAGACAGTGAGTTTGTAGACGTCGATGCCCTTGTAGGAGACCTTCACGGGCTCCTCGACGCGCACCTGCCAGGTTGCGAGATCCCGGGTCGTGATCAGGCCGCCGATTTCCTGGGCGCCCGTGGCCAGGGCCTCGGCGACATCGCCTTTGTAGAACCGGTCGTAGGCCGCATGGATCGCTTCCTTCCGCGT
>WBZO01000369.1_pt1 | contig 101375 bp, 93 predicted proteins | sample 5204261 | NCBI WGS metagenome assembly WBZO01 (sample SAMN12412400, study PRJNA552823) | activated sludge metagenome | isolation source: activated sludge from anammox sidestream of wastewater treatment plant... | place: USA: North Carolina | collected 2017-09 | reverse complement strand
GGCGGGACATCTCCGGATAATCGAACCGCTCGCCCACCGCCTTCTCCAGCCGCTGTCGCCGCTCGTCGGCCTTCGTCGGCTGCTTGAGCTCCTTGTCGGCCAGAATCTTCAACACTTCGTCGATCGTGCCCTTGACCGCATCCGTCGCGGTCATCGCAAAGGCCGTGACTGAGCCGAGGCACATCTGCAGCGCCATCACCACCGCCAGAACCGCTCCCCGCCGTCCGCTCATACCATCCCCTCTGTATGTGGTCTTTGCTCTCTTCTTCACCCAAACCGCCGTGACCCACCGCTCAGTTCACTTTGCCATGTACATACTGGCTGACCAGTTCCTCCAGATCAAGCCCGGATTCCGTGTCTCGGATCTTGTCGCCCGGCTTGAGCGGATCGCCGCCGCCGCCGACGGACAGGGCCAGGTACTTGTCGCCGATGATCCCCCGCGTCTTGATCGACGCGATGGTATCCGAATACAACTTGACGCCCTCGTGGACCGCGAGCGTCACAAGCGCGCGATCATTGTTCAATCCGATCTGCTTCACCCGTCCGACTTCAACGCCTGCGATTTCGACGGAGGCGCCGGCTTTCAGGCCGGATGCGGACGTGAACTCGGCGTCGACCATGAAGTTGTTCCCGCCGATCACCTCCAACTTGCCCAGCTTGATCGACAGGTACCCCAGGCAGGCCAACCCCACCAGCACGAATACGCCTACGATCATCTCCAACTTGGCTCGCTCCATATCGCACTCCTCTTAGCGGGGGATGCTGAAACAACTCGTCAGCGTCGTTCTTATCCGAAAACCCTTCCCGGCAGAACCGGGAGGCCGGCCCCCCCGCTTCCTTCAGAACGAGGCGGGGGACGGCGCCTTTACGGTCACCGTTCCGCCGACGAAAATGAATTCTCTGATCTCCTCATCCGTCGTTTTTACGAACTCGCTGGAGGGAGCCATGGCGGCGATCTTCCCCTTCTTCAACATCGCGACATAGTCCGAAATCCCGAAGATTTCAGGAATCTCATGGCTCACCATGACGGCAGTGAAGCCGAACGTCTTCTGCATTTCCACGATGAGATCGTGGATGGCCTTCGCCATGAGCGGATCGAGGCCCGTGGTCGGCTCGTCGAACAGAATGATCTCCGGCTCCATGACAAGGGCGCGCGCCAACCCTGCGCGCTTGCGCATGCCGCCGCTGAGCTCGGCGGGAAACTTGTGCCCCATCCCAGCCAACCCGACCTGGGCCAGCTTCTCGTCGACGCGACGCGTGACCACCTCGCCCTTCAGTCGCAGTTTTTCCCGCAGCGGGAAGGCCACATTCTCGAACACCGTCAGCGAGTCGAAGAGTGCGGCCCCCTGGAACAGCATGGCAAAGCGCTTGCGCACGTCGTTCAGCGCGGCCCCCTTCAAGCGGCTGATTTCGACTCCTTCCACCCAGACCTGGCCCCGGTCCGGCTGCATCAAGCCGATCATGTGCTTGAGCAGGACGCTCTTGCCTTCGCCGCTTCTCCCAATGATGGTCGTGAGCTTCCCCTTGGGGATCTCCAAATTCACCCCCCGCAGGACCGGCTGACCACCGAGCGTTTTTTCCACGCCAACGAGCTTGATCATGATGCTTCGTACGGCGACGGGCAGGAGACGCGCAGGCAGCACACCCTCTGGCTCTCGTTACCTCTCACCTCTTCCGTCTCACCTTTCACGTTTTTACAAAAGCACGGATGTCAGGAAATAGTCCCACACGAGAATCAACACCGCGGAGAGCACCACCGCCTCCGTCGTCGCGGTCCCCAAACCTTCGGCGCTGTGCTTGGTATAGAAACCTTTGTAGCAACAGACCCAGCTGATCAACAACCCGAAGCTGATGGACTTCATGATCCCGCCGTACACGTCCTTCCATTCCACCGCCGATTCGATCGAGCTCCAATAGGCGCCGTGGCTTCCGCCCAACAGGTTGACCCCGACGATGTAGCCGCCGAAAATCCCGACGACATCGAACAGCGCCACCAGCAGGGGGACACCGATCAGGCTGGCCACAAGCTTGGGCGCGATCAGGTACTGCAAGGGATTGATCGCCATCGTGTCGAGCGCGTCGATCTGCTCCGTGATTCGCATGATTCCGATCTCGGCCGTCATGGCGGACCCAGCCCGTGCCGTCACCATCAAGGCCGCGAGCACCGGCCCCAGTTCGCGAATGATGCTCAGCGCTACGGCCGATCCCAACACGGCCTCTGATCCGAATTTGCGGAGCGTGTAGTAACCCTGCAGGCCCAGGACCATGCCGGTGAACACGGCGGTCAGGACGATGACGAACGTTGATTTGTAGCCGATGAAATGGAGTTGTTTGACGATTTGATACAGCCGCAGCGGAGGCCGGCCGAGCCAGGCGAAGGACGACAGGATGAATAGGAACATCCGCCCCATCTGCTCGGTGATGTTCAGGGAGTAGCGCCCGATCTTCGCGACCCGTTCCACGCCTTTTCCTCCTCCTGCGCTTCAGGCGGTGGGACCGCTCCACAGCCCCGCCCACGCCCGATACACCGCCGTCAATTGGCGGCCCGCCACCCGGCTTTGCGTTCGGAGCCGGTTCAGACCGATGAGACTGGACGGATGCATCACACAGGCTGCGATGCCCGCCAGCCATCCAGATGGCCTGAGAAACAGATTGAAGTCAAGCGGAAGATCTTCTTCAAGCAGGTCGGACACGGTACGGACAACCGCAAACGGGATTCGATGCTCCCGGGCCACTGCACCAAGGGCCGCGCTTTCCATATCGAGCCCGATGCCCTTCTCTTGTCGCGCCACCGCCAGTTTTTCGACAGCGCGGCAGAGCACGGTCGGCACGGTGACGAATCGGCCGCAATGAACGGGAAGTCCGGCGCGTCGTCCCGCCAGCGCCACCTCTTCCGCCACCGTGAGATCACAGAGCGTTTCCCGACTTGCTCCCTGTTCCGTCCGCAAGACGACATCGGTCCCGATCAACACGTCTCCGACGGCGGCATGGTCGAGCGCGCAGGCAAATCCGGCCGAGACGATCAGGCGAAAGCCGTGCTGCGCGCACAGGGCTTTGGCCGTCGCGGTCGCCCGCGCCGGCCCGACTCCCATCGGGACGATCCACCATTCCCCTTGCGGCCAGCGCACGATCTCACAGGTTATTCCCGCGACCTCACGCCGCTCGGCTCGGGGGAGCGCGGCCAATAACGCCTGGCGCTCCCATCGCGTCGCGACAAAAATCCCCACCGGCGTCATCAGGACACCAAACGGCCAAACAGGCAATGGGACGGAAAGGCCGGCGTCAATCGGTCAGCGCGGTGACCGGAACTGCCCGGATTGATAGGCCTGCAGACGCAACTCATCGGCCCTCGTCGTTCCACGAGTCTTGAGATTGCGGTACATGGCAAGCGCCCACAAAGGGAAGTACTGCGAATACCAATGGTAGCGAAGATAGAACACGCGCGGGAAACCCGTTCCGGTATGGCGCACTTCTTCCCATGAGCCATCCTTCCGCTGATTCCGAATGAGGTAGTGAATCCCCCGCGCTACGCTGAAGGAGTCGAACACGCCGGCGGACATCAGGGCCAGCAACGCCCAGGCGGTTTGCGAGGGCGTGCTCTCGCCACGGCCGCTGTGCGCCACGTCGGCATAGGACAAGCAGGACTCGCCCCAGCCGCCGTCGGGATTCTGCTTCGATTCCAGCCAAGTCACAGCCCTGCGGATATATGGCGCGGAGAGATCCTCTCCGATCGCACGCAACCCCGCCAGAACCGACCACGTACCGTAGATGTAATTCACACCCCAGCGCCCGTACCAACTGCCGTCCTTTTCCTGATCATTCTTGAGGAAGGCCAGAGCCGACGCCACGCAGGGATGCGTCCAATCATAGCCCAACGTGGCCAACATCTCGAGGCAGCGACCGGCCAAGTCGGCGGTGCTGGGATCGAGCAAGGCACGGTGGTCCGCAAAAGGAATGTAATTGAAGACGATGCGATTGTTGTCCTTGTCGTACGCACCCCAGCCGCCATCGGAGCCTTGCATTGCCACGACCCACCGGCAACCGCGGCCGATGGCCGCCCGCTGCTGTTGGGCGTCCGCCATGCGAACCTTGGCCAGCGCCATCAGCACGACGGCGGAGTCGTCGACATCCGGGAACGCTTCATTCTCGAACTGGAAGTACCAGCCCCCCGGTTCGGCACCGGGAGACGAGATGATCCAGTCGCCGACGGTCGTGGTTTGCTTGGAGAGCAACCAGCCCGCAGCCTTTTGCAAGGCAGGATGGTCCTGCGGCATGCCGCACTCGATCAGCGTGTTCATCAGCAGCGAGGTATCCCAGATCGGCGAATGGCATGGCTGCAGATGCATCGCGTCAACGCGGTTGCCGTTCTCATGGACCTGGTCATGGATCGCCAATTCATCGATCTCCCGCATGGCCTTTACGACCAGGGGATCGTCATGCCGGTAACCCAGGCAATGCAACGCCATCACGGAATTGGCCATCGCGGGGTAAATCGCGCCGAGGCCTCCGCTGCCCTTCATATGATCGACCATCCATGTCTCGGCCCACTTGAGGGCCTTCTGCCTGACCCACTCGACCGGCGAGCGATCGTAGATCTTCAGCAGGCCGTCGAGATTGATGAAGAAGTTGCGCGCCGTAAACCAGGTGCGGTCCTTCTTGAAAGGCGGCACCGTGGAGTAGTCGATCAGTTCCTTCGGCTGCACGTAGAGTTCATCGATTCCACGATCCTTCGGAATGGCACAGAGCGGGCGCTTGGCGAAAATAATCAGCAGCGGAATCAAGACTGCGCGGGACCAATAGGAGATCGCGTAAATGCTGAAATAGAACCGCTTCGGCAGCAGCATGATTTCGGGCGGCATGCTCGGTACGCCCTGCCAGTCATACTGCCCGAAGAGCGCCAAGGCGATCTTGGTGAATACGTTGGAGGCCGTCACGCCTCCCATGCCCAGGATGCATTCCTTGGCCTTGACCATGAACGGCTCGTCCGGCGAGACGCCCGACAGCTTGAGGGCGAAATAGGCCTTCACCGAGGCGCTGATCTCAGCAGGGCCGCCGTAATAAATAGGCCAGCCGCCGTCGGGCAACTGCGCGGACTTCAAGTAACGGACGGCTTTGATCTCGATCTCCGGATCGACGCAATCCATGAAATGCCGGAGCATGAGGTACTCCGACGTCAGCGTCGTATCGGCTTCGAGTTCCGCGACCCAATAACCTTCATTCGGGTGCTGGCGCCCCAGGAACCAGACCTGACTCTTCCTGATCGCCTCTTCCAACGCTTCGAGTTGGCCGGTGGCCTGAGTATGGGACCGCTTGGCGGCGCTGTCTCCCGCGGACGCGGCCGCGCTCTTATCGGACACGAGCCGCAACACCGGTCCCGCCGCAAGATCGCGCGCGGCCCTGATGCCGTTGGGCACGGTCACGAGCAAACTGCCGGACAGACGATCGAGGAAGCTCTTAATGATCCGCATAGCGTTGTGCCGTGAGTCTAGAAAAAACGGCAGGATAGGAATCCGAGATGGTTCCATTTTTCAGCGAAGGCTCGCATGGAACCGCATTGTACCAGTAGGATTCATTAACAGGGGTTTATAACAAACTGCTCCCGGGCAGTCAAGGACCGCGCCGTCATTCCGACCGACATCGAACGTCTTGTCCCGCCTTCTAGGCCGGTTGCAGATCACCCAGCTTCACCGAAATGATCTTCGACACTCCCGGTTCTTCCATCGTGACCCCGAAAAGCGAATCCGCCATCGCCATCGTCCGCTTGTTGTGCGTGATGACAAGAAACTGCGCAGAAGCCGACAAGCTGCGCAGCACGGACGTAAACCTCCCGATGTTTTCTTCGTCCAACGGCGCATCGATTTCGTCGAGGATACAGAACGGCGTCGGCCTGATGAGAAAACTGGCGATCAGAAGCGCCATCGCGGTCAGCGTCTTCTCACCGCCGGACAACATCGTGATGCTCTTGAGCCGCTTCCCCGGCGGCTGGGCGACGATTTCGACACCCGGTTCGCGGGCGGCGTTCTGTTCCGCCCCCTCCTCCACCGGCTCGTCGACCAACTGCAGTTCTGCGCGGCCCCCTGGGAAAAATTGCGAGAACACCTCGACGAACTTCTGCTGCAGCTCATTGAAGGTGTTCACGAACATATCTTTGGTCGTCCGGTTGATGCGCTGAATGATCTCCTTGAGCGACGCGATCGAATTGGACAGGTCCTGCTCCTGGGCGGAGAGAAATTTATGGCGTTCGTCCAGTTCCCGATGCTCCTCGATGGCCGCCAAATTGATCGCCCCCATGCGGTCGAGCCGCTCACGGATCTTCTTCAACTGCTCGCGCAATTGCGAGGTCTCCTCCGTCGCAAACGGGGATTCCGTCGCCGGAGCCCCTTCGGTTGTCTCGGTCTGCGGTACAGGCTCGGTCGTCGAAAGCAGCGACAGCGGATCGATCTGATAGGTTCCCGACAGGGTGCTTTCCAGCGTCGACAACTGAGTTTTGACTTCAGCCCGCCGCACTTCCACCCCCATCCGCTCGTCGCGCAAACCCGAGAGCGCCTGCCGAGCCCCCGTCAACCCCTGCTCGACTGTTTGCAGGGCCGCCATTTCCTCCGCCTGCCGTTCCTGAGCGGCAACCAAGTCGGCTTTAATCCGATCGACCTCCGCGCCCAACTCCTGGCACAGCGATTCCTGACGCATCCGCTCATCGCGGCTCTGCTCAATCGCCTCAGTGACTCCCTGCAGCTGCTGCTCCAGATCGGCCACCCGCTGCCGTGAGGATTCGACGCGCTGATTGAGCCGGGATACGTCGCTGACTCCGTGGTCGCGGCGAGATCGCAGACTCTCAAGGGTCAAGCGAGCCTCGGTGACACGCTGCTGCAACTCCATCCCCTGTCGGTCCAATCCACCGACCCGTTCACGCACCTGCGCCAAAGTGGCTTCCTGACCGGACTTTTCCCCCATCCACTGGCCGAGCTGCACCTGTCCGGAGTTGATTTCCACACGGACCCGTTCCTGCTCGGCCATACCCTGCGCCAGTTCTCCTTCGAGATTTCCCAGACGCCGCTCGAGTTCCGCACGGCGTTGCTCGACACCGGCATCGTCTTTCTGCAGCGACAATTCCAGCATTTCCGCCTGGCGGATCGCGCCCCCGAGCCGCTGTTCCTGCTCCCGGGTTTCAGCCAATTGCCGCGCCGCCTCGTCCTTCGCCCGGCGCGCCTGATCGAGCTGCTCCGCAGCCTCAACCTGCCGCGCTTCCAACTCCAATACTTCACGGCGCCGTTGGAGCACGCCGCCGGTGGTGGTGGTCCCCCCGCCGGTGATGACGCCGGCCGCGTCCAAGGTCTCCCCGGAGAGACTGACGAAGGTAGGACCGCTCGGCGCGCTCCATTGATGCTGTTCCCATAGCCGAAGCGCGACCGCCAGGGACTCCACGATCACGATCCCGTCGAACAGATAGGCCAACGTCGGGGCCGATTCTTCCCCGGCGCGAATCAGATCCACCGCTCGACCGACGACCCCGGGCTGTCCCTGCAAAGACTCCCACCAGGGCTGTACCGGCAACTGGCCCGAGTCGCCCGTCGCCCAGCGCACCTGCTGGGGGATGAAGGCCCCGCGGCCCAACTCTTTTCCCTTCAAAAACTCCACCGCTCGGCAGGCCGCCTCCGGTCCATCGACCAGCCACCCACGAACCCGATCGCCGAGAATGGTTTCGACGGCCCGATCCAGTCCCGCCGGCACCACGAGCCACTCAGCCAGCGCATCGCGCACGCCCTCGCAGGTCCGAAGGGCCGTCTGCTCCTCATCGCCTTCCCTGCCGTAGCCCATCTCTTCGCGTACGACGCCCTGGAGCGTACCGAGGCGCGACTCCACGCCCGCGACTTCTTCCGTCAACCGCACGATGTCGCGATCCAGCGAGACGACCTGCGCGCCCAGTTGTTCGATCCGCCGCACCGCCTCGTCCCGCTGCGCCGACAGGATCTGGATGCGCTCGCCGACCTCGCCACGCTGCAAGGACAAATTCTGCCGCTGTTCGTCAAGCACGCTGATTTGCCCGGTCAGCTCGTTGCGCTCGCGCGTGATCCGTTCGCATCGCGCGGCGGCTTCTCCCTGGCGCCTGGTGAGCTGCGCCAGGTTTTGCTCGGTGTTGGCAACGAGCACCGCCAGGTTCAAGACGTCCTGTCGGCCTCGCTCCTCCTCGGCCAGCGCAGCCGCCCGTTGCGCTGCCAGGGCCTTGGCCTCTCCGTCCAATTCGGCAAACAACCGCTCTTGCTCGCCCATCTCGGCTTCCAATTGAAGCAGCACCTCGCGCAAGGCTTCGGACTCCGCCCTTGCCTGCTCCTGTTCGGCGGTCAACCGGCCCATCTCCTGAGTCGCCTGCGCGCGCTGCTGTTCGTACATCTGCATGCGGTTGCGCTCGACTTCGGCCGAGGCCAGCGCATGCGATTGCTTCTGTTCGGTGGCGGTCAGTTCATCCCGCACCCGAGACATCGACTCGGCCGCGTCGGTCATACGGAGACGGATGGCTTCCTGCTCCGCTTCGAGTCTGGCTTGTTCCGCTGCCTGGCCGCTCTCTCGTGATTCGATGTCGCGCGCCTGCTCGCCGATCCCGTCGAGGTCGCCGCGCATGGTGCGATAGTCCCGGCTCAACAACTCGATTTCCAGCCCCCGCGCTTCCTGCTGCAAGTTTTGATAGGAACGCGCCTGCCGGGCCTGCCGCTCCAACGAGTTCAGCTGCTTCTTCACCTCGGCGATGATGTCGCGCACGCGCAACAGGTTTTGCTGCGTCTGCTCGAGCTTGCGCAGCGCCTCAGCCTTTTGTTTCTTATAGCGGACGATGCCGGCCGTCTCTTCGATCAGCTCGCGTCGATCCTGGGGAGAGGCCTGCAGTATCTGTTCGATCCGCCCCTGCTCGATGACCGTGTGCCCCTTCGAGCCGGCCCTGGTTTCGATCAGCACGCTGCGGATATCTTTCAGCCGACATTGCGTTTTGTTGATGAGGTACTCACTGTCGCCATTCCGGTAGAGCCGACGCGTGATCATCAGCTCTTGAAATTCGCCGAGTTGGCTCGGCAAACCGGCAATCGAATCGAGCCGCAACTCTCCCAGTCCACCGATCACCAGCGACACCTCGACCATCCCGAGCGGCTTCCGCACTTCCGTGCCGTTGAAGATGACGTCTTCCATGCGCTCGCTTCGGAGCGTCTTGGTGCTTTGCTCGCCCAGGACCCAAAGGATAGAGTCGACCACGTTACTTTTTCCGCTGCCGTTCGGACCGACGATGGCGGTAATGCCCTCGGGGAATTGGATCTTGGCTTCTGCGAATGACTTAAAGCCGAGCATTTCCAGGGACTTCAGGTACACCAGCCACCTCCCGATCGAGAAGGTTAAAGTGGGTCGACTCGTGGGGAAAACGCGGCCCTCTTCTATCACAGGGGAAAGGTGAAATCAAAAGGAAAAACCCCTGATATAGGGCAATTCACCCGGTCCAACCCCAACATATGGAATTGGCCGTGACGGGAACGGAGCCAAGGATTCGTACCGAAGAAGCGGTGTAGCGAAGCGAGGGGAAAGAACGGCAGCGCGAGCCGGCACCTGAGAAAAGGCGCCGGCTCACGATCTTCAGATATTAGGTCGCAGACGCGGTTGCGCGGGAAGCCGATTCGATGGTGACCAGTTCCTTCGGCAACAGGAATTCGACGTCTTCTTCGATCACCGTGAGTTCCTTGACTTCTTCGGAGGATCCCAGGGTCTTCAGGTAGGCAACGACTTCCGTAACCAACACTTCCGGTGCCGAGGCACCGGCGGAGATGCCCACCGCCTTGGCATCCTTCAGCCACGCAGGGTTGATGTCGGATGCGGCGTCGATGAGGTACGACGGAATGCCGCAATGTTCGCCTAACTCGCGCAACCGGTTCGAATTCGAGCTGTTCGGAGAGCCGATCACCAGAATCACGTCCACGAGCTTGGACAGGGCCTTTACCGCATTCTGCCGGTTCTGCGTCGCGTAGCAGATGTCTTCCTGGTGCGGCCCTTTGATGTTGGGGAAACGCCGATGGAGCGCCTCGACGATGTCGCGGCACTCGTCGACGCTCAGGGTCGTCTGCGTCACATAAGACAGGTTCTTCGTATTCTCGACGTGCAGGGCTTCCACATCGTGCACCGATGAGACCAGATGGAACTTGTCCGGAATCTGACCCAACGTCCCTATGACTTCGGGGTGCCCGGCATGGCCGATCAGGATCAGTTCATAACCCTGGGTGTAGTCGCGATTGACCTCGTTGTGGACCTTGATGACCAGCGGACAGGTCGCATCGATGACATGGAGGCGGCGGGCTTGGGCTTCCTGCCACACCGACTTTGCGACACCGTGCGCGCTGAAGATCACCACCGACCCCTCCGGGACCTCGTTCAACTCCTCCACGAATACCGCGCCCTTCTGGCGCAGAGAGTTGACGACATGACGGCTGTGCACGATCTCATGCCGCACATAGATGGGAGCGCCGTATTTCTTCAGCGACAAGTCGACGATATCGATGGCACGATCCACCCCCGCGCAAAACCCACGGGGATTGGCCAGATAAATTTTCATAGAAGGTCCTTCCTCTCACGGCGGGGCGAGGATCGGGCCGGCCGCGAGCGCACAGTCGTAGATAGCGTAAACCTTACGTCAGAGGCGGCCTAATCGTCAACAGATTCATCCCCTCGACCCAAGCCGCGACAGGCGATCCGCTACGGCTGCCGCGGTGGGGGGACGTCCGACATGATCGAGGCGGGGTTGAGCATCATGGTGCTTTATGGGACAATCCGCCCGTGTCATCCGGAACCGCCAAAAAAATTCTCATCGTCGAGGATGAGAAGGATATCCTCCAACTCGTCAAATTGTACCTGGAGAAGGACGGGTTTCGCACTGTCACCGCCATGACCGGCTCCGAGGCCCTGCGCCAGGTGAAGGCGGAGCGTCCGGACCTCATGATCCTCGACCTCATGTTGCCCGAAATGGACGGCCTTGAGGTCTGCAAGCGCATCCGTCTCAACCCCGACAGCGCTCTGCTGCCGATCCTGATGTTGACGGCAAAAGCCGAGGAATCGGATACCGTGATCGGGTTGGAACTGGGCGCCGACGACTACGTCACCAAGCCGTTCAGCCCGAAGGCCTTGGTGGCTCGCGTCAAGGCCTTACTCCGACGCCTGGAACGGAATGTCACCGATGCTCGCTCGACCTTTCAATACGGCCCGTTGGCGGTGGATCTCTCACGCCATGAAGCCAGAGTCGACGGCCGCGAGGTCAACCTGACGGCCAAGGAATTCGGACTCCTCGAACACATGCTTCGGAACATCGGGCGGGTGCTCACGCGCGACGTGCTCCTCAACGCCGTGTGGGGCTACGACTACTACGGCACGACGCGCACCGTGGACGTGCACGTCCGGCGACTGAAACAGAAGATCCCGCTGTTGGAGGACGCCATCGTGTCGGTGAAGTCCCTCGGCTACAAACTTCGCGGCCTCGACGCCTCGGCATGACGCTCGGCATCAGATGGAAGGTCGCCCTCGGCACGCTGGCCGCCGTCATGGTGGGATTGGCGGTGGCAGGCGGACTGGCCATCCGGTCGGCCGAGCAGACCGAATTGCGCCGGACTGCGGACATGCTCGACGTCCGCGTCGCCTTGGTGGCGACTTCACTTCGCCCCCTCTTCGACCAATCGGGTGCCACAGTTCCGCCCCCAATCCTCTATGCCACGGTCCAGGAGCTGAGCCAACAATCCCATACCCGCATCACCGTCATCCGTCAGGACGGCACCGTCCTCGCCGACAGCGCTATTCCCCCGGCCGGTCTCGCGACCATTGAAAACCACCTCACCCGGCCAGAAGTCGCGCAAGCCATCGCCATCGGTCGGGGGACCGATATCCGGGCCAGCCAAACCACGGGTGAACGCACCTACTACGTCGCGCTCCCTCTGGCAAGACCGGACACGATGAGTCCGGGTGTCCCGATCGTGCGTCTGGGCCTTCCCCTCACGACCATCGACGAACGCATCGCGCACATCCAGCGCGACCTGGCTGCGGCCTTCGGAGTGGCGTTCCTAACCGCGATGGCGCTCAGCGTCTGGGTCTCCCGCACATTGACCAAACCGCTCTCGGAAATCGCCTCCGTGGCGCGCCAACTCGCGGGCGGCACCCCGGGGGTGCGCATCTCCACCACCTCGACGGACGAAGTCGGGCTGCTGGCGCAGACCCTGAATCAAATGACCGATGAGTTGGAGGCCAAGATCAAGGAGGTCTCCGACGACCGCGCACAGCTGTTGGCCATGCTCATCGCCATGGTGGAAGGCGTCATGGTGCTCGATTACCGGGGTGTGGTGGTCCAGGTCAATCCGGCCTTGGAACGGATGTTGTCGCTGGAACTGACCGAATCACGCGGCCGACCGTTCGGGGAACTGATCCGGCACGAGGGCCTCAGCGCGCTGGTCTCATCGGTCTTGCAGACCCGGACCGGTCAGGGTGGAGAAATTACGCTCGCGCCGAGCGGGCGCTGCCTCCGAATCGAGGCCTCCATCGCGGGCGGCAGCCGTGAACAGGAGGCCTACGCGGTCTTCGTTTTCCACGACATCACCGACTTGCGCCGGCTCGAGAAGATCCGCAAGGATTTCGTGGCGAACGTGTCGCATGAGTTGCGTACGCCCCTCACTTCGATCAAGGGCTATGTGGAGGCCCTTATGGACGGCGGTAAGAATGACCCGGACACCGCTACGGCCTTCCTCGAAATCATCATGAAGCAGAGCAACCGCCTGAACCTGATCCTCGACGATCTCCTGCAACTGTCGCAGATTGAGTCCGGTCAGCTGCATTTCCGACAGGAACCGGTGGACCTGCGGGCGCTGATCGAGCGCACAGTGGCGGTGATCAAGCCCTTGGCCGATAAGAAGCAGCATGAGGTTGACTTGGCCTTGCCGGACGACTTGCCCTTCGTCAACGGCGACGAGGAACGGCTCGCCCAGGTCTTCATCAACCTGCTGGACAATGCGGTCAAGTACACGCCGGCTCAAGGCCACATTGTCGTCGGAGTCCGCCTGCCTCGTGATCGCCAGCTGAACCATGAAGTCGAGACCATCGACATCGTGGTCGCCGATTCAGGCATCGGCATCCCGGAGGCCGACCGGCCCCGGGTGTTTGAACGGTTCTATCGGGTCGACAAGGCACGGTCGCGGGAGCTCGGAGGAACCGGCCTCGGACTTGCGATCGTGAAACACATCGTCGAAGCCCATGGCGGACATGTGTGGGTGGAAGCGAACAAACCCCGAGGCAGCCGGTTCATCGTCCGCCTTCCGGCCAATCAGAACAGCCCTACACCAATCTCGATACGATGAGATAGATGGCTGTCGCCAACAGCGCGGCGCCCGGCAGGGTGAACAGCCAGGCCGAGAGAATTCTCGTCGTCACGCCCCATCGCACAGCGGACAGGCGCTTCACCGCCCCGACTCCCATGACCGTGGAGGTGATGGTGTGCGTGGTACTCACCGGCAATCCGGCATGCGCGGTAAACAACAATACCGCCGCAGCACCGGTCTCGGCGGCAAATCCATGCACCGGTTCGAGTTTCGCGATGCGCATCCCGAGGGTCCTGACGATCCTCCAGCCCCCGACGGCGGTGCCCAGCCCCATGGCGAGGGCACAGGACCCGATCACCCATGTCGGAACTTCCGGGGTGGTGATGGCACCGGCCGAAACCAGTGCAAGCGTGATGATGCCCATGGCCTTTTGCGCATCGTTGGCGCCGTGGCTGAAAGCCATGAAACTCGCCGAGACCAGCTGCAGTCGCGAGAACACCCGCAAGGCCTGAGCCCTCGGCACCCGGAAAAATGCCCAGCTCAGAACGATCATCAGCAGGAGTCCCATGGCAAAACCGAAGAAGGGCGAGAGGACCATGGCTTCCAATACTCCGCGGAGCCCGGAAAACTTGACGGTTGTCACGCCTCCATGCGCCATCGCCGCGCCCACCAACCCACCGATGAGCGCGTGGGACGAACTTGTCGGCAAACCCAGCATGAGCGTGAAAAAATTCCAAATGATCGCGCCGGCGAGCGCCGATGCCACGACTACCTGGGTGACGGCCTGCGGATCGACGATGCCGACGCCGACCATTTTCGCCACCGCCGTCGACATGAACGCGCCCGCCACGTTGAGGCCGCCCGCCACCACGACGGCCGTACCGGGACTGACGACGCGCGTCGAGACGACCGTGGCGATGGCATTCGCACTGTCGTGCCACCCGTTGGAAAAGTCGAAAAGCAGCGCCAGAATCACCACGAACAAGAGCAGTCCGCTCAGTTCAACCATGACCCGATCATCCTATTCCACGGGGGTGCTGTAGCAGTGACGCCGGTGTGAGGGCTCCGCAGGGTCACGTGTGCTTCAGGGCGATGCGCTCGAGAATGTTGGCCACATCCTCGCAGCGGTCGGTGCCCGTCTCGAAGTTTTCGTAAATCTCTTTCCATTTGATGACGGCGATGGGATCCGTCACGTTTTCGAAGAGGCCCGAGATGGCATCCCGGGAAATGCGGTCGGCTTCGTTTTCCAAACTGTTGACCCGCACGCTGCATTCGGTGACGTCCGGATGCGGCTTTCCGAGGAGATCCACCGTCGCCCCGACTTCCACCGCCGCCTGATACAGGACATTGGACAGCTTGATGGCCGGCTCCGTCGGCGCAGTCACCTTATAGAGCACGAACCGGTCGGCGATCGCCTCCACCACATCCAGAATATCGTCCAGGGCACTCGCCAGGTCGTGAATGTCTTCCCGGTCGATCGGGGTGATGAAGGTCTGGTTCAGTTTGCGCGCAATCTCATGGGTGATGCTGTCCCCGACGTGCTCCACCTCTTTGATGCGCTTGGCCTTTTCGACGGGGTTCTTGAAATCCTCCATCATGTCCTTGAGGAGTCGACTTCCCTCGATCATGTTGTGCGCTGCATTCTTGAACAGGTCGAAGAATGCTTCTTCTCTCGGTATGAGGCCAAACATACGTTCCTCTCTGAGTCCTGCCGCTTAGGCTAATCGATTCACGTTACAACGGTGTTACGGGTGGTAGCGGCCGTCTGCACCGGCCGCTACCACCGCATCAAGCCCGCTGCCCAGGTCAGTCCGCCGCCAAACGCCCCGAGGAGCACCAGGTCTCCCGAACGCAGCCGATTCTCCCGCACGGCTTCATCGAGCGCGATCGGGAGCGACGCCGACGAGGTATTCCCGAACCGCTCAATCGCCTGGTACAGCACGTCCTCGGCCAACCCCAGACGGCGGCGGAGTTGTCCGAGAATGCGGGCGTTTGCTTGATGCGCGATGACCCGCGCCACATCCTTGGTCGACACACCGAATTCCTTCAGCAGATCGGTCATCGCCGCTTCGAGATGCCGAATCGCGGCCCGAAAGACCGGCCCGCCCCGCATCCGCAGCACATGCTCGCTGGCCGCAACCGTCTCGGGCCGGCTGGGTCTGCGCGACCCCCCTGCAGTCACTTTGATCAAATCGTGTCCGGCCCCCTGGGCATGGAGGCGAATGCCCAAGATCCCCGGCGCGAAGGGATCGGTGGCTTCTTCTTGAACCAGCAGCGCAGCCCCGGCCCCATCCCCGAAAAGCACGGCCGTTTCCTTGTCCAATAGATCGAGCGCACGCGACTTAATCTCCGCGCCGATCACAAGCGCGGAACGCAACTGCCCCGCCCGGATCATGGCATCGGCCATTGAAAGCCCATACAGAAACCCCGAACAGGAGGCGGAGAGATCGAAGGCGGTCACCGCTTTAGCCCCAAGGGCCCGCTGGATGTGGCAAGCCGTAGACGGCAACGGCATATCGGGCGAGGTTGTGGAAACAATCACCGCCTCCACCGACTCAGGCGACAGCCCTCCGGCCTGACAGGCGCGGCGCGCTGCCTCTGTTCCCAAATCCGAGGTCGCGACCCCTTCTTCGACCCAATATCGCGTGCGAATGCCCGTGAGGGCATAAATCGATTCGGCTGCCAATCCGAGCCGAGCCTCAACCTCCTCATTGGACACAACCCGGGAGGGCAGGTACGACCCGGTGCCGATAATGCGACTCCGCTTCACGTGATTCCTATTCCATTTCCACAATCCAATATACAGCGGCCCCACATTGACCGGTTAGGCCGGCCCCCACCCCGCCGTGAGCCCACAGCCCCCCCCAGGAACCACTTGGAAACGGCGCGGCGCGATTATAGGACCCAGCCTAAGGACGGTCAACAAGCATTCCCGCTTTCATTGCTTTTGCGGGCGAGTTTTGCTAAAAATTTGAACAGTTAGCTTTGCTGATTCTTACCGGGCCGGAAGGAGGAACTGGATGCAGCGGCATTCACAGGTGGTGTGTGTGTGCACGAGTCTTATACTTGGCCTGCTGTGGATGACGACTGGTTGCTCCAGCAAACCGAAGACGGCCTCCGGGAAGCCGGTAACCGGAACGGACGAGCAGATCTTCCTCGGCGACACGATCGAAAAGAATTATGACCCCAACGTGATCATGAAACGCGGAGAAGCTTTCTTCGAAAAGGAAGAGTTTCCCGAAGCCATTGTCGAGTTCCAGCACTTCCTCGAATTGCACCGGTCCCACCAGTTGGCCTCTTACGCACAATTCAGGCTCGGCGAGAGCCATCTCAAGATGGCCAAGTCGGTGGATCGGGATCCGGATCCGGTTGCGAAGGCGATCAGCGCGTTCGAGAAACTGCGCCGGGAGTTCCCCGGGAGCAAGTACGAGGCACAGGCCCTTCAACGAATCGATGAGTGCCACGAATGGCTGGCTCAAACTCATCTGTTCGTCGGACAGTTCTACTACCGCCGTGCTTCGTACTTGGCGGCAGCACACCGATTCGACCAGGTCATGAAAGATTATGCGGACAAGAAAGTCGCGCCCGATGCCCTCTACTACTTGGCACTGAGCTATAAGGAAATGGGTGCGAACGACTGGGCGGCCGAAAAGCTGACCCTGTTGGCTGAAAAATACCCGCAGAGCAACGCTGCACGTGACGGAAAGAAGGTCTTGGCCAAGCTACAATCGACCTTGCCGGCCGGCCAGAACGCCGTAGCGAAGACGGAACCGAAGCCGGATGTGCCTCAAGAGCGGAATCTGGTTGCCTCAGTGATGGCTCCGGCCTTAACCGTCGTGCCGAGTCGCCTCCCAGCGGCCGCGGGCCAGAATCCCTCAAGTCTGTCGCTTCGCCAGCCGTTCGTTTCCTGCCGGCTTGGAGTCTGGTGCTGAACTGCGCAACCCTATCGCAGCCGCACCGCTTCCAAGAGTAACTCGCTTACCGACGCCTTCACCCTCGCCTTTGCCTCACCGAGAAAGCGCTCCGCCGTCGTGCGGCCCTGCAACACGCCGAAGTACCCCTGCACAATCGGCTCGTACCGGCGAAGGAGTTTGAAGCAGAGGTAGGGAAATCCGTAGACGACACGAGCAATCCGTGCCGTAACCCGGAATTCCGGCACGATTTCGCGGTCCACATCCTCCCCGTACTCCCGCAGCGATCGCTCCCAATCTCCGCCGGCGCGAAGAATCGCACGAGCGGCCAACTGCCCCGACCTCACCGCGTAATAAATTCCCTCGCCGAAGAGCGGATCGACCAAATGGCCGGCATCGCCGACCAATAGGGCTCGACCGTTCACGAGAGATGCACGTCTTCCACCGTCACCGTTGCCCTCACTTGAAAAGACCGGAATGGGGTGGCCGACGGGACGTGGGATTTCACGCTGACTGAGCCATTCATGTTCCTGGACGAAAGCCTCAAAGGAGGCTCGCAGTCGGCTCGACTTCAGGCGGAACTCGCCCAACCCGACTGACAGCCGCCCTTGCTTTGGGAAGATCCAACCATACCCCTGCGATGCCGCTCCGATATCGACCAGAATGCTCCGTGCGCCGGGAATCTCACAGTCATCCTCGACAGGCACTTCGCTTTCGAGGGCCGGCACGCGATGGAAAGGACGACCAGGAAAGAGCCGTCGGGCCACGAGACTATTGGCCCCGTCAGCCCCGATTGCCACCCCCGCACGGTACCGGTCCTGCGCTGTGACGATCTCGATGCCGTCATTGTCATGGGTTAGTCCGACTACCGCTTCTCCCTGATGGATCTCCGCACCACTCTGCCGCGCCATCTCCCCCAGCATGTAATCGAACCGATCGCGCATCACCATGTAGGCGATCGGACCGGACGACTCAATCACGTGGGAGTGCTGCCCCTTGTAGCTGAACCTCACTCCATAGATGGTGCGTTCGATCAGCGAGTCCAGATCGTAATTCAGAATCTGCGTGATGCGAGCGGAGAGTCCACCGCCGCATACCTTGTATCGCGGATGGACTTCCTTGTCGAAGGCGATGACCTTGAGTCCGCCTCGGCTCAGCTCGGCCGCAGCCACGGCACCGCCTGGCCCCATACCGATAACGGCAATGTCATATGTGGGGGAAGATGTCGTCTGCATGCTGGTGCGAATGCCCGCGGCGCAGAAACCGAGGATCGAAGAAGGCCGGCACGATTCGATTGAATCCAACCGTAATCAGACCGGTCGGACGGCAAGCGGCACCCCCTTATCCCTCCAGGGACCGGATAGACCGTCTACTGCCCCAGATACCACCCAATACCGTACCGTTCGAGAAAACTGGTGATGGTCGTCAGGGAGTTCGCGTAGATCATGACACCCACCACGATCAACAGCACGCCGCTCACCGTCGAGACCCCCCACAGGTATGCCCTCACTTCCTTGAAATAGCTGAGGAAGCGGTCGACACCCAAGGCTGTGAGAAACAACGGCAGCGCCAGACCGAGCGAATAGGCCGTCAACAGCACGACCCCGCTCAGGAGCGATTCCGTCGTGCTGGCATAGAGGAGGATGGTGCCCAACACGGGGCCTACGCAGGGGGTCCACCCGGCGGCGAACGCAATCCCGATCAGGAACGATCCCAAAAAGCCGGCTGGTCGGTTCCGGAACTGGTACCGGTGCTCCATCTTGAGAAAATTCAGGTTCAGTATCCCCAGCAGATAGAGGCCGAACACCACGACCACGATGCCGCCGATCCGCCGGAGATGATCCTGATACGTAATGAGAGCCTGCCCCAGCAGGCTCGCCGACGCGCCGAAGGCCACGAACACGGTGGAGAAACCCGCAATGAACAACAGTGAATTCAGGATGATCGCCTTCCGGAACCGACTGCGCTCAGAGGCATCGGTCAACTGCTCGACCGACAGGCCCGTGATGTACGAAATGTAGGACGGGACCAACGGCAACACGCAGGGGGAAACAAACGAAAGCAATCCTGCCGAGAAGGCCGCAACCAGGGAGATGGATGGCATGGCGTCGGTCATGATGCAGACTCTCGAAGCAACGATTCGACCAGCCGTCGTCCCTCGGGAGCGCTCCAATCGCGGGCGCCGGGAATGCGTTTGCGGATGATCCCTTTCTTGTCGATGAGGAACGTCATCGGAAGCTGGCGCGCCCCATACCGAAGGCCGATCCGAAAATCCGAATCATGAAGGACGGGAAAAGTGAAGCCAACTTCCCGCTGGAACGGTCTGGTCACCGCCGCCCCCTGCGCATCGGTCGATACCGCTAGGATCTCAAATTCTCTTCGGGTGAAGGAACGATACAACCGTTCCATGGCAGGCATCTCGATCTTGCACGGCCCGCACCAGGTGGCCCAAAAATTCAACAGGACCACTTTCCCCCGGAACTGATCCAGGGTCACGTTGAAGCCTTCCGAATCTTTCAAGAGGAAATTCGGCGCCTCTTCGTCGATCTGGGGAACGGTCTCTGCAATCGGCAAAACCCTGGTCACGGTGATCGGCTCGGATGCAACAGCACCCCCCCACATTCCGCCCAGGAGCATTGCGAGACAGAGTGACCAAGTAGGAGTAACGCACGTCATGGATATGCCTACGATCCCGACTGATCGGCTGAGAACGGGAGGCCGGCGGCCTTTTCCCCCGGCTTGAGCAACTGGGTTAAGACCTTCAGACTGTCAAGCCGCGTCCAATCCCGGGGGCCGATGATGATCTCCCGGACGATCCCCTGCTGATCCACTAGGAAGGTTTCCGGAACTCCCATGCGTTTGTACGGCTTATCGGTTTTTCCCCAGGAGTCCACCAGGACCGGAAAGGACAGGTTGAGCGCCTTCACGAAGGGGGAAATATCCTTGGTCGTCGTCACCCGATCGATGCTCACCGCCAGGATCACCAATCCGTCTTTCTCGAAGTTCTTGTAGAGAATTTCCATCGACGGCATTTCCTCTTTGCACGGCTTGCACCAGGTCGCCCAGAAATTGAGGAACACGACCTTGCCACGAAAATCGCTCAGCCGATACGGCTTGTCATTGAGATCCGTCAGAAGAAAATCCGGCGCTTCCTTCCCCACCACCAAAGGTTCGTATTTCGAACTTTGAAACCAGACAAGCAGAAACATCGCGGCCAAGATCACCACAGCGGCCCCAAGGACCATGACTTTGGACGGACCGCTTCGCCCACCGCCGTCCGTTGTCGTGCTCGATACCTGTTCTGGCATACGCTTGTTGGATCCCCATTCCTTGATTGGCATGACACCCGGCACGATCAGCCGCGTGCAGGGTCAATGATGAACTCCCAGTTAGGCGTAGGCGTGGAGCCCTGACAGGAGAAAATTGACGCCCCAGAAACAAAAGATCACCATCAAGAAACCGAAGATTGCATAGATGGCGGCCCGGTGCCCCTCCCATCCCCGAGTCATTCGTGCATGAATGTAGGCGCCGTAAATCAACCACACAATGAGCGACCAAGTTTCCTTCGGGTCCCAGCTCCAGTACCCGCCCCATGCGTAGTTGGCCCACATGGCACCGAGAATAATTCCGAATGCAAGCAGGGGGAACCCGATCATGATGGCCTTGTACCCCAGTTCATCGATCGTTTCGAGATCGGGGAAGGCTTCATAGACGCGGGACTTGCTGCCTCGGTTAATCGCGCGCTCTTTAAAGAGATACATCACGCCCAGCCCCCCGGCCATGGCAAATGCCGCATAGCTTGTGAGGGTCACGGACACGTGGATATAGATCCAATAGCTGTTCAGGGCAGGAACCAGCGGTTCCGCCGTTTGGTATCGGTATGGCAAGAGCGAGGCCGCCCCCATCGCAATGAACCCGATCCCCACGACGAACGCTCCGATGGCCTTGATCTTGTAGCGTAGCTCCAGCAAGACATAACCGAGAATGATGGCCCAAGACACATAGGCCATGGCCTCGAACTGATTCGACCAAGGCGCAAAGGTTCCCGAATGCTGCATCCGCTCAAGCGCGCGGGTCGTCAATGCCATAGTATTCAACACCCAGCCGAAGACCGTGACCAACGTCGCGACCTGCCCAAGCTGGGTGGCCCAAGCACCGTCCCGCTCGTCGGGATTGTCGATCGGATGCCCGGCAGGGGCCAGTTCCATCGAAGGGCGTCGGGCAAATAAATACGCGATGTAGAGGCCCAGCGCGGCCAAGTAGAGCCAGAAGGTCATGTCGAAGAGAAACAGCGAGCGCATCATAACGGACCTCCGTCTATCGTTAACCGTCGCCTGGCTTGAGGGCTTGTTCAGCGACCGCCAGGCGCCGTCGTTCTCGAGGATGCGGGGACTCCCGCTATCCTCTCGGTGAGCTTCTTAAACTCTTTCTGAAAATCAATCTGACTCTTATGGGTCGTACCACCCACATGCACCGTGACGCCTCCCTCCACTGGTATGACCTTCGCCCAGAGGCGCCGATGATAAATGATCGAGGAGAGCGTCATGCCGACCACCAACATCGTACACCCAATCCAGACGATGTTGACACCGGGATTCCGCGCAATCTGCAGACCGGTGAACTTTTTGGGTTGATAACCGACAAATTCAAATTGATAGGCCGAGTCCTTGATCTCGAAGAGGTCCGGGTAGTGATAAAACACCCAGGGAGTAGACTGCACCGAACTCCGCTCATCCACGGTCAAACGAATCGCCGGATTCGCATGCTCGGCCGTCTTGGAATACACCTTCTTTTCCGTTGAATTGAACGCGAAGTCGGCCACGAAATCGGTCATCTTCATTTTCAACGGAAGCCCGTCGATGGCCTTTTCCTTGTTCCACTCCAGATCGACGGTCTTGAGGAGCTTGTCGGTCGCCTTGTCCTTGATATTCACGCGGGCGACCTCAATTTGATCCCATGCATCCCCATAACTGGACTGGTAGAACCAAATCCCCTTATAAACGAGCGGATCATTGACCGTAATCGTCTTGGTGACGGTCGGCACGCCCTGATCGACGACCGTGAGAGTGCTGTTGTAAGACTTCACCGAACCGTTTTCGTGGTAGTCGATCCAGAACTTGTCGATCTTCAGATCGAAGTTGCCACGAGGGATATGGTATGTCTGCCCTTCCAGACAGACGCCGAACTCCTGGAAACCGTAGTAACTCCCGATCAAACCACCCAATACGATGACCGTGGCGCTCAGGTGTGCGACGTGTGCCCCCACCCGCCCCATGATGCCTTTGGTGGCATAGACGGTGATCTCCCCTGGATCGCTCTTGGCTAAGACCCGATATCCCCTTTCGGCAAACAGTTTGACCAACAGTTCAGCCGCCGGCTCCTTCGATTGGGCGACCGGGATCGACGACTGGTGTTTGAGACCTTGGATGAAGGGGAGGGAAACGCTGACCTTGTCATGGCGCATCGATCGCCAGACTGACGGAAAGCGCTTATAGAAACAGGTCAGTGAATTGACGCACAGGAGCCCCAGCAGGCTGGTGAACCACCAGGTATGGTAGACGTCCGTCAACCCCAGTCGGAGGAACCACCGGTAGGCATCTTCCCCATATTCTTGGATGTAAGTTTCTGCTCGCTCGCCCTGCTGAATGACGGTCCCGATCGTCGCGGTCATGGCGAGGACAATGAAGAGGAACATCGCCAGCTTGATCGAGGCGAAGAAATCCACAATTTCACGGGAAAATTCATCCCACCCCAGCCCGGAAGTCGATGGTCGGGAAGTTTCCGGCTCGGTTAATGCGTCTGGCTTGCTGCTCATGGACCGTACGCCTATCTCCTGCAACTGGCCAAAGTACAGCCTCCATCATAAACGACAAGGGGCTGCTCGTGGGATCCTGCGCCGACGGGAGGCCGGTTTCATCAGGATGGGAAGGCCGAGGCAGAGTGTTCGTCGAAAAGTGCTCCAAATACGCGAAATGTAAGCTATCCTACAAGTCCGATCAAACAGCTGTCAAGCAACGCCGCAGGTCTGCAACCTACCGACGAAGGGTGGACAAACTGGGACTAGTCCGCTAATATCGCAATAGTTTTCGCGGCAGTCGATCATCACCCTGAGGTAAGCCTACTCCAGCTTCCCTTACAGTCCGGGCTCCTCGCCAGGCCGCACAAGGCAGATCACCACACTTTCCAGGGGGCACAATGAGACACAACTACCTGTTTACGTCTGAATCTGTCACCGAAGGGCATCCTGATAAGATCGCGGACCAGATTTCGGACGGAATCCTCGACGCCATCATCGCCAAGGATAAGTACTCGCGCGTCGCCTGTGAAACCATCCTGACAACCGGCATCGCGTTCGTTGCCGGAGAAATTTCCACCAAAGCCTACGTTGAGATCCCGGATATCATTCGCGATGTCATCCGGGACGTCGGTTACACCGATGCGTCCTGGGGGTTTGATTGCAACACCTGCTCGGTCCTGACCTCGATCCACCAACAGTCCGGTGATATCGCCATGGGCGTGGATTCTGGCGGAGCCGGCGACCAGGGCTTAATGTTCGGCTACGCCACCAACGAATCGAGCGAACTGATGCCCATGCCGATCGTGCTCGCACATCGGCTGACCAAGCGTCTGGCGGAAGTCCGAAAAAAGAAGATCCTCCCCTGGGTCCGCCCGGACGGGAAATCTCAGGTTACGATCGAGTACAAGGATGGGAAGCCGTTCCGCGTGGATACGATTGTCGTCTCGACGCAACACAGCCCCGATGTGACCAACAAGCAGATCGAGCGGGGTATTATGGAACAGGTGATTCGGCCATCCATGCCGAAAGGGCTGTATGATCCGGCCAGCGTGAAGCACCACATCAACCCGACCGGCCGCTTCGTCGTCGGCGGGCCGATGGGTGACACGGGGCTGACCGGACGAAAGATTATCGTAGACACCTACGGTGGCCACGGCAGCCACGGCGGCGGTGCCTTCTCCGGAAAGGATCCAACAAAGGTCGACCGCTCGGCGTCCTATATGGCCCGATACATCGCCAAGAACATCGTCGCTGCCGGTCTGGCGGACAAGTGCGAGGTTCAGTTGGCCTATGCCATCGGCGTGGCGGATCCCGTCTCGGTGTTGGTCGACACGAAAAACACCGAAAAGGTTGCCCCGGAGAGCTTGGACAAACTGGTCCGAAAACACTTCCCTATGACCCCTCGCGGAATTATCGACCATCTCAAGTTGCGTCGGCCTATCTTCCGGAAGACTGCCGCGTATGGCCACTTCGGCCGGAACGAGGCGGAATTCTCGTGGGAGAAGACGGACAAGGCAAAAGTCTTACGCAAAGACGCGGGTCTCTGATCCGGTCGAGTGCGGGACATTTCAGGGGGCGGGCCCCGTGCCCGCCCCCTTTTTTCTGGGATCACGAGCAGTCGGCGTCGGATGACTACGACACAGGAGGAGGAGCCAGTGGAATACGATGTGAAGGATATCGGGTTAGCGGATCAGGGGAAGCTGAAGATCGAGTGGGCGGAAGCCACCATGCCGGTGCTTCGGCTTATCCGCAAGCGCTTCGAGCGCGAACAACCGCTCAAGGGCATTCGCGTCACCGCCTGTCTCCATGTGACAACGGAAACTGCCAATCTGATGAAGACGCTGAAGGCCGGCGGCGCCGACGTGCGCCTCTGCGCCTCCAATCCCTTGAGCACCCAGGACGATGTCGCGGCTGCCTTGGTTCGCCACGATGGCATTCCGACCTTTGCGATCAAGGGGGAAGACAACAAGACCTATTACCGTCACATCGAATCCGCAATCGGCCACAAGCCGCATCTGTCCATGGACGACGGTGCCGACGTCGTCTCACACCTCCACTCCAAGCGTAAAGAGCTCCTCAAGAACGTGATCGGCGGAACGGAGGAAACCACCACGGGCGTAATCCGGCTCCGCAGCATGGCTGAAAAAAAGGTGCTCAAGTTCCCCGTCATCTCCGTCAACGATGCTGATACCAAGCACATGTTCGACAATCGTTACGGAACTGGCCAAAGCACCATGGACGGTATCGTGCGAGCGACGAATCGCCTGGTCTGCGGCTCAACGGTCGTGGTGGTCGGCTATGGTTGGTGCGGCCGCGGGATCGCGATGCGCGCAAAGGGCATGGGAGCGGACGTGGTCGTCACCGAAGTGGATCCAATGAAGGGACTGGAAGCGGTGATGGACGGCTACCGTGTCATGCCTATGGAACAGGCTGCGGCGATCGGCGATTTCTTCGTCACCGTCACCGGCAACATCCATGTCATCCGTGGCGAGCACTTTGCCGCCATGAAGGACGGCGCAATTGTCTGTAACAGCGGACATTTCAACGTGGAGTTGGACATCCCGGCACTGGAGAAGCTCAGCAAGAAGAAGCTCACGGTGCGTACCGGCGTGGAACAGTACACGCTGAAGACCGGACGCCGCGTAAGCCTCCTCGGCGAGGGACGGTTGGTGAACCTGGCAACCGCTGAAGGCCACCCCTCGAGTGTCATGGACATGAGCTTCGCCAATCAGGCCCTGGGAGCAGAGTACATCGTCAAGAACCACAAAAAGCTCGAAAAAAAGGTGTACCCGGTTCCGTCGGCAATAGACAAAGAAATCGCCCGCCTCAAATTGGCTGGAATGGGGATGTCGATCGACAAGCTGACCAAGGAGCAGGTGAAATACCTGGCTTCCTGGGAAATGGGGACATAAGTTCATCACGAGGAGCCTGCTCAAGCAGGCTCCTCGGTTTTCGCTTCAGCCTTTTCCCCTCGAGGGAATGTGTATGAAGCATCGAGCACCTTCTCTTCCCCTACATCGCCTACTCACTGAACCAGCCTTCCGCTGTTATCAAACCGACCGGTCCTGATATAATCCATTCGACAGTTGAGGCGCACTTCCGGAAAGGCCTCCATGGACCTTCCTGCCGCTACCGACAAGAGGCTTGCCCGGGATCTGATTCTCGACGAATTGTTCGATCTCTCCCTCTACAAGTCACTCCGCACAATCTCGACAGATGAAGACGCGCGGCAGACCCTGGATGAATTGATCCTGGTGGAAACCCAGCACCTGGCCTTCTGGCAGAAGTTCTTCAGCGATAAACTCGACCGATTGAATCTCGGACGACGGCTCAAACTGCAGGCCATGATCCTCTGCTGCCGGGTCTTCGGCACCACTGCCATCCATTTGGTACTTGAAGCCATCGAGATTCACGGAGTGCGCAAGTATCTCTCGCTCTGGACCCACCACCGGGGTCAGCCCCTCGGACAGGCCTTACGTGGAATTCTGATGGACGAATTCAAGCACGAGGATCAACTCGTGAGCCGGCTGACCGAACGCAAAATCAATCCGGAAAACATTCGAAATATCTTTCTGGGACTGAACGACGGATTGGTGGAAATCCTCGGGGCGGTGAGCGGGTTCTTCGGCGCGTTCGGCAGTCCCTCTATGGTGCTGCTCGCGGCATCGACCACAGCCGTGGCGGGAGCCATCTCGATGGGCGCCGGAGCCTACCTGGCGCTGAACTCCGAAGCTGAAGTCCGCAGCACGCAGCTTGCCAAGCTGCGATTTCTTAACGAATCTAACGAAAGAGAATCCGACGGAGCGCCACCGCTCCCTGCCGCCCTCGTGGTCGGCGCCGCCTATTTCTCCGGAGCCCTTGTCCCAGTCCTTCCGGTTCTCTTTGGGGCGAAAACTGCGTTGGTGTCCATCATCACGGCGGGATTGATCGTCATCCTCGTCTCGACGGTGCTGTCATTTCTCGCGGGGATGGACGTGAAGCGGCGCATTGCGATGAACCTGGTCATCCTGACGCTCGCCGTGAGCGTGAGTTATGGTATCGGACTCGCAGTCAACGCCCTCTGGGGTGTATCGTTCTGACGGGCTTCATCCTAACGGGACGGCAGCACGGGCAGCTCGCGGGAGGTCTCCGCTTCCTTTTGAATCCGCAACCGCTCCGCCCTCGACTCTTCCATCACATTGTGCAGAAGCTCGTCGCTCAGCTGCGTGAGCTGGGCTGCGGCATCCTTCATCTCGGCATGCTCCACGGCACGCGACAGAACCTCTGCCTTGGTGGCGCCCTTCTTTTGCCCGAGGAAGGGCTTCATGATGAGATAGGCGACGTCACGGAACGGCATATAGCGCAGGAACCGGCGCAACAGCTTGAAGGTTTGAATGGGATAGCGGGTCAACTTGTAGAGAAACAGCTGCTTCAACCCCTCCTGGCGGACTCGATTGATCACTTCGCCGGGAAGGCAGGTGGGATCGATCTCGGAACACTTGAAGTACTTGTACCAATCCTTGGCGTCGCTCACCAAGCCACGCTTCACATACTCCTGCCACAGAGGGGTGCCCCGATACACACAGAGCCGATTGAAGCCGAACGTGTCCAACGGCAGCCGGGATGCGAACTCAAAGGTCTTACGCATATCCTCGACGGTTTCATCCGGATTCCCGACCGTAAAGAAGCCGTGGACGATTTCGATGCCTGCCTTCTTCGCGTTTTTGACGGCGGTCTCGACTTCCTCCAAGGTCTGCTCTTTTTGTAGCCGGTCCAGAATCTTTTGGCTCCCGCTTTCTATTCCAAACATCACGGTCCGGCAATGTGCCTGTGCCATATTGGGAAACAAGTGCTGTGCGACCGAGTCCACTCGCCCTTCGATTCCCCACTGAATCGAAAGCTTGGCGTCGATGACGCCTTTGCAGATCGCTTCGATTCGCTTCGGTTGGAGTAGAAAATGGTCGTCGACGAAATAGACAGACCCGTAACCGTTGGCCTCAAGATGCTTGAGCTCCGCTACCACGTGATCGGCGCTCCGAGCCCGCCACTTTCCTTCATTGAAGATCGGGATATCACAGAAAACGCAGGGCCAAGGACAACCTCTTGATGTCTGCATGGTGGTAAATCGTTCCATCGAGAGGACCGCAGGCACATCCAGCGGCATCGATTCCACGAAATCTAATTCGAGGCTCTCCCGATCAGGAAACGCCCACTGATCGAGATGACGCTCCACGGGACGATTGGGGTTATTCACCACACATCCGTTCTTCGCCCAGGTTACTCCTCCAACGCCACTGGGATCGTCCATGTTCTTGATCAGATCCAACAGGAGCTGCTCTCCGTCGCCACGGCAAACGAAATCCACTTCAGGGCACTGCAACTTCACTAATCCTGCGTTCAGGCTGGCAAAAACTCCTCCGAACGCCAGCTTCACCTGGGCATCTGCGGCGCGAATCTGTCTGGCCAAGATCTTCGCGTAGGGATAGCTCGTTGTGCTGAGAAAACTCATGCCGACGAGGGCCGGCTTCCGTCTTCTGATTTGCTCGATGATGTAGTCGTTGGGGGTTTCCGGGTTGGCCTGATCGAACATCACACATTCGTGTCCCGCCTGCTTGAGCACAGCGGACAGCGACATGATGCCGATCGGTGGAAAGCCCATGACCCGAATACGGCCGTTCTTGGCCCGAGTCTTGGCGGGCAAGGCATAAAACTGGGGATCGCGAATGTGTATGAGAAACACCAACATGTCAGCGTCCCCATTCCAGGAAAAGGGTTGATTACGGCGGAACCGTACGTCCTACGGGACGCTACGCAGCCCGCAGAAGTGGCAGAGTATCACGATTCCTACGGAAGGGGAAAGGAAAGAATCGCAGGCATCTAACGCTGTGACACACGAGGTTGAGGCCCGTCGAACACCAGAGTTTCACCGGGCTCCATCGGCAGGAATCCGATCTGGCGACTCTTCACCGCCTCGCCAAAACCACGAGCATCCTGCGTCAGCACAGGAAAGGTCCCGAAATGGTGCGGGATCGCATATTTGGCCTTGACGCTGCCCGCCGCCTTGGCCGCCATGTCTGCTTCCATCCCGAAATGTCCCCCGATGTTCAGCAGAGCCACATCGGGCGTATATTGCTCGCCGATAACTTCCATATCCTTGAAGTAGGCCGTATCGCCGGAATGGTACAGGGTCGGACCCTGGTGAATCTTCAGCACAAACCCCGCTGGATTGCCGCCATACACAAAATCCGAGTCCTGTTCCTTCGCAAAGGGATTGCCAAGACCGCTCGAATGGACTGCGGGCGTCATTGCCACAAGGACCTCTCCGTCGGCGATACGGATTTCTCCCCCCGGGTTCATGAACGTAGGAAACCCGATCTGCTCTTTGGGGTACCCGTGCAACTTGGCCAGGGTCGAAGCCAATTCGAAATTGGCCACCAGTTTCGCCCCGGTCTTCTTGGCGATCGCCACGGCATCGCCGACATGATCGAAATGCCCGTGCGTGATCAAAATGTAGTCCGCCTTCGCAATGTGGTCGATCGGATTCTGCTTGTCCTTGACCAGCGGATTGAGCGGGTTCTGCAGCCAGGGATCGATCAGAATAATCACCCCCTTGGGTGTGGTCACCTCAAACGCAGCATGTCCGTGCCACGTCAGGGTCGTGCCATGGTCCGCGGCCACCGCCACGGAAACCCATAAGACAGCCGTCAGCAACGCCACCACGACCCGCATCTTCATACCCCCTCCACGTGGTAGGTGATCATGCTCCGCCCCTGCAGCATGCCCAAGCGAAATGGGAAACTCAACCACGAAAATACGACGGGGGCGCCGGATCCCCCGACGCCCCCGTCTCTGTCCCCCTGCCATCGGCAGTACGTTTATCGACCCAATGCAGTCTTCACGGCATGGCCGATCTCTGCAGGGTTCTTCACCACGCGTACCCCGGCTGCTTCAAGCGCCCTCATTTTTTCGGAAGCCGTACCCTTGCCACCGGAGATGATGGCCCCGGCATGGCCCATCCGACGCCCAGGCGGTGCCGTGATCCCGGCGATGAAGCTCACCACGGGCTTTTTCACCTGTTTCTTGATAAACTCCGCCGCCTTCTCTTCCGCATCGCCGCCGATTTCGCCGATCATCACGATGGCCTGCGTCTCGGGATCCTTCTCGAATAGCGGCAATACATCCACAAACCCCGTTCCGTTGACCGGATCACCGCCGATGCCGACACAGGTCGTCTCTCCAAGCCCGAGGGTCGACAGTTGATGGACAGCTTCATACGTGAGGGTGCCGCTGCGCGAGACGACACCGACAACACCCTTCTTATGGATGAAGCCCGGCATGATCCCAATCTTGGCTTCATCGACTGTGATGACGCCGGGGCAATTCGGACCGACGAGCCTGACGTCCCGTCCCCGCAACGCCCGCTTCACCTTGACCATATCGTTGACGGGAATCCCTTCCGTAATGCAGATGACAAGCTTGATGCCTGCATCGGCGGCTTCGAGGATCGCGTCCGCGCAGAACGGAGGCGGAACAAAGATCAGCGAGGTGTCACATTCCGTCCTTTTTACGGCATCGCGCACGGTATTGAAGACCGGAATCCCCTCGACTTCCTGACCGGCCTTGCCGGGGGTCACGCCTGCGACCACCTGTGTCCCATAGGCCTTACATTGAGTCGCGTGGAAGGAACCTTCCTTTCCCGTGATCCCCTGCACGACCACCCGCGTGTTCTTATTGACCAAAATGCTCACGATATCCTCTTCTCTTTCCCGCCTCCCCCGGAGCACCGGGCAGGCGTGCAATCAATGGCATGAGGCATTGCGGAGGCCTTGCTGCCTGCGTCCGACACGGGCTGCCGCAGGCCCGCGTAACGCATGGGGGCGACAACTCACCCCAGTTTCGCTAGGCTTACGCAGCCTTCCCGGTCAACTTCACAATCTTCTGTGCCGCCTCCCAAAGGTCATCGGCCACGTCAACCTTCAGTCCGGATTCCGCCAGGAGCTTTCGCCCTTCAGGCGCATTCGTGCCTTGCAGTCGCACGACGAGGGGCACATTAATCTTGACCTCTTTGGCCGCCTCGATCACGCCATGGGCGATCCGTTCGCAACGGACGATCCCACCGAAGATGTTGATGAAAATGCCTTTGACGTTCGGATCCTTCAGGAGAATCCTAAAACCGGCCGCAACGGTTTCCTTCGTGGCGCCGCCGCCCACATCGAGAAAGTTCGCGGGCTCGCTGCCGGCCAACTTGATGACGTCCATCGTGGCCATAGCCAGCCCGGCCCCATTCACCATGCAACCGATGTTGCCATCGAGTTTGACGTAATTGAGATTATTCGCCGTCGCCTCGATCTCCAAGGGATCTTCTTCGTTCAGGTCGCGCATGTTCTGTACGTCAGCGTGCTTAAAGATGCCATTGTCATCGAACGACACTTTTCCATCCAGCGCGACCAATGTCTTTTCCTTCGTGATGATCAGGGGATTAATCTCGACGAGGGCGGCGTTCTTCTCCATGAACAGCCGATACAAGTTCCCGAGCAGCTGCACGAAGGGATTGATGACGGCCGGTTCGATGTTCTGCAGCCCCAAGGCAAACGCGACATTCCGGCCGTTGTGGCCTTGGAATCCGACAGCGGGGTCGATGGCCTCCTTGATGATTTTTTCCGGTGTCTTCTCGGCGACTTCTTCGATTTCCATGCCGCCTTCGGTACTCGCGATAAACGTAGCCCAACCGGTATCCCGATCGACCAGAATGCTGAGATACAACTCTTTGGCGATATTCGCGCCTTCTTCCATCAGGAGACGATGCACCGTTCGGCCCTTCGGACCGGTCTGGTGCGTGACCAGCGTTTTGCCGATCAGTTCCTTGGCGAGCCCTGCGACGGCCCCTTTGTCTTTGGTAATCTTGACGCCTCCGGCCTTGCCGCGCCCCCCGGCATGAATCTGCGCCTTGACGACGAACACCGGCGTGTTCAGCTCATTGGCCCAAGCTGTTGCCGCCTCCGGCGACGTAATCTCCTTGCCCCGTGGAACCGGCACGCCGAATTGCGCGAACAACGACTTGGCTTGAAACTCGTGAACGTTCATTCCGACCTCGACAGCTATTGGCTAGTGGATGATGGCACAGACCGATCGCCCCCGATATCGAAAATCCGGGACCATGCGATCGGTCGTCCTTTCCTATTCTTTTCGTGCGTATGCCGGCAGGACCATCGGTGACACCACGGCAGAGGAAATGCCGTGCTGCTTGGCCTCAGCCCGGAACCGGGTAAGGTGGTCCAGCGTCAGGCGCCCCTGCTTGCCCGCCCGTGCCCGTTCTGCCGCCACGGTTCCCGACCGCTTTCCGAAGACCATCAGGTCGAGCAACGAATTGCCCATCAAACGATTGCGTCCGTGCAACCCACCGGACGCCTCTCCCGCTACGAACAGATTCCTGGCCTCCGATTCCCCATTCACATCGATTTTCACTCCGCCGTTCTGGTAGTGAAGCGTGGGGTAGATCAACACGGGATCCTTGGCGATGTCGATCCCGAAACGCTCATATTGCAGGACCATCGCCGGGAAGTGCTTGTCGAGCGTCCCCGGTCCATGCTCGACTTCCAACAATGGCGTATCCAGCCACACCCCGACTCGCCCGGACATGGTCCGAATGCCGCGCCCTTCTTCACACTCGCGAATGATGGAGGAGGACACCACGTCACGCGTATCCAGCTCGTTGACGAACCGTTCGCCCTTGGCATTCACCAAGTGTCCGCCCTCCGAGCGCATGCCTTCGGTCACCAAGGCGCCGATCAACTGCTCCGGATACACCGCGCCAGAAGGGTGATACTGGAAGGTATCGATGTGCATCAGTTTGGCACCCATGCGGTACGCCATGGCGAGACCATCGCCGGTCGCCCCATAGTGATTGCTGGTCGGAAATCCCTGAATGTGGAGCCGACCGATTCCACCGGTCGCCAAAATGACGGTTTTCGCGGCCACAACAACAAAACGGTGGTTGTCCAGATCCTTGAAGATCGCGCCCGTGCAGACGCCGTCATCGCTCAGCAATTCGACGGCCGCGCAGAACTCCAGGAGCTGGATCTTTTGATTCAATACTTCATCCTTCAGGACCCGCATGATCTCGAGACCGGTGTAGTCGGAGCATGTAACCAGTCGCGGCTTCGAGCTTCCACCGCCCTTTTTCACATGCAGGTTTCCGTCCGAGTCCCGATCAAACAATACTCCGAGGCTCAGCAGCCATTTCGCAACCGAGGGGCCGTCCTCCACCATGGTCTTGAGGAGTTGGTGGTCATTTTTCATATGACCACCCTTCAGCGTGTCGAGGAAGTGGGTCACAGGGGAATCCTCATCCGCCACCGCGATCTGCATACCGCCTTGAGCCATGACGGTATTGGAGTCACCCAGCCGCAACTTGGTTGCGAGTATGACCTTGGAACCGTGCGCGTGCGCATGGAGTGCAGCCGCGCAGCCCGCACCGCCTCCCCCGACCACAAGCACATCGGTGGTGTAATCGGGCTTGAGATCGAGATCGGCCGGAACGGGGCTTTCCCCCTCCAGCAAGGCTGCAAGTTCACGAACCGTCATTTCCCCGGCGTTCGGCCCGAACTTGATCGGCCGGTAGGCACTTTCACGGAAATCCGGGTGGAACTTCTTGATCAGTTGATCCCGCTCGGCAGGCGCGTACTTCGGAAGGGTCTGCTTACGGCGCGCCTCACGGGTGGAGTGAACGATTTCTTGCAGCTTGTGGATGTCCATCGTGATTCAGGTCTCTCGTCGTTCGGGGTTCGTCGTTGGCGGAGTGGGTGAGGTCTTGCTGTCGAGCCTCACGCCTCGGGCTTCACGGCTGACAGCGTCACTTCAATTCGGCGCAAGCCTTGGTGAGTTCGGCATCATTCATCTTCATGACACGATCCCATTCGGCCGCATATTTGCCGCTTTCGATTTCTCGAATGCGCACGTCCAACCTCGGAGGCTTCTCGGTGAAGTGCGCCCCCTGCGCACGACTGACGTACAGGGCGACGAGATTGGGCGCGATGTCCGCAATGCACACCGGCGTGCACATGCCGCACATTACGCAATCCATGAACATCTCGGACACGCTCTTGAAATCGCCGAAGACGGCCTTCCACACCCCTTCCCGCACGTCGATCTTCTGGGGGCAGGCTTCGGTGCAGGCGTTGCAATTACGGCAAAGCGGGGCTTCGGGATAGAGGGCAAACAGGTCTTGCTTGGGGTCCTTCAACTCGGCGATCTGGTACGTCGCCTTCCGGGCGGGGAACGGCGGCATCATCGAGAAAGACATGCCGTCCTGCACCGCAGTCTGGCAGGACAGACAGGTCTTCACCTTCGGATCATCCTTGGTCCGATAGTACGTCGCACAGGCACCGCAAAATCCGCCGAGGCACCCGGCACCTCGCACTACCTCTTGGCCGGTATACCACAGGGCCTTCATCAGGGTGATGCCTTCCGGCACTTCGTATTTCTTCCCGGCGATTTCCACCGTGACCATCCGAGGTTTTACTACCTCGGGCTGATCGATCACATTCTCAGTCGTCTCTTGCGCCATATATTTCTCGTATCCGTCTGGCGTGAGGCGCAGCGAGTGCGCCCCACGCGTCACGATATCTAGGCAATCGCGTCGATGATCGCATTCAACGTCGCACTGGGCCGCATGGCCTTGGCGGCCTTGGCATCGTTCGGGTGATAATACCCGCCGACATCCTGCGGCTTGCCTTGCGCCGCCAGCAACTCGCCGTCGATCTTCTTTTCATTGTCGGTCAGATCCTTGGCAATCTTCGTGAACTTCTCCGCGATCTTCTTGTCCGCAGTCTGCGCGGCCAACGCCTGCGCCCAGTAGAGCGCCAGGTAGAAATGGCTGCCACGGTTGTCGATTTCTCCGACCTTACGGGCTGGGGACTTGTTGCTCTCCAGGAACTTGGCATTCGCTTGATCCAGCGTATCCGCCAGAATCTTAGCGACCGCGTTGTTGCCCACCTTCGCCAAGTGCTCAAGCGACGCGGCCAACGCGAGGAACTCGCCGAGCGAATCCCACCGCAGATACCCTTCTTCCTGGAACTGCTGCACGTGCTTCGGTGCCGAGCCTCCTGCACCGGTCTCGAACAGGCCGCCGCCGTTGAGCAGCGGAACGATCGAGAGCATTTTCGCACTGGTGCCGATCTCCAGAATCGGGAACAGGTCCGTGAGGTAGTCACGAAGCACGTTGCCGGTGACGGAGATCGTGTCCTTGCCCTCCTTCATCCGCTCAATGGAGAAGCGGCACGCCTCGGCGGGCGACATGACCTTGATTTCCAGACCGTTCGTATCGTGCTTCGGCAGATAGGCGTTCACTTTCTTGATCAATTCCGCATCGTGGGCGCGGGTCTTGTCCAACCAGAACACTGCCGGCGCACCGGTCGCGCGGGCGCGCGTGACAGCCAGCTTGACCCAGTCCTGAATCGGCGCGTCCTTCACCTGGCAGGCGCGCCAGATATCGCCGGCTTCCACCTGATGCTGGTGCAAGACCGTCCCATTCGCATCGACGATGCGGATGGTGCCGTTGCCCGGCGCCTTGAAGGTCTTATCATGGGAGCCGTACTCTTCCGCCGCCTGCGCCATCAACCCGACATTGGGGATCGTGCCCATCGTGCGGGGATCGAACTGACCCTTCTGCTTACAAAATTCGACGACCTCATGGTAAACCGGTGCGTAGCTGGCGTCGGGGATCACGCATTTGACGTCGGCCAACTTGCCATCCGGCCCCCACATCTTGCCTCCGTCGCGGATAACCGGCGGCATGGAGGCGTCAATGATGATATCGCTCGGCACATGGAGGTTGGTGATGCCCTTATCGCTGTTCACCATCGCCATCGGCGGGCGCTTCTGATAGACCGCTTGGATGTCGGCTTCAATCGCCTTACGCTGATCGTCCGGAAGCGACTTGATCTTTGCATAGACGTCGCCAAGGCCGTTGTCCGGATCGACACCCAGCTTCTTGAACGTCTCGGCGTGCTTCTCGAACACATCCTTGTAGTACACGGTCACGCCATGACCGAAGATCTTCGGATCGGAAACCTTCATCATGGTCGCCTTCATGTGGAGCGACCACAAGATCCCCTTGGCCTTCGCATCCTCGATCTGTTCTTCCAAGAACTTCCTCAGCGCCTTGACGCTCATGAACGTCGCGTCGAGCACTTCACCGGCCTGCAAGGTGATTTTCTCCTTCAGCACGGTTGTCTTGCCGTCCGCACCGACGAACTCAATCTTCGCAGTCGTTGCCGCAGGGACCGTCATCGACTTTTCGTTAGAACGGAAGTCTCCGCCCTTCATATGAGACACATGGGTTTTGGAGTCGGCGCTCCAGGGCGACATCTTATGCGGGTGCTTCCGGGCATAGGCCTTGACGGACAGCGGCGCACGGCGATCGGAATTGCCCTCGCGCAGCACCGGATTGACCGCGCTGCCTTTGACTTTGTCGTAGCGGGCCTTGATATCCTTCTCCTTGTCGTCCTTCGGATTCTCCGGATAGTCCGGCAACTTGTAACCCTGGCTCTGCAGTTCCTTGATGGTCGCCACGAGCTGCGGAATCGAGGCGCTGATGTTCGGCAGCTTGATGATGTTGGCTTCAGGCGTCTTCGCCATCTCGCCCAATTCGGCCAACGCGTCGTGTTGTTTCTGTTCGGCGGTGAGGTATTCCGGAAACACCGCGATCACGCGGCCCGCGAGAGAGATATCGCGCAACTCCACGGTCACGCCCGCCGCCTTGGTAAAGGCATTAATGATCGGCAGGAACGAATAGGTCGCCAGCATCGGCGCTTCGTCGGTCTTCGTATAAATGATTTTGTCTGCTTTTGCCATTGTGATTGTCCCCCTTGCTGTATTGGTTTAGTTCAAAGCATTCAACGCTGATCCGGCCTTGAACCAGGTGATTTGCTGCGCGGTCATGCTGTGATTCGTCTGAATCTTCACATCACCGCCAGTCTTATGGACGACCACAGTCACAGGCTTACCCGGCGCCAGATTGGACAGATCCACGACGCTGATGCGATCGTTCTGTTCGATCTTCTCGTAATCCTTGGGATCGGCGAACGTCAACGGGAGGATGCCCTGCTTCTTCAGATTTGTCTCGTGGATGCGGGCGAAGCTCTTGGTGATGACCGCCCGCACGTTCAAGAAGCGCGGAGACATCGCGGCGTGCTCGCGGCTGCTGCCCTCGCCGTAGTTTTCGTCTCCCACGACGATGGACCCGATTCCCTTGGCCTTGTAGGCCCGGGCGATCTGGGCAATCGTGAGATTGGATTCGCCTGTCAAGACGTTGGTCCCCTTGCCCGGTTCCGACGAAAAGCTGTTGTTGGCACCGAGGAACATGTTGTCGCTGATCTTGTCCAGGTGACCGCGGAACTTGAGCCAGGGTCCGGCCGGAGAGATATGGTCGGTCGTCGTCTTGCCCTTGGTCTTGATCAAGAGAGGAAGTTTCTCGAAATCCTTGCCGTCCCATTTCGGGAACGGCTGCAGGAGTTGCAATCGCTCGCTGGTCGGCGGAATGTCGACGGTCAGATTGGAGCCATCTTCTGCCGGCGCCACGAACCCCTCTTCGCCTTTGGCAAAACCCTTCGCCGGCAATTCTTCACCGACCGGCGGCTGGAGCTTGAACTCCTTCCCGTCCGCGCCCTTCACGGTTTGATGGACCGGATCAAAGCCCAAATCACCGGTGATGGCGTAGGCGGTCACCACTTCCGGGCTGGCGAGGAACGACAACGTTTCGCTAATACCGTCGTTGCGTCCAGGGAAATTGCGATTGAAGGAGCTGACGATGGAATCAGCCCGTCCCTTGACTCCGTCTGCCCGTTTCCACTGTCCGATGCAGGGGCCGCAAGAGTTCGACAGCACGGTTCCCCCGAGCTTCTCGAAGGTATCCAAGAACCCGTCCCGCTTCATCGTGTGATAAATGCGCTCGGAACCCGGAGAGATCAGGAACGAGGCCTTCGCCTTCAGGCCGGCTTTCAACGCCTGCTGGGCCACGTGGGCGGAACGGCTGATGTCTTCATACGAGGAGTTCGTACAGCTGCCGATCAAGGCCGCCTTCAGCTCGACGGGATATCCCTTTTCCTGCGCTTCGGCCTTCAACTTTGAAATGGGCCGCGCCAGATCGGGCGTGTGCGGACCGACGACGTGCGGCTCCAGCTTCGACAGGTCGATCTCGACAATCTGATCGTAATACTTCTCCGGTGACTGAGCGACTTCGGGATCGGCCACGAGCAGATCTTTGTGCGACTGCGCAAAGCCGGCCAGATCGGCGCGGTCGGTAATCTTCATGTATGCCACCATCTTCTCGTCGAACGGGAAGACGGAGGTCGTGGCGCCCAATTCCGCGCCCATATTGCAGATCGTACCCTTACCGGTGGCGCTGATCGTCTCCGCGCCGGGACCGAAGTACTCTACGATCTTGTTGGTCCCGCCCTTCACGGTGAGCAGACCGCACAAATAGAGGATCACGTCCTTCGGCGAGGCCCAGCCGTTCAACTTTCCGGTCAACCGCACACCAATCAATTTTGGATGCAGTACTTCCCAAGGGAGGCCAGCCATGACTTCCCCGGCATCCGCACCGCCGACACCGATCGCCAGTCCGCCCAAGCCACCGCCATTCGGGGTGTGCGAGTCGGTTCCGATGATCAAGCAACCGGGGAACGCGTAATTCTCCAGCACGACTTGGTGGATGATGCCGGCGCCCGGCTTCCAGAAACCGATGCCGTATTTTTTCGCCGCGGAGGCCAGGAAGTTATAGACTTCCTTGTTCTCGTCGAGCGCGCGGAGAAGATCCTTTTGGGATCCCATTTCGGCACGGATCAAGTGGTCGCAGTGGATCGTGCTCGGCACCGCCGCCTTCTTCTTGTTGGCTTGCATGAACTGCAGCACGGCCATCTGGGCCGTGGCATCCTGCATGGCGACGCGATCTGGACGGAGCGCCAACATGGCCTTGCCCCGCTCCCAATTCTGGCCGTCAAAGTTGTCCGCGTGCGAAACGAGAATCTTCTCGGCGAGCGTCAGGCCTCGGCCGAACTTCTTCCTAGCCTTGGCAAAGACATCCGGCATCTTGGCATAGAGTGCTTTGGCGAGATCCATAGACATATGATTTCTCCGTGCTTTATTACGATCTGAAGGTCTCGTTGTTCGTCGTTCGTGAAGCGTATATCGGAAACTCTTAACGCTTCACGAACGACGCTTCAGGTTTTACACTACTTCAGGGGCGGCACTTCGCGGCGCTTAGGAGCCGCATAATTCACCAGGTAATCGAACAGCCGAATCAAGCGGCTATCCTGCCGCTTCTGGTCCACCCAGTGGCCGATCAGACCGATCGTCCGGGAAAGGATGAAGAAGCCATTCAAGCTGTCGACCGGGAATCCGATATCGACCAGTACGGCCGCCATCGTCCCGTCGACGTTCAGAATCAGATTGTCCTTCTTAGCGGCCGTGACTTTCTCGACCTCCAACGCGAAGTCGAGGCACGGCGTCTTGATGTTCAGGCTCTTCACGTACCCGACCAGCTCTTTCACACGCTTGTCCGGGTTACGCAGACTCTTCACGCGATGGCCGATCCCAGGTACCGGACCATGATTCTTCTTCATGTAGGCCAGAAAGTCATCCACCGACATCTTGTTGTCGACGGCATACTTGAAAAACCGGCCAGCATCCGTGACGGCTCCGCCGAATCGGGGTCCGATCATGATGAGACCGGCGGCCACCGATTGCGACAGGCCGATGCCGGCACAGGCCGCGAGGATGGTTGCATAGGCGCCGCTCACGCAGGGACCGTGATCGGCGGAGAGCATCATGATGCGCTTGATGATCTCGGCCTCTTGCTTGGAGATGAGCCGCTTGTCCCAGAGCAAGCCAATGACGTGCGGAATTTCGTAACCTTTATTGATGAGTTCAGAAGCCGGATACCCGTCGTAACAAGGCTCGTCGCCTCGGTCGTCGCTGATCGTGGTGCGGATCAGCGGTGCAACCATGACCTCATCGGCCTTCATCGCTTCCTCGATGGACTTCGGCAGCTTCGGCAGGGTCGCCGGCTCCACCACCGGTTTCACCTGGCCGGACTTGAGCAACTCTTCGTAAGTTTCCTTGATGGCAGGACCCAACGCCCCGAACGTCGGCGGGACAATCGCGCCCGCCTTCTTGAGCGCATCCGATTTCGAGCGAGCCGACCCCTCGCCCTTCATGCCTTCCTTCGCGCCGGCATGCCCGAACTTCATACCTTTCGGCAAGCTTTCCTGACAGAAGCCGGACACGACGCCGATCAACTTGATCCGGCGCTTCTTTGCGCCATACCACTCGGCCGCGCGCTCTTCAAGGTCCCCGCCCATTTCGCCCACAACGACGACCGCCTTGGTCTGCGGATCGTTTTCAAACATCTCCAAGTAGCTGACGTAGTCCGTCCCTGGATAGGCGTCGCCGCCGATGCCGATTGCCGTCGTAATGCCGTCGGCAAACTGGGAGCAGATCCAGATGATTTCATTGGAGAGACCGCCTGACTTCGTAATGACACCGAACGAACCTTCGCGATACAGCTTGGAGAGGACGAGGTTGTCGAAGGCACCGCCGATGACGCCCAAGCGGCAGGCGCCGGCCGAGATGATCCCGATGGAGGATGGACCGTTGAACACCTTACCGAGCTTGCGGGCATGGGCACCCAACAACTTGGCATCCTTTTCGGGCACACCTTCGGTGATCATCGAGACCACCTTGATATGGGCATCGTCCAAGGCCTCCATCCCACCCTTCATGGCGCGATCGGCACCGATATAGACGAGACTGGTATTGATGCCCGGATGATGTTTGGTCGCCTCCGCGACGCTCTTGTAGACGGGAATGGCGATCAATCCGCTGCCGTAGGGAATCTCGTTTGTTTTGCCGGCATCGGGCGGATATACGAACGCTTCTACGTTCAACGGCCGCTTGATCAGATAACAAAATTCCGCCATCCGCCGCGCCGCATTGACACCTGCCTGACCACCCTGAATCACAACGCGGGTGTCCTTGTTTGCCAGAATGCTCATCGGAGTCTCCCTCTTAAAAGCCGTGATGAGTGACGGGTGACAAGTGACGAGAAGGCGCGGAGCCCCCGCAGTCCTGTCACGGGTAACGCGTCACTCGGTGCGCGTCATTTCACTTGGAGCGCCTTGTCGACAATGTCGGTCAACGGCGTGTTGCGGTCGAAGACATGGATATCGAAGCCTTCTTCCTTCAAAGCCCGCATCGCATCGAGACCTTCCTTTTCGCGCGGCCCGCCGCGGCGGACCCAAATCTTCACACCCTTCAGCTTGCCATCCGCTTTCGCCTTGCGGAAGCCGTTGATGATGCCGCCGAAGGTCTTCTTTACGTCGGTGAAGTTCGCGATCGCACCGCCGACAATGATGTTCTTGATCCCAGGCAATGAGCAGACCTTCTCCGTCAGGACCTCCACCGCCCAGTCGGGTGGATCGCCGGAATATTCGGCATAGTTGGCCAATTTGCCGCCACGCGCCACCACCGCATCGGAGTAGTACACGCTGGCACCGCCGCCGGCAGGGAGCATCGCCGTATCACCGCCGGGAATTTCGATGAATTTCACCGATCCCTTGATCTTGCTGTCCACTGCCATGACTTCGACTTCGTCCTTGGAGTAGGCCCGTCCGAATTCCGCCGCGAAGGCGAAATTCCAATCCGGATGACGGAACTTGGCATCGCCGTCGAGCAGCGTCACGGCGTCGAGTGCGACTAATTCCCCATCGCTCTCCCGTGTGACGACGGGATTCACTTCGAGATACTGGGCGTCTTCGCTGTCGAAGCAGGTGAACATCTTACCGGCGAACTCGGCCATCTTCTTGGCCAAAGCACCGGTGAATCCGGCCTCCTTGGCCAGTTTTTCCAGCCCCTCGGTCGTCGGCTGCTGCCCCACTTCCAGGCACAGACGCTTGACGCGCTCCCAGTTCGACTCGACTTCGATGCCGCCGCAGTTGGCGACGAGGATTTCGCTGCCTTCCCGAGTCGATTTCACGGCACAGTAATATTCTTCCTTGTGCGGCACCATTTCGGACACGATGACTTGCGACACCGTGATGCTTCCGACCTGGCGCCCGATCATTTCCTTGGTCGCGGCAATGGCACCGTTCAGATCCAAGCCGACCTTCACCAGACCAAGCTTGAATCGCGACCCCAACGCCTCATGCGCCTTCGCCACCAACTTGGATGTCTTCATCCAGTCATTGGCCTGTCCGAGTTTGGTCAATTCATCAGCAGAGGTGACCACCACATAGTTGGGAACGTGGATCCCCCACTTCTTCATCAGCCCCATGCCGGGGCCCTCGAGCACTTTCGCCATGGTAGACGACTCCTTGATATGTGAACGGGCAGAGAAAAGGACCGACAGAGTACCGAAATCCGGCAACTACCTCAATCCTCCAAAGGGCCTACAATATGAGCACAGAAGTCCTACCGGCGACTTTCCCGTGGGCCAAAGAGATCAAAACATATTATAATTCAGTCTGTTACGTCACTATTGACAAAAGCTTCCGAACCACACGGAGGCGTTTATTTTTTCGTTGTTCGACGACCGATTCGCTGGCAATTCGGACAGTAAAACGAGCTGCGTTCCCCAACGGAGCGGCGAATCGTCCCGCCACATTGGTTCGGGCAGGGCATCCCGGCTTTCGCATATACCAGGTGTTGCCGCTTGTACCGGCCTTCGGTTCCGTCCGGTGCGAAATAGTCCCGGACACTTGACCCTCCCATCCTGATCGCCTCCCGTAGTACGGCTTGCATCGTCCCGTAGAGGTCGGGAAGCCGCGCGATCTGAATGCGATTCGCAATTTGATTTGGGTGAAGTTTGGCGCGGAAGAGGATTTCATTCGCGTAGATGTTACCGATTCCTGCTATGGCCTGCTGGCGCATGAGGAGAGACTTGAGCCGACTTCTGTTAGTCAGCAAGAGAGCCTGAAACTCGTCGAAACTCATGGTCAAGGGGTCATGGCCGAACCGACGACCTGTATATCGATCGAGGCCGGCTTGGTCCAGGAGCAACAGGCGCCCGAATCGTCTCGGATTCCAGTAACGTACCTCCGGCTCGGCACAACCATCGAGGAAGAGCCTGAAGTGGGTATGCTGTGGATGTTTGGCGGGAGCGGACGGCAATAACAGGAGACCGGTCATGCCCAGTTCGGCCGCCAAGTAGCGCCGCTCACCACCTCGACCGCAGACCAGGATGACGCTCTTCCCCCGTCGCTCTACCCCTTCGATTCGACTCGAGCGGTACCAAGGCAAACTCTGCAGCCCTTCTCGGACGATGTCATCACGCCCCACCCAGCAGTCGCATATCTTCCCACCCACCAGCCGCTGGCGCAACTGGCGAGCGGCTACCTCCGCTTCCGGTAATTCCGGCATACCTCACCCTATCCGACTGACTCAGGAGAACGATGGAATTACGCCATGCACACGGCGTCAAATGCAAGCAATGACCCAACAAGCCTGTGGCAGGATCGGTGAGGGGACGCGGGAGAGGACGGCTAGGTGCCAGAGGTGGGCGATTTGCGTCCGGAACGGAGACGGGCGGCAGCCTCAATCGTGTCCTGGAGACGTGGAAGTGGCAGACCCCCAGGTCGCCGGGCCAGGACGAGCTTGACGGCGTCGGCATAGGCCATCCCTTCGACGCAACACAGGTAGGCGATGACCACAGAGACCGAGCGCCCCATTCCAGCCCGACAGCAGACCATCACCCGGGTCTCTGATACTTGTGCCTCGACCCACTCGACGGCCTGTAACAGGACGGACGGAATCGCCTCCCCAAACTCCTTGAACGGGACCTTCGCAAACGCAACCCAGGAGGGAGCCTTCACATGTTGTTCCTCGGCCACCATCAGCACTGCACCGACCTGGGGAGGCGGGGTGGCGGCATCATCGGCATTGCCGACGAGTAGTTGTTTCGTGATCATATGCATCGTGTCGTCAGTATAGAGGCGGAAGCGATAGCGTCAAGCCATTCCTGCATCCGCGGCCCTGCTACCGCTGGTTGCACTCGTTTTCACCGCGTCAGTATACTGCCGACACCACGAGGGAGGCTGCTCATGGGTCGGATGCCGCTGGAAACCGTCGAGCAACGTTTACCGAGCGTACGTTGCGCCATCTGCAAAACCAACAACTTCGGGATCGATCGCCGTACCGTACAACCGGACGGCGAATGCCGCGGGGTTTGCCTCAAGTGTCGGTATAACTTTCCCGTCTATACCGATATGGACTTCTACCTGAAAACCCAACCCGATGTCCCCTACCGGCTCAAGGAAATCTCCTGCACGAAGTGTGAACATCGCGGCGTCAACCTTGACTTCCGAATTACCATGTCCGTCCGGGAAGCCTATTATTTCGTAACCTGCACCGCCTGTCAGAACCAATTCGCCGAGCGTTCTTCCCTGGAAGCATTTGAGTAGCACACGACCGTTACCGGATGGTGTATACTTTATTTATGACAACCACACCGCAACCAGACGACCCCAAGCAACCCACAAGTACCCCGAAGCCACGGAAGGAACTTCCGCTGGTCTCAGTCCCGAACGATGCCGACATGATGGCAGCCGAAATGGCGGAACTATTCGACGAAGACAGGGTGTCGCATCAGCACGGGAGTTCGGAGCCAGAAGCCGACTAGCCCCCTCCTCACGCCGATTCAACTCCAGTGGCCCCCCTGCCCCCATCCCAACAAGATTTTCATTCGTGCGTCGGGCCCGTCTACCGTTGACTGGCTTCTCGCTTCAGGCGGGCCGAACGATTTCGACGGTGGCAGACGACGGAATCCGCCCCACTGTACCAGGTCGCCCTTTACGGTCTTTACGAACAATCTCGCTGACGCGGACGATGGCGCCTCGATGCCATGCATCGAACACGGCATTCGTCGCCGACTGCTCCCGATCCAGGCGGCCCACCTCCGGCCGTCCCGTCTCGTCACACCACCACACCCGTTTCTCCCCTTTCATCACCCGCAATTCGCTGACGACCCGATGTAGGTCCGGGCTCCTCGGCACCAAGGTTTTCCCATCCCTTCTCAGAATCACATAGGAGAATTTCAGTGCGTCCTTGATGAAACCTACCGCTCGGTCGACCTGCTCGATCCATTTCGGCCTGACCCATCCCCGCTCCTCGTGGCACCAATCGTCCGGCTTCACCAGCGCCGGACAGGGATGGGAGTGTAAGCAGGGGCTATAGACCGTCGCGGAACCCTGCTGCAGAAGCCGATCCCGAAGGCCGTGCAGGTCTCGTGAGGCCCCGCGTAGCGCCGGCTCAATGATGATGATGGTCCCATCAACTGCAAGGCCGCCTAGCAGCCGTTCGAGCAGGAGCACCCGTTTCTCGATCCGGTCCGCCTCATTTCGATACAATTCCGACAGAAGATTCTGGACTATGATCAAGTCGTGGGTCGGCCTGCCCCTAGCTGCTTGAATGATCGACGGTAGTCCCTTCTCAAGATCACATTCCACAGTCTGCAAGCGCTGGGGCTCCTGAGCAGGCCCATGGGCCCGGTAACCCCGCCACACTCGCTCGTGAACCTCCAGAGCCTCACGTGAATGATCGATCACGGTATACTCAAGCGCGGTGGGTCCGTCGCCCGCCAAGCGTTGCAACCAATCGAGGATAGCCAAGGCACCGGTTCCTGGTCCTCCACCGACGTCGAGAATCCGCAACGATCTCCCGTGGAGGGCGCCGATCGCCGGCTTGGCTTCGTTCAACAGAATCTGGACCTTGACCAGATTGACCGGCACGAAATACGACAGATAGGCGGTTCTGAATGCCGCCTCGTTCAGGTAGGGCCGATTTCCCAGTCCTTCCCCTCGATTGAACTGGGCGGACAGCCGCCTCACCCCGTCCAATACCGCCGGTGGCACAGGTAGGGAGGGACTCTCAAGGCTCAGGCCCGACACCTCGGACAAGGTACCCAAAACCCGGGGTGACAGCCCGGGGAATGAGGGATCGGTGTTCGGTTGACCCATAAAAAGTGGCTGGGGTATCTTAAGTCGAAAGTGAGGACGGTACTATGAATGATGCGATCCTACAAGCCTACCGTGAAATCGAAATGGCCATGGAGCGATATACCTTGCTGCTCGATGAACAGGTCAAGTCTTTGGAGTCCGCCGACCCTAGGGACCACGGAAAGCTACAACGGATGAGCCAGGGGGCGAAGGCAATGAGAGACAGTGCGCTGATTTACCTTTCCTATGCCAAATTCGTTGCCTATGGAATGCCGGAAAGCCCGGACCTGATCGAGGAAGATCTGCAAGGCTGAGATGTCGCTCATACTCCGGGAAGCGTCGCTCGCCTCACCTGGTAACGAGATACGATTTCCGAAGAATCCAATACGCAGGCACGGCACAAACAAAAAGAGCCCGATCCCATTTCAGGATCGGGCTCTCTATTTTTGACTGACTAGGTCCGCCTAGATGCTGCGCATGAAGTGCCCCATGGCCTCATGGTCAGCCGCAGACGCACCCATGACTTGGGAAATCGCCACGTTCGTCGACTTCTTACCGGTCAGACCGGACTCGACTTCGTCAACGATCAATTCCACCGGCATGGACTGACCGCCGTACACGCGAGGTCCGCCGATAATCTTGGCGTTGGAGAATCCATAGATGGCAGTCGCCACTTCCTTGGCTAACCAGCCGACGTAATTGAATTCCGGAACCACGATCAGCTTGGCCTTGCCGCAGAGTCGGCGCAATTCTTGAGTCGGGAACGGGCGCAACGAGCGGATCTTGATTAGACCAACTTTGATCCCTTTCTCCGCGCACAGCCGAACCGCCTCGCGGGACTGAGCCGCGGCGCTGCCGGATGCGACGATGATCGCCTCGGCGCCGTCGACATTCTCAGCCGACAACAATCCGCCCAGATACTTGTTGATGTACTTCCGGGACCGCTCGACCGCCGCCCATACTTCCTGCTGCCACACCGCATGAATGTTGTAGGCCATAAAGTTGGACTTCTGAACCGGGGCGTCGCGAGACAACCGGGCCGGCGGGTTTTCTGCATCGAGTACCGGAACCGCGCCGCGCCAGGGCTCACGGGGTGGCAACTTGATGCCGCGATCCTGCATCCGCACGTAACCGCGGGCGTGGGTCACGAAGAAACCGTCGCAGCACACACCGACCGGCAGGGTCACATCGTTCTTTTCGCTGATCGTGAACCCGGCCATCGTGAAGTCGAACATGTCCTGCTGATTCTCGGCGTGGAACACGATCATGCCGCAATTCAGCAGGTAGGAGACTTCGATATTATCCGGCTGAATAGCCAACGGCGCGTTGACGACGCGGCAGGTGAACATCGCCACGACCGGCAACCGATGGCCGGGCCAGGAGGCAATGCCTTCCAGACCGCGAAGAGTACCGGGGCCAGCTGTCGCCGTGTAGCAGCGGACGCCCGCTCGGGAACCGCCGGCGATCGCCGCCATCACACCGACCTCTTCTTCACCGCGGTAATACTCCTTCACGTAGCCTTCACCGTACAGCACGCCGACCAACTGCATGGTCTCGCTCTGCGGGGTGATCGGATAGGCAATGGCGAGGTCCACGTTGGAGCGCCGAATCGCTTCCTTCGCCGCTTCGCTGCCAGTGATGAACTCCTTCGTCCGCGGAGCCTCCAAGAACATATACTCCGGCGTCACAACTTTCTGCTTCTTGGCTTCCGCATGGGGATCCTTCTTGAGATCAGCCTTGGGAGCCACGCTCGTGGTGGGATCGCCCTGTGGATTCGTCTTTTGCGCGTCACTCATGGTTACACCTCTTGGCTATATCGCCCTGTTCCTCTCGATCCTATCCTTCCCGCTTCATTTGCTCAGCTGTGTGGCCGAACGCACTTGCGCTGCCGACACCGGCCGCAGAAGGCATGAAGGTGAGGGGATTGGTGTGAGTTTTGCCGCCGTGGACTTTCGACTGCGTGCCGGTGAATCGGACGTTTTCGCCGCTTTCCGGCAGCTTGATGCCCATCTCTTCACGAACCCGCTTGAAAACCTGTGCGACCTTCTTCAGCTTCAGGGTGTCAGAGTCACGAATGGTCAGCATCGCGTCTTCATGGCCCTGCTCCGCACAAATCGCCATCGTGCAGCAATTCGTTCCCGCTCGAATCATCTTCAACGTGAGGTTCGCATAGTGGCAATGAACCCCGATGAAAATGCAGGCTTCGATTTTGTTCCCCCAGATGGTCAGGTTGGGATGGTTGGGGTTGATCACCTCTTCCGGATCGATCTTCGGATACTTCGGCCGATAGTCCGGCATCGGAATGATCATCACGTCCGGAATCTGCGCCGCAATTTCGAGTACGGCCTTCGCCTTTTCGACGGCATGCTCGTTCCAGGCCCAAAGAACCAGCGGTCCCGGGAAGATTGTCGCATTCGGGCTCGTCAACATTTTCCGAGCCATTTCCTCGATGACCTTGTCCTCTTGCGGTTCAAGCAGACCATAGAAGAGGCCCTGTCCAGGATCGGGTAAGGCGACCCCCAACTGCGCAGCTGACGGCGGATGAAATCCCGCCGGTCCCGGTACGATGATGCGTTCTCTTGTGTCTTGCGTAGTTCCCACCCCGTTTCCCCTTTCGTCCGCTTAACCGACCACCGGGCTCGCGAGTACGGCCGTCGTGCTCTTGTCCCCGTAAGTGACGTTCTCGGTCAGAGCCGCCTTCGGCAGCTGATCGATCATGATCATCTTGATGGCATTGTTCTTCGCCATGTTGTCGCAGACCCACACACATTGCGCGCAACCCTTGCAGCGATCCACCGCTACATAGGCAGATCCATACTTGAATCCGCGATCCTTACCCAGCTCGTCGCTGTACAGAATGGTGTTGGCTTCCGGGCAATATTGCGTGCAGAGCTTGCAGCTCTTGGCGGCACAGATCTCAATGTTGATATCGGCTACGAGATACATGCGAACTCCTTCTGTGCGATCATCAGGCCGTTGCCGTGGTCACCGCCTCATCGACCCGCTTGACGTCCTTGGACGCCCAGCCGTTATCGACAGCGTAGTTCCACGCCGCCCGCATCACCGCCACGTTCTTCTCAATCAGCTCTTGTTTCTTTTTGAACTTACGCTCGACAACGCTGTCCAAGGCTGCCGTACCGCCGGACACCACGAATCCCTTGCCCAGGAATCGGTCTTTCACGGCCTGCTCGAGCGCGGCCATGTTGGTCAAACCGGTGATGGCACCGATCGCACCCATCAAGGCCATGTTGGTGGCCAAGTCCATCCCCGAGACCTCCAAGGAGATCTTCGTGGCCGGGATGTAATATAGCTTGGCACGACGCTCTTCCAACTCCCGGGCCTGGTCCTTATGAAGTTTCATCGGCCCGTCGTTGTTGATCAGCGCGATCCCATCTTCCTTCAGCCCGAAGTAGAACGGCATCGTGTAGGACTTACCGTGCGTGATGACCTGAGGGTGGAAGATGATGATGATGTGCGGAAACGTAATCTCGCCGATTTCATAGATCGGCTCGTCGGAGACGCGCACGTAGCTCTCGACCGGAGCCATGCGCTTTTCCGAACCGTAGAACGGAACGATCGTGCTTTCCCCGCCGGCATTGATGACCGCCGTACTGAGAATGTGCGAGCCGGTCACGACGCCCTGTCCACCGACCCCTGCCATTCGGATGTTAAAACGCTTCGCCATATCGTCGCCTCCCTTTTGTCGGCTTAGGCCTTACCAGGAATCGAGCCGGCAGGAGCAGCAGCTTTCTGCTGGAATTCCTTATATCCATACCGATCGGTCAGGTACTGTTTGGCCTCGTCGCTGATGAATTCCGTGAACTGGTAGCGATCGTTTTCCACCGACTTGGCATCCTCCATCACCTTGTCGGTCGGGATCGCATATTCGATGTTGCAGGAGGTGTAGGCCTGAATGTAGGTGGATCCGACTTCCCGCGCGATGAGCACCGCCTTCTTGATCACGCTCTCCACGCGGCGGGGGTTGTTCGGGACCACCGTCGCCACATACGCGCAACCGGCCACCTTGGCCATCTGCACCATGTCCATCTTTTCAAATTTCTTTCCGAGCGGCGCCATCTTCAACACTGCGCCACGGTTCGTCATACCGCTCTCCTGCCCACCGGTATTGCCGTACACTTCGTTGTCCAGCATGATGGTGGTGAAGCGTTCCTTGCGGAACCAGGAGTGGAGGACCTGCTGGAAGCCAATGTCGGCCGTGCCGCCGTCGCCGGCCATCACGACCACGTCTTTCGGCTTGTCGCCGAAGCGGAGCCGCAAACCACGGGAGAGCCCGCTGGCCACGCCGTTCTGGTCACCATAGTTGCCGTAGACGAAGGGAATGGCAGCCTGCGAAATCGCCAAACGTCCGCAGCCCGCGGTTCCCACGGTAATCGTATCCTCAGGGTTAGGAAAGGAAATCATGGCCAGCCGGATGAAGAGGGTCATGGCACATCCGGCGCACATGGGGTGTTCTTCGAGCACTTCCTTGAAGGATCCCATCTGGGAGACGGAAACCTTCTTTCCAAACGGGCCATGTTCCACCATGTCCCGATATTCTTTCGGCATGAACTTTTCGAAGCCGCTCGAAAACTTCACATAATCTAAGCTCATGTGGAATCCCTCCCTTATGTCTCTATGGAAACCCCTTCCACGCCCACCCGGGCTGGAAAGAGCACCAATTCGAGATGATGTCGACGTGGACCGAGTTGAGTGCTGGCAAAAGCCAGCGCAGACAAGAACCGCTCACTCTGACTCTGCTTAATGCCGGCGAGTGTAACAAAGCCCCAAAATTTCTGTCAATCACAAGCAGCGGCAGAAGTCACTGTCATTTCAGGACAATCTCAAGTCTATAGAGTCCATAAGAGCATTGCAACTTTACAGAAGGCCCACCCCTCACGAAAGAAGGCCTAGCGGGCCAGAAGCCGGTAGGCCCTTGGCCCTAAATTCTGGACTGAACATTTGCGATGCCCCGAACAGAATACCGGGAATAGGAATTCTGCTCGGTTGCACTTCGCGCTAGAAGCAGGTAAAGATTGTTGGTTGATATATTCCGGTTTAGACTGTTTTTATGCCACTACGAGTCCTGATTCCCGGAGAAGAGCACGGCGACGACCATGTGGGAGGAGTCCATAAGCGACCTCCAATTCCCGATGGCTCACTCAAGGCTGAATGCCCGAAGTTCATGAGCCACGGCCCCTGCGGCGGCGTCCGGAAGGGGGGATTTTGCGAGGTGTATCCTGACATGACCTGCCCCTGGATCACGCTGTACCGAAGGCTCGAAGAATTGGGGCACTTGGAATGGATGAAACAGGTCTAACCTGGAACAGAACCGCTTGAATTCGAAACCGGGTCCGCTTCACGAGCGACGAACGACGCTTCAGGGCTGGAACTATCGAGAGAGGTGCCTGTGCGAGGAAACGCGAGAAAGGGAAAGGCCACAAAGCTGGGATATAACGAGCGTCATGCGAAGAGCGGGCTCACCACGCCGCTGCCCGACATCGAAACGTTTCCCAACCAGTTCAAAGGGTACGAGATCACGATCGTCATCCCCGAATATACGGCGATCTGCCCCAAGACCAACCTGCCTGATTTCGGTACCATCACCCTCCGCTACACCCCGGACGAGCATTGCCTCGAATTGAAGGCGTTGAAGATGTATATCCACGCCTATCGTAACTTGGGAATCTTCTATGAAAACGCCGTCAATCGCATACTGAGGGATATCGTGGCCGCAGCCCGCCCCGTGAAGGCCCGCGTCACCGGCGAATTCACCGCCCGCGGCGGTCTTTCAAGCACGATCGAGGCATCGTACCCGTGAATTGACATCGGCGGTCGGCAGCTCCACGACCGCAACTTCCTCCGCGCACCTCTACTTCCCACAATTCCGCAGGCTCGGTCGGGCCACTGATCACGCCCATGCTCGCGCAATCTGCAGAGCACACGTAGGCTATGTCTGTGTTTGCGCAAGCCGGCGCGGCAATCCCAACTCCGCGATTGCCTCCGGCGCGTGTGGTGTCCGACGGAGCAGGTCACGGCCGCTCGAGGCGTCAGATTGGAAGCGCGGACCATGCACCAGGGACACGTTCTCGTAGTGGAAGATAACCCGTTGAATCGAGAAGTGGCTCGAAGCATGCTTGAGCTACTGGGTTTTCGCATGTCCCTTGCCGAGATCGGCCAAGACACGATCGCTATGGCCATGGGCACACCGGTTGATCTGATCCTCATGGATTGCCACATGCCGGAGATGGATGGATTCGCCGCCACGGAAGCCATACGCCGGCATGAGCAACACCCCGGCCGACAGGCGCTGGTTCCCATCACCGCACTGACAGCCAGCGCCATGGACGGCAACCGCCAACGATGCCTGGCCGTTGGGGTGGATGATTACCTCTCTAAGCCGTTCTCCCTCGAGCAACTCGCGAGCACCATTGCGAGACACATCTGCGGAAAGCCAGCCGGTCAGGCCCCAGGAAGGCAACCAGACACTGACAAAACGGTCTGATCCGCCCCAATCCATTCGTTCCCTTGTACCCACGGGGCTCCGCGCCCGGACCCTGCCTGCCCCATGTAACGTACCGCCTGCCATTGATCGGTTTTTCCCAAGTGAACCGGCATCTGCGCTGACTTCCCCTCCTGGTCAAGTCCGGCCTGCATTCAACCGATACTGGTGACGGAGGAGTGTCTGCCAATGAAGCGACTCGCATTCGCAGTTCTATCCCTATTGTTGAACCTCGAAGCTTCGACTGAGGCGTCGTCCGGCACCGTTCTCATCGGGCATGTCACCTTGACTGGAGCCCCGCCCACGGCCAAGACGGCGGAAGTCATGCGGGACAGGGAGTACTGTGGGACCCACGTCCCCATCGAATCCCTGGTCGTGGACCCAACCGGAAAGGGAGTGCGTGGCGCTGTGGCCGAGGTCGAGGGGATGACCGACATGTCCGGTACGAATCCCGACTCGACTCCGCTCGTGCTCAACAACCGCTCCTGCGCGTTTGCGCCGCGGATTCAAGCCTCGGACACGGATCATGCCCTGGAAATCAGGAATGAAGACCGCGTCATGCACAACACCCACATCACACATGAGAGCCGGACATTCGTAAACGTCGCTCTCCCACCCGGCAGCAAGCCGATTGCCAAACGACTGAAAACACCCGGCATCTATCACGTTCGCTGTGACGCCCACCGGTTCATGGAAGGGTACCTGCTGGTCTTCGGCCACCCCTACTTCGGTGTCACCGATGATACGGGGGCCTTCAAAATTTTCGGCCTGCCGCCAGGCGAGCGGACGGTCACCATTTGGCATGAAACCTTGGGGCGACTTTCGAAATCCGTCGTGATTCCTCCGCAGAGCGAGACCACGGTGCACTTCGAGTTCCAATACCATGACCATACTGCATCACGCTGATTCCTCCTGGCCCACCCGCATCCGCAACGCATGGAAAGGCAACCTGCGGCTGCGCGTCTCAGTCACGCTGTCGCTGCTCCTGATCACCACCATGTCCATATTCGCGGCGGCTCGTCTGTGGCAACTCCAACAGACGATCGAGGAATCGACTCGAGCCCGCGCGCTGTCGATCAGTCGCACATTTGCCGTGATGGGCGGCGCAGCCATCCTCGAGAACCTGTTCCGCGTTCAGGAGGCGCTGAGCCGCTATCGCGACGACATCGACATCCTCAACATCGATATCATCGATCCGGACCATATGATCGTGGCAGCGATGCATTCCGACCGGATCGGTCGAGAATTCACGCCGGACATCGTGCCGGCTGTCGAACAAGCCGGGGTTGAGTACGTTCTATTGCGTGAGTCCGGATCGGATGGGGCCGCACTCATCGTGTGGGAACCGCTCCGGGACACCGATCAAGTTCTTGCCTGGGCCAGAATTGAGTTTTCGCTCGCGACGATGCACCGCCAAGTGACCCAGGCCGCGGAACAACTGATTCTGCTCTCGATGTTCCTCATCGGCGCCAGCGTCCTCTCCGTTCAACTCGGCATAGGGCGCATGACGATCTATCTCCGCAGTACGGCCTCGGAGCTGCAGAATACGCTCTCAGAACTGTCGGAAACCGCCAATCAATCATCCGGCAGCCTGGGTTCCGCAGAAGCCGTGGCCGCGAACACCGAGGCACAAGGCGGCGGAGAATTGGAGCGCATACTGGCTCTCGTCAACACGACCACCGCCCTATTGCGTACACAGACCCAGGCCGTCCGATCCTTCACTACCTCCCTTGAGGAGGCGGTCGCGGCTCGAACCGGAGAACTCATCAAGGCCAAGGACGCGGCGGAAGCAGCCAGCGTGGCGAAATCCCAATTCCTGGCCAACATGAGCCACGAGATCCGTACCCCGATGAACGGCGTCTTGGGTATGACCGAGTTGCTCCTCGCCACGGAATTGACGGCCAAGCAACGGGCGCTGACTGAAAGCGCCCATCGTTCGGGCTCCGCCTTACTCCAAATCATCAACGACATTCTCGATTTCTCAAAGATCGAGGCCGGGAAACTCGAACTCGAATCGATCACCTTTGGCCTGAGACAGACCGTCGAAGAAACCGTCGAACTGTTCGCGCAGCCGGCAGCCCGGAAACATCTTGAACTCACGTGCTTCCTGCCGCCCGACTTGCCGGATGGGGTGGTGGGGGATCCCGTGCGACTTCGGCAGGTTCTGATCAATCTGATCGGCAACGCGATCAAGTTCACGAAGGAAGGCGAAGTGGCGATCAGATTCGAACGCCTCCCCGGCCACGATGGGGCGTTGCAACTGAAATGCCTGATTCGTGACTCCGGCGTCGGCGTTCCTCTCGAGGCCCAGGCACGCCTGTTCGAGGCGTTTTCACAGGCCGACGGCTCGACGACTCGGCGTTTCGGGGGCACCGGCCTCGGACTCGCCATCGTCAAACAGCTGGTACAACTCATGGGCGGGGATGTCGGCCTGGATAGTACTCCGGGGAAGGGTTCCACCTTCTGGTTCACCGTGACACTCGGCATCAGCACCGACCCGTCGCCGGAATCCGGTTTCGACGAACACAGCCTCGCCGGTCGCCGTATTCTCATCGTCGACGACAACCCGACGAATCTCCACATTCTGCAAACTCATCTGGAAAGCTGGGGAGCCACGGTTGTCGCGGAAATGAGCGGTGTCGAGGCTCTGGCACGACTCATGTCGGAAACCACACCGCGGCCTTTCGACATGGCGATACTTGACCTCCAGATGCCCGAGATGGACGGCGTCGGCCTGGCCCGTGCGATCAAGAGCCGTCCCGGCGCAGAGGACCTGATCCTCGTCGCCCTCAGCTCGATGGACTGCGTGCCCGAGCGAACGCGCGACACCCTCTTCCGCAGTTGGCTTCGGAAACCGGTCCGCCAGACGAGTTTGAAAGATTGTCTTGACCGGATCTTCGCCGCGATTCCCGACAAGGCCCCAGCCGCTCCGCCACCCGCGCGGAACACCTCCTACGCTGCACACCTGCTCCTGGCCGAGGACAACCCGGTCAACCGAGAAGTGGCCTTCGGTATGCTCGAATTGCTCGGCTGCACGGTCCGGATGGTGGGAAACGGCCGGGAGGCCGTCGAGGCCGCCGCAACACAATCCTTCGACTTGATCCTGATGGATTGCCAGATGCCCGGCATGGACGGATTCACGGCCACGCAACAGATTCGTCGCCTGGAGCAGGATCGACACGTCTCCACACACACGCCTATCGTGGCACTGACCGCCAACGCCATGGAAGGTGATCGAGAGCGCTGTCTGACGGCCGGGATGGACGACTACCTGGCAAAGCCGTTCACCCTTGAGCAACTCTCCGAAGCCCTGGGCCGGTGGGTGTCGACTGACGCTGATCGATCCAGCGCTCAAGTTTTGGAAACCAATCGGCCGATCGCTTCGACCGCTTTTGACTTCCAAGCCTGGGTCCAGATACGCGAACTCCAAAAACAAGGGGGGCCCGACCTTCTGGCCAGGGTGTTGGCCCAGTACCTGAAAGACTCGCGTCTTCTCGTGGAACAGATCCGCACGGCCGCCGCGACCGGCAACTCCCGGGTCCTGTTCGAAGCGGCGCACCGGCTCAAATCCAGCAGCGCACAACTTGGGGCATTGGCCTTGGCTGCCAGATGCGGCGAACTGGAGATCCTGGGACGCGAAGGCCGTGCCGAATCCTCCGGCGGCCTCGTTGAGCAGCTGACGAGTGCGTATCGCGAAGCCTGTGACACCATCGAATCCGAGCTGAGCCAACGCCCCTGAAATCGTCCATTCCCGAGGCCCCCCGCACCCCGATTCCGGCTATCGAAACGCTTGATCGTCCTTGCTTTTTGACAGCTCCGCTTTCTCTTTCTAGACTTGAACAGAGGCCGAGGCTCCAATGAAGAAGCTTCTCATCCTTGCGCTCATCGGTGGTGCACTCTGGTGGTTTTGGGGACGCACCCTCGAGCCGGGTCGTGTCATTCACGCCCACCTGGAAGCGATCGGCAAGCATGACTATGCCGCCGCGTACACGTTTCTGTCCGAGCATGCTCAGGCTCGGCTGACTCCGGACCAGTTCCGCGAGGCCATCCAGGCCAATCACACCGTCGACAACAATTACACGAGCGATTTTCTGGACCGAACGATGGAACCGAACAAGGCCACCTTCACCGGCACCGTGCGGGCACTCGGCGGGGAGACCACTCCCGCGACGTTTATCCTGGTCAAACAGCCACAGGGTTGGGCAATTCAGGAATTTCGGTTTCCGCAGAAGCGCTGAACGACTCAGTCCGCCTCGTCACACCGGCTCTTGCCTCGATACCGCGCCCGCGTTACCCTGAGCACCATGGCCACCTATGCGATCGGGGACCTGCAAGGCTGTTTTGCCTCGCTCCAACGACTGATCTCGCTCATTCAATTCAACCCACGGCAGGACCGTCTCTGGTTCGTCGGCGACCTCGTGAACCGCGGTCCGGCCTCACTCGAAATCCTTCGCTTCGTCAAGTCGTTGGGCTCCGCCGCCGTCACGGTTCTCGGCAACCATGATTTGTTTCTGATTGCGGTGGCGGCCGGACTCAGCCAACTCAGGCGAAAGGACACGTTGGCTCCCGTGCTCAACGCTCCGGACAGGGACGACCTCATGAGCTGGCTTCGCCGACAACCGCTCATGCATCGGGAGGGCGAATACGTGATGGTTCATGCCGGGCTGCTACCGCAATGGACTGTCGACGAAGCAGCAGGGCTGGCAAGGGAGGCGACGGCGGGGCTGCAGGGATCCGACTGGCAGGCCATACTGCTGGCCCTGCATCCGAGCGGCCACCTGCAGTGGACCCCCTGCCTGATGGGATCGACACGGTTGGCGACGATCACGAAGGTGCTGACGCGACTGCGAGCCTGTTCCGTCGATGGCCATATGGAGTCGGAGTTTTCCGGACCGCCGGAACTCACCCCGGAAGGCTTTTACCCGTGGTTCCGCATCCCCACCCGTCGAAGCACCGATGCTACGGTCGTGTGCGGACATTGGGCTGCTTCGGGGCTGAGAATCGAACCGGGGCTGCTGGCTCTGGACAGCGGCTGTGTCTATGGGCGCCGGCTCACCGCCGTTCGGCTGGAGGATCGCAGGATTTTCCAGGTCACCAACGCGGAAATGCCTGTGAACGAGTGACCCGATGGCTTCCTCCCATCGAATACGTTACTCGACCAAACCGTTTCCCCCCTATCGATTTCTCCCCGGACGGACCCCACACCCACGGCGACATCCGACTGGCCATTCCTTCGGACAGCCCGAACCGACTGCCCAGGCATTTCCTCCCGAGGACTGGGCCCAGTCGGAGACCTATCTCTTCGCCGTGGATCTGTTTAATTTCAGCTACTGGTGGGAGTCCCACGAGGGATGGGAATCCTTGTGGCACGCCGTCGGAAAGGACACGGAGCAGGGCCGCTTCTTTCAAGGCTTGATCCAACTCGCCGCCGCGCACGTGAAGCGCGAAACCGGGTTTGCCGCACCGTCCTCACGTCTCATCGACCGAGCACTGCGCCGACTCCGATCCGCACCGACCCAGTACATGGGCATCGACGTGGTCCGATTGGTTCGAGCCACCGAGGAAGCATTTCATACTCAACGATCGTCGATCGTATTTATTTCATTGGCGTGGCCGAAAGGCCGGGAACGGGGCTAGACATGTAAACAGACTGCAGCGCCATCTCACCCAGCGGCCAGCAAACGCACCGTTGTCGCACCCGCCCAACCCGCCCCGAACCTGCCGAAATAGGATCGTTTCCGTGACGGCACCTTGAAGATCTGGGTGGAGCGAAACGACATGGACGGCCTTGTTCAGCCTCCCACTAGTGGTAGGACTCGGAATCGGAGGGAAACTTCCCCTGCTCGACCTCATCCTTGTATCGACGAAGAGCCTGCAGCGCGTCGCCCTTGAGATGCGCGTAGGGTTTCACGAACTTCGGCACGAACTCATCGAACAGCCCCAACAGATCATAGATCACTAGCACCTGCCCGTCACAATGCGGACCAGCGCCGATGCCGATGGTGGGGATTGTCACCGACTCGGTGACCGTCTTGGCGAGATCGGCGGGAATGGCCTCAAGCACGATGGCAAAGGCACCGGCCGCCTCCAGGGCCTGAGCATCGGCGACCAACTGTTGAGCTCGATCCTTTCCCTTCCCTTGGACCTTATAACCACCGAAGAGATGAACCGACTGCGGTGTCATTCCGAGATGCCCCATGACAGGGATACCAACCTTGGTCATGGCCGCGACACGATCGGCCACCGCCCCCCCCCCCTCTAGTTTGACGGCAGCCGCCCCGGTCTGAATCAAACGTCCCGCATTGCGGATCGCATCGTCCTGGCTCGCTTGGTAGGACATGAACGGCATGTCACCGATAACGAGGGCCTTGCGCGCCGCAGTGGCCACGAGCCTGGTGTGGTACAGCATGTCCTCCATGGTTACGGAGAGCGTGTTGGCCTTGCCCTGCACGACTACGCCCAACGAATCCCCGACCAAGAGAACCTCGATTCCAGATTGCTCGGCCAGGCGGGCAAAGAGGGCATCGTAGGCGGTGACGACGGAAATCTTCCGTTGCTCCCGTTTGCACTTCTGCAACTCGGGAATCGTCATCACCCCACCTCCGCCTTGGTGAGAATTTCGGGAATGCGCTCTGTGGCCTTGATCGCCATGATATGCACCCCGTCACAGTAGGGTCGTACCGCCTTGATCGTACGGACGGCAATGTCCACACCCGCGTCGAGCGCCCGTTTGTCACCGGCGGCCCGCATTTCGTCGATCATGTCCTGCGGAACGGAGACACCGGGGATGTTGGCATTCATAAACTCGGCCATCTTAGCATTCCGAAGCAGCAGGATCCCCGCCAGCACCTTCACCTTGAATGGGCGAACCGCTTGCATAAACGTCTTGAACTGCTCCGGGTTATAGATCGCTTGGGTTTGGAAGAACTCGACGCCGGCACGCACTTTCGTTTCAAATTTGACCAACATCGGACCGATAGGATCGGCCTCGGGTGTCACGGCCCCACCGATGGTGAAGTCGGTGGATCCGTCCAACTTATTGCCGGCATAGTCCCTTCCGGCATTGAGCCCCTTGACCAGTTGCATGACCTGGACGGAGTCGAGATCGTACACCGGCTTGGCATCCTTGTGATCGCCGACCGTGGGGTAGTCACCGGTCAAGCACAGGATATTGCGGATGCCCAGGATATGGGCCCCCATCAAGTCCGACTGCATTGCGATACGATTTCGATCCCGACAGGTCAGCTGCATGACGGGATCGTGCCCCAACTCATACAGCACCCGACAGACGGGTAATGAACCGGCTCGGACGACCGCCGCGGTGTTGTCGGTGACGTTCACACCGTGCACGCGACCGACCAGCGCTTTCGCGCTCTCGACCACCGACGTGAGGTTGGTGCCCTTGGGCGGATTGTACTCCACCGTGACGGCAAACTGTCCCTGCGCCAGTATCTCTCGCAACCGTCTCGGCTCCCGACTCATCAGCATCTCCTCACGTTGATCCCTCTTTCCGACCGTCTCCGACCATGGCGGGCGGTTTGCCTGCTCGTCAGTGCGCGCGTCCAACGAGGGCCTTCCAGGCCGCGCGTTGCGCGAGCGTGATGAGGAGGCGGAGTGCCCCCTATTTCATTCCTGCCATTCTCTTAGCAGATTCCACGGTATTGTCGAGCAACATTGCAATCGTCATCGGCCCGACGCCACCGGGGACCGGACTGATCCATCCGGCTTTCTGGCTGACAGGCTCAAAATCCACGTCGCCGCAGAGCTTGCCGTCCGGCAACTTGTTCGTTCCCACGTCGATGACCACGGCACCCTCTCGAACCATATCCGCCGTGACGAACTTGGCCTTGCCGATTGCCACCAACAACAGTTCGGCCTCACGACAGACCGCGGCAAGGTCCCTGGTCTTCGAGTGGCAAATCGTCACTGTGGCATTCCGTTGGAGCAACATCAACGCCAGCGGTTTGCCCACGATGTTGCTCCGCCCGAGCACCACGGCGCGCTTCCCCTCGATGGACACCCCGGCCGATTCGATCATCTTGATGACACCCTTCGGCGTGCAGGCCTCGAAGACCGGATTGCCTTCCACCAACCGACCGAAGTTGTACGGATGAAACCCATCGGCATCCTTGTTCGGAGACACCGCCTCAAGAATCACGCGGCTCTCAATGTGCTTGGGCAGCGGCAACTGCACCAAGATCCCGTGAATTTTCGGATCGGCATTTTTCTTTTCGATCAGAGCCAGTAGCTCGGCCTGCGTGGTGCTGGCCGGCAGCTTGTGGTCGTCCACATAGATACCCGCCAACTCACAGGCCTTTTGCTTGTTCCTCACGTAGACGTGCGACGCAGGATCGTCTCCGACCAAGATCGTCGCCAACCCCGGTTTGACCCCTGTTTTGGCCAAGACCGCCGCAGATTCCACGGCCAGCCGTTCCCGGACTTGTTGTGCCAATGCCTTCCCGTCGATGATTCGTGCAGCCACAGCATCCTCCCTGGGGTACATTCAGCGAAAAATTGAGCGCACCTTACCAGGCACTTTTTCATCAAGTCAACGTCCGGCCTGTCCCGCAGCAACGGTCGAAGCCTCCGGTTTCCTTGACAGATTCTCAAACCGTTGGCTACGATGCCGCATCGTCATTTCCGCGCCGTCACCGCACGCATGATTTCCACGCTCGGTCCGATCGCTTCTATTCGCTCGCGCTTCCGCGGGATGGCTTCATTTACTCTCGCTGCCGCGCTACTCGTATTCGACACCGGCACGGCCTCGGCCCTGCAAGTGACCGGACTCGAAGGCCCCCACAGTTTCTTGGCGGACCCCGACTCCGATTCGTATTTCATCTCCAATGTGAACGGCGACGCCCGTGATCGGGACAACAACGGGTTTATTACCAAGCTCAGCGGAGACGGCGAGATCGTCGCCTTCAAGTTCGTCGAGGGGGGCCACGGCCCCATCACGCTCCATGCGCCGAAGGGGATGGCCATCATCGGACAGGTCCTCTATGTGGCGGATCTCGAAGCCGTGCGCAGTTTCGACAAGAACACGGGCAAACCGCTGGGCTCCGTCGCGATTCCCAATTCCGCAGGCTCAGGCGCGTCACCGTCCATGCCGGTCGGAATCGCCGCAGATTCACAAGGGCGGCTATACGTGGCCGACCAGGACGCCAACACAATTTATCGGGTCGAGACCACCCCGACGTTAAGGCTCACGGCCTTCATGACGGACAAGTCGCTGGCCGGTCCCTCCGGGGTCGCCGTGCATCCGAAGACCGGCAATATTTTGGTCGTGAGTTGGGACAGCGGGAAGATTTTCGAAATCACTCCGGAAGGCGCCCTCACCGAATTGGTCTCAAACGGATTCTTTACCGCCCGCTTTCAAAACCTGGGCGGCATCGATTTCGACCGCTGGGGCAACATGTACGTGGCCGATACGACCAAAGGGAAGATCTGGCGCATGACGCCGAATAGAAAGTTTCAGGTCATCGCCGAGTACCTCCCGTCACCGAGTGACGTCGGGATCGATCGCCTGAACCACCTGATTCTCGTTCCCTACCAGTATGCGAACGCGGCGGAAGTCAACGGATTGGAAGCCCCGGTCGTCTCCGCCGGCGACAAGAAAAAGCGCACCCTGGCCGACTATGGATTCATTGAGCCGCCGAAGGGTACAAAGGAAGGAACGCCTCGCAAATGAGCCGATGCCTCTATTGCCACCAGCGAAAAGGGAAACGAAGCTGCCCTGCATTGAACGGCCTCATTTGCAGCCAATGCTGCGGCGAACACCGACTCGCGCGGATCTCCTGCACTCCTGACTGCGCCTACCTCGATACCGGCAGCGACTACCAGCAGAAACGGCTGGCTGAGCAATTTTCGCCGGTCCGGCAGGATCTGTACCGTCAACTGGGTGAGGTCGGCGGCGAAAAGGCGGCCGCCCTCTTCAACCTTATCGAGGTCGTCACCTTCGGTTATTTCCACGACCGCCGGGACGGGCAGGATGCGGAAGTCATCGCCGCGATTCAGGCCCTTCGCCGGACCTTGAGCCCGCTGCATGTCCCAGCGGCGCCGATGCCGGTGTTTGCCGAGCGCCTGAAGAAGGAATACGACACCTTCGCCAAGCAGCAGCCGCAGCAGATTGCTGACAGCGGCAGCGCCCCCGAAGTCCTCGATCGGGCGTTGGCCTGTATCACGGCATTCTCCGGCCAAGAATTCCAATCCCGCCGTTTTCTGAACGGCATGATCGGCTATGTCAAAACGTTCCACCCGGACATCGCCGCGCACCTGGCACAGCAGCACCGGGAAGGGCGTATCGTCCTGCCCGGCGAGTTGACGCCACGGCAGCCTGAACCTCACGTCCACGGTCCGGAATGCCAGCATCATCACCATTGATCCACAATTGCGGCCACCCAGACTGCCCCTGCGGGCTCCCCTGAAACCACGCCCAACCGGCGAAGAACCCAGCCGCTCTACAACTTCCTTTCCTTTAGTTTCTCTATAGTTCTACCGATAACGGCCAAGCAGGTTTTGTCCTGTTTCCTCGTGTTGCCGTGGGCAGTGCTGTTCAAGCCGTTGATATCTATGCATTCGTTACTGCGGGACATGCTCTCGGGCCTGCCGAGAGGCGGTTCGTTGGGACACTCTACCTGGCGGGTGCGGCACCGCGGGATACTCCTGATCCTATGGTGCCATGCCCTTGGAATTCCGGCCTTTGGTCTCCTCTATGCAGGGGCCAAGACCGAAGTCTGCCTGGGCGCGGGAGTATTGCTCGCCGGCCTGGCCGCGGCAGCCCAGCTGCCGATCATTCCGCGCCGGGTTCAATCAGCGATCGCCACCTGCGGATTGATGACGGCCTCGGCCATCCTGGTCCATCTCTCAGGCGGCTACATCGAACTGCATTTTCACTTCTTCGTGATGATGTCCGTGATCGTGCTCTACCAGGACTGGGTCCCGTTCCTGGTCGGGCTCATCTACGTCGTGATCGACCATGGGCTATTGGGCACGTATTTTCCGATGTTGGTTTACAACCATCATGCCGCGCAAACCCAACCCTGGACCTGGGCGCTGGTCCACGGGTCGTTCATCCTCGCCCAATCCACCGCGCTGCTCTATTTCTGGCGAATCAACGAAGTGGCTCAAACCGCGGCTCTGGACAGCGAAGCTCGCACTAGAATGGTGATCGAAACAGCCCTCGACGCCGTCGTCACCACCGACGTGAAGGGAACCATCACAGAGTGGAACGCGCAGGCGGAGCTCATGTTTGACGTCTGCAGGGGCGATGCGATCGGTCGGTCACTGACGGCCTATCTGTCCGCCGAACCGTCATCGGCGGCCTCTGTACCGGCGCCGCCCGTTCCGAAGCCGCTTCCTGGCGCCGTCTTGAACCGTCGGGTGGAAATGGTGGGCTGCACCTCAGCCGGGCAAAAGTTCCCGGTCGAGATCGCGATGAGCTGCCTGGCCATCGGAGGGGTGCAGCATTTCACGATATTCATTCAGGACATCTCCGTCCGGAAGGAACAGGAAGCCGCGCTTTGTCGGGCTAAGAATGCCGCAGAATCAGCCAGTCTCGCCAAGTCACAATTCCTCGCCAACATGAGCCACGAGATCCGCACCCCCATGAACGGGGTGCTGGGCATGACGGAACTGCTGATGGCGACCAGCCTCAACGAGAAACAGCGTCGCTATGCCGAAACGGTCCACCGCTCCGGTACCAACTTGCTTCACATCATCAATGACATTCTCGATTTTTCAAAGATCGAGGCCGGTCGGATGGAGCTGGAACATGTCCCCTACAACCTTCGCGACGTCCTCGACGAAACCCTCGAACTGTATCGGGAGCAGGCCGCCAGGAAGCAGCTCGCCTTGACGGTCTGCGTAGAAGACAACGTACCAACATTCTGTCAGGGAGATCCGCACCGTCTGCGTCAAATCGTGACCAATCTGGTCGGCAACGCCCTTAAGTTCACTGAGCGCGGTGGGGTCTATGTCACGGTGCGGCTCCAACCTGGGTCGGGAGACATCGTGCTGACGGAGATCAGGGATACCGGAATCGGCATCCCCCCGGAATCCCAGGCAAGAGTGTTCGATTCCTTCTCGCAAGCAGACGGCTCCACCACCAGAAGATTTGGCGGCACAGGCTTGGGCCTCGCGATCGTGAAGCAACTGGTCGAAATGATGGGGGGCCGCGTGGACCTCGAGAGTTTCCCGGGGCAGGGCACGACCTTCCGATTCACGATCCCGGTTGATACCGCCCGGTGTGGAACAGAAGCACGGCATGCGACCACAACGGTCGTCCCTCCCATGGGATCCGACCGCCACAATCAAACAGCGGCGTAAGACAAGTCCATTTTCCAAGGAGTCACCATGGAACTCACGAGCCTCCGCCTCGCGTCCTTCACCGACGAGGCCCCAGCCTCGCTCTCAGACCTCGATTCACCCCAGACGTTGCTGGTTCTGTTCGGGCCCTCCAGCCTGCTGGACCACCCCGAGGTGGTCCGACGAGTCCTCTCTGCTTGCCCGAACAGCGCTGCAATCGGCTGCTCGACGGCGGGAGAAATCCACGGAAGCGAAATTACGGACGATACGCTCGTCATCGCGGCGTTGCGATTCGACCATACCGTTCTGAACACCGCACATGCCGCTGTCCGCACCCCCGCGGACTCCTACGAGGCGGGTGCTTCGCTGGCAACCCAGCTCCGTCAGCCGTCCCTGAAAGCCTTGTTCGTGTTGTCCGACGGACTCAACGTCAATGGTAGTGATCTGGTGAAGGGCTTGAACGATGTCCTGAAAGGCGAGGCCATCATCACGGGAGGGCTCGCCGGCGACGGCCCCCACTTCAAACGGACATGGGTCATCAAAGATCGATCGCCCCAGAGCGGGTATGTCACGGCGGTCGGATTTTACGGGGAGCGTGTTTGTATCGGCCATGGGTCCAAGGGCGGATGGGACAAATTCGGACCCGAGCGCCTCGTCACCAAATCGATCGGGAACGTGCTGTACGAAGTGGACGGGCGCCCCGCGCTCCAACTCTACAAGGAATACCTTGGCGAGCGGGCAGCCGGACTTCCCGCCACAGGGCTGCTGTTTCCTCTCTCCCTGCGCGCCACCAATGCCGATGAAAAAAGCCTGGTGCGGACCATTTTGGCTGTGGACGAAGCCACGCAATCGATGACCTTTGCCGGCGATATCCCTCAGGGATCGTTGGCACAGTTGATGCGGGCCAACTTCGACCGGCTGATCCATGGCGCCTCGGAAGCGGCTTCACTCACCGTCAACGGGCACGCCGGGGACCAACGGCCCAACCCGACGCTCTCGATAGCCATCAGCTGCGTCGGGCGACGCCTGGTGCTGGGCGAGCGAACCGAGGAAGAAACCGAAGCCACGCTGGAACTGCTCCCGAAACAGAGTGCGCAGGTGGGATTCTACTCGTATGGGGAAATCTCTCCCTATGTGAGCGGTGTGTGCGACCTGCATAACCAAACGATGACCCTGACGACGATCACCGAAGTCTGATAGCCATGCATCCACTTCTCGCGCGACAGTTGAAACGGATCGGGCTCGACGCGGCGGCGCCGCCGGCCTCGGCGGAGGCTTGGCAAAAACTGCTCGCCCGCGTCGGCCAATCGTATCTCGAGTCCGACCAAGGGCACGAGTTGCTGGAGCGATCCATCGCCATCTCTTCAAGGGAAATGCAAGAGCTGAACGAACAGCTCCGACGCACGTCCGAAAGCCGCCTGAGCCAGGAACGCGACAAACTGAGTACCGTGATTCGCTCGATCGGAGACGGCCTCTGCGTCGTGGACCAGCATTGGAAGATTCTCCTGCTGAACCCGGAGGGACAACGGCTCTGGCGCGTGCAGGAAGAAGAGGTCGTGGGTCGCAGATTGCCCGAGGTCGTTTCGCTCTCGTCCGGGAAGGATTTGAAGGAACCGATCTTTACACAGATCCTGCTCGAGGAAGCCGGGCACGGCGACATCATCCGCAACGACGACGGTATCCTCACGACCCCAACCGGACTGGCATTCCCCGTGTCCTACGTGCTCGCCCCGATCGTGCGGGAGGGGCATACCGCCGGGGCCGTGTTGGTTTTTCGAGACGTCACGGACCGAAAGCAGTTGGAAGCCGCCCGTCGTCAAACGGAGAATCAGTTGCGCCGACAACAGCAGACCTTGCTCGAGCTCACCCGCAGCACGATCATTCAAAGCGGCATGCTCGAACCGGCGCTGCGTGAGATCACGCGGGGCACCGCGTCGACGCTGGCCGTCGAGCGGGTCAGTGTATGGTTTGTAAACGAAGAGTATCGGGCCATCCAATGCCGCGACCTCTACGTGGCGTCGACGGACGCCCATTCAGCCGGAACCGAGATTCAAGCCGTCGACTTTCCGACTTACTTCAAGGAACTCGACAGTGAACGGATCATCGATGCCTCGGATGCTCAGGCCGACCCGCGCACCGCGGAATTCACCTCTAACTACCTGATTCCACTGGGCATCACCTCCATGCTCGACATTCCTTTGCGCTTCAAGGGAAAGGTGGTCGGCGTCCTCTGCATCGAACATGTCGGGCCGCGCCGTACCTGGACCTTGGAAGATCAACAATTCGGCAACGCCATCGCCAACCTGATTTCCCTCGCGCTGGAGGCGGCCGACCGGCTGCAGGCCGAACGGGCGCTCCGGAAGAGTGAAGGACGCACACGCTTGATCATCGACACGGCGCTGGACGCCGTGATCGGCATGGACGACAAGGGCCTGATTATCGACTGGAACACGCAAGCCGAGCAGGTCTTCGGGTGGGCTCGCCGGGAGGTGATCGGCCGGAAGCTGGACGACACGATCATTCCGCCGCAATACCGGGACGCCCACCGTCAAGGGTTGGAACGCTTTCTCCTGACAGGCGAGGGCCCGGTGCTCAACCGCCGCGTCGAACTGACGGCCTGCCGGCGCGACGGGACGGAGTTTCCGATCGAGTTGGCGATCACCCCCCTCCGTCTCGAAAACGCGTATACCTTCACTGCCTTCGTCTCCGATATCACCGAACGGAAGCAAGCCGAAGAATCCCTGCGCCATTCCGAAACCAAGTTTCGCACCCTCTACGACTCCAGCAGCGACGCCGTGATGCTCCTGGATGAACACGGCTTCTTCGACTGCAATCCGGCCACCGTCGCCGCGTTCGGATGCACCAGCCGGGAGGAATTTTGCTCGAAACATCCCGCCGATCTGTCCCCTCCCGTCCAGCCCTGCGGTACGGATTCCCTCACCCTGGCGAATCGCCATATCACGACCGCGATGCAACACAGCACGGCACGGTTCGAATGGATCCACAAGCGTGCCGACAATGGGGCGACGTTTCCGGCGGACGTCCTGCTGACCGCGATGGAACTGAACGGCAAGCCGGTGCTCCAAGCCGTCGTCCGGGACATCACCAACCGGAAACAGGTCGAGGCCGAGTTGCGGACAGCCAAGGAAGTCGCGGAAGCCGCCAGCAAGGCCAAGAGCGAATTTCTGGCCAACATGAGCCATGAAATTCGGACCCCGATGAACGGGGTCCTTGGCACGACTGAATTGCTGCTGAATACCGACCTGACGGACAAGCAACGGCATCTGGCCTCCACCGTCCATAGGTCGGGCCGCACGCTGCTGGCCATTATCAACGACATTCTGGATTTTTCGAAGATCGAGGCTGGCAAATTGGATCTGGAAGTCGTCGACTTCGATCTGTCGCAGGTCCTGGACGAGTCCCTGGAACTCTTCTCGGAAGCCGCGCGACGCAAAGGGCTTCAACTCACCGAAACTATCGCGCCGACTGTTCCGGTGTACCTGAGAGGCGATCCCGTCCGGTTCCGCCAGATCGTGATGAACCTGCTCAGCAATGCCATCAAGTTTACCGATCGGGGCGGTGTGTCCGTGTCGGCGGAGTCGCTATCGACGAACGAACGCGACGCAGTCATCAAGATTGCGATAGCGGATACGGGAATCGGCATCCCGCCTGATGCCAAGGGACGAATCTTTGAAGCCTTTTCACAAGCGGACGGGTCGACCACGCGCCGCTACGGCGGCACAGGCCTGGGCCTCTCGATCGCCAGGCAATTGGCGGGCCTGATGGGCGGGGCGATCACCATCGAGAGCACGGTGGGAGCGGGGTCGACCTTCAGCTTTACGGCCCGCCTGGATCGTCAACCACCGGGCGCCACAGGGCACAAGGGCCTGAAGGGCATCGGCCGCGACATGGGCTTGTCGGACATCACAGAGCCGGAGAGATCAGCACCACAGCCCGCAGCTCTCGACCAGTCGACTGCCAGGAGAAAGATTCTCCTGGCGGAGGACAATCCCGTGAACCGGGAAGTCGCAGCCGGCATGCTCGAACTGCTGGGGTACGACGTCAAGATGGTGGAGAACGGCCAACAGGCCGTGCGAGCCGTCATGTCCGCCCAAGCAGACGACATCAGTTTGGTACTCATGGATTGCCAAATGCCGGACATGGACGGACTGACCGCCACCGGCGAGATCCGCCGACGGCAGGAAGCGGCGGGACAACGCCGTGTTCCGATCGTCGCCCTCACGGCCCACGCCATGCAGGGCGACCGGGAACAATGTTTGGCCGCAGGGATGGACGACTACCTGACGAAGCCGTTTACCCAGATGCAGCTTCGCGATCTTCTGAATCGGTGGCTTCCCGCGGATCCAGCTGTGCCTGCCCCCGGCGTAACCGCATCCCCCTCCGAGGCGCCTCCGGCGCAGACGCAGGCGACAACACGGAACACCGACATGACTCTCCCCGGGCTGGATCTCAAAGCGCTGGAGAGCATTCGGGCCCTGCAGCGCCCGAACCGCCCGAACGTGCTGGCTTCGGTCTTGCGCAAGTATCTCGATAGTTCGCGTGAGAGCGTCGATGCACTCCGGGACGCGATTCGCGCCAATGATTCGGCTGCCCTGCAGGCGATCGCCCATCGGCTCAAATCCAGCAGCGCTCAGTTGGGTGCGATCGCAGTGGCGGCTCGATGCAAGGACTTGGAAGCCATCGGCATACAAAAGTGCTTGATTGACGCGGACCGAATCTTTGAGCAACTGCAAGTCGAATACGCATCCGTCTGCACTGCGTTCCGCAATGAAATCTCCAAAGGAGGATCCGCATGATTCCCCCTGCGTCAACACGCCCTCCGCTCGCCCTGATCGCGGACGACGACATCATCATCAGGATGTTCGCCCGCGAGGCCTTGGAACAGGCCGGCTGGACCGTCGAGGAGGCGGAGAACGGACGCGAAGCCTGCGAGCAATTTCAGCGTTGCACCCCGGACGTGGTGTTGCTCGACGTGATGATGCCGGAAATGGACGGGTTTGCGAGTTGCGCCGCGTTGCGCAAACTACCGGGCGGCGAACACACGCCCATCCTGATCATGACCGGCCTGGACGACTTTGAATCGATCACCAAAGCCTATGACGCCGGTGCCACCGACTTCATCGTGAAACCGCTGAACGCCCTGCTCCTGACGCACCGGATCCGATACATGGTGCGAGCCGGCCAGGTATTGCAAGAACTCAGGGCCAGCCAAACCAAGCTGACCCAGGCTCGCGACGCAGCGCTGGAAGGGGCTCGCCTCAAGTCCGAATTCCTGGCGACCATGAGCCACGAAATCAGGACACCGATGAACGGGGTGCTCGGCATGACTGATTGGCTGCTCGAAACCGAGCTTACCGCGGAACAGCGGGATTGCGCCGAAACCATCCGGACGTCGGGCGACGCCCTGCTCGTCATCGTGAACGATATTCTGGATTTCTCGAAGATCGAATCCGGCAAGTTGACGCTGGAGACGTTGGATGTGCATCTCACCCAATTCCTCGACCGAGTGCTGGCATTGTTCGCGGAACGGGCGCAGCGAAAGGGTCTCATTCTATCTCACCACATCGATACGGACGTCCCCCGTGAGCTGCGAGGCGATCCTGGACGCCTCCAACAAGTGCTGAGTAATTTGCTCGGCAATGCGATCAAGTTCACCGACCAGGGGAAGGTTTCCGTTCGGGTGGAACTCGAACCCATGCCCCAGACCCCGCTTTCGCTTCAGGATGCCCGGGTCGAGGGTGCTCGTCCTTCAAACGGACCCGCTGTCGCCCGGCTCCGCTTTTCGGTGGTGGACACGGGTATCGGCATCGCACCCGTCGCCTTCAAGAAGCTGTTCCAACCGTTCGTCCAAGCCGATGGGTCGACGACTCGGAAATACGGCGGGACCGGCCTTGGCCTGGCTATTTGCAAACAGCTGGTGGAACTGATGGGCGGGCACATCGGAGCGGAAAGCCAGCCAGGCCAGGGAAGCACCTTCCGCTTTACCGTCCCCCTAGAGGTGCAGAAGCCCACGGCGGGAACCGGTTCCAAGGCAGCCTAGCCTCCTCTCGCGCTTAGCGATATTCCCCGGCTCATTTCTCACCCGATTATCTTTTCGGATACGTCGCGGTATCGCGTCGGATACAGAAAATTTTCTCCGATGAACCTCTCAAGGTCTATCCTGTTGAAAATACGCAGTATCGAAAACGGCGCAGAGCTTGCTCTACAAATGTCTGCTTTACATTGCCGCCGTCCCCATAGTATACAGGGCAGGCATTTTGGTCCCCCCGATAGGGAAGACCCTCCAGGTCCAGCCGGCCCGGGATTGTTTAGCAGACCACCAAGGGATCACCGGTGCATTGCCTCACATTCGACATTGAGGAACATTTCCAGGTTTCCCGTTTTGATTCCCCCATCCGTCGGCGTCACTGGTCATCCTTTGAAACCAGAGTCGCCTCCAACACCTGCAAGCTGTTGGATTTGTTGGCGAGGACACAAACCCACGCCACCTTCTTCGTGCTTGGCTGGGTCGCCGAGCGCCACCCTGGCCTGATCAAACAAATCGCGGAGTGCGGCCACGAAATCGCTTCCCACGGCTACGATCACGAACTGGTTACGGCCCAAACACCGGAATTGTTCCGGGCTGACGTCCGAAAGTCGAAACAGATTCTGGAAGACCTGATCGGTACCGCCGTGCAAGGGTATCGCGCTCCGGGGTTTACCGTGACACAGGAAACCCTCTGGGCCCTGCCAATCCTGGTTGAGGAAGGTTTCACCTACGACTCCAGTATCGTTCCGATCCATCACGATCACTGTGGAATCGGTGGAGCCCTGCCCACCTACCACCTACGCCATACGGATTCCGGCCCGCTCTGGGAGATTCCCCCTTCCACCGTCAATATGCTGGGTGTCCGGATGCCGGTGGCGGGCGGCAGTTATTTCCGGCTCCTACCCTATTGGCTGTCGAACCTGCTGCTGAAGCAGATCGAGCGAAAGGGCCAGCCGCTGGTGATGTATTTCCATCCCTGGGAGTTGGATCCTCAGCAGCCCCGAATGGACGGCCCGATGCTCTCGCAGCTTTTCCACTATTCCAATTTGCATAAAATGGAAGGGCGGCTGAGCGATCTGGTGAGGACTTTCCGGTTCGGTCCGATTCTTCCGCAAATCAGTTTGATGTCCGCCATACCACCTGACGCGACCCCGGCTGCCCCACTCGTTCCACCGGCGGAGATCGCTCAGGACGTTGCCTAAACCGCGCGCCCCCTCCCCCGCGCTTCCCCCACTCCTACGGCATTCACGTGCCCATCCATCTCGCTATTCGTGGGGATTGCACTCCGCTGCTGATTTGAGTACGGTGAGGCTTGGACGGTCGTTTTCACACTGAAGCATGGCTGGCAGAGTCCCAATGACGAAGGTACGGTTTCCCTTGATCAATTCCGGCATCTTTTTGCCGGCCATCCTGCCCCTCGCGCTTCTGTTCCCGCTATTTCCCACGACCGCCCCGGCGCAGACGGTCGATGAAACCGTCAAGTTCATCGGTGAGATGGCAAACACCCATGGCTTCGTGCGGGCGCTGAGTTGCCGCAACCCCAAAGCCCCTAAGCCCACGAAAACAACGGAGATTTACACCGTCATTCCAACCGGATCGAAGTTTGGGTTGGTGGAACTCAATCACGGGCACGACGAGGTCATGACCGGTTTTACCCAGTTCGACCTGCACGACATCGAATCCGTGGAATACCAGGGGCAGCAGCCACAGGACGGGCCGGTCGCACTCTACGGAGTCCGTCTGACTTGCAAGGCCACGGGGCCCTGCATCCACAAGGCAAGTTATTGCAGCGGGGCTGTCTCTAATCTCGAAGCGCAATTCCCTGACGACACCATGTTGTTCCGTTCAGCCTCCCACGCGGAGCGAGTCGCCAAGGCGATGGCACACTTACTCACCCTGGTCCGCGCGGAAAAGAACACCTCGCCGTTCTAGCGTCCGCCTCTACATAGAGTCCGGCCTGCTGCGAGGGCACGGGGCCTGACGTTTCCGCCCACAGATCCGGCGACCACTCGATGCGATCGCCGGATCTACATTTGGGGGATGAGGGAGGAAAACTCGGCTACTCGACAATCGTGACGGTCATTTCTACGCGATCGAGGGGATTGTCGCAGGGCCCCTTGTCCGGAGGATTGGGCGCCCCGGTCTGACACATCACCCTCGGAACCGCGACGATCTTGTCCGCCACACCGATGCCTTTCACGACCTCTCCGAAAATCGTGTACTTACGATCCAGGAATCTCGAGTCCTCTACCACCACGAAGAACTGCGAACCGGCGCTGTCTGGATCCTGAGCACGCGCCATGGACAGCACACCGCGCTTGTGAGGAAGATCGCTGAACTCGGCTTTGACATTGTGGCCCGGTCCGCCTTGGCCATAGGTATTCTTCTTCATCGAGTCCTTGGTGTTCGGATCTCCTCCCTGGATCATGAACCCAGGTATCACTCGATGAAAAATCGTCCCGTTGTACAAGCCGCTCTTGGCCAACTTGATGAAGTTCTCCACGTGCTTCGGCGCCACGTCGGGCAGGAACTTGACTTCCATGTCCCCAAACTTGGTCTTGATGATGGCCCGGGCCGTCTTGATGTTGATGGGGTCCTTGTCGGCGGCCGGTTGATCGGCTGCCCACATGGTACTACCCAGCCCCACCGTCAGGGCCAGCCCCACCATCGCCGCCAGTCCCCATCGCCTGCTGCATCCACGATTCTGCATGGTGCCTCCTCGTTGTTCATCCATTCGCTCGGTTACGCGGTCACCTGGGCCAGCGCTTCCCTGGCCGCCATTTGCTCCGCCTCTTTCTTGCTGTGTCCTCGCCCAATTCCCATGACCGTTCCTTGAATCGTCAGTTCCACCTCGAAGACCTTCTCATGGTCGGGCCCGGTCTCGCGGACCGTGGCATAGCGCGGGAGCGTGTCGAATCGCTTTTGACAGATTTCCTGCAGTCTGGTCTTGTAGTCGTCGCTGCCGAGACGCCCGCCCTGCGTCCCGACCAGTTCCAGTTCCTCGCCGAGCACCCTCAGGGTAAAGGCTCGGCTCGCGTCCAACCCTCCGTCCAAATAAACCGCCGCGATGAGGGCTTCAAGCGCGTCCGCCAAGAGGGAGTTCTTCTCCCGCCCTTTGGAGAGTTCCTCCCCTTTTCCCAAACGCAGGAATCGACCCAGGTCCATCCGCCGCGCGGATTTGGCCAGCGACGTTTCGCTCACCAACCGAGCCTTCAGCTTTGACAAGGCCCCCTCAGAGCTGTCTGGAAGAGCCGCCGCCAAATGCTCGCTGATGATCAGCGAGAGAACGGCATCACCGAGAAACTCCAGGCGCTCGTTCTGTTGCCGGTCCTTGGTTCGCCGTTCATTACTGAAAGACTTGTGCGTCAGCGCCTCCTCCAGCAGACGTGGGCTCGTGAAGCGATAGCCCAACAAGCGCTGGACGGTCTCAAGTGACGTCACCGGCGTCATAGGACTTGAGGTGCGCGGAGGAGGTTAGGATTCAACCTTGCGAAACAGCAGGCAGGCATTGACCCCGCCGAAGCCGAATGAGTTGGAGAGGACCACCTTGGGGCTGGCCACCCGAGCCTTGTTCGGGACATAGTCCAGATCGCAGGCCGGATCAGGATGTTCGAGATTGATGGTCGGTGGAAGCACCCCGTGATGCAGCGCCAGAATGCTGAAGACGGCCTCGATCCCGCCCGCCGCACCCAGCAGGTGACCGGTCATGGATTTGGTCGAACTGACGGGGATCTTGTAGGCCTGCTCGCCGAACACCTGCTTGATCGCCTTCGTTTCGATTGCGTCCGCCATGGTGGACGTACCGTGGGCATTGATGTAGCCGACGTCCGCCTTCGCGACGTCCGCATCCTTCAAGGCGAGTTCCATACAACGCACGGCCCCCTCCCCTTCCTCAGGGGGCGCCGTGATGTGGTAGGCATCGCTGTTCATGGCGTACCCGATGAGCTCGGCGTAGATCCTCGCCCCTCGGCGCCGCGCATGTTCGAACTCTTCGAGGACCACGACCCCAGCCCCTTCGCCCAGCACGAAACCGTCCCGATCCTTGTCGAACGGACGGCTTGCCCTCGTGGGCTCGCTGTTACGAAACGACAGGGCTTTCGCCGACGCGAATCCTGCCACGCCCAATGGCGTGATGGCCGCTTCCGCCCCGCCCGCGATCATGACGTCGGCGTCTTCCCGCTGAATGAGACGAAACGCATCGCCGATGCAGTGATTGCCGGTCGCACAAGCTGTGACCGCGCAGGAATTGGGCCCCTTCGCACCGATTCGAATCGCCACCTGCCCGGAAGCCAGGTTGATGATCGTCATGGGAATGAAAAAGGGCGACACGCGGCCCGGCCCCTTTTCTTTCAGCACATCGTGATAGTGCTCGATCGAGCCCAGCCCGCCGATTCCAGACCCGATGTACACCCCGACCTTAGTGGCCTCTTCCGGCGATACTTTGAGCCCCGCATCATCCACCGCCAGTTGGGCTGCGCCCACGGCGTAATGGATGAACGTATCCATCTTCTTGATTTCTTTCTTCTCGATGAATTGGGCCGGATCGAAATCCTTGACCTCGCCGGCGATTTGGGCATCGTAGGCCGTCGGATCGAATCGGGTGATACGGCCGATCCCCGATTCCCCGGCACACAGGGCTTTCCAGGTCTTATCGACCCCGGTGCCAAGGGGGGTGACCAGTCCAAGACCGGTCACGACAACGCGTCGTGTGGATCGAGTCGGCATAGATGAACCGCCCGCTAGACCTTTTCCTTGATGTAGTCGAGCGCCTTCCCGACCGTGAGGATTTTCTCAGCATCTTCGTCGGGAATTTCGATCTCGAATTCCTCTTCGAGTGCCATGACCAATTCCACGGTATCGAGCGAATCCGCGCCCAAGTCCTCGACGAAATGGGCTTCCGGCGTCACTTCTTCTTCCTCGACACCCAATTGTTCCGCAATAATTTTCTTCACCCGTTCATCGACTGTTGCCATTGACTTCCCCACCTCCTTCCCCATCACACACGCTCCATCTCTCGCCGGTGACCAGCCCCCGTCGGCGGCACACAGGGTCCCGGCGCCCACCTGATTACACCATCAACATCCCGCCGTTGACATGCAGAACTTGGCCCGTGATGTACGATGCCGCATCCGATACCAAAAACTTCACGGCGGCAGCGATATCCGAGGGCAGTCCCAGCCGTCCCAACGGAATCTGCTTCTGCAACGCCTCCTTGACGTCCGGCGGCAATCCCTGCGTCATCGCCGTATCGATAAAGCCCGGCGCCACGGCATTCACGGTGACCGATCGACTGGCATACTCTCGCGCCACGGTCTTCGTGAAGCCGATCACCGCGGCCTTCGACGCCGCATAATTCGCCTGGCCGACGTTGCCCATCGCTCCCACGATCGAGGCAATGTTCACGATCCGGCCAAAGCGCTGCTTGGTCATGGCCTGGAGCACCGCCTTCGTGCAATGGAACGTCCCGTTCAGGTTGACCTGCAAGACCAAATTCCAATCCTCTTCCTTCATTCGCAACAGAAGCCCGTCGCGCGTAATCCCCGCGTTGTTGACCAGGATATCGATCTTGCCCCATTCCTTGAGCACCTGCTCGGCCATTGCCTTCGTATCGTTGAAATCGGCGACGTTGACCTTGACGTTCAGCGCCTTGCGACCCACCGTCTCAATCGCCGCCACCGCTTCCTGCGAACGGCCCGGATCCAAATCGGCGACCACAATATCGGCGCCGTCTTCCGCCAAGGCTTCCGCAATGGCGCGGCCGATGCCCTGTGCGCCGCCGGTCACAATCGCCACTTTGCCCTGCAATCCCATGCGTCCCTTCTCCACTGGTGTTGATCGCGCAAGACGTGTCGATCAGCCGGCCTGCCCCAATGCCGCGATCGTCGCGTCCAGCGATTTCGGATCATTCACGTTCAACGTCGTCGCCTCGGGCAAAATCCGTTTGACCAGCCCGGTCAACACGGTACCGGGCCCGATCTCGACGAACTTGGTCACGCCCAACTTCGCCATCGCTTTGACGGAATCCTCCCACAACACCGAGGATGGCAGCTGCCGCACGAGCGAGGCCCGAATCTCCTCCGCCCGCTGAAGCGGGGCGGCTTCGGCGTTGTTGATGAGCGGCATCGACAGGTTCCGCCACGTGACGGTCCCGAATTCCGCCGCCAAACGATACGCCGCTCTTTGCATGAGCGGCGTATGCACCGGCACGCTCACCGGCAACGGAATGGCCTTCTTGCATCCCCTGGTCTTCGCGATCTCGATCGCGCGTTCGACCGCCGCCTTTTCCCCGGCAATGACCACCTGCCCCGGAGAATTGAAGTTGGCCGCGGCCACGACGCCGACCGATGAGGCTTCCTGGCAGGCCGCCTTCACGACATCGGGCGCAAGGCCCAACAGGGCCGCCACGAGTCCGGTCCCTGGTGCCACCGCTTCCGACATATATCGGCCGCGCTTCTGGACCAGGCCCACGGCGTCACGAAACGAAAACCCGCCCGCTGCATAAATGGCCGAATACTCGCCCAGGCTGTGCCCCGCCACGGCCTGAGGTTGCACTTCGGCCGGCTCAAGCGCCTTCAATGCCGCGGCACTGCTGACCAGCAGCGCCGGCTGCGTATGCTCCGTCAAATTCAGTCGTTCCGCCGGTCCTTCGAAACAGAGCTTCGCCGCATCGTAACCGAGGACGGCCGATGCCTCCTCGTAGACAGCCTTCACGGCCGGGAACGCGTCGTACAACGCCTTTCCCATACCGACCGACTGCGAGCCCTGTCCGGGGAACAAAAACCCAATTCCTGAGGCCGCCATAACCGGGTAAGATATCGTAGAAACCGTTCGGAATGTCAACGAGAAAAAGCGCGTGCCCCCGTGAAACTGAACCGTGAAACCGGCCCGGCCGCGACGGTCCCCACTCGGAGGCGATCCAGTCGGACGGTCGCGTCAGCGGGCCTCGTCAAAAGGCCGCGCGCTCACCACCGGATCAACGCCGAAGCCCAAGTGAGCCCCGCACCGAAGGCCCCGAGCATAATCAACTGCCCGTCGCGCACACGGCCATCCCGCACAGCTTCATCCAACGCAATCGGAATCGACGCGGCCGACGTATTGCCGTAGCGATCCATGTTCAGAACGACCTTCTCCAGCGGCAACCCCAGCCGGTCGACCACCGCCTTGATGATTCGCACGTTGGCCTGATGGGGCACATACAGGTCGACGTCGTTCACGCAGACCCCATGGGCCGCGAGCGTCTCGCGCGCAACCTCTTCGAGCGTCCTCACCGCAACCTTGAAGGTCTCATTGCCTTTCATCTTGATGTACTGCAATCGGTCGTTCACCATCTTGTCCGAGGGCGGAATCCGCGTACCGCCGCCGGGCACGGTAATCAGGTCGCACATGCTGCCGTCGGAATGGAGATGCGTCGAGAGGATGCCGCGTTCATCGCCGGACGCCGACACCACCGCTGCGCCGGCACCGTCGCCGAACAACACGCAGGTGTTCCGATCGGTCCAGTCCGTGATCGCAGACATGACTTCTGAGCCGACGACCAACACATGACGCATGCCCGTTCGGACATAGGCATCCGCCACGCCCAGCGCGTAGACGAACCCGCAGCAGGCGGCGGCCAAGTCAAATGCCGCGGCGCGGCTCGCGCCGAGCCGATGCTGCAGCAAACAGGCCGTCGAAGGCAGCGGCGTATCGCCGGTGCAGGTGGCCAGCACGATCAGGTCCAGTTCGGAGGCGGACACGCCGGCCGCTTTCAGGGCCCGTTCGGCGGCAATCAAGGCGAGATCGGAACAGGCCTGCCCGTCCGCCACGACGCGGCGCTCCCGAATGCCGGTCCGCTCGCGGATCCACTCGTCCGACGTTGCGACCATACGCTCGATGTCGGCATTGGTCATCACCCGCTCGGGCGCGTAGGAGCCGGTGCCGGTGATTCGTGCCCTCATCATGCCTGTTTCCCTTCCCGGCGTTCATCCCGATGGCGAGCCAAGCTGTCCTCGATGTCGCGGTGGATCAATTCGTCGAGCCTGGTTTCGGCCAGCCCTTTGGCGCGACGGATGGCGTTCTTGATCGCTTTGGCCGAAGACCGTCCGTGACAAATCATCGTCGTACCGTTCACCCCGAGCAGCGGCGCGCCGCCGAACTCCGCGTAATCGATCTTTCGCTTCAAATTCAGCAAGGGGGAGGCGATCAAGGGATAGGCCAACCGACCCAGCCAAGAGCCGGAAATTTCCTTGAGCAGAAGTTTCTTGATGACCTCCGCCACGCCTTCAGAGATCTTGAGGGCCACGTTGCCGATGAAGCCGTCGCACACGACCACGTCCGCGCTGCCGCCGTACACTTCCCGCCCTTCGACATTGCCGATGAAATTCAGCGGGCTGGCTTTCAACAGCTTGAAGGCTTCCTTCGTGACTTCATTGCCCTTGGTATCTTCTTCCCCGATACTCAGTAGCCCCACCCGGGGGTTGGCCTTGTTGTACAGATGCTTGGCGAACTCGTTCCCCATCAGGGCGAATTGTTCCAAGTGCTGGGCGGTGCAATCCACATTGGCGCCCACGTCCAACATCACCGCACTGCCGGTCAACGTCGGGAGCATGGTGGCGATCGCCGGTCGCTCCACGCCCTTGATCAGCCCCAGCACGAAAAAGGCCGCGACCATGCTGGCGCCGGTATTGCCGGGGCTCACGACCGCGTCGGCCTCACCGGCCTTCACGAGTTCTGTCGCGATCCAAATGGACGAATCGCGCTTCTTGCGCGCGACAGCCGCCGGAGATTCATGCATCTCCACGACCTGGGGCGCATGCCGAATCGTGATGCGCGAATCGCGGCAATTCAATTTGCCGCACTCGGCGGCGAGTTCGTCTTCTTTACCGACCAGAATGATGCCGACATCGAGTTCCTGGGCGGCCTGCATCGCGCCTTCAATGACGGGAGCCGGCCCATGGTCCCCGCCCATGGCATCGACAGCAATCTTCATAGGCGATCAGCAGCCCACGAATGGAATGGCAATGAATAGAATGGAGAGGGCGTACCGGCGAGACCCTGAATAGTGTCCCGCTCGGCACGGCCTAGGATCGTGATCACGGTCGGTGATTGTACCCGAATCACGCAGGGAAGGAAAACCAGCTTAGGATTCCTCGACCGCGATGACTTCCTTCCCCTTATAGGTCCCACAGTTCAGGCAGGTGTAGTGGGGAAGCTTGAGTTCGTGACATTGCGGGCACAGCGAAAACCCCGGGGGGACCAGACGGGTCTTGGCCGTTCGCCGCTTGTCGCGTCGGGCACGTGAATGTTTATGTTTCGGATTTGGCATGGTGACTCCTTCGACTACGGGCACAGCGCCCGATTGATACTGATTACGCGTTTCCGCCCTTCGACGGTTTGGAATACCGCTCGCGCAGCACCCGAAAGGGATTGGAGCCTTCTTCCGGCGGGCAGGTACAACGCCGCTCGTTCAGATTCTGGCCGCATCGCGAGCACAGGCCCAGACAATCCTCGCGGCAGATCGGCTGCATCGGCGCGGCAAGAATGACTTGTTCACGCAGCATGGGGACGAGGTCGACGTGGTCTCCCTGATAGAGATAGACTTCGTCCTCTTCCTTGTCCGCCTCCTCGGCCGCTTCGACGGTCTCTTCCCTGCGCCGAATCGCTTTTCGCCGTGACTCGGCGGCCGTAAGCTTGGGGGCCGTCCCGCTCTCCCGCATGAACTCCGCATAGACGGATACGGACAACGGATCCGCATACTCGGTCAGGCAACGGACACATTGCCGGATCGCAGTCCCCTCCAACGAACCGGTCACCACGATCGGACCTTCGACCTTGATCAGGTCCAAATGGATAGTCAACGGTCCCTGGAACCTCTCGTCCGGCGCCACCAACCCCAATTGCGGCGCGGCGGCGACACAGTCCACCGCCAGACTCTTCGATGTAATATCAACGACCGCAGGGTTGAGGACATCCATAGTTGAGGCTACCGAGGGGAACCGATCTCCCGCGAGGCGAGAAACTTGCCGACCCGGTCCATCCGATCCGATTCTCACCGACCGACTCCTGGCGCTTATCGCTCTTCAGCGAAACTGACGAGCGCGATATGCCGGGCCCGCTTCACCGCCACGGTCAGCTCACGCTGATGGTGAAGACAGTTACCGGAAATCCGCCGCGGAACGATACGGCCGCGCTCCGTCAGAAAATTGCGCAGCAACCCGACATCCTTGAAATCGATCGGCGCCTTGTCGACACAAAACCGGCACGGCTTGCGACGCTGAAAGAACCGCCCGCCGCCACTACGTTCTCCACGCTCCATACCAACCTCCATCGCCGGCAGGACGCCGCGCGCCCCTGCCGCCTGCTAAAACTGCTCTTCTTCGTACGAAGGTTCTTCGTGGCCGGCGCCGCTTTCCCCGCCGGCTTCGCCGCGCTTGGGCAGAAAGGTGACCGATTGCGCCACGACTTCGTGTTTGCTTCGCTTTTGACCGTCTTCGGTTTCCCATCGGCGCTGCTGCAACCGCCCGTCGACGATCACGCCGTTACCCTTGCTCAGATATTGCCCGCAATGTTCCGCTTGCTTCCCGAACACCACGATGTCGATGAAGCAGACCTCTTCCTTGAGATCATCCCCCTGCTTGAACCGCCGGCTCGTCGCGAGGCCGAAACTGGCCACGGGCGTTCCGCTCGGCGTGTACCGCAGTTCGGGATTCCTGGTCAGGTTCCCGATGAGGATGACTTTATTGAACCCCGCCAACGGTGGCTCCCTGCTGCTGCGGCGTGGCGGCGACGGCACCTCTCGGCGGGGCCGGTTCCTGCTCCAATCGCACGCTCAAAAACTTGATAATCGAGTCCTCGAGGCGATAGGCGCGCTCGAGTTCGCCGATCACCGTCCCCGGACCCTTGAAATACATATAGACGTAGGTGCCCTTCCGCTCGCGCTTGATTTCGTACGCCAGCTTCTTGCGGCCCCAGTTTTCAGCCTTGGCGATGGATGCGCCGTTCTTCTCGGCGACGCCCTTCATCTTCTCGACGAGGGCGGTCGTTTCTTCGTCGCTCAGCGACGGACGAATGATGAACAGAGACTCGTAGAGCTCCATGCAGACTCCTCCTGGACAAAGGCCCCCGTTCTTGTGACGGGAGCGAGGTGTAGGAAAGCCGGCCTTGCCGGCACGAACGGGCGAAGTTAGCACAGGAGCGGAGAAGCTGTCAAACAATCGGGCGGGAAGGATCGTCAAAACCGATAGGTCACCTCGATCATATGCAGATCGACCCCGCGGCTGTCGCGGCCATAGATCGTGCCATCCGAGTAGTGCTGAAAACGATACCCCACCGCAAGAGGATGGATGAGGACGGCGCTGAGTCCGGCGGTGCCGACGAATTGGAACGGCCCGCCGAAATCTTGAAGACCGAATCGATGGCGAGTGAGCAGAGCGCCCCCGGCCCCGGCATCCAAGGTCACGCGCCCGTCGCGATCGCCGAACGCAATCAAGGGGACGGCCGTGAGCACTCCTGCCGTCGCCCCTTCCCCTTGCAGCACCCCGGCACTCGCGAGGAACCTCGTGCCGACACCCCATCCCGCGGCGCCGTACCAACTCCACGGTAAGCGCCACGTTGCGAAGACATCGCCGGCGGCAAAAACGCGGCGCTGCTCTTCCCCAAGCGGCGAACTGCCCTTGACGCTCAGTCCTCCTCGAAGTCCGACGGCAAAAAGCTCGCCCTCACCGGCATGCGATGTCCCTGCGGCTCCCCACAGGAGCGCACAGACGAACATCATTGCGCTTCCGAACGAACCGCGGGGCACGCTCCACTCCTCCGACTCGGTTCCTCACCGGGCGAAGCGGAGTTCTGGCCGCCGGCACGTGGAGCAACCAAACGATTGGGAGCGCACCATATCATGAGTCGACACAACCCCACATGCCTCATTTCTTCTTGAATTGCGGCGGTGCATTGGTCGGTGGACTCGGTTTCGGTGTCGGCGAACCGGTGCTCCGATGCCCCGTTCCTCCCGATCCGCCGCCAAACCAGCCGTATCCTGGATAACCGTAATACCCAAGCGGCCACCAGGCAGGTCCGAAGTAGGCTGGGCCGGGCTCCCCATAGCCGTAGTTGACGGCTTGTTCGAGTCTGGTGAGCCGTTCGGTTTGATGAAGCGACTGCGCGCAGGAGGCCAGGCTCAACAAGATCACGCTCACCATCGCATGGCGCAGGATTGATCGAATGGCTTCCGTCATGTGGCACCTCTTGTCTGTCGCTCGGATGAGACAGCTCGCAATGAATGCCTCGGCAGCTGCCTCCCGCTAAAAATGGTACGACAGCCCGACAAAGAGTTGGTGGGCTCGATAGGTGGCGTCGAATCCACCGACCGGACCGAACGCTCCCCCGAATCGAAACGTCGAATCCGTGTACTTATACTCGGTAAACAGGGCAACCTGAGGCGTGAGAAACGTGCGAATCCCGGCCAGCACATTGCCACCCACCGACACTTGGCTGTCGCGCTCGGTGGTGGTGGAACTCCCGAGCCGCGCCACCAACAGGGCCGGTCCGCCACCGATGTAGGGCTGCCACGTCACGCCGGGATACCGCAGCAGCACGTGGGCCGCGATGTTGGTCACGCTCAGATGAATGCCGGGCACTTCATCGAGGTGTTTGATGTGAGGAGAACTCTGGGTGACGTCGAGTTCGAGCCCCAGAATCCCATGGCCGGGGAACACCCCGATCTTGCCGCCATAGGCGGGACTCGTGATGAGGTTGAAGTTGGGCGCATCGAGCCCCGCCAGCGTCCCGCTCCCTCGTACATTGCGCAGGGGATCCGCGACATTCACACCGATCTGCCCGGCCACGTACCATTCCGCGTGGAGCCCGCTCGAACACAGCATGAGACCGAAGAGGAGGGCTAAGAAACCGAGGAAGATATGACTGCGGATGGACCTCGCATGCACCATGGCTGTTTCTCCCATGGGCGAGGCTTATCGTTATCATAACAACCGGCTGCGCGACGACATTGGACAAGTTGGCGATCGCGCAGGCGGTCCGGTCGAGTCAAGTTGTGAACCCTGCACTGTTGCGCGGGTTTGCGAAACGGAATTGGATTACGGTTGGTTCTGCGCGGTGGAATTGTATAACCGGAAAAGCAGGATGCCTGCGCCCACGGCGATCACCAGGCCGGCCAGCATGCGCGTGCCGAAACTCAGGGGCCCGGCCACCAGTTCATACAGGCGGGGAAGACCGAACGGCGCCACAACTGCCAGGGCCAGCACAAGGAGATGGCGGCGCAGATAAATCGGTTCACCGGGTTTGCGCATCGCTGAAGATTCCTGCGCCGTTTCGTCGGAACAATCAAAATCGGTAGCCGATTTCGAACAGATGCAGATCGACCCCGCGGCTATCGTGCCCGTAAATCGTCGCGTCGGAATAGTGCTGGAAATGATAGGCCACGCCGACCGGACCGAACAAGCCGAGATTCACGCCGAACGTCCACACGAATTGAAAGGGCCCGCCGAAATTCTGCGCCCCGAACTTGTAGTCGCTGAGCAACGCCCCGCCGCCCCCCATATCGATGGAGAACCGCTCATCTCGGCTTCCGAACGCCACCACCGGAACTGCCGTGGCAATCAAGTTCGTCTCGTTGGCACCGATCAGGGCGCCGCCGCTGAGCACCAGCCTCGTGCTCAAGCCCCACCCTGAGCTGTGGTACCACTGCCATGGGAGGCGCAATGTCGCCGCCACGTCGTACTGATGGAAATCGGTCTGGGTCTGCTCCCCGATCGGCGAACTGCCGCTCAACCCGTAGCGCAGACTGACGGACATGAGCGAGACTTCTCCCGAGATCGCCCGGCTAGGCAACCAAGGGAACAGGATCAGGGCAAGCCACAGGACGATGCCTGAACGGATATGTGGCAGTCTGAGGCAAGTACCGTTACGTGCAAAGGATCCGATGACCCTGCTACGAGCGCTGGTCAAGGAGCCTCACATCCACTGGACAACACCGGCCGAAACTCGAACCCCTCATCGAGGCCGGACAATAACACAGAACCGCCGTGAAGGGGAGCCCTCGGAGGCCTGAGTAAAATGCAGCACTGAAGGGTCCGAGGTAGTGACGCCACGCAGCTCAGAGGCTGCTCATCCTTCTCTGCGACCTGGGAACCTTCCTGGTGGACAAGCAGTCCCTGGCTTGCGGTAGGATGGGACGCCTCTGAAGCTACCGTTCCATACTGGGCTTCCAGGCCTCATCGTTCGTCGACCGGGCCTCTTTGGGAAAGGGCCGGTATATGCTCGCGATTCGCCCCCTCATTTCAGGCCTCCTGTTCCTGGGAATCCTGACCGGGCTTCTTCCCCTTTGCGCCCAGGCTGTTCCCCTGTCGCCGGATCCTCAAGGTTTCGAAGGCATCCCTTGGGGCGCGACCTTCACGGAATCCTCCGAGTTTGCCCTGGTCGAGGACACGCAACACATCAAGGGCTACGAACTCAAGCAGGGGCCCTTGCACCTGGGTGGGGCCCAAGTCGACTCGATGCGGTTTCAAACCTACAACGACAAATTCGTCCGAGTCGTGATCCGCTACCATAGCAAATCAGTCCACAAGCAAATCGTCGACTACTTCCAATCGCAATATGGCCGGCTTGATCACACGCCGGGCCAAATATCCAAGGGACCGGTGCAGCAATATAATTGGCAGGGGGACGAGAGCGAAATCGTGTTGCGCTACGAAGAAATGAAGGACCGTGGGATCATTTTTTTCGAGAGTCGCGCATTCGCCCTCAGCTTTTCGGAAGGGATGATGGCCCCTGATCCGGACCTGGGCGGGGCTACCTACTGATCGCATCACCGGCCAGGTTCCCACCTGGCTCTCTCGACAGCGTCAAAACAGACAACCCTTCAGGGACGGATCGCGCGCTTGGTTTCCTCCAAGTGCTTGGTCAAATACGGCATGAATGGTGTGCCGCCGGTACCCACCGCGGTCGGATTGCTGGCATGCGACTGGTGCTGGCGGAAGATGTACCGGTCGGCGTAGCCCACGTGGATCTCGCGGAACTGGGCCAACAGATCCAAACAAGTACAGTACGCTGCCCAGATCTCAGGATGGGAGACCTTGCGATCTCCTACATAACCCGCGAGCAACGGGCGTTGCCCTGCGTCAATGCGGGATTCCAGTGCTGCAAGAAAGGCACGATGGCGCGGCGGCATGTAGTCGCGCATCTCCAGCAAATATTGCGTCAGCGGATCGTCGGCGTGGCGGATGCCTAGGCCTGCGTCGAGCGCCGGTACGATCGAACTCTGCGCTCCGGTCTCGCCGCGGAACTGCTGCGGCCGATTCCCATAAGCCGTAACCCCGTCGTACAGCAGCCCGTCCGGCAAGGTCGGACTGTTCTTCCACCCATGAATGTAGGGACGCACTCGGCTGTAATAAATGTAGGGGTCGCACCGTTCCGGCATGCGAAGCAGGGTCTCCCGCATCGCCTCCTGCGCACGTGCCAGGCGTCGCAGTCCTTGCAGCACCTGATCCGGATCATCTGCGGCCGCCCCATTTTGTGCCTGTACCAGCCCCGCCAGCCCCGGCCCCGCCTCCGCCTCGATCTCCACGTGCACGAGGACGAACCATTCTTCGTCGAGACCGCCGAGAAAGTTTTGCAGCAACACGATATTCCCGAGTTCGATCGGCTTGCGAGGGTCGAGTCGGCGCCAATTATGGAGGGCGTAGGACGCGTAGGACAGCACCGGCGGGCGACCGAGTTGCTGAGCCGTCTCCCACCAAGGGCAGGCGAGACTGGCGGGCAACTGAGTCGCGGGATGCTCCGGGTCTTCCCACACATAGGCATGGCCAGCAAAGGACAGCGTCCGCATGGCGCACCGATAGACATCCAGCCCCCAATCGTCGGCTATAGCACCCACGACGTCTTGCCGATCATGTACGAAGTCGCGGACCCGTCGCGCGGTGAGAAAGTCCGGAAGGTCCTTGGCAATCTCGTTCAGGATCGGTTCGCCAGGCACATCGCTCAGAGGATCGGTCGCGGGCAAGAAGCCACGCTCGGGGGAAATCTCGAAATCGGAGAGGGAAAGCGGGGAGGGCTGATGCGCTGTCATGGCAACCCTTCTGCTCATGACCACTGCGTCTGATCTTCACTCTAACACATGTCGAATCCCACACAAGGGCCGTTCGGCCTGCATGCTACCTCTCCGGCTGGTGGAGCCTGTTTCCGCGACCTGCTACACGGCGAAGCGGAAGTAGACGATATCCGCTTCCTTAATCACGTAGTCCTTCCCCTCAAGGCGGAACAGGCCCTTTTCCTTCACTTTCGCCTCGCTGCCACAGGCCAGCAGATCGTCATAGTGGTACACCTCGGCGCGGATGAACCCTCGTTCCATGTCGGTGTGGATTTTACCGGCCGCCTGCGGGGCCTTAGTCCCTTCGGGAATCGGCCAGGCGCGCGATTCGATTTCGCCGGCCGTGAAGAACGTAATGATCCTGAGCAACGCATAGGCTTCCCGGGTCAGGCGCACCAGGCCGGACTCCGTCAATCCCATTTCCTTGAGAAAATCAGCCCGCTCGGCCTCGGGCAACGACGAGAGCTCGGCTTCCAACTGGCCGCAGATCGTCACGACCCGCGCGCCGCGCCGGTCGGCCAGGTCGCGCACGGCCTTGACCAACGGTTCATCCGACGCCGAGTTCTCCGACACGTTCGCGACGAACAACACCGGCTTGGCCGCGAGCAGCTGAAACTCGGTGAGCATGACCCGTTCTTCCGGTGTATAGGAGAGGTTGCCGAGCCACTGCCCCTTGTCCAGCAACTCCATCAGTTTCTGGATGAAGGCGACTTCCGCCGCAGCTTTCTTCTCGCCGGCCCGCACCTTCTTTTCGGTCTTCTGTTTTCGGCGATCGAGCGTCTCGAGATCCGCCAGCATCAGTTCCGTTTCGATGGTCCCGATGTCACGGATGGGGTCCACACCGCCGCTGACGTGGACGACGTCGGTCCCCTGAAAACAGCGCACGACGTGCAGCAACGCGTCCACCTCGCGAATGTGGCCGAGGAACTGATTCCCCAACCCCTCGCCCTTGCTCGCCCCCTCGACGAGGCCGGCGATGTCGCGGACTTCCAAGGTGCTGTAGGTCGTTTTTTTGGATTTGAAGATATCGGTGAGTACGCGCAGGCGCGGGTCCGGGACGACGGCGACGCCGGTGTTGGGGTCCACGGTTGCGAAGGGATAGTTCGCCGCCAGCGCGCCGCCGCCCGTTAAGGCGTTATACACCGTCGTCTTTCCGACGTTCGGGAGCCCGATCATTCCGCAGCAGAGACCCATGTGTTCAACCTAATTGTGAAGTGTGAGTGATCTGTCTTGAGCGTAGGAGCTTGGTCGCCCGCCCCTCAAGTCCCGAACTTCAGGCCTCGTCCGTTTCACGGGGCCGCACGTTGAACTGATTCATCGCGGTCGCGACGTCCCGGTTCAACAATACTTCCAAGGCATCCACGGCCCGTTCCAGACAGGGGTCGTACACCGCTCGCTCATCCTTTTCCACGTCTTCCAACACGTAATCGGCGGAGTCCTGACCCGGAGCCGGTCGGCCGATCCCGATCTTAAGGCGAACGAAATTCGCAGTCCCGAGCGCGTCGATGATGGATTTGAGACCGTTGTGCCCGCCGCTGCCGCCCGACGGTCTGATGCGCAGGCGACCCGGTTCCAAATCCAAATCGTCGTGGACGACCACGAGATCATCGGGGGTGAGGTTCAACTCGCGCAGGAGACCCTTGAGGGGAGGACCGGTGACGTTCATCCAGTCCAGCATGCCGGCTAGCTCGACCAGCTTGGATCGGGCCCGGCCCGACCCGCGCACGGCCACCCCTTTTCTTGCGAGGCGGATAGACCAGCGCGCGGCGGCCCGTTCGATGACCCAGCACCCGACGTTGTGCCTGGTCTCGGCATAGTCGGGGCCGGGATTGCCCAACCCAACAATCAGACGCAACGCAGTTACTTCTTCTTCTCCGGTTCCTTCTTCTCGGCCTTCGGAGCCGCCGCAGCACCGGGCTTCGCTTCGGCCGCCGCTCCGGCCTTGGCCGCACCCTCGGCGCCGCCGGCCGCAGCTTCAGCCGCCGCCTTCCCCTTTGCCGCCACTTCGGGCTCCTTCGCCCCTTCCGCTCCGCCGGCCGTGCTTGTGAGCAAGGCTTCGAGTTTCGCTTCGGACATCGGCGCCGCCACGCTCACGACCATGTGGTCGGGATCGTCGAGAAACCGGAGTTCGGCCGCCCTGGGCAATTCCTTCAGATGGATGCCCTGGTTGATGTGGAGGCCCGACGCGTCGACTTCGATGAAGTCCGGCAAAGCGGCCGGGAGACATTCGATGTGTATTTCGCGCAGCACGTGGTGCAACACGCCACCGTCCTTGACGCCGACCGGCTGGCCACCGGTCAGGTGCACCGGCACCTTGACGCGAATCGGCTTGTCCATCGAGACCTCGAAGAAATCGGCGTGCAACACATTGCCGTCCACCGGTTCGACCTGATAGTCCCGAAGCAGCGCGGTGCGCGTCGGCTTGCCTGCAGCTCCCTTCACCGTCAAGGTAATGAGCGCGGTCGAGCCGGTCTGGGCACGGAGCACCTTGACCAGTTCGTCCGGATTCACGCTCAACAGCAGGCACTCCCCCTGGCCGTAGAGCACAGCCGGCACTTTGCCCGAACGCCGCAATTGGCGGGCCTGCCCCTTGCCGCCCTGTTGTCTGATTTCCGCGTTCATTTCAAATTTCATCTCTATGCCTCCTCGACCCGTCGCGCCATGCGGACGGACTACACGAACAACGAACTCACCGATTCATCCTCATGGATGCGCCGGATGGCTTCTCCCAGCAAGGACGCCACGGACAATACATGCAACTTCGGACACGTCATTTCCTTACCGCGCAAGGGGATGGAGTCGGTCACCACGACCTGCGTCAAGCAGGAATTCTGCAGTCGTTCCAATGCCGGCCCGGACAGGACGCCGTGCGTACAGCCGGCCCAGACTTCTCGCGCACCCTTGTCGAAACAGGCCTGCGCCCCCTGGACGATCGTGCCGGCGGTGTCGATCATGTCGTCGAGCAACAGCGCGCTCTTCCCCTGCACGTCACCGATAATGTTCATCACCTGTGCTTGATTCGGCCCCTCGCGACGTTTGTCGATGATGGCCAAATTCGCCTGCAGCCGTTTGGCAAAGGCCCGAGCACGCTCCACACCGCCCGCATCGGGCGACACCACCACGAGATCATCGATCTTGCGCTTGGTGATGTAGTCCATCAGCACCGGCAACGCGTAGAGATGGTCCACTGGAATGTTGAAGAACCCCTGAATCTGGCTGGCATGGAGATCCATGGTGAGCACCCGGTCTGCACCGGCCGTGGTCACCAGATCTGCGACCAACTTGGCTGAAATCGGTACGCGCGGCTGATCCTTGCGGTCCTGCCGAGCATAGCCGAAATACGGAATGACCGCGGTAATCCGATTGGCCGATGAGCGCTTCAATGCATCGATCATGATCAGCATTTCCATGATCGAGTCGTTGACGGGCGAGCAACAGGACTGGCTCACGAACACGTCGGCGCCGCGAACGTTTTCGTCGATCCTGATGCGGATCTCTCCGTCGCTGAAGGACGAGACCGTGGCGCAGCCGAGCGGAATCCCCAAATACTTACACATATCCTGCGCAAGCACAGGATTGGCGCTGCCCGAGAAGAGCTTGAGTTCCCTATTCATTCCACCCCTCAGACGCGGTACGTGGCGATGCCGGTGTTCGGAAATAACGGGTCGAATTGTTCAAAACGGCGGGCACGGAAGATCCCTCTGAGGATCCCGCTGACCTCGTACTGTTATCAGGACAAGAGGATGCCTACCGAAGCACAGCACAATAGCGAAAACCTTGAGAAGTTGTCAACAAGTCGCGCGAAGCGGAGGCAGAGACACGCGGCGGTTAGGCCGTCAGTCGGTTGCGACCTGGAGGCCCTTGTCGCAGGTTGGCACGATGAACAGCTTCATCCCCGGGCGATCGCCCCAGGCCTTGGCTGCTCGCTCAGCCGTCGCCTGCTCCGCAAAGACCCCGAACACGGTCGCTCCGCTGCCGGACAGGAGCGCCGCCTCGGCGCCCTGGGTGAGCAGGTGCTGCTTGATCTCACTCAGGACCGGATGAGCGTCGAATACGGGAGGTTCAAAGTCATTTTGGGCAAGCCGACTCAGGTCGGCCCACGCGATCGATCCCGAGGCGGCAAGCTGCTGCATGGCGTCCGACACAGACCTGACCGTGCCCCTCGTGGCGGACAGCTGCCGATAGGCCCACTTGGTCTCCACCGGAAAACCGGGATTTATCAAGACCACCGTGCGGCGACCGGACAGTCGGATCGGCTGCACCACCTCGCCCCTTCCGGTCACGCAGGCCGCCGGCGCGACGAAGAAAAACGGCACGTCGCTCCCGAGTTGAGCCCCCACCTCGCTCATCTGCTCCACGGACCAACCCAGGTTCAGCGCCTGGTCCAGGCCTAGGATCGTGGCTGCAGCATCGCTGCTGCCTCCGCCCAAACCCGCCCCCATCGGAATGCGTTTGGTGAGATGAATCGACACATCCGCGTTCCGTCCCGACCGATCCAACACCAGCCGAGCCGCGCGATAGACGAGGTTCGTCTGATCCACAGCCAACCCCGGTTGGTCACATTGCAAGTCGACCCGGCCCGTCCCGCTGGGACGCACCCGGATCGCCAGGTCGTCTTCGAGGCCGACCGTCTGCATGACGGACCAGACGGAATGGAAGCCGTCGGGGCGGCGTTCGAGTACGCGGAGAATGGGATTGATCTTGGCAGGAGCCCGCACTATCAGGTTGGTCGCTGTCACTCGCAGATTACAGGAACGGCGCTAATCCCGGCCTCCTTTGATCTCATATTTTTCGAGACGGTACCGGAACGATCGGGTATTCAACCGCAACAGGCGCGCAGCCCGTTTCTTGACCCACTGGCTGCGCTCCAGAGCTTTGAGCAGCAGATCCTTTTCGATGGAGTTGATGAGCCCTTCCAGATCCAAGCCGTCTTCCGGCAGGTCGGTCGGAAGCGCTTGCTGCGTGCTCACCGGCTTGTGCAACCATCCGCGAATATCCGCATCCGTCACCGACGATCCCGTGGTGAAGGCCACGACGCGTTCGATCACGTTCTCCAGTTCTCGAACGTTTCCCCGCCATTCATGCGCCAACAGGATGCGCATGGCCTCCTGGCTCATCGTCGGGATTGGTTTACCACTTTCCTTCGCAAATTTCTCCAAGAAATGTTGCGTCAAGAGCGGGATGTCGCCCGACCGCATGCGCAGCGGCGGGAGACGGATCGGAATCACGTCGAGCCGATAGTAGAGGTCCTCGCGGAAGGCCCCCTCGGCCACGGCCTTTTCCAGATCCCTGTTGGTGGCGGCGACGATCCGCACGTCCACCTTGACGTCTTGCGTGCCGCCCACGCGACGGAACTCCCGCTCCTGGATTACGCGCAGCAGTTTGACCTGAATCGCCGGGGTCGTATCGCCGATTTCGTCGAGGAAAATGGTGCCGCCGTTCGCGACTTCGAACAGCCCGGCCTTGTTCGACACCGCCCCGGTGAAGGACCCCTTCATATGGCCGAAGAGCTCGCTCTCCAACAAAGTCTCCGGCACCGCGCTGCAATTGACGGTCACGAAGGGCATCGGCGCGCGGGCACTGTTGTAATGGATCGCCCGAGCCACGAGTTCTTTGCCCGTTCCGCTCTCGCCGCCGATCAACACGTTGCTCTTCGAGTCGGCCACCTTCTTGATGACTTCGTAGACCCTCTGCATGGCCTCACTCTGCCCGATGATCTGCGAGAAGGAGGAATGGCTCGCCATCTCCCGCTTCAACAGCATGTTTTCGGTGGAGAGCCGGCGCCGCTCGAGGGCGTTGCGGATGATGAGTTGGACCTCGTCCACCTGGAACGGTTTCGTCAGGTAGTCATAGGCGCCGTGCTTCATCGCGTCGACGGCGGAATCAGCCGAGGCGAACGCGGTGATCATGAGCACCACGGTCTCGGGCGACGCGGCCTTGACGGCCTTCAACACTTCAAGCCCGTCGATCTTCGGCATGCGCAGGTCGGTAATCACCAGATCGAAGATCTCATTCTGGAGGTTCGCGATCGCCTCCTCGCCGTCGGCCGCGACCGTGACGGCATACCCCGCCCGCTTCAGCATGATACTGAGGACTTCCCGCAAGCTCTGTTCGTCATCGACGACTAAAATCTTTTCCACGGTTCCCTTCCCTCATGCCACAGCCGCACGCCGCTCTCCGCCGACTGAGGCAGACACACGACAAAACGTGCGCCCTTCCCCACGTCGCTTTCCACTTTGACCCACCCGCCGTGGAGATCCACGATGCGGTGTACTTGGGCCAATCCCAGCCCCGACCCTTCTTTCTTGGTCGTGAAAAACGGTAGAAAAATTTTGTCGAAGTTCTGCTTGGGAATGCCTTCGCCCGTGTCCTGAAAGGAGATTTCGATCACGTCCGAGCGCCGTCCGCCCACGTCGATCCTCCGGAGGCCGGTCCCGATGGTCAGCGTGCCGCCCTCGGGCATCGCATCAAACGCATTTGTCGCCAAATTCCAGAGCACCTGCCGCAGTTGGTCCTGATCCACCGGCGCGGGCAACGTGTCCGAGGCAATCGCCGTCACGATCTGGATGCGCTTTCTCGACCTCGCTTCATGTTGGATCAGATCGAGCGTATCGGCAAGGACTTTGTTCAAATCATGCTCGACCAACCGCAGCGCCGGCGGCCGCGCGTACTGCAGAAACTCGGTAATGATGTTGTCGAGCCGTTTCGCTTCGCGGATCGCGATATCCATGAGGCGCTGGCTGGTCTCGTCCGATCCGACGTCCTTGCGCAACATCTGCATGGCACCGGCCAGCGCCCCGAGCGGATTGCGGATCTCATGCGCCATCCCCGCCGACATCTCGCCGAGATTGGCCAGCCATTCTTTGCGCCGCATCTCCTCTTCCATGTCGCGGATCTGGGTCAGGTCCTTGAACACCCCCACCAGCCCGGTCTGCCGTCCCTGCTCATGCAACGGAGACACGGTCATGCCGAGGACCAGGCGGGTACCGTCGGCACGCTTGCACTCCACTTCAAACCGCACCGGCGCCAATGAAGTGAGCGTCGCTTCCTCCGACGGTTCGTTCGGATGCCAATTGAAGACCTCGCGCCAGGATCGCCCCTTCACCTGTCCGAAGTCGTAGCCGGTCGCTTCCTGAGCCGCCGGATTGAAGGATGTGATGCGGCCGCTCTCGTCGGTCGTAAACACCCCGCTGCTGATACTCTGAACGATGTTCTCGTGAAAAACTTGAAGCCGCGTCAGCCCCTGCTCTTTCTCCCGAAGCGACTGGTCGGCATGCCGCAATTGGTCGGCCAACACACCGCTCAGCAATCCCACCACCATGAAGGCCAGGCCGTAGACGCCGAACGTCTGGAGCGTCTCGGCCGCGGTGAGCTTACTGGGGGGCAGCCACCCGATCGGCTGGAACACCCCGAAATACTGCGCCGCCGTGACGGCACCGAACAGCAGGGTGCAGCCGCTGCCCGTCACCAGACCGACCCTCCGCCGAGGCACCAGGCTGGCGACGGTCACCGTAATGACATAGAGAACCGCGAAGGGACTTTCGATACCCCCGGTCCGGGCGACCAAGATCGTCTCGAGCGCGAAATCCATTCCAACCTGCGCCCAGGTAAAAAGCGTCAGGGCCGGTTGGGAGGCTAAGGTGCGCAGAAGGAAGGCATAGGTGATCGTGATGACGTAGGTGAAGATGATCAGCGCATAGAAGGTCGGAACAACTTCCCCCCTCGTGACCTGGAAGGCCAGTGAGAGCCCCAAGAGCAGGGTCACGACGATGACCCGCAATCCCATGAGCCAATTCAGTCTGGTTTTCAGTTCATCCATGGAATTTCATATTCGGTGCCGACGGTGACTCGACGAGCGGCCGGGAATGCCGGAACCCGCGCGAGCACTGCCGCACGCCGGCTGCCGGAAGACTGGAGGGAGCCATGGAGGGCGCTGTGCCCCGGTGGATACGCGGAGGCGGGCCGGATCGTCCGATCCGGCCCGCACTCCTGTGAGATGCACGGTCGACGGTTAGCCGATGGCCTGCGCCATGGTGAAGATCGGCAGGTACATCGCGATGACGATGAATCCGATGACGGTTCCAAGAACCACCATCATCATCGGCTCCAACAACGACGTCAGGGCCGCCACCGCCTGGTCGACCTCGTCCTCGTAAAAGTCCGCGATCTTGCCCAACATGGCATCCAGCGCGCCGGTCGATTCGCCGACGGCGATCATATGGGTCACCATCTTGGGGAACACTTGGCTCTTGGCCAGAGGCTCCGAGATGGTCTTACCGCCGCTGATGCTGATCCGGGCGTTCATCAGCGCTTCTTCGATCACTTTGTTGCCGGATGTCTTCGCGCAGATGCTCAGCCCTTCGAGCAGCGGCACGCCGCTGGTGATGAGCGTCCCGAGCGTCCGGGTAAACTTCGCGACGGACGCCTTCCGGATGAGGTCTCCGACGACGGGCGTCTTCAACATCAACCGGTCGATCACGATGCGGCCGTGCGTCGTCCCGTAATATTTCTTGATCCCGAAGATACCTCCGATGAACCCGCCGAGCATCAGGTACCAAAAACTCTGGAAGAAGTTGCTGATGTCGATGACCAGCTGGGTCGGGCCCGGCAACCCCATCTTGCCCTGCGACATTTCCGCGAACATCTTGGCGAAGATGGGAATGACCCAGACCATGAGCACGCTGATGACGATCACCGCCACACCGATGATGGCCGTCGGGTAGACCATGGCCGACTTGATCTGGCCTTTCAGTTTCATCGCCTTTTCGATGTGCTTGGCAAGACGAGTGAGGATGGTATCGAGCAACCCGCCGACTTCCCCGGCATGGATCATGTTCACATACAGCTCGTCGAACACCTTGGGATGCTTCTTCAACGCATCGGAAAAGGTCGAACCGGCTTCCACGCTGTTCTTGACCTCGCCCACCGTTTCCCGCAGCACCTTGTTTTCCGATTGCGTCGAGAGAATGTCGAGACATTGGATCAACGGCAGACCGGCGTTGATCATGGTGCCAAACTGCCGGGTGAACACCACGAGATCCTTGTCGGTCAGACCGCTGCCGAGTTTCAGCGAGAACTTGCCCTTCCCGGATTTTTCCTCGAGGCTGGTGACTACCACGTTCTGCTTGCGCAATTGATCGACGGCTTCTTCACGGGTTTTGGCGCTCAGCTCGCCCTTCTTCACGGCGCCCTGGCGGGTTCGTCCGACGTATGCGAATGTGCTCATAGAGTTCCTTGCGCTCCTCTGGACGCCTTGCAATACGCGTGCTTATGCGCCTTCGACCATGCTCGAAGTCTATAAGACGACCGAAAAACTGTCAAACGAATGCACCTTTCGCGCAGAGAGAGCCGAGAAGGTGAAACGCCGCGACTGGAGCGGAGATACTCAGGCCTGGCTGGTTGTGACGTGGACGTACCCGCGGTACAAATAGTGGAGCCCGGACATCAGCGTGACGCCCCCCATGGCATAGAGAAGCGGATCGAGGGAGGAGAGGTCGTAGCGGCGGGAGGCAAAGAACACGACGGCCACGAGCGTCGTCAGCTGCACCAGGGTCGTCCCCTTGCCCAAGGCGGTCGGCGAAATGTCCACCCTCGTCTCGGTGAACTGGGCGACTGCAGTTCCCAGCATCAACATCAAGTCGCGGCTTGCCACCAGAATGGTGACCCAAAGGGGGACGAGATGCATGACCGAGAGGGTGATGAAGCCGGTGGTGAGCATGAGCTTGTCGGCCAGCGGATCAAGCACCTCGCCCAGCCTGGTCCGTTGATTGGCGACGCGCGCGATCGTGCCGTCCAAGGCGTCGGTCAGGCCCGCGATGAAGAGCACTGCCAACGCGTAGTCGAACTGCTCATAATTCAACAGCCCCACGTACACCGGAATCAGCAGAATCCGGAGAATCGTCAGACTATTGGGAACATTCATATTCATCGACGCGGAGCGGCCTCATGCGCTGATCGAGTACGTACGGCGGTGGCGCGGGGGAAGGCGCATCATAGAAAGGCCCGCGGAACCTTGTCAACGACGGTTGCACTCCGGCCGGCAGGGCCCTATAATCTGGACCCTCATGCGCGCCGGCGGGCGGCGCCAATCACGGAGGTAGGCATGAGTTCCCTCCCGCTGCTGTTCAAGAAAGAGGGTCTGGTCGAGCGACACCAGGTCGAAGGCATCGATCCCAGCGATCGGTATTTCAACCGGGCGATCCTGGTGAATCGCGTGGCGGGCGGTTATACGGGGAAGGTCACCTACGAAGCCTTGGCGGTCGAAGGGTCGGCCCATCCGACGGCTGCGGCGGCGGTCAAGTCGGTCGTGGAACGACTGCAAGGGCTGGGATTCACCCGGCTCCGCTCGCGTCCGAACTTCAAGGGCAATCGATACCTCGCCGAGAAAGAAACCTGGACCGATTATGCTGATCTCCCCGCCTGATCACCCCGCTTACCGTCCCAGGAATTCCTGACAGACCAGATCGTGGATCTTCGGGCGAAACTCCCGAATACGCTCGTTGCGCCTGGTCGGGTGCACGCGGTTGGACAGTAACACCACCTCGAGTTCACGGCTGGGGTCCACCCACAACGACGTGCCGGTATAACCCAGATGGCCGAAGGACCGGGCCGAGAACCTGGTACCGGAGGATGATGGGGCCGTCGGGGTGTCCCACCCCAGCGCCCAGCTCGAATTGGACACCGCCTGCCGGGTCACGAACCGCTTCACCAGGTCAACGTCCAACAGCCCCCGTTTCCCACGGCAACCGTCCATCCACAACCGCGACACCGCCAACACCGCCTGCGCCGTCCCGAACAATCCCGCATGGCCGGCGACACCGCCAAGCGCGAACGCATTCTCATCATGCACCTCGCCGCAGAGCAACCGGCCACGCCATGAATCCGGCTCCGTCGGCGCGATCGTCACCTCCCTTCCGGCGGGAAGGAAATTTCGCATGGACCATTTCTTCGGCAAGTAGCCGATCGGAAATGCAGCCGCCGGTCCATAGATACGCTGCTCGCACCATCGGTCGAGCGGCTGACCGGACAACCGCTCCACCACCATCCCCAGCAACATGAAACCAAGGTCGCTATAGAGACTCCGCGCCCCGGTTTCATAGATGAAGGCCTCGCTTCGAATGAAGCCAAGCACGGCAGAACGGGCGGCTGCACTGCCGAGAAATCCCGGCTCGCCGCGGTCCCGCTCCGCGATGCGCTCATAGAACGGGCGCCAGCCCGGTAGGCCGGAACTGTGGGTGAGCAGATCTCGGATCTGCACGCCGCCGACCGGCGCCCCCGAAAGCTCCGGCAAGGTGGCGTCAAGCCGAGTCTCGAGATCGAGCTTTCCCTCCTGGACAAGCAGCAGGATGGCCGTCGTAGTGGCGAGGACTTTGGTCAGGGACGCCAGATCGTAGACCGTGTCGCCGGTGACACCCGCAGCGGGAGGATCCAGCGAGAGTACCCCCGCGGTGCCTTCATAGACCGGTTCTCCGCGCAGCATCACGGCGAGCACCGCGCCGGGAAAGGTGCCGTCCTCCACAGCCGCCTGCAACACGGCATCGAGCGTTCGGGATCCGGTCATCGAAAGGGCCTCGGATGTGTCATGGGGAATCGAAGCCGGCCAATGGTAGGCCGGGAACCGCGTGGCGGGTCGAAGTGAAACCGGAAGGACGGTGGCTGCGGTTATCGCGCAGAACTCGACTCGCCGGCCAACTTGTCATCGGCCGCCGACTCCGCGTGAAACACCTCGCTTTCTTCCACTTCCAACATCCGCTCGAAGGAGCGCAACGTGGCGCGAAAACGTTCGACCATCATCAGGCGCTGCTTCTGCAGATCCGACAGATCGCGCTGCATACTCGTCAGTTCCACCCGCGCCTGTCGGATGATTTCGCTGGCCTTGAGTTCGGCTTCCTTGATGATCAGGTCGGCCTCGCGCTGGGCCGACCGTTTGACGTCTTCCGCGAGGGATTGCGCGGACACCAAGGTGTTGGACAGCGTCGTCTCCGTCCGCTTCAGGTCGGCCAACTGCTGCTCGGTCACCGCCATCTTCTCGCGCAGTGAGGCATTGTCGCGGTTCAGGTTCTCGAATGTCAGGGCCAGTTCTTCGAGGAAACGATTCACCTCATCCTTGTCATAGCCGCGGAACTTGACCTGGAACACCATCTGCTGAATGTCGATCGGGGTGATTTTCATACGACACCTCTAGCCTTGGTTAGTGCATCCGGATGGCGATGTCCCGCAGTGACTGGACGACGGCATATTGTAGAAACACGAGGATGAGGATGGCAATCATCGGCGAGAGATCGATGCCCATCCGCCATCCCACCAGGCGGCGGATCGGTGTGAGGACCGGCTCCGTGACCCGCTCGAGAAACTGCACGATGGGATTCCAGGGGTCGGGGTTCACCCAGGAGATCAAGGCCCGGGCAATGATGACCCACATGTAGAGCCACAACACGGTGTCGAGTACCGTCGCGATTCCCTGCAGTACGTTTCCCATGACAAACATCAGCGTCCCAACTCCTGTGATCGTTTGGTCGCGGCTTCGACCGCCGCCATGAGGCAACTCCGGAATCCGCCTGCTTCCAATTGGTGTAGCCCTGCGATCGTCGTTCCGCCCGGCGACGCCACTTGATCCTTGAGCTTGGCCGGATGCTCTCCTCGTTCCAGCACCAACCGAGCCGCCCCGAATACCGTCTGAGCCGCCAGGACTTCAGCCGTCGCGCGAGGCAATCCCATGTTCACGCCGCCGTCCGCCAAGGCCTCGATCGCCACGAATACATAGGCCGGACCGCTGCCGCTGAGACCGGTCACGGCATCCATCAGCCGTTCTTCAACCGTGACCACGCGACCCACCGCTTCAAAGAGGCTCTGCACGGCGGCCGCATCGTCCGAGTTGAGTTCGCCCTGATAGGCCAATGCCGTTACCCCTTCCCGGACGAGAGCCGGCGTGTTCGGCATGGCGCGCACGACCCCACGCGGAGCCGTCACTCGGGATCGAATCCAGTCTGTCGTCACGCCGGCTGCGATCGACACCACGAGCTTGCCGGCCAGCGCCTTTCCCACTTCAGCCAACAACGCACCCATGACTTGTGGCTTCACGGCGAGGACGACCATATCAGCCTGCCGCACGGCGGCTTCGTTCCGATCATCGACATGAATCCCAAAGCGTGACTTGAGCAGGTCACGCCTGGCCGGCACCGGATCGGTCGCCCAAAGGGCTTGCGGCTGGCTCGCCTGCGAGGCCAACAGCCCGCCGATCAGCGCCTCCGCCATCTGGCCGCCGCCCAAAAAAGCCAACACCCGGTTCATCTCCGACTTAGACATGACGCGCTCCAAAGATCGCCGTGCCGACCCGCACGTAGGTCGCTCCTTCTTCAATGGCCACTTCGTAGTCCTGGGACATACCCATCGAGAGCTCGGTCATATTAATGTTCCGGAATCGCCCCCCTGTCAACGTCCGGCCAAGTTCGCGAAGCCGACGGAAATAGGGCCGCGCATCGTCCGGGGTCGGAGTGGGGGGCGGAATCGCCATCAGACCGCGGACTTCGAGATGGGCTAGCCCGACCAGCTCCGGCAGGGCGACCGGAAGGTCTATGGGATCAAACCCCCCTTTGGTGGCCTCGCCCCCGAGGTTGACTTCGAGCAGGACCCGCTGGCGGATCCCCGCCTCTGCGGCACGCCGGTCGATTTCTTCCGCCAGGGCCAGGCTGTCGACGGAGTGGATCGTGTCGAAGCGGCCGACGACGGCCTTGACCTTTCGTCGCTGCAACGTCCCGATGAAATGCCAAGTCACATCGGAACAGCCGAGTTGGTCGATCTTTGGCAGGGCTTCCTGCAGGCGGTTTTCTCCGAAATGCCGCACCCCGGCCTGCCAGGCTTCACGAAGCCGTTCAACCGGAACCGTCTTTGAAGCCGCGATCAGGCGGACGGAATCCCGTGCGCGACCCGATCGCTCGGCGGCCCGGCTGATCCGTTCGAGCACCATCCTGACTTGCCGTTCGATCACGGTCGCATCGCCATCCATCCCGCCACCCGTTGGGCACGATCCCCCCCTTCGCTGACAACCCCGGCTCGCTGCGATCGGAGAATCAGAGCCAGCGCGGAACGCCTTGCCGTCACGGCTACCGGGAGGTCGTCAGAACGATCCCGCTGACCATCGTCGCCTTGACCACCCCCTCGCGGCGGTAACTGTAGAACAGGTCGGGATGGCAAATCGTGCAGGCATTCACCGTCGTAACTTGCTCAGGCTGCATACCGTCCGCCACGGCCTGACGCCGGACAAAGTCGCGGAGATTCAAGTGGGCTTTGGCATTCCCGACCGGCCGCACAACCGTCTCCCAATCGGAAAAGGCCTCGCGCAGCCGGGCCAACACCGGTTCGTCGACCTCATAACAGCAGGGACCGGCGGAGGGGCCGATCGCCATGCGCAACGATTCGAGGCCCACGCCGAATCGATCCGCCATCAAGGCGATCG
>WBZO01000368.1_pt1 | contig 101588 bp, 88 predicted proteins | sample 5204261 | NCBI WGS metagenome assembly WBZO01 (sample SAMN12412400, study PRJNA552823) | activated sludge metagenome | isolation source: activated sludge from anammox sidestream of wastewater treatment plant... | place: USA: North Carolina | collected 2017-09 | reverse complement strand
AGCAGGTCGTCGATTTTTACGACGAGGGGGGCGGCGCGGCGCTGGGCCTACCGGTAGAGCACCAAGACCCCGACGTGCGACCGCTCGAGCTCACGCCGGAGCAGCGCCGCGAGCTGCTCGCGTTCCTCCGGCGTCCCCTCAGTGAGCTCCCGGCCTCGCGGGCGCGCCCCTGAGCTCCAGGGCGCGGCGCGCCGCCACGGACCACGCCCTTGACAACGTGTCCGTTATGACGGATATACCGGCGTGAAAGTGGAGACCGCCATGACACAGCCTCACTGGTTCAAAGACAACACCCTCGCGATTGGCCGCACCCCGCTCGTGCGGCTCAACCACGTCACCGACGGCGCGAACGCGACGGTGCTCGCGAAGATCGAGGGGCGTAACCCGGCGTACTCGGTCAAGTGCCGGATCGGCGCGGCCATGGTCTGGGACGCGGAGCAGCGCGGCGTGCTCACCCAGGGCAAGGAGCTCATCGAGCCCACGAGCGGCAACACGGGCATCGCCCTGGCCTTCGTCGCGGCGGCGCGCGGCTATCCCATCACCCTCGTCATGCCGGACACCATGAGCGTAGAGCGGCGCAAGCTGATGGCAGCGTTCGGGGCCAAGCTGGTGCTGACGGACGGCACCAAGGGGACCAAGGAGGCCGTCCTACGCGCCGAGGCCATCGCGGCCTCCGAGCCGGAGCGCTACGTGCTCCTGCATCAGTTCAAGAACGCCGCCAACCCCGCCATCCACGAGTCGACCACGGGCGTGGAGATCTGGGAGGACACCGGTGGCGCCATCGACATCTTGGTGTCCGGCGTCGGGACGGGCGGCACCATCACGGGGGTGTCGCGGTACATCAAGCGCGCCAAGAACAAGCCCATCACCTCCGTCGCGGTGGAGCCCGCGGGGAGCCCGGTGCTCACGCAGACGCGCGCCGGAGCGCCGCTCGCGCCAGGCCCGCACAAGATCCAAGGGCTCGGCACCGGCTTCGTGCCGGACGTGCTCGATCTCTCGCTCGTGGACGCCATCGAGCAGGTCACGGACGCGGACGCCGTCGCCACCGCGCGGCGCCTGGCGCGGGAAGAGGGCATCTTGAGCGGCATCTCCTCGGGGGCGGCGGCGGCCGTCGCCGTGAGGCTGGCGAAGCGCCCGGAGAACGAGGGCAAGACCATCGTGGTGGTGCTGCCGGACTCGGGCGAGCGCTACCTCAGCAGCGTCTTGTTCGAGGGCATGTTCGACGCCCAGGGGTTGCCGCTCTGAGCGGTGCGCGGCGTCGCTCACCGCGCCTCAGGCCGAGGGCGAGGGGGACGGCGCCGCGCTCGGGCCCTTGGCCTGGAGGTTATCGTTGCCGACGCGCTCCACCTCCGCGAGCAGCGCGGACAAGCGCCGCTCCAGCACTTCCGGCGCGACGGCGTGGCGTGGGGTGGCGCCCGGCTTGACGGGGATCTGGCTCATGGCGTGCTCGCTGAGCGCCGTGATGGTGAGGCTCGGGTTGACGCCCAGGTTGGCGGGGATCATCGAGCCGTCACACACGTAGAGCCCCGGGTGGCCGAAGACCTGGTGGCTCGCGTCGATGACGCCCACCTCGGGGGAGGCACCCATGGGCGCGCCGCCCAGGATGTGTGCCGTGGTGGGGACGTCGAACAGCACCTCCATGATGGAGGAGCCCGCGATCCCGTCGATCTTCCCAGCGAAGGTGCGGGCGATCTCGTTGCCGAGCGGGATGTAGCTCGGGTTGGGGGCGCCGCCGCCGCGGTCGCTGTCGAGCGTGCGGCGAAACAGGCTGCTGAAGCGGCGTCGGAGCTTCAGCGAGAGGGAGTTGTCGAGGGTCTGCATGACCAGCAAGAACACCCCGCGCCGTGAGGTGCCGAAGGGCCACAGCAGCATCCGCAGGTAGTCCAAGGGGTGAGTGAGCACGTTCTTGAGGAAACGGAGCTGCCGTGGCATGCCCGGACCGCCATCGGTGAGGAGCGTGGCGAGCGGGGCGAGGGCGTCGCTGCCGGCACTGTAGCGCACCACCTCCACGTGGGTGTCGTCGGAGGGGTGGATGGAGGAGGTGATGGCGATGCCTTCGGAGTTGTCGACGCTGAGCCGGCGGCTGGCGGCGCCCAAGACGGCCTCGCTGTTGGTGCGGACGCAGTCCCCGAGCCTGTCCGAGAGGTGGGGGAGATCCCCCCGCTCTTTGGCCTCCAGCAGGAGCTGGAGCGTGCCGAGCACCCCCGCGGAGAGCACCACCTGCCGCGCGCGCACGCGCTGCCGGTCGCGCTGGAGCCAGGCGCCCGTGCGCTCGTGCGTGACCTCGTAGCCTCCCCTCGGCAGCGCGCGCACCCGGGTGACGGTGCGCAGCGGCTGCACCTCGGCCCCGAGCTTCTCGGCGAAGTAGAGGTAGTTCTTGTCGAGCGTGTTCTTCGCGTCGTAGCGGCAGCCCACCATGCACCCGCCGCACAGGGTGCAGCCGCTGCGCGCCGGGCCAGCGCCGCCGAAATAGGGGTCGGCGGCCACCTTCCCGGGCTCCCCGAAGTACACGCCCACGGGCGTGCGGACGTAGGTCTCCCCACGCCCGCGCTCCTCGGCGATCTCGCGCAGCACCCGATCCGCGGGGCCCTCGAACTGGTTCTGGGTAACGCCGAGCATCAGCTGCGCGGTGCGATAGTGCGGCATCAGCTTGGCCTTCCAGTCCCCGAGCGACGCCCACTGTGGCGCTCGAAAGAAGGTGTCCGGGGGGATGTACAGGGTGTTGGCGTACACCAGCGAGCCGCCGCCCACGCCGGAGCCGGAGAGCACGAAGACGTCCGAGAGGAAGCTGAGCCTCAAGATCCCAAAGCACTGGAGCTTCGGGATCCACAGGGACTTCTTGACGTTCCAGTTGGTCTTCGGAAAATCAGCGCTGGCCCAGCGCTGGCCGCGCTCGAGCACGCGGACGCTGTAGCCCTTCTCCGCGAGCCGCAGCGCCGACACCGACCCGCCGAAGCCGGAGCCTACGATGAGAAAGTCACAGTCGAACTCCGTGGGGTCGCCGGCCATCCCCGGAGCGTAGCGCGGGCCGGCTACCGAGGGGGAGCCTCCGCGCCGGGTGCCGCGCTCGAGCTGGGTGCGCGGCGCCAGCCCTCCGGCGTCCAGCTCAGCCGCGTCGCGGTGAGCCCCGTGGGCACGAGGTCGAAGAGCCAGGCCCCCTCGCGGTGCTCCTGCGTGGTGCTGCCGGCACCGAAGAGCTCCATCTGCAGCCCCGGCACCTGCACTCGGTAGCAGCGGTGGACGTGGCCATGCAGCAAGGCTCCCCGCTGGACGCTTGCGCAGGCGGCGAGCAAGGCGTCGGCGTTCTCGAGCCCATGCCACCGGCCATCCGGCTCCCCGCTCGCCAAGCGCGGAGCGTAGTGCGTGAGCAGGAACACGAAGCGCCCCGCCAGCGCTGGCGCGGCGAGCAGCCTCGGGAGTGCCTGGAGCTGAGCCTCGGGGATGCGGCCGCTCGAGACCCAGGGGGCAGGGTTGGGGCGCGCGCTGTTGACGCCCACGACGGCGACCTCGTCTCCGATGAGGCGAGCGAAGGGGTACACGCCCTCTACGGCGTAGGCCGGCAGCTCCGTCCGCATCAGCTCACCGAAGACGGCGTCGAAGCGGCCATCCTCCACGCAGCGCGTGGTGTAGAGATCATGGTTACCCGGGACCGTGACGTAGCCGAGCGGCGCGTGGGTCAGCCGCTCCACCGCGGCCCGCGCCGCGCGCAGCTCTGGCCAGGTCCCGAGCGCCGTGTAGTCGCCCGTGCAGAGCACCAGCTCCACGCCCTCGCGCTCCGCGAAGTCGGCCAGCCGCGCGAGCTTCTCTCTCGCGCGCGCGAAGTGACGGCCGCGCCGCAGCACGAGGTTGGCGCCGCCGATGAAGCGCTTGTTCGGCCACTCTCGCCAGGGGATCTCCGAGAGCGGGACGTCAACGTGGACATCCGAGAGGTGTAAGACGCGCACTACTTCTTGGGCCCTTCGTTGTAGCTGCGGGGTCGGTACTGGGGGTCCACGCCGTGATGCCGCTCGCCGTTGTCCACGATGTCTCGCGCGAGGTAGGCGAGCCAGGTGTCGGGGTACTCGTCGCGGAGCGCGAGCAGCTCTTGCTCGTGCGCGGGGATGGCCTTCTCGTCCCACAGGCACTGCAGCGCGAGCGCGATGAGGTTGAGATCGTTCGGGGCTAGCTTGAAGCCGCGAACGTAATGAGGCCACGCCTCCTCCGGCCGGTGCAGCCGGCAGAGGGTGTCACCCTGGTAGATGTTGGCCATCGGCCAGTCTGGAGCGAGCTCCAGCGCGCGCCCGCCCGCCACGAGGCGCTCTGGGAGCCGGCCGCGCGCCCCCACCATCACGCCATAGTTGAGCGCGGCCTTGGCGCTGCGTGGCGCCATGAGCTGGGTGGCGTACCAGAAGGTCAGATCATCCGTGTACGCGAGCGCTTGGACGCGCGCGCGGAGCCCCTGAAAGCCGAAGAAGACGACCGGCAGCCCGACCGCGAGCCGCCGCCAGCGCCCGCTGCGGCGGAGGGCGTCGAAGCCGTGACCGAGCACGAGGGCCGTCCCGATGACGGGGAGGTACCAGAAGCGCTCCGCGCGGACGGTGGGCAAGAGGACGGGGATGTTGGAGTGCGGGAAATAGGCGATGGGGAACCACAGGAGCCCCAGCGCCAAGAGCGAGAGCGCGGTGGCCCGCGCTGCCGAGCCCCGCCGCTCGAGCCACAGCGCGCGCGCCCACGATCCCAGCGCGACGAGCGGCGGGACGAGCATCCCGAGCGCGCCGAGGACGCTCCCGACGCTGACCGGGTGCGCGGGGATCGGCTCCTGCGGGAAGGAGTAGTCCCCCGAGAGCCGCAGCGGCAAGAGCACCTGCCCCAGGCCGCTGGCGTACACGCGCAGCGCCCCGCCGATGCGGTGGGGCGTGTCGGCCAAGATGAGCGGGTTGTTGATGGGGTCGCTCGGGAGCCGCGGCTGCGCGAACCAGCGGAGGAAGTCGTGCTTGGCGCGCGCGAGGGACGACGCCCCGGCGGGCAGTTCCGCCGTGAGCTCCGCGGGGAGCGAGACGGGGAAGAAGTGCTTCCTGAACTCCACGTAACCGATGAAGGCACCGAGCGCGACGGTCAGCGCCACCAGCGCCCGCAGCGTTCTCCACGGCCGGTGGTGTAGGCTCGGGCCGAGCAGCAGCGCCGCCAGCGCGACGAGCGGGACGCCGACGAGCCCGCTCTCCTTCGACCCCAGCGAGAGCAGGAGCCCACCGAAGACCCCGAGCGGCATGGCCCAGAGCGGGAGCCGGAGCGCGTGGAGCGCGAGCAAGATCCCGAGCCCCCCGAGCACATCGGCGATCCCGACGACGCCGGTCACGGCCTCCGTGAGCACCGCGCTGAGCAGGAAGGCGGCGCCGGTCAGCCACGCCTGCTCACGCCGGCGCGTCACGCGCCACACGAAGCTCGCCAGCAAGGCCGCGTTGGCGGCGTGCAGGACGACGTTGGACCAGTGGTGGAGCCAGGGGGAGGTGCCGACGCCTTTGATCTGCCAGAGTAGCCGCCAGAGGAGGTTGGGGATGGGCCGGTACGAGCCGATGCTCCGCTCGGGCGGGAGCCCCCAGAAGTCCCGGCGCACGACGTCGAGCCAGCCGAGCTCCTTGCCGTTGACGAAGGGGTTGGCGAGCAGGGCCTCTTGCTCGTCGAAGATGTAGTTGCTCAGCGGGCTGCGGACGAAGCAGAGCGCGGCCAGCGCCAGCGCCGGCGTCAGGGCGTTCCAGAAGGTCGGCGGCCCCTCCACCCAGCTGGCGAGGTAGGCGCGTACCCGCTGCCCGAGCGGCGGCTTTCCCGACGCGGGCTGGGTCAGGGGCGCGGTTCCTCGATCGGCCACACGTCACCCCATAGCGAAGCTCCACCATCGATGGTGTAGGTGGCGCCGGTCACGTAGTCGTTCTGCGCGCTCGCCAAGAAGGTGATGACGCGGCTCACCTCTTCCACGCTGCCGAGGCGCTTGAGCGGCGTGGCGCTGCGGGCCAGCTCCAAGGTCTCCTCTCCGTACTGGAGCGTGCCGCTCGAGCGGATGGTGCCGGGGGCGCACGCGTTGACGCGGATGCCCTGGCTCGCCCACTCGATGGCCAGCGTCTTGGTCATGTTCTCGACGCCGGCGCGCGCGGCGCCCGTGTGCACCATGCCGGGGAACCCCCGGGCGACGTCGGCCGTCACGTTGACGATTCGCCCGCGCCTCGCAGGGAGCATGGCACCCTTGGCGACCGCGAGCGTCATGTAGAACAAGCCGCAGAGGTTGTTGCGGATCACCGCCTCGAAGCCGCGCGGGCTGAGGTGTTGGGCGGGGCTGGGGAACTGGCCCCCGGCGTTGTTGACGAGGACGTCGACCCGCCCCCAGCGCGCGAGCACCTCGGCCACGTAGGCCTCGCAGCGCTCCGCGTCTCGGACGTCCAGCGGCGCGCCGAAGGCCTCGATCCCAGCGTCCTGCAGGCTCTGGACCCCCGCGGCGACGTTCTCCGGTCTGCGGCTGCCGATGGCGATCTTGGCGCCGAGCCCGCCGAGCTCGAGCGCGACCGCTCGTCCGATGCCCGTCCCCCCGCCGGTGACGATGGCGACCTGGCCGGCGAAGAGACCCGGCGCAAAAATGCTCGTCGTAGCGCTCACGGCGCTCGTCACTACACCGAACCTCCCGCGACACCAAGCGAGGCGAGGGGCGGACGGGGAACCCCAGATCAATTCCGCTGTCGCGCGCGGCTCAGGGCTCATCTACCTTCTTGGACCACGTGCAGGGTGACGCGCTCCCCCAGTTCGACGGCTGCCAGGTCGTCGCTCGGCTCCGCACCGGCGCCGTGACCGACGAGTACCACGCCATCCAGCAGCCGCTCGGGCGAGAGGTGCTGATCAAGGCGCTGTCGCCGAGCATCTTGCCGAGCTCGCCCTTCGCGGCGACGCTCGAGCGAGAGGCGCGCGTGCTGGCGGCGCTCCACCACGGAAGCATCCTTCAGCTCTACGGCTACGAGCGCAGGGACGACCGCATGTGGCTCGTGCTCGAGTGGTTCGACGGCCAGGCGCTCGACGAGCTGCTCGCTCGTGGGGTGCGGGTGTCGCCCGCGGCAGCGGTGGGCGTCGCGCTCGGCGTGGCGCGCGCGCTGGCGCACGCGCACGAGCGCGGCTTCGTGCACCGTGACGTCCAGCCGCGCAACGTGATGGTGGGGCAAGCCGGGGGGGTCAAGCTCGTCAACTTCGCCGTCGCGGTGGACGAGCACCTGCCGAGCATGCCGGAGCTGCTCGACGCCAGCGGCAAGCTGGGCAGCCCCGCCTACCTCTCGCCCGAGCAGATCTTGGGCGAAGTCCCAGACCCGCGCAGTGATCTCTTCTCGCTGGGGGCGGTGCTCTACGAGCTGCTCGCGGGCCAGCGCCCCTTCGACGGCCCGGACGACCGCGCCATCACGCAGCGGATACGGCACGACGCGCCCGTCCCGCTGGCGAAGCTGACGACGGGGGTCTCCGGCGCGCTCGAGCGCCTCGTCACGCGAGCGCTGCAGAAGCTGCCGGCCGATCGCTTTGGGAGCGCGGTGGAGCTGGTGCGGGCGCTCGAGGCCGTCCAGGCCGAGTACGGGGAGGGGACGGCGGCGGAGTCGGTGGCGGGCTGGCTCCGAGCGCTCGGCTGGACGACGCAGGCCCCCACGAGCGCGAGGGAGCCCAGCTCGCGCGCCCGCGCCGAGCCCGCGCGCGGCCCACGGCGCGCGCTCTGGGGGCTCGGCATCGCCAGCGTCGCCATCGTGGGAGGCTCGGTCCTGTTTCACGCCGGCTCCTCCAGGAGCGCGCCTCGACCGTCGCAGGTGCTCGCGCCGTCGCCCAGCGCGGCCACCGCCTTCGGTGCGCTGCGGGTCGTCGCGGAGCCTTGGGCGCACGTCATCGTCGACGGCCGTCACCAAGAGACCACCCCCTTCGCGCGCCCCATCACCCTGACGCCAGGGACGCACTACCTGCGGTTCGAGCACCCTCAAGCGCCGCCGGAGCGGCGGACACTGCAGATCGCCGCGGGTGAGAACGTGCTCCTGAGCATCAAGATGCAGGTCCCGTCACCGGAGGGCGGCGCGTCGCAGCCGGTCATCCAGCCGCTGACGGACGCCGCCCCGCCGTCCCCTTGAGCGAGCGTCAGCCTCCCAGGCTGCCGCGCAGGGCGTTCCAGCAGGCCTGGATGTGCAGGAAGCGCTCCGAGGGCTCGACCGCGAGGGCCTGCGCCACCCAGTCGTCGATCCGAGGCGGCAAATCCGGGCGCAACGCGTGGAGGCTGGGGCGCGGCCCGCGAGTGACCAGCTGGAGCAGCTCGCCCAGGAGCTTGTGCTGGAAGGGCGGGCGCCCCGCGAGCGCTCGGAAGACGACCGCAGAGAAAGAGTAGATGTCCGAGCGCGCGTCGACGCCGCGGCCCCGCCACGTCTCCGGAGCGATGTAGTGTGGGGAGCCGGCGATGTGATCGACGGCCGTGAAGCTCCGCGCGCGCTGGAACTTCGCGAAGCCGAAATCCAGCAGCCGGACGCCGCCGCCGTGCTCCGGGTCGATGCAGTAGATGTTGGCCGGCTTGAGATCGCGGTGGACGATGCCGTGGTGGTGGGCCACGTGCAGCGTCTGAGCGATGGGTTCGAGCAGGGACAAGAGGGCGCCCGGCGGCACCGCCTGCCCGGCTCGCTCCAGATCAGCCAGGAGATCTTCCAGGTCTTTGCCGTGCAGCAGCTCCATCACCAGACACAGCGCGCCGTCGTCGGTCCACACCTGATCCAGCACGCGCACGGCGGCGGTGCCCCCGAGCAACACCATGGCGCGCGCTTCCCGGAACATCCGCTCGCGAAAATCTGGATCTCGAGCCAGCTCGTCGCTCAAGATCTTGATCGCGCAGTGATCACCGTCCCGCCGATCTCGCGCGCGGAAGACGGCGCCCTGTCCGCCGCTGCCGATCATGGTGAGCAGCTCGTAGCGCCCTGCGACGAGCTGACCGATCCGCCGATGAACGCTCTCGGGACCTGACACGCCCCCCGACGATACCCAAGAGCCGGGCGCTTGGCTCAGTCCACGCGAAACAACCAGAAAATACCAAGGACGCTGAGGCTCAAGACCGCCAGCGCGAGCAGCGCCACGAGGGTGTCCGTCAGCGTCCAGCCCCGTCGCCGAGCGCTGGGGAGGGGCGCACGGCTCGGGCGCTCGGGGGCTCGAGCTGACCGGACCGGGCGCTCCTCCGCGCCGGGGGGTGGGGCGTCGCCCTGCGGCGCTGGGGACGGTGCCGGGGGGTGGTCGGGTGGAGGCGGGACCTCGTCGAAGCTCACCGCCTCGTCCACGGCGTGCTCCAGCTCGGTCAAGGCGCGGGCCACGGGGTCGTCGAAGCTGAGCTGGTCTTGCCCGATGTGCAGCGGGAGCGCCGCTGCCCAGGGCTGTGGGGAGCCCCCCTCGAGCCGACGCTCTCCGAGGCGCGTGCCGTTCTTGGAGCCGAGATCACGGACCCAGAGCTGTCCGGCGCGCCACTGCAGCTCGCAGTGGTGCCGTGAGGCGTCGGGCTCCTCGAGCCGCAGGGCGGCGTCCGAGCCTCGCCCGATCACGTAGGGGTGCTGTCGTCGCGTGAGCACGAGGCTCCGACCTGCGTCGGGGCCGCTGTCCACCCGTACGCTGGGGGCGTGCGCCTCGCCCGCGCCAGCCAGCGCCTCGGCCACCAAGGCCAAGGCCAGCTCACGCGTCTCCTCCGCCGACTTGGGGCCCACGAGCGCGTGCTCGAGCCGCAGCTCCAGCCAGATCCTCCCGACACGCACGAGCTGCCCGTGCTGGATGACGCGGGGCGCCTGGGGGGCGAGCCTCACCGAGCCGAGCCAGGTCCCGTTGGTGCTCCCCTCGTCGACGAGCACCCAGTCCGGCCCTCGCTGGCGGAGCGACGCGTGCCGGTGGCTGACGCTCGGGTCCGGGAGCCGCAGCTCACAGCCTTCACCACGCCCGATGACGACACGGGGTGCGTCGAAGCTGAGCCGGGGGCCGTCGGTCGTGCCCGTGCGCACCACGACGGTGAGCGCCATCGGAGGACAGTCTGGTGAGCCCGGCGCGCCGTGTAAAGCCGTCCTGGGTCGGCGCCAACAAACTTGGCCGTTTCCGCCGGGAACCTCTAACCGGCCCTGGACGGAGCCCTTCGCTCCGGGAGGCAGCGATGACAGAGTCCAACGACCGTCGAACGACCGAAACGCAGCGTGTCCCCGTGGCCAACCTCGTGGAAATCTGCGGCAATGAGCCCGGGAGCAGCGCCTTCGAGGCCGAGGCAGTGAACCTGAGCCGCCACGGGATGCAGGTGCGCACCGCCTACCTGCCGGAGGAGGGCTCCCCGCTCGTGTGCCGGATGGTGGACAAAGATCGCGAGATCATCGTCGAGGGGGTGGTGGCCTGGCGGCGTGGCGAGGGGCGTGGTGGGGAATTCGGGATCCAGTTCACCGCGCTCGACAGCGGCAGCGTCGGTGCGCTCGATGAGCTGTGCCATGACGGGGCGCCGGAGCCAGCGCGCGAGCCCAAGGCCAGTGAGCGAGCGCGCCCTGCGGCGCGCGCGGGCGAGCGCGTGCAGCTCCACGTCGAGGGGCTCGCGGCGCCCTTGAAGTTCAAGGTTCGTCAGACGAGCCCCCGCAGGCTCGACGTGGCCTCGAGCCTGGCGTACCTGAAGGCGGGGCGCGTCCTCGAGATCGACGACGGTAAGGGCGGTGAGCGGCGCGCGATGCGCGTCGAGTCGGTGGCCGTCGCCGTCGACCCGGAGACGAAGGCCCCTCAGCTGATGGTGACCTTGCGCTATGACGACGCAGAGACGACGCCCGAGCCGAGCGTCATCGAGGCGCCGGTGGCGCGCCGCTCCGTCCGTTCGGCAGCGGACAAGGTCAGTGGCCCCCTGGGCGCCGCGTCGGACGCGCGCGTGGAGGACGAGCCGCTCGACGAGCTCGACGAGGACGGCGACGACGAGGAGGGGGCCGCGTTCAAGGGCAAGCTCAGTGAGGCCGCGCTCCGCGCAGGAGAGCTGGCCAAGCAGACGGGCGAGAAGGTCAAGCAGCTCGGGGGCGCGACGGCGGGCGGCTTGGGCAAGCTGATGCGCGGCGCGGGAGAGAAGCTGCGGGAGCTGCGAGAGCGGCGCGCGGGCGCCGAGGACGCGGCACCGCCGACCCGACGCCAGCAGGGCAAGCCCGCCGGCGCTGGGGAGGTGCGGAAGCTCCGTCCTCAGTCATCGGCCGCCCGTCGCGACGAGGCAGCCGCCAACCCCGAGGCCAAGGGTGTGGACCGAGCGAAGCTCCGGCGCTACGGCGGGGCCGCAGCGGCCTTGGCGTTGCTGGTGACCGTGGGTGTGGTGGCGACCTCCAAGCCCTCGGCGCCTCCCGGCGCCGAGGCCGCGGTCGCCGCGGCGGCGGCCGCCGCCGCCAGTGACGATGTGGTCTCGGTCGATGAGACCGGCAACCCGGTGCCCCAGGCGGCGCCCTCGGGCAGCAGCGGCACGGGGGCGGGGCTCAGCGCGGACATCCCGCTGTTCGGTCCGACCCCGCTCGCGACGCTGGAGCCTGCGCCGCTCGGGGCGCCGGAGGAGCCCGCGGAGGGCGCGGGTCCGAACGCCAACGCCCCGCCCTTGGGAGAGGAGGAGCAGGAGCTGGCCGCCGCGAAGGCGACCGGCGCTAGTCGGCTCGCCGACGAGCGCTTCGCGGAGGAGCCGGAGGTCGAGGAGCCGGCGGCCGAGGCGAAGCCCGCGAAGGTGGATCCGGCCAGCGTAGCGCCCTGGGGGCGTGGCAAGGTCAGCACCCCGACCATTCATCGCCTGCGCCTCGACGCGCCCGGCGGCGCCATCCAGGGAGCCATCACGCCCACCGGCTTCACGGTCGTCATCCCGGGGCGCCGCGTGATGGAGGGTGGACAGAGGATCGCCGGGCGCGATCCCAGGATCGCGAAGGTGCGCACCTCGAACGTCTCCAATGGAGCCCAAGTGCAGTTCCAGTTCAAGGACGGCGTGCCCGGCTATCGGGTGCGGCTCCGCAAAGACTACGTGGAGATCTTGATCAGCGCGCCCCTCAAGAAGTCGGACGCGGCGCCCGCGACCAAGGCGAGCAAGACCAAGAAGAAGGCGAGCTGAGCCCGGGCGCGAGGGCGCGTCAGCGCAGTCCGCGGCCCTTGCGCGTCACCCGCTCGAGCTGAGTGCGTGGGCTGGTGACGAGCGCCCCGCGGTCGTCGTCGCCGCGGGCGAGGCGCTGGAGACCGGCCAGGGCGATCATGGCGGCGTTGTCCGTGCAGCTCACCATCGCGGGGACCACCACGCGCACGCCGCGCCGCGCGCCCTGCTCCTCGGCCAGCGCTCGCAGCGCGGAGTTGCCCGCCACGCCGCCGGCCAAGACCAAGCTGGGGCAGCCCTCCTGCTCGCACGCGCGGAGCGCCTGGCTCACGAGCGACTCGACGACGCGGCGCTGGAACGCGGCGCAGAGATCGCGCAGGCGCTGATCGTTGCCCGGGGCGCCGTGCTCGGCCACGTACCGCATCACCTGGGTCTTGAGGCCGGAGAAGCTGAACTCCAAGGTGCGCCTCCCGGCCATGGGCCTCGAGAGCGGGATGGCTTCGGGATCGCCCTCGCGCGCCAAGCGGTCGATGATGGGGCCGCCCGGGTAGCCCAGGCCGAGCAGCTTGGCGACCTTGTCGAAGGCCTCCCCTGCGGCGTCGTCGCGGGTGGCCCCGAGCTCGGTCACGCGCTCGAGCCAGGGCCCAGCGACGTGGTAGAGCGCGGTGTGGCCCCCGGAGGCGAGCAGCGCGATGAAGGGGAAGTCCGGCGGCGCGCTGGGCTGGCCGGGGTGGCGCAGGAAGACCGCCAAGAGGTGCCCAACCAGGTGGTCGACGCCGACCAGTGGCTTGTCCGCAGCCCAGGCGAGCCCGCTGGCGAGCTGCACGCCGACGAGCAGCGCGCCCGCGAGCCCCGGGCAGCAGGTGACGGCGATCCCGTCGAGGTCGGACAGCGCCACTCCCGCACGCTCCAGCGCGGCCTCGACGACGGGCCGCGCCAGCCGCAGGTGATCGCGCGACGCCAGCTCCGGCACCACGCCGCCGTACGGGGCGTGCAGGGCGATCTGGCTGTGCACGACGTCCGACAGGACGCGGCCTCCCTCGTCCACGACGGCCGCCGCTGTCTCGTCACAGGAGGTCTCGATGCCCAGGACCAACATGTCTCGTCGCCAGCTCACGCGGTCGCGCCGCGTGGCCGCGGTCCTCGGGTGCTAGAAGCCACACTGCCCTTTGCGTCGCTGGAGCTGAAACAGCGCGAAGCCGGGGCGCTCCGCCGCCTCGGTGGCCTGCGTGGGCGCGGGGCGCGGCTTGAGCAAGCGGAGCTCGACGCTGTCGTCGCGCATCAGGCTGACGATCGCCACCATGGTCCCCAGGCAGGTCGAGTCCACCCACGCCATCAGGTTCTGATCGCGCCCCTCGCCGAAGTCGAACAACCACAATTGATCGTGCTGCACCTGTGAGATGGCGCGGAGCGGGGCCTCGTCGAAGAGGGGGCTGGGGGCGCACAGCCCCGTCGTGTCACTGGTGGTGAGCGTCCCGAAGGTGGCATCGAGCTGCGTGGTGTCCAACCGGATCCGCGCGCTCAGGCGCGGCGGCTGCCCGTCGACGAGGAAGCCGTCGTTGATGAGGGGCGCTCCGGCGACGTTGCCGCAGAAGGCCACCCCGGGCTCCGTATCGAAGCGCTCCAGGCTGCGGCAGCCGAGCAGCAGCAGCGCGGCGACGACACCGCAGAGGCCGCGACGGAGGCTCATGGAGCCTCCCCTAGCGCACGCCGCGCCGCGCCGCGAACCCTCGCCTCGGGATCCTGCGCGGCCGCGCGCCGGAGGGCCTTGGCCGCCTGCTGCGCGAAGCGGCGCCCGAGCGCGATGGCCGCGGCCTCCCGGACCAGCGCGTACGGGTCCGCGTCGAGCGCCCGCGTCAGGGCCTCCCGGACGGCGTCGGGCGCGGCCCCGTCCAGCTCCGCTCCGAGCGCGAGCGCCGCCTGACGTCGGAGCGGCCACGCGGGCTCCGTGGCATCCGACACGAGCCCGAGCAGCGCGCCGGCGACGCCGGAGGGCCGCGCGCGCGTGATGGCGTCGAGTGCGGCCCGGCGCACCTCGACCTCCTCGTCGTGGAGGCGCCCGAGCAGCGCCGCGCGCGCCTCCGGGGTGGCGCGCGTCGCCAAAAACTCGATGGCGAGGCGCCGCAGCTCTGGCGCCGAGTGCTGCGCGAGGGCGAGGAACGCGGGCTCGATCGCGCTGGCCACCCGCTCCGCGACGCGCTCGAGGCGCTGGCGCAGCTCCGGCGTGGCACCTTGCAGTCCCCGTGAGAGCGGGAGCAGCTCGCGCGGGCCGCTGCCGCCGAGGAGCGAGGCGAGGTGGCGCGCCTGCTCCGGCGAGCTCCGCGCGGCGCTCGCCGCCGCCTGAGCGAGCGCCGCCGCGAGGCGCTCGGCGGCGCGCACGCGCGTCTGCGCATCGAAGCCCCCTGGCCGTAGGTCGAGCAGGAGTTGCTCGACGTCGAGCGGGCCCGCCGTGGGTGGCGGGGGGCTGGGGAGCGGCGCGCCCGGGCTCACCAAGAGCAGCGCGGCGTGCTCGGCGGCCGCGGCGAGGAGCGGCTCTCGGCTCAAGAGCGCCTCGGCGAGGGCGGCCTCGGCGCGGGGGCTCCCTCGGCGCGCTAGCGCGATCAGCGCCTCGGCGCGGAGCCGCGGATCTCCGGCGTCGACGAGCGCCTCGGCCACGGTGACGTCCCCACGGCCCGCGAGGACGCCGAGCGCGAAGACCGCCGCGGCGCGGGTCGGGACGCCGGCCTCGGGGGCCTGCGCGAGGGCCGTGAGCGACGCGGCCGCGGAATTGGCGCGGAGCAGCCCGAGCCCCAGCGCGCCGAGCGCCGCGAGCTTGGGTGCTGGGCTCTCGCTCAGCCGGAGCAGCAGCGGCGCCGCCTTGGGCTCACGGAGGCTGGCCGCGGCCCAGGCCGCCATGACGGTGACGGGGTCGGTGTCGTCCGCGCTGACGACGCCGGCCGGCGCGAGCCAGCCGCTCAGGCGCGGCAACAGCGCGGCGTCGCTCAGCGCCGCGACGGTCGTCATGGCCCGCAGCCGCAGCTCGACGGGCGCCTCACCCGTGGCGAAGACGAACAAGGCCGTGGCGGCACCCGGGTGGCGCAGGGCCGCGAGCAGCTCGAGCGCGGTGCGCTGCTCGTCCTCGTCGTCGTCGGTGAGCGCGTCCAGCAGCGGCTTGACCGCGCGCTCTCCGAGCTTGCCGAGCGCTCGGCGCGCGGCCTCGGCGCGCGCAGGCTCGGGAGACTGGAGGGCTTGGAGCAGCGGGGCGAGCGCCGCCTGATAGAGCTCCAGCAGCAGCCGACGGTAGAGCGGCTTGCTCGGGTGCGTGAGCGAGAGCGCCAGGAGCTCGCGCTCGAGCGCCTCCGTCTCGGCCGGGGTGGTGGCGGCGCGCGTGCCGAGCCGCGCCGCTCGAGCGACGAGCTCTTCGTCCGGCGCCGAGCGGAGGACGCGCCGCAAGAGCCGTTGCGCCTCCGCGGGCTCCCCCTGCGCGATGAGCAAGTCCGCGAGCTGCAGGTGCACGGAGAACAGTCGGTCGTTGCGCATCAAGGCCTGTCGGTAGGCGCTGATGGCGCGAGGGAGGTCTTGGCGGCGACGGTGCAGCTCCGCGAGCCTCCGGAACCCCTCGGCGTCCTCCGGCGCCAGCTCCACGGCGCGCGTGGCGTAGGCGATGGCGTCGGCGTCGCGATAGAGCTCCGCGGCGTATTGGGCCATACGCTGGTAGTAGTCACGCGCTCGCTGGGGGTCTGCCTCGAGCAAGCGCGCGAGGACGTCGATGGCGTCGGAGAGCCGGCGTTGTTGGAGCAGCACGCGCTCGAGCGCGGCGAGGCTCCCCACGTCTCCCGGGGCGGCGCCGATGACCCGCCGGAGCGTCGCCTCGGCGGCGGGGAGCCGCTGGAGCTTGAGCAAGACCTCCGCCAGCAGCCGCCCTGCCTCGAGATCGGGCGGCGTTGCAGCGAGCAGGCGCTCGAGCGCCGCGACGCGCGCCTCGAGCTGCTGGGTGAGGCCCCAGAGCGTCACGATCTTGGTGCGCGCTTCTCGCGCGGCGACCGCATCCCGAGGGGTCTCGGCGAGCAGCGCCTCCCAGAGGCCGAGGGCGCGCGCGTAGCGCGCCGCGCGCTCGGCGGTGGGGCGGCCCGCCGCGCTGCGCTCGAGCCCGAGCGCGAGGGCCCGACGCAGCCGTGGGTTGCCCGGCTTGAGCCTCAGCGCCTCCTCCAACGCCGCGAGCCCCTCGACCTCCAGGCCGTGCTCGAGCAGCACCTCGCCGTGCTGCTGCGCGGCGCGAGCCCTGTCGGGGATCAGCTGTCGGAGCCGCTGCCAGGTCTGCAGGGCCTTGGCTTGGTCACCCTCCGCCCAGTAGCGCTTGCCCAGCTCCACCAGGTACTGCGGATCACGCGCGCCGCCGCTGGCCAGCCGCTCGAGGACGGCGCGCGCGCGCGCCGGCTCGCCCAGCCGCTCGTAAAAATCGCTGATGCCCACCAGCGTGTCGTCGTCGCCGCGCGCGCGTGCCTCGAGGCGCGCCACCGTGGCCAAGGCGCGCGCGCGGTCTCCGTGTTGGAGCAGCGCCTCGGCGAGCGAGAACACGTACTCGGGCTCGCGGGGCGCGATGGCGAGCAGGGCCTCGTACTCCTGGATGACGCTCGTGAGCTCTCCCTGCAGCTGCAGGAGCCGGATGACGCGGAGCCGCGCCTCGACGCTGCGCGGCTCACGCTGGAGGAGCTGACGCCAAGCACCGAGCGCGTCGGGGAGTCGCCCCAGCTCCTCGCTCAGCGAGGCGATCGCGCCGAGCGCCTCCGGGTCTGCCATGCCCTTGCGCTTCAGCTCCGTGAGCAGCTCGGGGAGCCGCTGCTCCGAGCGGTAGAGCTCCGCCAGGAGCTGGTACACCTCACGGCGCAGGCCGGGCTGTCCGGCCGCGGTGGCCAGCGCGCGCTCGAGGACGCTGCGCGCCTCAGTGGTCTCGCCCAGCTTGAGCAGCGCGTGCCCGAGATCCCTCAGCGCGGGGCCGAGCACGCGGTGGTCACCGCTCGCCGAGCGGACCAGCTCGCGGTACTCCGCCACCGCCTCGGCATATTTCCCGCGCGTCAGCAGCTCACGGCCGAGCTCCGCGCGCGCGTAAAACGAGCCCTTGGCTCGCGCGACGAGCTGCGCGCCGTAGCGCTTGGCGGCCGGCAGATCATCGTCGTCGAGGGCGAGCCCGAGCAGCGTGCGCAAGAGCTGCTCGCGCTCGGTGTCGTCCTGGACGAGCGGGAGCGCTCGCTCGAAGGCCGCGCGTGCCCGGCCTTTGTCTCCGCGGGCCTCGTGGAGTCGACCCAGCGCGAGCAGCGGCGCCGGCGCGCTGGGCTTGGCCTCGATGGCGGCGGCGTAGCTGCGCAGGGCCTCCTCGAGCCGCCCCTCCTGGTGATAGAGCCCCGCCAGGGCGATGAGGGCGCTCCACCCGTCCGCTCCGGGCTGACGGCTGCGTGCCTCGAATTCGGCGATGAGCGTCGCGAGCTTGCCGTCGCGCTCACGATAAAGCTGGGCGAGCCGCTGCAGCGGAAACTGTGCGCCCGGCTGCGCCAAGACGATCGCGGTGTAGCGCTCGATGAGGGTCTGCCGGCTCGGCCCCTCGCGCTCCGCGGGCTCTCGGGGCGGCGTCGCGGGGCGCGCGGGCGCGCCGCGAGGGGGCTTGGCCGGCTTGCGTCGTCCGCCAGGGTGAAACTGCGCCGCCGCCGAGGGCGCCGACAAGCCGGCCGTCAGCGCCAGCCCGAGCGCGAGGCGCCAGAGCCCTCGTCGACGCTGGGGCGGACCTGAGGACACCACGCGCGCAGCTTAGCGCGCTCCAGGCAGCTCGCAGCGGCTGAGGCGTTGGCGGGTGCCGAGTGAACCGGGTGAGCGGCTCGGGCTCAGGGGCGACCCCCGAAGGCGCCGAAGCCCCCGAAGCCGCCGCCGCCGCCGCTGCTGCCGCCAGCGCCAGGGATGAGACCCCCGCAGGTGGAGCCGCACTTGGTGGCGACGCAGGACACTGCCTGGAAGGCCTTCATGGCCGCGCCGATGTCGCCGTTGAAGCACCCGGTGAGGCAGCTGATGTCCAAGCCCCCCGTCATGCAGCGCTGGAGCGCACAGGAGGCGCCGTTGCGGCAGCTCGTGTCGAGCAGGCACTCTTGGGCGCCCGGGCAGTCGTTGGTGACGCAGCGCACGCAGTCGATGACGCCACCGATCGGGCCGCCACCCCCGGAGCCAGCCCTGCCGCCCGAGCCGGCCCTACCGCCCGAGCCCGAGATGCCGCCCGAGCCCGAGACGCCGCCGGTGCCACTGGAGCCCGAGACGCCGCCAGTGCCCGCCGTCCCGGCGCTGCCGCCCGAGCCCGCGCCGCCTCCGGTGCCCGCCGTCCCGGCGCTGCCGCCGGAGCCGCTCGTGCCAGCGCTGCCGCCGGTGCCCGCGCCGCCGCCGGTGCCGCCGGTGTTGGTGCTCCCGCCGCACTCACAGCCCTTGGCTTGCTGGCAGTTGATGACCTGCTGGGCACGCGCTGCGGGGTCACTGAAAGGCCCCCCGGCGGCGTCGATGGTGTCCTGACAGGCCGTGAGGTAACAATAGAGCCCGCTGCACTGCGACTCATTGGCGCAGCTCAGGATCTCACGGCAGCCCTCCAGCTCGTCACAGGCGTCGAGGGGCTGGCGGCAGGAGTCGCAGGTGCAGACGGTGCAGGTGTCTTGATCTTGACCGCAGACGCCGACTGTCCCCGGGCCCGGGTCGCCGCCCCCGAAATCAATTTGGGATTTTGCGCCACAGGCGACGACGAACGCCGACGTGAGCAGACCGTAGAACCAGGAGCGGCGAGAGAGGTGCAGCATGGGGAATGACCGTCGATGGGCAGTAGCCACTGGCGAGGCACCCTAGCACGGCGCCGGTCCGCTGGCGCTGGGGATCGACCTCGTAGGTCACTCCGGCCTGGTCGTCTCGGCGTGCCCTTGGTAGACCCGGGTCCCCGACCGCTCTGGGCCGCTCAGGGTGGCGTGGGTCAGGGACCAAGCCCCACTCCTGCGTCATGCTTCCACCCGATAACTCCGCTGAAGCTGCACCGTCCACCGGGGCGTCCGACGAGGGCGTGGCTTTGACGGCGCCGCCGCCCGGGCCTCGGGGTTGGCGAGAGCGCTGGGCGGCGCGGCGCGCAGCGCGGCTCGCGACGCCCCTCCGCGACGCGGCGGTCGACGCGGCGCTGTCGGACCGCTGGGGCTCGGCGGCGCGCGCGGTGGCGCTGGCCGCTGCGCTGGGTGCCGCGCTGGTGGCCTGGCTCCAGCTCAGCTTCCGGGCGCGGTGGGTGACGGATTTCATCCGCGACAACGCCCTGGAGATGCCCGGGCGGATGGCGCTCATCAAGAGCCTCGTCGGTGGTGCCGCGCTGGGCGCCCTCCTGGTGCTCGTGGTGCTCGGCGTGCGGCTCTGGCGCCGGCTACCGCTTCCGCCCGTGGAGCGCTGGTGCTGGTGGCTGTCACCGCTGGCGGCGCTGCCCCTGCTGCCGGTCTTCTTCCGCTATCGGATCTGGAAAGATCGCCCCGAGGCGCTGCTGCCCTCGGTGCTGGTGGGAGCGCTGCTGGTCGAGCTGCTGGTGTCTCAGGCGGGGAGCCACGTGCCCGCCGTCATGAGCCGGGCGTGGAGCTGGCTGGGGCGCAAGACCCCCCAGCGGCTCCTCCGCGCGACGCCCCTCGGCGTCGCGGTGCTCGCCGCCGTGGGCTACGCGCTGTTCTTCGGCTTTTACACGCTGCGCTGGCACTACAAGCTGCAGACGCACCTGTTCGATCTCGGGATCAACACCCAGCTCCTGTACGCCTCGCTCCACGGCAAGCACATGTACAGCACGCTGGTGTTCCCGGAGGCGCCGGAGAAGTACCTGGCCAACCACGCGAAGTTCGGGCAGTACTTCCTCTGGCCCTTCTTCAAGCTCTGGCCGCGCGCGGAGACCTTGCTCGTCGCGCAGGCGGCGATGCTCGGCGCGGGCGCGCTCCCGCTGTATGCCTTCGCCCGGAGGCACGTCTCGGACTGGGTGGCCATGGTGCTGGCCTTGGCGTGGGTCTGCTACTACCCCATGCAGAGCGCCAACTTCTACGAGACCAACTACATCATGTCCGGGAGCCTGTGGGTGCTCACCGCCGCCTGGGCAGCGGACTCCAAGCGCTGGGGTATCTTCGTCTTTGCGTACTTCTGGGCGCTCGTCTCTCGCGAAGACATGCCCATCGGGCTGGCGGTGATGGGCACCTTCCTGCTGCTGTCGGGGCACCGCCCCAAGCTGGGGCTCGTGATGGCGCTGGTGAGCACGGCGTGGTTCGTGTACCTGCGCTTCGTGTGGATGGAGAAGTCCGGCGACTGGTGGTTCCCGGACATGTACAAGGGCCTCTTCGCCCCGGGCGAGAAGGGCTTCGGGAGCGTCATCAAGACGCTCGTGAGCAACCCGCTCTTCGTGCTCAGCAAGATCGTCGAGAAGGACAAGCTCTTATACCTGATGCACCTGCTCCTGCCCGTCGCGTTCCTGCCCGTCCGGCGCTGGTGGGCGTGGGCGGCGCTCATCCCCGGCAGCATCCTCACGCTCCTCGCCACCAACGGTAAGCCGCTGACGATGCACACGTTCCAGTACGTGATGCACTGGGCCCCCTACCTGTTCCTCGTCACGCCGCTGGTGCTGGCGGCCATCCGGCGCGCCAGCGGACACGCCAAGCAGCGCGGAGCGCTCGTGGCGCTGGGCTTCGCCAGCGCGGTGATGACCTACAACCTGGGCGCGTTCTCTCGCCGCCCCGACACGTTTCGTGGGGGCTATTTCCTCATCAGGTTCGACTACACGGAGCAGGACGCCGAGCGCTACCGTGACCTGCAAGAGATCATCCAGACCATCCCCCCGGACGCCTCGCTCGCGGCCACTGAGAACATCGGGGCGCACGTCTCTGCCCGGATGAACATCTACACCATGCGGCACGGTCCACGGGCGGCAGAGTGGATCCTGGCCAGCTCCAAGGAGCTGGGCCTCGAGCGCACCAAGCCGAAGCTCAAGGAGCTGCTCGTCAACGGGAGCTTCGGGGTGGTGCGTCGCGTCGGTGAGCTCGCCGTCTTGCGCAAGGGCCACGACACCTCGGGCAACGCCCAGCTCATGACGGACTGGAAGCTGTAGGGCCAGCTCCGTGGGCGAGGGCGAGCCAGCGCTGCCACCGGGTGCGTCGAGCGAGCCTCGACGCCCGCCGGATCTGGGCGCCGTCAAGCGGGCGCTGCGTCCGCTGATGGTGACGCTGGCCCTCTGCTTCGTGGCCTACGCCGCCTACGATCTCGCGGAGCGCTGGGACACGCGCGGGGTGTCGCTGCGCTGGGGGCCGCTGCTCGCCTCGCTCTTGCCCATCGTGCTGGCGGCCTTCGCGCAGGCGGTGGCGTGGGTGTGGCTCGTCGACCACCTCGCGGGGCGTCGCGTCCCGCGCGCGGCGGCCATCGCCCTCTACCTCGACTCTCAGATGGCGCGCTACACGCCGGGAAAGGTGGGCTTGCCGCTGGTGCGGATCGCCGGGGCGGGGACGCTCGGCGTCAAGGGCGTGCTCATCGCCTCCTCGGTCGGCATCGAGCACATCAGCTGGCTGGCGGTGGGTGGCGCCTTGGGCTTCGGGAGCGTCGCCGCGTGGAGCAGCGGCGGCAGCGGGCTGATGGAGGTGATGGGGCTGGGCGCGCTGGTGCTGACCGGGGTCTTCGCCGTGGTGGTCGTCCTGCTGCTCGGCGTCGATCGTCGGCGGCTCCCGCGCGCCCTCACCCGGCTGACGGGTGAGGGCGGCCAGGGGCCGCTCTTGCCGCTGCGGGTCCCGCTGATGCACGCGGTCAACTGGTGCTGCTGGGGGGTGCATGGGGTGCTGCTCGCGCAGTCGGTCGGCGCGGCCTGGCCCGCCGCGCGCGCGGGCTTCGGGGTGCTCATCTTGGCGCCGCTCGCGGGGTTCCTCGCGCTCGTGGCCCCCGCGGGCGCCGGCGTGCGCGAGGCGGTGCTCTCGGTCGGGCTGGCGCCGGCCGTGGGCGCGGCCTCGGCCGTCGTCACGGCGGTGACGGCCCGGGTGGCCTCGCTGGTGGCGGACGTGGGGACGTGGATAATCGCCCGCGCCGTGCTGGCGCGGGTACGCAGGCCTCCTGCGCCATAGTATGAGGCCCAGCATCGCCACGGCGTGGGCGGCGTGAGCCCACCTCGCGTCAGTTCGGAGGACGTTCGTGCAGATCGAGGATCTTCAGCAAGCACCGGCGCTCGCCCTGAGCGTCGTCATCCCCGTCTACAACGAGGAGGAGAACGTCCCGCTGCTGCTGGCGGAGCTGCACGGCGCCCTCGATCCCACGGGGCTCAGCTATGAGCTGGTGTGCGTGGACGACGGCTCGAGGGACGGCAGCTACGCAGCGCTGCTGGAGGCCTCTCGGGGTGATCCCTCGCTCGTCCTGGTGCGCTTCCGGAGAAACTTCGGGCAGACGGCCGCGCTCCAGGCGGGCCTGGACGCGGCCCGCGGCGCGAAGGTGGTGCTCATGGACGCTGATCTGCAGAATGATCCGGCGGACATCCCCCGCATGCTGGCCCTGCTGGACGAGGGCTATGATCTCGTGGCGGGCTGGCGCGCCAACCGCCAAGACGCCTTCCTCAACCGCAAGCTCCCCTCCATGATCGCCAACCGGATCATCAGCGTGACCACCGGGGTGAAGCTGCATGACTACGGCTGCACGCTCAAGGCCATGACGCGGGAGGTCGCCAAGGAGCTGCGCCTCTACGGCGAGATGCACCGCTTCATCCCGGCCATCGCCGGGTGGGTCGGGGTGAGCGTGAAGGAGCTGGCCGTCAACCACCGCGCGCGGCGCTTCGGGGTGAGCAAGTACGGCATCGGGCGCACGGTGAGGGTAGTGCTCGACCTCATCACGGTGCGCTTCATGCAGAGCTACCTGGTGCGCCCCATGCAGGTGTTCGGCCTCGCCGGGCTCGTCTCCGGGTTCCTGGGCTTCGTCTTGTGCCTGGCGCTGGTGGTGGAGAAGCTGCTCTACCACCAGAACCTCGCGGCGCGGCCGCTCTTGCTGCTCGGCGTGCTGCTCATCGTCGTGGGCGTGCAGCTGCTCAGCTTGGGCCTCGTGGCGGACGTGCTCAGCCGCACCTACCACGAGTCACAGAACAAGCGCGCCTACCACGTCAGGCAGCTAGTGCGCGGCGCTGGGCGGCGCGGGGGCGCCGCGGCAGAGGCCGACGGCTAGGGCTGCACCTCACGCGCGGCGGTGGCGCGCAGCCGCCACACCATGCCGACCGCCTCCACGAAGATGCGGCGGCTCATCTTGCTCTGCCCTGCGCGGCGATCCGTGAACACGATGGGCACCTCCACCACGCGCAGCCCCGCGAGCAGCGCGCGGTAGGTCATCTCGATCTGGAACGAGTAGCCGTTCGAGCGGACACGCGCGAGGGGCAGGCGCTCCAGCGCCCGGCGCGTGAAGGCCTTGTAGCCCGTGGTGAGATCTCGCACGGAGACGCCCAGGACCAGCCGCGCGTAGAGGGAGCCACCCTTCGAGAGCAGCGTCCGCCCCGGGCCCCACCCCACCACGCCGCCGCCCGGGACGCTGCGCGAGCCCACCACCACGTCCGCGCCTTGGCGCAGCGCCTCGAAGAAGGCCGGCAGGTGCTTGGGGTCGTGGGACAGGTCCGCGTCCATCTCGAAGAAGCTGTGGTAGCCCTCGCGCAGCCCGCGCGTGAAGGCCTGCACGTAGGCCGTGCCGAGCCCCTGCTTGCTGGGGCGATGCAGCACCCGGATCCGTGGGTCCTGCGCTGCCAGCGCCTCCGCGACGGCGCCGGTGCCGTCCGGCGAGGCATCGTCCACCACGAGCACGTGGGCTCCCGGAGCCACCTCCAGTACGGCGCGCAAGAAGAGGGGCAGGTTGTCGCGCTCGTCGTAGGTCGGCACCACGATGAGCGCCCCAGCGCCGAGCGGGGGAGGAGGTTCCGGCATCGCCGTGGACGCTAGCACCCCGCCGGGCCGGCGCGGAGCGGCGCGAGCGGCGGCTCCGGGGGGTGCGGCGCCGCCGCTCAGCGCCGTGAGCGCTCCGTGTCGTCGCTGGTGGCCGGTGAGCCGCCGCTGTGGCCGAGGTGACGGACGTCCTCGCCGTCCACCATGAAGATCACCATCTCGGCAAGGTTCGTGGCGTGATCCCCGATCCGCTCCAGGGTCTTCGCGATGGACTGTAGCCGCAGGCCCCGGGACACCTCGCTCGGGCCCTGCAGCATCGCGCCGAGCAACCGCCGCGAGAGCCGGGCGTAGGCCTCGTCCACGGTCCGATCTTGCGCGATGACCTCGCGCGCGCCAGTGGCGTCCCGAGCGACGTAGGCGTCCAGCGAGCTCCGCAGCATCTGCTGGACGCGCTCGGCGAGCTCGGGCAGCCCCCCCAGCGCGTCCGCGGAGGGGTCGCTCCCCAGCTCGATGACCCGCTCACACAGGTTGACGCACAGGTCCCCGATCCGCTCTAGCTCCGTCACCATCTTCATCGCGGTCGTGATGGCGCGCAGATCGGACGCCACCGGCTGCCGCTTGGCGAGGATCTTCGAGCAGAGCTCGTCGGTCTCTCGCTCGAGGTGATCGATGTCATCGTCGAGCACCAGCAAGCGGCGCGCCAGGGCGTCGTCACGGTCTACCAGCGCCTTCACGCTGCTCGCGATCAGCTCCTCGACCTTCGCCCCCATGAGCAGGAGCTGCTCCCGGAGCTTGCGTAGCTCCCGCTCGTACTCTAGGTCCGTGCGACGTCCGGTCATGGTGCCCCCCCTCTAGCCGAAGCGGCCGGTGATGTAGTCCTCGGTCTTCTGGTGCCGTGGCTTCGTGAGCAGCGCGTCCGTCTCCGCGTGCTCGATGAGCTCGCCCAGGTAGAAGAAGGCGGTGTCGTGCGACACGCGCGCTGCCTGCTGTAGGTTGTGGGTCACGACCACCGTGGTGTAGCTCTCCCCGAGCTCGCGGATGAGCTCCTCGATGTGCGCGGTCGCGATGGGATCGAGCGCGGAGCACGGCTCGTCCATCAGCAGGACCTCCGGTCTCAGCGCCAAGGCCCTGGCGATACAGAGCCGCTGCTGCTGACCACCCGACAGGCTGCTCCCGGAGCGCCCGAGGAGGTCCTTGACCTCGTGCCACAGGGCAGCCTGCCGCAGCGACCGCTCGACCAGCTCGTCGGCGTCGCGCACGCTGGACCTCTGCAGCCGGAGGCCAGCCAGGACGTTGCCTCGGATCGACAGCGTGGGGAATGGGTTGGGCTTCTGGAACACCATCCCGACGCGGCCTCGAACCCTGGCGGGGTCAGTGCCGCGCTCGTAGATGTCGACGCCGCCGAGGAGCACCTTGCCCTCGACGCGGGTCCCCGGCACCACCTCATGCAGGCGGTTCAAGCATCGAAGGAAGGTGGACTTGCCGCAGCCGGAGGGGCCGATGATCGCCGTGACCCTGCGTTCCAGGAGCTGCAGCGACACCCCCTTGAGCACCTCCGTCTTGCCATGCCAGGCTCGCAGCCCGAGGGTCCGCAGCTTCTCGGGCGGTCGCGGTGGCGCAGTGGGGGAGGGCGTCAGGCGGTCTGGCTGGCGTGGTGGGGGCTGCGAGACCGATCGAGAGAGGGCGAGCGGTGGAGACATCAGCGGAGCTCCTTGCGTGAGGCGGTGAGGGCACGTACGCCCAGGTTGAGCGTCAAGACCAGCGCGACGAGCACGAGCGCCGTAGCCCACGCCTGACGGTGCCAGGGCTCATAGGGGGAGAGGGCATAGCTGTAGAGCTGCACGGGGAGCGAGCCGATGGGCTGGTCGAGGCGCGTCGACCAGAACCGACTGTTGAGCGCGGTGAACAGCAGGGGCGCCGTCTCACCCGCGGCGCGCGCTAGCGCCAACGTCACCGCCGTCGCGACGCCTGGCGCTGCGGTCGGCACGACGATCCGCAGGATGACACGTCGCTCGGGGACGCCCAGCGCGAGGCCAGCCTCGCGCAGCGAGTCGGGGACTAGCCTCAGGATCTCTTCGGTCGTGCGGGTGATGGTCGGCAGCATCAGGATGCCGAGCGCGAGGCCGCCGGCCAGCGCGGAGAACCTGCGCATCGACAGGACGACGAGGGAGTAGACGAAGACGCCTACGATGATGGAGGGGACCCCCGTGGCTACGTCGGCGCAGAAGCGTGCGAGTCGCCCGAAGGGGCCGATGCCGAACTCGGCCAGGTAGACACCCGCGAGCACCCCGATGGGGATGGCGAAGCAACCAGCGAGGCCCAGGAGCACGAGGCTGCCGAGGAGCGCGTTGCCGACGCCTCCCCCCGACTCGCCCACCGGCGCGGGGAGCTCCGTGAAGAAGCCCCAGCTCAGTCCGCCCAGCCCCTGCGCCCCGACGTAGGCGAGCACGCTCACCAACGGAGCCAGCGCGAGCGCCGTCGCCAGGGTGCAGGCGCTCCTCATCACCAAGTCGACCAGGGCCCTCTTGGCAAAGCGGTCCACCTCACGCCCTCCGTGCGCCGTCGGGCAGCCGCCCGACTTGCCAGACCAGCAGCCGGGCGGCGAGGTTCAGCAGCAGCGTGACCCCGAAGAGCACTAGCCCCAGCGCGCTGAGCGCGGCGAGATGCAGCGAGTCCGTTGCCTCGGCGAACTCGTTGGCCACGACGCTGGCCAAGGTGGAGGCCGGGCTGAGCAGCGAGCCAGAGAGCTCCGGGCGATTGCCGATGACCATGGCGACGGCCATGGTCTCGCCGAGGGCTCTGCCCAGGCCGAGCAGGGCCGCCCCCACGAGCCCGGCGCGCGCCTGCGGGAGCACCGCGAGGCGCACCGCCTCCCAGCGCGTGGCTCCCAGCGCGAGCGCACCTTCCCGGTGGCTTGCTGGCACGGCCCGTAGGACGTCTCGGCCGACCACGGCAACGGAAGGGAGGCTCATGATGGCGAGCACCAGTCCCGCAGCGAGCACCCCGAAGCCGCGTGGGGTGCCGCGAAAGAGCGGCAGAGCGCCGAGCGTCTCGACCAGCGCTGGCTGTACCGTGACTCGTAGCCACGGGACGAGGACGAAGAGCCCCCAGAGCCCGTAGACGACGCTCGGGATGGCGGCGAGCAGCTCTACCAGCTGGCCGAGCGGGCGTGCGAGCCTGCCGGGTGCCAGCTCGGCGAGGAGGATGGCGACCCCCAGCGCGACGGGGATGGCGAGCAGCAGGGCCAGCAAGGAGGAGGCGACCGTTCCGACGATGAAGGGCAGGGCACCGTACAGCTCGCGGCTAGGATCCCAGTGCTGACCACCGATGAAGCCTAGCCCGAAGCGGCGCCACGCTGGCTTGGACGCGCGCGCGAGCTGGAGGGCCATGGCGCCTAGCAGGACGACGGAGGTCGAGGCGAAGGCCGCGGTCAGGAGGCGAAAGCGTCGGTCCGCGACGTCGCCCTCGCGCCTCGGTCGGTCACGACCGGGCCGGCGTCGGGTGACGAGCCGGGTCATCGGCTTGCTGGGTTCGAGCGGCTGCATCGGCGCTAGTCCTGCAAGAGCGGCTGCCCACCGGCGCGTAGGCTGTGAAGGCGCGCCTCCACGGACACGACGACCTCATGGGGCAGGGGGGCGTAGTGCAAGGCTGCACCGAAGGTCTGCCCGTCGTGCACGGCCCACCAGAGGAAGTCCGCGAGCGCCCTGCCTTTCACGGCGTCGTCCTGCGCTTGGTAGACCAAGACATACGTGAAGGCCGAGAGCGGATAGGCAGCGTCCCCCGGGGCGTCGACCAGCGAGGCCCGCAGGTCGGCGGGGAGCGCCCCTGTGAGCCCAGCGGCCGCGGCCGTGATGCTCTCGAGGGACGGCGCGATGAACCGGCCAGCCTGGTTTCGGAGCGAGGCGTAGGCGAGCCCCGCTTGCTTGGCGTAGGCGAGCTCCACGTAGCCGATCGCCCCGGGCGTGGTCTTGATTTGGCCGGCGACGCCCTCGTTCCCCTTGCCGCCCAAGCCTACGGGGAACCTGACGCTCTTGCCGGCACCGACCCGGGCCCGCCACGGCTCGCTCACCTTGGTGAGGTACTCGGTGAACACCGCCGTCGTGCCGCTCCCGTCGGCACGGTAGCTGACGGTGATCGGCTGGTCCGGCAGGGGGCTCCCTCGGTTGAGCTCGGCGATGCGCGGGTCGCTCCAGCTCAGGATCTCACCGAGGAAGATGCCGGCGACGAGCTCCGGCGTCAGCTTCAAGCGCGGCGCGGCGTCGAGGTGGTAGCTGATCACCACGGCGCCCAGGGTGGTGGGGATGTGCAGGATGGGCCCGGGCGTCCCCGCCAGCTCGGCGTCCGTCATGGCGACGTCGCTGGCGCCGAAGTCCACCGTTCGCTCGCGGATCTGTCGGATGCCCCCGCCGGAGCCGATGGACTGATAGTCGAGACGTCGCTGCGGGTAGAGCTTCTGATACTCCGCGGCCCACTTGGAGTAGAGAGGATAGGGGAAGGTCGCGCCCGCTCCTCGTAGCGTGAGCGTGTCCAGGGAGGGCGAGCGGGAGCGTGCTGCGTCTCCCTCCCCGGGCTGCTGGCAGCCAGCGACGAGCGCCAGCAGTCCCAGTGCGATGATGGATGATGAAGTCATGGTGTGGTCTCTCGATGACAGGACCTTCGCGTCCCCGCGTGACGAGGGGGTGACGCCCGCGTGAGAACGGCGTGTCGCCGACCGCGGGACAGCGCTCAGTAGGACACCTGGGCCGCCAGGATCGCCGTGTCGCTGGCGGCGCGGGTGTCGTAGTGCAGGCGGCTGTAGCTGAGCTGCAGCTTGGCCTCGTGCTTCCGTAGGAGGACGTTGAGCCCGGCGTCGAAGTGCCAGACCTCGTCCTTTCCGCCCGCGGCGCTGGGGTCGGCGTCCGCGTGGAGGTCCGGATCCAGGGCGCCCACTCGCAGGGCGGGCTGCACGACGCCGAAGAAGGTCCAGGCCACGGCCGCGTAGAACCCGTGCGCCTCGGTCGCGGGGGAAGCCCTTCCGAGGTCCCGGGCACGGAGGTACTCTGCCTGAAGCAGGAGTGGTCCGCGCTCGTAGCGGACGTCGGCCTCGTAGCGGTCCTTGGCGCCGCTCGTACGCTCGCCGACCGTCACGTACACCGCGCCGGCCACGGCGAGCCCCGCGGTGGGATACGCCTCGAGGCGCAGCGCGAGGTCCTTGTCGTTATCGGCGTCCAGCCGGTTCGGCCCCGAGCCGTTGAACACCCCTGCTACGTAGCCGAAGTCGGTGAAGGTCTTGCTCAGGCGCAGGCCGAGGTCGCGCTGGTCACCGAAGGCCCGCGCGACCAGCGCGCGCTCCGGGAAGAGTAGCGTCGAAGAGGAGTGGTAACCCTCCCAGCTCACCGGAGCCTTGAGCTGCCCGAAGGACACATCGACGGCGCGGCTCGTCGCGGTGAGGACGGCGTCTTGGAGCATCGACACCGGGCTGACGGGCTGCTTGGCAGTGACGGCCTCGGGGCGGGTCGGATCGCTGGGAGGCGGGTCTTGGTCGCTCACGGGCAGCGTCCGGTCTTGAAATTCGAGCACCTTCGCTGCGTCGAGCATCACGCCGTAGCTCAGCGCCCCGGGCACGATGTCGCCTTTGACGTGGAGCTCGGCTCGGCGGACGCGGAAGGTCGAGGTCGTCTCGTCGGCGCGCTCCGCCAGCAGCCAGCCTTGCAGGAGCAGCCCAGGCTGGAAGCTCGCGTGCTCTCCCACGGTGAGCCGGCGCGGAGCCGCCGCGTCGTGCGCGCGCTCCACCGGCGCAGGGCCGCGCGGCGCTTCGCCGGACCGAGGGTGTCCCGGAGCAGCGCCGGCAGTGGGTGGAGAGGGCGGGGCCTCGACGGCTCCCGGCGTGGGGGCCGCGGTGGCCCCCGCGGTGACCGCGATGAGCGCGGCCAGAGCTAGGCTTGGTCTCATGTAGTTCCTCGCGTTGCGCGCGTGGTGCGCTGGGTTGGCGAGGAGCTTGCGGGCGGCTCGTGACGAACCGATGGCGCCCTGGAAAACTCGTCGTGACGTGGCTCAGGCGAGCGGCAGCGTGAAGGAGAAGCGCGAGCCTTCCCCCAGAGTGCTCTCGACGCCGACCTGCCCTTGCATGGCCTCGACCAGGTGCTTGACGATGGCGAGCCCCAGCCCGGTCCCGCCGAGCTCGCGCGAGCGGCCGCCGTCGACACGGTAGAAGCGCTCGAAGAGCCGTGCCAGGTGCCGCCGCTCGATGCCTGGGCCGGTGTCTTCGACCACCACGCGCAGTCCTCCGTCAGAGCGCTCCACGCGCAGGAGCACGGACGCGCCGCGCGGGCAGTACTTCAGGGCGTTGTCCACCAGATTCCCGAGGACCTGCTCGAGGGCACGCTCGTCCGCGCGCACGGCTGGAGCGTCGGCGCCGATGGTCGAGCAGAGGTCGACCCCGGCGCTGGTGGCGCGCCCGAGGGACTGTGCCATCACACGGCGCGCGGCCTCATGCACGCTGACGGTCTGCAGCTCCAGCTTGAATTTCTGGGATTCGATCCGCGACAGATCGAGCAGATCATCGATCAGCAGGCGGAGGCGGCTCGCGTTGCGCTCGATGATCTCCACGAAGTCGGCCGCCGCCTCGGGCTGGGTCTCCAGCGTGCGGCGGAGGGTCTCGGCGGCCGCCTGCACTGCGGAGACCGGCGTGCGCAGCTCGTGGGAGACGTTGGCCACGAAGTCGCGGCGGAGGGTCTCGAGCCGGCGCAGGGCGGTGATGTCGACGACGACGGCGAGCACGCCCTTGGGGGGCTCCCGCAGGGCGGCCGCGTGGACGAGCAGGCGGCGCGGCTCTAGCTCGTCGAGCTCCAGCTCGCCGGAGATCGGCCCCTGCGCCAGGGAGGCCTCGGCCAGCAGCCGCTCGAGCGCGGCGTTGCGGACGACCTCCAGCGGCGTTCTCCCGACGACCTCGGCCTCGAGCCGCAGCGCGCTCCGGAGCGCCGTGTTGGCGAGCGCGATCCGTCCGTCCTCGTCGAGCAGCAGGACCCCCTCATGCATTCCTTCGAGCACCCGGTCGCGGAGGTCGCGCTCGGCGCGCACGCTGTGGAGCGCCTCCTGGAGGCTCGCCGCTAGCCCGTCGAGGGCGCGCCCCAGCTCGGCCAGCTCATCCTGGCCGGTGGCGCGAGTGCGCAGCTCGAGCGCCCCGGCGGCCATGCGGCGCGCCGCTTCGGTGAGCCAGCGGACCCTGCCCGACATCCAGTGGGAGGCCAGCAGGAGCAAGAGGGTCGCCAGCGCGAGCGCGATGCCCGTGGAGGCGAGGATGCCGCGGCGTCCATGGGCGAGGGCCTCGTCCACCTCGGTGAGGGGCTTGGCGAGGCGCACGACCCCTGCGACGCTGCCCGCCCGCGTGAACGGCGCGGCGACGTACATCATGCGTTGCTGGACCGTGCGGCTCCAGCGCGTCGCGGCGCCCTGCCGGAGGGCGAGCGCCTCGGTGATCTCGGGTCTCCCTGCGTGGCTGTCGACGCGCTCGAGCTCAGCGAGTTCCAGCTCTGAGTCTCCCAGCAGGCGCCCGTCCTGCCGAATGATGCTGACGCGGACCTCCCCGCGACGGCCCAGGTCGTCGGCGAGGTGGTCCCAGGCCGCGCAATCCTCGAGTGACGCCGTGACCGACGACGCCTCGCGCTCGACGAAGCTGAGCCGGATCAGGAGATCCGCCTGCACGCGCGCCGTGAGGTCCGCGCCCAGGGCGGCGCTGAGGTAAGCGTCGGCGGCCACCATCGAGACGGTGAGCAGCCCCAGGGTGACGAGGAACAGCTTGGAGCGGACGCCGAGCCTCACCGCTCGTCCTCGCCGGGCGCGTCGGCGAAGCGATAGCCGACCCCGCGGACCGTCTCGACATAGTCGCCGGCTGGGCCGAGCTTCTCGCGCAGGCGCTTGACGTGGGTGTCGACGGTCCGGGTGGTGACCTCGGCGTCGATCCCCCAGACGTCGTCGAGCAGGGAGGCCCGGCTCTGCACGCGGTTCTTGCGGTCGAGGAGGGTGAGCAGCAGCCTGAACTCCAGCGCCGTCAGCTCCAGCTCCCGCTCGTCCACGAAGACCCGGTGTGCGTCCCGGAGGACGCGAAGCCTGCCGAAGCGCTGCGGGAGCTGGTCTGGGAGCGCGCCGCTGGTGCGCCGCAGGATGACGTCGATGCGCAGGAGCAGCTCACGGACGCTGAACGGCTTGACCACGTAGTCCTCGGCGCCGAGCTCGAAGCCCACCACTCGGTCGATCTCCTCTCCCTTGGCGGTGAGCACGAGGACGGGGATGGCTTGGGTCTTGGTGTCGCGCTTCAGCGCCTTGCAGACCTCCGTGCCGCTGAGGTCAGGCAGCATCAGATCGAGGAGGATGAGCTGCGGGCGGTGCTCCCGCGCGAGCCGCAGCCCCTCCTCCCCTCGCAGCGCCGAGAGCACCTCGTGCCCCGCCTGACGTAGGTTGAAGTCGAGGACGCGCTGCAGGTCCCGCTCGTCTTCGACCACTAGGATGCGTGCCATCGTGTGTCCTCATGGGCTCCCCCGGTGACGGCTCGGTGACGGCCGTGTGTCGTTCGCGTGAGTGAGGCCGGGGCCAGCGCTTCTATTCGTCGGGCATGACGCTGGCGCAAGGGGGCTGCCAGTGGCTGGAGCCTGGATCGGCGACGGGAGCCCCATGTCGGGGCGCAGCGTCGGCGCGGGCGGTAGGCGCGGGCGCAGCGGGGGTCGTGCGCCACCGCCCCGCCCCGCCCCGCCCCGCCGCGCCTCGCCTCGCCTCGCCAGCGGGGCTGCACTAAGGTGCGCCTCGTCATGACCCCTCGCAGCGTGAAGGTAGGCCTCGTCCAGTCGAGCACCACGGAAGACAAAGCAGAGAACCTCGCCAAGGCGCTGACGGGGGTGCGCCAAGCCGCGCGCCAGGGCGCGCAGATCATCTGCTTGCAGGAGCTGTTCGCCGGACCGTACTTCTGCCGTGAGGAGGACGCCGCGCTGTTCGACCTCGCCGAGCCCATCCCGGGCCCCATCACGCAGGCCGTGAGCGCAGTGGCGAAGGAGCTGGGGGTCAGCGTGCTCACCAGCCTGTTCGAGCGGCGCGCGCCTGGCGTCTACCACAACACGCTCGTGACCCTCGGCCCCGAGGGGCAGACCGTGGGCGTGTACCGCAAGATGCACATCCCGGACGATCCGCTCTTCTATGAGAAGTTCTACTTCACCCCGGGCGACCTCGGCTTTCAGGTGCATGAGACGCCGCTCGCCAAGCTAGGGCCGCTCGTGTGCTGGGATCAGTGGTACCCCGAGGGCGCGCGCCTGACGGCGCTGCGCGGCGCCGAGATCCTCTTTTATCCCACCGCCATCGGCGTGCAGCCCTATGAGAAGGACGAGTGGGGACAGCACCAGCTCGCCGCCTGGCAGACCATCCAGCGCGCCCACGCCATCGCCAACGGCGTGTTCGTGGTCGCGGTCAACCGCGTGGGTCACGAGGGGCCGGCAGACGGCGGCATCGACTTCTGGGGACGCTCCTTCGTGGTGGATCCTTTCGGGATCGTGCTGGCGGAGGCGGGGCAGGGCGAGGAGGTCCTGGTGTGCGAGCTGGATCTGTCGCGCATCGAGCAGGTGCGCCGCTGGTGGCCATTCTTCAGAGACCGCCGCATCGACGCCTACGAGGGGCTCGAGCAGCGCTGGCTCGAGGGGGGCAAGGCCCCGTGAGCCGCGCGCAGCGGCGCCGAGCACCCAGCGCCACCACGCCAGCCGCGCTCGGCTACAGGATGCCGGCGGAGTGGGAGCCGCACGCCGCCACCTGGATGGCGTGGCCGCACCACCGCTCGGACTGGCCCGGCAAGTTCGCGCCGATCCCCTGGGTGTTCTGTGAGATGGCGCGGCTCATCACGCAGACCGAGCGCCTCCGGCTCATCGTGAGCCACGCCCGGGCGCGGGAGGACGCCGAGCGCAAGCTCGCGCACAGCGGCGTGGCGCTGAGCCAGGTGGACTTCGTGGAGCTGCCGACCAACCGCTCTTGGACGCGAGACTATTTGCCGCTCCTGCTCACCCGCGGCAAGGGCGCGCGGCGACAGCTCGCGAGCAGCAAGTTTTGGTTCAACGGCTGGGCGCGCTACCCCGACTGGCGCCGGGACGAGGCGGCCGGCCAGGCCGTGGCCGAGCAGCTCGGCGCGCCCTCCTTCGTCGCCGCGCGTGGCGGGCAGCGGGTGGTGCTGGAGGGTGGCGCGGTGGACGTCGATGGCCTCGGCACCGTCATGACCACGCGGCAGTGCTTGCTCAGCGGCGCGTATCCGCGCTGTCGTCAGCTCGGCCAAGAGGGCGTGGAGCAGGTGCTCCACGACTACCTGGGCGCCGAGCACGTCGTCTGGCTCGACGAGGGGGTGGTGGGCGACGACACCACCGGACACGTCGACGACGTGGCGCGCTTCGTCGCGCCGGGCGTGGTGGTCGTCGCGGCGGAGCGGTCACGCTCGGATGACAACTACGCCGCGCTCCGGCGCGTGAAGCAGCAGCTCTTGCGGGCGAAGGACGCGCGTGGCAAGCCGCTCAGCGTGGTGGAGCTGCCCATGCCGCGGGCGGTGGTCTTCGAGGGCCTGCGGCTCCCGGCCAGCTACGCCAATTTCTACTTGTGCAACGAGCAGGTGCTGGTGCCCTTGTTCGCGGATCCGATGGATCGCGTCGCCTTGAGCGTCCTCAAGGAGCTCTTCCCGCGGCGAGAGGTCACCGGCGTTTACTGTCGAGATCTGGTGCTGGGGCTCGGTACCCTGCACTGCAGCACCCAGCAGGAGCCGCTGGTGGGCAAGCTCAGCGCGATTTCGCGCAGCGAAAGCCCAGGTCCGCGTCGCGCGTCTCCGGGCTAGCGTGCTGGCGTCGCTTCGCGCGCAGCTCCGCCTCCTGCTGGCTGAAGAAGCTGCCGCCACGGACGGCGTAGGTCTCCGCGCTCGCGGGCGGATCCGGGTAGGGGCCGTAGGGGGTGCTGGTCCACTCCCGCACGTTGCCGGCGATGTCGAAGAGCTGAAAGGGACCGACCGCGGTGCTGCCCACCGGACAAGGCCCGGACGGCCGCCTCCAGCACTGCTGCCCCTCCTGAGGTGGTGCGTTGCCCCACGGATAGCGGAGCCGGTCTTCACCCCCGCTCGCCACGTACTCCAGCTCGAGCTCCGTCGGTAGGCGAGCCCCCAGCCACTTGCAGTAGCGCTCCGCGTCCAAGTAAGGCACGCAGGTGGCGGGGAGCTTGGCGTTGGCCTCGAGCGCGGCGCTGCAGAGCGCGCTCCGGAGCTCTTCTTGGCGTGCGTCGCCGAGGCGCGCCTCTCTCGACAGGGGATCACAGACGCCGTTGCGGGCGCAGCTCAGGTAGGCCTCGACGGTCACCTCCGTGGCGTCGAGGCAGAACGTCGCGACCCGCTCGACGTGACTGGGCTGCTCGTCCGCAGCTCCCTCACCCTTGGCGGAGCCCATGGAGTGGCTGCCACCCTCGATGAGCTGCATTCCCGCGGGACACTGGCTGGAGACCCCTGGCGGCGGCGCCTCGGGGGGAGGGCGCGGGGCCGGCGCCGCCGTGGGAGCGGTACTCGAGGTGGGGGCGCTTGGGGCGGCGGGCGGCGCGGCGCAGGCAGCGAGCGGGAGCAGGACGACGAGCTGGAGAGCGCGCACGGCAGCTCCCATCATGCCACGGATCTCTAGCGTGGCGAGCGCTCCTGCGGCGTGATTTCAGGGGGTTGGAGCCGCGCCGGCGAGGGCGTGGGGTGACGGCAATTTGCCGGATGTCGGGAGGTTTGGCAGGTTGGGGCCTCGTGGCGTCTCCCCCCCTCTTCTCCAGCGTGGCTCGGCGGACGAGCGTGCTCGGCCTAGCCCTGGCGCTGGCGTGGTCCACGCTGGCCGTCGCCGCGCCACGCCAGGGAGCTCGCACGGAGACCGCGAAGACGGCGCCACGCGCCTTCGTCGCGGTCAAGCCAGCGCCGGCGACGCAGACGCAGAAGTCCGCGAAGGACCGCGGGATCAACCCCTGCCTCACGCCAGATCCGGGCTGGGGCGTCTACCGCCCTTGGGACCGGGGCGTCAGCTTGGGTCAGGCGCTCCTCCCGGGGCGGGGCGGCGTCACCAAGAGCGGGCAGTTCGACGTCATCGTCCACTTTCACGGGCACGAGGCGGCTCGAAAAGAGTGGGTACGGGTGATGGACGGCGCCGTCCTCGTCGGCATCGATCTCGGCATCGGCTCCGGCGCGTACTCCAGCACCTTCGCCAACCCGCAGGCCTTCGAGCGGCTCATCGGCAGCGTGGAGGAGCTCGTGGCCAAGCGGACGGGCAAGCCGAACGCCAAGGCGCGTCACATCGGCATCACCTCGTGGAGCGCGGGCTATGGCGCCGTCGGTGAGATCCTCAGCCAGCCCTACGGCCAGCGCGTGGTCGAGAGCGTGGTGCTCCTCGACGGCCTGCACTCGGGCTACGAGGGCACTAGCCTCAACGCCGCGCAGCTCGCCCCCTTCGTGGAGTACGCGCGCCGCGCGGCGCGGGGCAAGGCGTTCATGTTCGTCAGCCACTCCTCCATCATCCCGCCGGGCTACGCCAGCACCACCGAGACGGCCAACTACCTCATCCACGCCGTCGGGGGCGCTCCGAAGAAGGTCCACGGCAAGGGCCCCATGGGGATGGACCTCATCGCGAGGTACACCAAAGGTAATTTTCACGTCCGCGGCTACGCGGGGAACGACAAGATGGATCACTGCGCCCACTTCGGGGTGCTGAGGGACGTGCTCCAGGTGCGCCTCAAGCCGCGGCTGAAATCGCCCAAGGGCTATGCGGCCAAGCCGACCCAGCCGCCCAAGGTGGACAGCGGAGCGGCGAAGCGCAAGGTGGAGGCGGCCACCCAGCCCGCGCTGCTGGCGCGCCCCTGACGCGCGGCCCGCACGCGGTGGCCGCGCGCGGCGGGCGCTCCTCGGGCGAAGGGGCACGCTCCGGGACTTCCTTTTCGACGTCTGAGCGCTAGAGTGCCGCCGCGCGCTCTCGGAAGGGCGCCCTGCACGCGTGGCGAAATTGGCAGACGCAGCGGATTTAGGTTCCGCCGCCGAGAGGCATGGGGGTTCAAGTCCCTCCGCGTGCACCAGCGCACGGCGCACCTAGCCCCTGCGTCACGCCGTGTGGTTCGAGAGCGCCGAGGAGCGCCTAGAGGCAGCCGTCGATGGCGCGGATGTGTGGCACGTGCCCGGCTGGGATGACGGGGACGCTGGAGATGGAGAAGCGCTCCGGGAGGATGGGCTCGCGCGTGCGGTAGAGCACGTCCACGAAGTACACCGTGTCCGCGGTGAGCGGCGCGGCCACGACCGACTGGTAGCTGCCGCCCGAGCCGGAGAGCACGACGCTGCCGAAGGTGAACGAGGCGTCATTGCTCCACCAGTACTTGACCTCTTGCACCTCGAGCTGGCTGCCCCCGCTGTCCACCACCGCGGAGACGACGGTCGCCAGGCCGGCCTCCACCACCGTCACGCGCGGTGCGTCGGGCAGCCTCTGGTAGCGCGCGTCCGTGCCAAACCAGTGCTTGAACCACGCGCGCTGCCCGCCCTTGGCGCGGTCCTCCGCGCGCTTCTCGATGGTGGCGGCGCTCTCCACCCCGGTGAGCCCGTAGCAGCCGTGGTCGTAGTTGCCGATGAGCGAGGTGCGCTGGTCCGTCCCCGGGATGGCGTTGAAGGTCGCAACATGCGCCGTGAGCGGGAAAAACTCATCGGTCGTGCCGTTCACCATCAAGATCTTCGAGCGTGAGCCCGGCAGCAGCACGTCGGCGCCGAGCGTGGAGATGAGCGTCGTCCACGCCGGGCTCGCCGTGGAGAGCCCGGCGTTGCGGAGCAGGGTGTGCTGCCACGCGGTGGGAGACTGGGTAGCGACGCCCCAGGCGCCAGTGCCGCTCAGCGGGACGGCGGCGAGCACGCGGTCGTCCACCGCCGCCGAGGTGAGGGTGGCGACGGCGCCGGCGGAGAAGCCCGTCACGCCGAGGCGGCGTGCGTCCACGTCCGGGCGCGCTGCGAGGCAGGTGAGCCCACGCATGGCCGCGACGGAGTGCGCCCAGAACCAGCTCCCGCGTGGATCGGGCAGGACGTCGAACATGCGACGGCCGTTGTCGTAGCCTGAGCCCAGCCCCTCGGAGGTGTTGGAGGGCTGCGTCCCTCCCCCCGGTCCCGTGTAGGCGAGCGTCATCGTCTTGAGCAGCGCGGCCAGCCCCGTGGCGTGGCTCTCCTCCGCGTTGCCCCCGAGCCCGTGCGCCTGCACCACCCCCGGCAGAGCGCCGCTCGCCCCCTCCGGGCGCGCGGCATAGCCACGAAGACGGATGGGCGTCAGCACCCCCCCGCGGGACTCCCAGGAGAGATAGCTCACGTCCCACAAGGTGACGCGCACCCCATCCTTCATGACGCTGCGCGGGTTGTCGAAGCGACAGTCCGCCGTGCTCGCGTCGCGGATCGCCGGCAGATCGAACAGGGCCGCTCCACCACCGCTGCCGCCCGCGCCCGCGCTGCCGCCCGCGCCCGCGCTGCCGCCCGCGCCCGCGCTGCCGCCTGCGCCCGCGCTGCCGCCCACGCTGCCGCCCACGCCCGCGCTGCCGCCCGCGCCCGCGCTGCCGCCCACGCTGCCGCCCGCGCCCGCGCTGCCGCCCACGCTGCCGCCCGCGCCCGCGCTGCCGCCCGCGCCCGCGCCCGCGCTGCCGCCCGCGCCCGCGCTGCCGCCCGCGCCGCCGCTTCCACCAGCCCCTGCACCCCCGCTCGCTCCCGTACCCCCCTCACCCTCGCCATCGCCCGCACAGCCCGCGAGCCCCACCGCCACGGCCACCCAGGCCAGCGTACCGCGTCGCAAGCGCCCCCGGTCGACTCGCCACCAGCTCCTCATGGCTCGGAGCCTATCGCCGGCGGTCGAGCGCGTCATCCGTGTCGTCCGCGGGCCTGGCGCTCCCTCCCGAAGCCGCCCTCGCTGTTGATGATATTGACTTTCATATTCAAAAAATAGAGAATGGATGGGCGATGCTCACCGCGCTGCTCCCGTCACCCCGTTGGTCCGGCTCGCTGAAGCGGGGCGCCTCGGCGCCCGCGCTGCTCGCCCTCGTGGCGCTCGTGCTCGCGGCGGGGTGGAGCTGGCTCGCCCGAGCCTCCACGCTCCGCGTGGCGCTGCTCGGAGGAGGCGTCGCGGCCGGCGCCACGGCGCTCGGCGCCGCGCTCGTGTTCCTGACGGGAAGGCTCTCGGCGCGCACTCAGTCGGCGCTGTTCGGCTTCGGAGCGGGCGTCATGCTCGCGGCCAGCGCCTTCTCGCTCCTGCTGCCGGGGCTCGCTGCCGCCGCCGAGGCGGGGGCGAGCCGGTGGGGCGCGGGCCTCATCGTGGGGAGCGCCACGCTGCTCGGCGGAGCGGGCTTGCTGCTCGCGGATCGGCTCGTGCCGCACGCGCACACGCTCGAGGGGCGAGCGGCCTCAGCGGACCGCAGGCTCCGGAGCACCTGGCTCTTCGTGGCCGCCATCGCGCTGCACAACGTGCCGGAGGGGCTGGCCATCGGCGTCTCGGCAGCGGGGACGGACGCCGTCGGCGCCAGCGCGCTCGCCACGGGCATCGCGCTCCAAGACATCCCCGAGGGGATGGTGGTGGCGCTGGCGCTCATGTCCGTGGGGTACGGCCGGGGGCGAGCGGCCTGGGTCGGCGCCGCCTCGGGGCTGGTGGAGCCGCTGGGCGCCGCCGTGGGCGCCGCGGCGGTAAGCGCGTCCACCGCGCTGCTCCCGTGGGGGATGGGCTTCGCCGCGGGGGCCATGCTGTTCGTGGTGCTGCACGAGGTCGTCCCGGAGGCACACCGTGGCGGGCACGAGCGGGTCGCGACCAGCAGCCTGCTCGGGGGCTTCGTCTTGATGATGCTGCTCGACACCGCGCTGGGCTGAGCAGAGCGAGCGACCTCAGGAAAAAGTGCAAGTCCAGGGCGTCGCGGCCCCTTGCAGGCCGAGCGCCGTCGTGCTGAACAGTGCAGTATGAGGCAGGCTTTGCAAGGGCTGGGGTGGCTCGGGGTCGGGGTGGCGCTGGCCTTTGGGTGCAGCGGGGCGGACGCTGAGCCGGAGGCGGCGCTGGTGGACGGCGGGCAGAGCGCGCCGGCCGTTGCGCTCGAGCCGCTTGGCGCTCGGCAGGTCGCGCACCTCGCGATGCGAGCGGCTGCCCTGGACGAGCAGCGGGCGCTGGGAGAGCGGAGGGTGAGCTACCACTTCAAGGCGGGCCCCGGCGGGTCGTGGCGGCTGGCGACGCCGGAGCTGAGCTTCGAGGCGGCGCTGAGCTCGGCAGGGGTCGCCCTGAGCGCGCCGGAGGCAGGGTGGTCGGCGAGCCTGCGGCTCGAGCGCTACGGCTGCCTCGGGGACCAAGCGCCGCTGCAGGCGCAGGCGCCTGGCCCGTCGCCCAGCGCGCAGGGGCACCGCGCGGAGTATCGGCACGCCACGCCGAGCGGCGCGCTGAGCGAGTGGTACTTGAGCGGACCGTTCGGGTTGGAGCAGGGGTTCACGCTGGAGGCGTCGCCTTGCCCGCGGAGCGGCCCCACGCAGATCGTGGCGCTGGAGGTGGGGGTGGAGGGGCTGACCCCGGCGCTCATCGAGCCGACCCCTACCAGTGCGGAGGACGTAGCGCCGCGCCGCGTCGAGCTCAGGGACGAGCAGGGCCAGGTGCAGCTCGACTACACGGATCTGTCGGCGAAGGACGCCGAGGGCAAGGTGCTGCCCACGCGGCTGAGCGTCGTGGGGAGGAGCATCCTGCTCGAGGTGGACACGCGCGCCGCCACCTTTCCCGTCACCGTGGACCCCTTGGTGGGCGTGCAGCAGGCCATACTCCCATCGGTCGGCTACGCGCTGGCGATGGACGGGGACTACCTGGCCATCGGCAATCCCACGGACGGCAGCTACGAGGGCCGCGTCTACCCCTACAAGAGGACGGGCGGGGTGTGGACGGCGATGCCCGCCATCGACCCCAACCCCTATGGCAGTACCACGCAGAGCTTCGGCCGCTCGCTCAGCCTCTCGGGCGGCACTCTGCTGATCGGCGCGTGGGAGTGGACGAAGAGCATCGCGCCAGCGGTCATGAGGGTGGGCATGGCCTACGTCTACACGACCAACGGCACGAGCTGGACCCAGCAGGCCCAGCTGAGCCCCGACGAGCCGTGGGTACCCGACACGTACTTCGGTTACTCCGTCAGCCTCTCGGGCAACACGGCGTTCATCGGCGCGCCGGGGCTCACCATCGACGGCAAGGCCAGCCAAGGGAGCGTGTACGTCTTCACTCGCAGCGGCAGCACCTGGACCAAGCAGACCAGCTTCACGTTCGGCGCTGGCGGCGCGGGCAGCAACTTCGGGGACTCCGTGCTCTTCACCGGGAGCGCCGCGTTCATCTCCACGCGGCCGGACAGCGCCCCCAGCGCCGTCTACGTCTATGAGAACACTGGGAGCTGGACGCTCCAGAAGACCCTCAACGTCGGTACCGAATCCATCGGGTCTCTCGCCATGAGCGCGAGCGGCAGCACCGTCCTGCTCGGCTCGCGCTCGGACGTCTCCGTGTACGTGCGGAGCGGCGCTGGGTGGGACCAGCAAGCGTCCTTTGGCGGCCCGCCCAACACTGGCTTCGGCAGCGCGCTGGCGGTCTCCGGGGATGTCGCGCTGGTGGGCGCTCCTCAGCGGCAGGTGGGCGCCAGCTCCAACGTAGGCAGCGTCTATATCTACAAGCGCACCGGCACGAGCTGGGCCCTGCAGAGTATCCTACCCCCGGCAGGGACGAAATCAGCCTTCGGGAGCACGGTGGCCGTCAACGGGACGACGGCCATCGTGGGGACCACGTACACCGGGGGGACCGGGGTCAGCGGGCTCGGCACGTACGTGTTCCGGCTCGGGCTCGACAACGGTGACCCCTGCGCGTCGGCCGCGGACTGTGCGTCGGGGTTCTGCGTCTCGGGCAAGTGCTGCAACGAGGCCTGCGTGGGCGCCTGCGCGACGTGCCAGGTAGCGAGCGGCGCGGCGGTGGACGGCACCTGCCAGGCGGCCCCCGCGGGGTCGCCGGGTATCCCCGCCTGCGGCCAGCAGGCCTGTGACGGCGTGAGCCGTACCTGCACGAGCTGTACGACGGACGCGCATTGTCCGGCCGGTCGCTACTGCGCCGCGGACGGCACGTGTCAGCCCGTCAAGAGCCCGGGGGCCGCTTGCGACGTCGGCGCTGGCAAGGACTGCAAGGAGGCTGGCTGCCGGGTGTGCCCCTCGGGTCATTGCGAGGACGGCGTGTGCTGCGACAAGGCCTGTGACGGTGAGTGCGCGGCGTGCTCCGTCGCCACGGGCGCCACGACCAACGGCGTGTGTCGCATCTTCGCCGCCGGCCATCCTGGGGAGCCCTCGTGCGCGCCGCACGCCTGCAACGGGGTCAGCCGGAGCTGCGCGGCCTGCCAGACGGACGGCGACTGCCTCGGCACCCAGTACTGCGCCCCGGACGGCTCCTGCCAGGAGAAGAAGGATCAGGGGGTCGCGTGCAACAGCCAGGCGGGGCAGGACTGCAAGCAAGGCGGCTGCAACGTGTGCAAGACCGGGCACTGCGTGGACGGGCTCTGCTGCGACACTGCGTGCAGCGGCACCTGCGGGAGCTGCCTGGCGGCCAAGACCGGTGGTAGTAACGGCGTCTGTGCCCCCATCGTGGGGGGCACGGACCCGGACGACGAGTGCTTGCCGGACAACGCCAACGTGTGCGGCCCCGACGGCCACTGCGACGGCACGGCCTACCGCTGCCGGCAGGCGGCGCCGCCGAACATCGCCTGCGGAGACGCGCAGTGCGCGGACGGTAGGCTGACGGGGCTGCGCTGCAACGGGGCCGGCGCGTGCGTGCCCGGCACCGGAGTGTCCTGCGGCAAGTACAAGTGCACCCCGAGCGGGGACGCCTGCGAGACCAGCTGCGCCTCGAGCGCGCAGTGCGCCTCGACCGCGTACTACTGCAGCGCGCAGAAGACCTGTGAGCCCAAGCGGGACGACGGAGAGGTGTGCACCGCCGGCAAGGAGTGCCTGTCGGGGTACTGCACGGACGGGGTGTGCTGCAGCTCGGCATGCAACGGCCCCTGCGAGGCGTGTAACCAAGAGTCCAACAGGGGCGCTTGCGTTCCAGTGCGCGGCGTCCCCGTGGGAACCCGCTCGTGCCCGGGGACGGGCGACTGCGCCGGCACCTGCAATGGCACGAACGGGTCCCAGTGTACCCTCCCTAGCAGCGCCACGTCGTGCGGCACGCCCACCTGCGTCAACGACACCAGTGAGCCCGGCGGCGTCTGCGACGGCAGCGGGAGCTGCGCGCCGCAGGCACCCATCGCTTGCGCTCCCTACGGCTGTGACAGCGGCAGCGGCAAGTGCCGGGTGAGCTGCAGCAGCAGCGCGGACTGCGCCGCGGGCAACGTGTGTGATCTCGGCGCTGGGCGCTGCGTCACCAGCATCACGAGCTGCTCGGATCGGACGACCGTGCGCAACCCGGACGGGAGCCTCGCGAGCTGCCTACCCTACACCTGCGTCGCGGGGGCGTGCCGGGACTCCTGCTCCACGCCGCTGGAGTGCGCGGACGGTTACGTGTGCGAGGGTAGCCGCTGCGTCCCGGATCAGGGCCAGGGCGGTACCGGCGGCGGTGCCGGCACGGCAGGCAGCGCCGGCACGGCGGGCAGCGCCGGCACGGCGGGCAGCGCCGGCACGGCGGGCAGCGCCGGCACGGCGGGCAGCGCGGGCAGTGGCGGCTCGGGCGGCACGGCGGGCAGTGGCGGCACGGCGGGCAGCGCCGGCAGTAGCGGCACGGCGGGCGGTGGCGGCACGGCGGGCGGTGGTGGCACGGCGGGCAGCGCCGGCACGGCGGGCGCAGGGGCCAGCGCCGGAGGCGGCGCCGCGGGGGCAGCGGGGTCGGGCGGTGGCAGCGCGGGTAACCCGCAGCGCCCGGAGGGCAGCGCGGACAGCGGCGGCTGCGGCTGTCGCGTCCCGGCCGGGGGCGCCGAGGGCAGCGTCGTCCCCGTGCTCGCGCTCGGGCTCGCGGCGGGCATCGCGGCGCGGCGGCGCCGCAGCGCACGCCGCGCGGCGTGAGCCTGGAGGTCCAGCCCGCGCCGGTGAAGCCGAGTGCGCTGGCCCTCCAAGTAGGGCACCATGAGGCGCGTGACCGTGCGCTCCCTTCTGACCTTTGGTACGCCGCTCGCCCTCGCGCTGGCTACGCTGGCCTGCGGCGCGGCGCCGGAGTCGGAGCCGGCGCGGCGCTGTAACGGCGAGGCGGCCTACTGCGAGCGCCGCTACGACCAGCTCGTCTTCCCCGGGACGCACAACTCGCACGCGGCGAAGGAGGACCACTTCGGCGACGCGAACGCCAATCAGCTCTACGGCGTGGCCAGGCAGCTCGAGGACGGCGTCCGCCTGCTGTTGATGGACGTCTACGACGATGAGGGCGAGACCATGCTGTGCCACGGCCCGTGCGGCTTGCTCGGGGCCACACCCCACCGCGACACCCTCGGCCAGCTCAAGGGCTTTTTCGAGCGGCACCCGCACGACGTGGTCACCATCATCTATGAAGACCACGTCCCCGCCGCGAAGCTCGCGGAGGACTTGGCGGCCACCGGCCTCGATGCCCTGAGCTACACGCACCCCGCAGGGGACCCATGGCCCACGCTCGGGCAGCTCATCGATCGCGGGGCGCGGCTCGTGGTCACGCTGGAGTCCGGCGGGCCGCCTCCCGCCTACCTCCACCACGTGTGGGATCTCGCCTTCGACACGCCGTACTCGTTCACCAGCCCGGAGGCGATGAGCTGCGCGTTGAACCGCGGTAGCGCCAGCAACGATCTCTTCCTGCTCAACCACTGGGTGAGCAACGGTGCTGGGCTGCCGCATGCGCCAGCGGCCGCCACGGTCAACCAGAGGGCGTTTCTGCTCGAGCGCGCCCGGCGCTGCGCCGCGGAGACGGGGCACGTCCCGAACTTCATCGCCGTGGACTTCTACGAGCAGGGCGAGCTCTTCGACGCGGTGCGGGAGCTGAACCAGCAACCCTCGCCGTAGGCGCGCGTCAGGGCGGCGCGAGCGGCCCGGAGGCTCGCAGGGGAGCTGAGCCGGCGCGCGGCCCGCTCTCAGAGCCCGGGTGGGGGCTCAGCGCGGCAGCCGGCTCAAGTCGAGGACGACGACCCGCTCATCGGCGTAGACGCGCGCCTGCTCGAGGCGTCGCGGGAGCTCGAAGCCCTTGGCCTGGCCGCGCCGAAAGGCCGCGCTCACCCAGCCATCGAAGGGGCGGAAGGTGCGTGGTGGCGCCTTGAAGTAGCGCGGCGACACGAGCAGGTGCGTGACGCCGAGCTCGTCCCGGAGGCGCTGCAGGGGGCCGAGCTCCGTGGCGAAGTAGGCGTCGATCAGCCGTGCCATCCGGTGTCGGAGCTGCTCGGTGAAGTCACGGTGAAAGGCTTGATGCAGCTCGTAGGAGATGAGCACCTTGCGCTTGGCGACGTAGGGCACGCTGTCGAGGTCGCTCGGCCAGCCGGCGATCAGGGCGTCCTTCGGGAGCGTGCGCAGAAACTCGAAGAGGGGCGCCTGCGCGCGCACGTCGACGTTGAGCCCAGCGTCCTCGCTCCCGCGCCCAGCGGCAGGCAGGGCGAGCAGCGCGATCCACAGCACCCCGGCAGCGGGCCCCGAGCGCGCGCGCAGCGCTTGCGGCAGCAGCGTGGTCAGACCCGCGCCGGCGGCGGGCAGGAGCAGCAGGAGCAGCAGCGGGATGGGATAGGCGGCGTAGCGCTGAGGGAGATAGAAATACGGAGCGATGGGCCGCGCGATGAGGTAGGCCGCCCAGGCGGCGCCGCCGAGCAGCAGCAGCCGTCGCCCAGCGCCGCGCCGCGCAGCGAGCACGGTGGCGCCCAGCGCGACGCTCGCGAGGAGCAGCTCCCGGGCGAGCGTGTCGCTGGGGTCGGTGGCGTCGCGCGCAGTGGTGGCCCAGGCGCGCGCGCTGGCCGACCACGGCTGCCCTACGGGCTCGAGCAGCGCCGAGGCCTGCTGCTCCACCGCGGTGGTGAAGCTGACGAAGGGCGCGCGGTCGTCGGCGCCGTAGCGCCCGCCCCGCCCGAGCTCTGGGTACTGCGCGGCGTCCGCGGGGCGCAGCGTCGCGCCGTAGTGCCGCGAGCCGAGCAGCGGCGGGAGCAGCAGCACCACGGAGGCGAGCCCCGCGCCCACGGTCACCAGCAGTCGCCGCTTGAAGCTCCAGGCGCTGGCGTCGCCACGATCCTGCGCTGGCAAGACGAACAGCAGCAGCCCCAAGGCCAGGCCGGCGACGACCCCCGCGGCTGGATAGAAGCCAGCGCCCAGCGCCACCGCGGCGACGAGCCAGCGCGCGCGCCCGAGCGTCAAGCCGGCGAGCGCCAGCGCGAGGATGGGGAAGGCGAAGGCGCGGGGCAGCCCGCCCGCCAGGCGCGCGAGCAAGAGCTCGCTCGAGAGCGCGAGCGTGAGCGCCAAGAGCGCGCCGAAGGTCCCTGCCAGCCGCCGCGCTGCCGCCCCCAGGGCGACCAGGGTCGCGAGCAGCAGCAGGTAGGGCACCACCTTGCTGAGCGCCGCGGGATCCCACACCAAGGCGCCCAGCGTGTAGAGCCCTCGGTACCCGATGGGCAGGCAGTCGAGGTAGTAGCGGGCCAGGTAGTCGTCGGGAAAGAGCCCTGGCTCATGGTAGGAAAAGAAGGGGAAGATCTGCTGGCGCGCGTCGTCGTTGAAGATGAGCGGCTCCGCGGCGCGACGCAGGTGCGCCGTGAGGCTCGGCCCGTACCCCAGGGCGAGGGCGAGGACCCCGAGCGCGAGCCCGCCGTGGGCGCGCGCCGCGGGGACGAGCCGCTCGGACGCGCAGGCGAGCAGGCGGCGCAAGGTCGCTGGGCTCATCGCGCCCCTTCTTACACGACCCAGCGCAGCTCGTCGTGGCGGCGGGCGGCGGGCCCGTTGACGAAGCCGGGGCGGTGGACGCAGAGTAGCGGCATGAAGCAGGGTGGTCTTGGGCAGCTTGGGCTCGGGGTGCTGGCGCTGGTGCTCGGGGCGTGCTCGGACGACGCCGGCGCGGGCGGCGCGGGCGGCGCGGGAGCTGGTGGCAGCGCAGGGAGCGGCGCGGCCGCGGGCGCCGGCGCCGCGGCGGGCAGCGGGGGCGGGGGGGGCGTCGCGGGCGTGGGCGCGAGCGCCGGCAGCGGCGGCGGACAGGGGGCTGCGGCGGGTGCAGGGGGCGGCGGGGCGCTGCCCAGCGTGGGGGGCTGCAGCGTGTTCACGGCGACGAGCCCGTGGAACGAGGACATCGGCTCCCGCCCGGTGCACCGCCGCAGCGCCGACTACCTGGCGAGCTTCTCGTCGCGCGGCGCCACGGCCATCCACCTGGATCTGGGCTCGGAGGAGGTGGAGTACGGTATCCCGTACTCCGTGGTGCCGGAGGGGCAGCCCCTCGTCCCCATCAGCTACGGCGTGGACGGCGAGGACTACTCCGACGAGAGTGACCCAGGGCCGTTCCCCATCCCGCTGGACGCGCCCATCGAGGGCGGCCGCCCAGGCGCGGACCCCGCGGACGGGGATCGTCACGTGCTCGTCATCCAGCAGGGCTCGTGCATCCTCTACGAGCTCTATCTAGCGGTGCGGACCACCAGCCCCGCCGGCTACCGCTGCGCCGCCAGCGCGCGCTGGGATTTGAAGACGAACTCCACGCGCCCCGCCGGGTGGACCAGCGCGGACGCAGCGGGCTTGCCTATCTTTCCAGGGCTGCTGCGCTACGACGAGGTGGCGGCGGGGGAGATCCGCCACGCCATCCGGGTGACGGCCCCGCGCGCCCAGCGCGCGTACATCGCGCCCGCCAGCCACTTCGGACCCAACGCGGATCCAACGACGCCTCCCTATGGTCTCCGCCTGCGGCTCCGTGCCAGCTTCGACGAGTCCGCGTACAGCGCCGAGGCGCGCGTGCTGCTGCGCGCCTTCAAGCGCTACGGCCTCATCTTCGCGGATCAAGGCACGGGCTGGTACGTCAGCGGCACCAGCGACCCACGCTGGGCGCCGCTCATCGAGGAGCTGCACCAGCGGCGCCCGCTGCGGGATACGGACTTCGAGGCCGTGGACACTGGCCCCATCACCTGCGGCGCGGGCGCAGGACGCTGCGACTGAGTGAGCCCGCGGCGCACCGCAGGCTCAGAAGACGATAGGCAGATCGAGCTGGAAGAGCTGGTAGTCGAGCTTGGCCATCGGATCGTCGAGGGGGCGTGAGTACGACAGCCCGGGGCGGAGCTTCACGGCACCGGCCGGGAAGCTGGCGCGCAGCCCGAGCAAGCCCGTGAGCTGCTGCCGCCGTGGGTCCTCGTCCGCGATGGAGGGGTTGGCGAGCCACTGCTGGTAGTGCAGCTCGGCGCTCAGGTTGAGCGGCCCCCAGAAGGACCAGCCCGCGTGCAGCCCGCTCGTGAAGTTCGTGCGGCGCGGGTCGGACGGGACGTCGTAGACGCGCGTGAGCTGCAGCACCGTGGCCTCGGCCGCGAGCGTGACGCCGTGCGCGTTCCAGCTCACGCCGAGGCCGCCGATGGCCGTGGCGTAGCTCGGCTGAAACAGCGCGTTGTCCATCGCCGAGCGGTTGAGCATCCCCGCGCTGACGGTGGCGCGCACCTCGGGGCTGGCGTCCTTCGAGCCGCCTTGTCCGAGCGGCAGGGCTGCGACGAACGCGAAGGAGAAGCGCACCGGCAAGCCCCAGGAGGGGGTCCAGAGCGCGGAGAGCGCCGGGTTGGCGAAGGCGAAGCGTCGCTCGTCCTCCACGTCCAGCGAGACGCCCGTGAGGCGCGCCCCGACCGCGAGATCAGGGACGAGCCGGTAGCTGCCGCTGGCGCTCAGCACGGCGGAGGAGCCACCCTCGAAGGTGGCGAGCGTGGAGTCGAGCCGCGCGGTGGTGCCCGCCACGGTGGGGCGCATCAGCCAGGGCAGCGAGGGCGGCGGCGCTGCCGCGGCGGGGGCGGCGGCGCTGGGCGCCGTGGCGCTCGGCTCCGCGGTGGCTTCTGCCTTCGCAGCGGCGCTGACGGCGAGCGCGGCGAGGGTGACGGCGGCGCCAAGGCGCTGAGCGCGCTGCGCGGGTCGGCGCGCCGCCCCTAGACGGCGCGGCGTGTCAGGCGTGTGGTCTTGGGTCCTCGAATGAGCGTGTCGAGCCATGTCTGACCTCCATGTGTGTAACAAAGCTGCGCTCCTACGCAGCGGCCGGTGCGGAGCGCCTCCCGCGCTTGCTCGAGCGAGCTGACGCCGCGCTCTGCGTAGGCGTCCTCCGTGAGCTTGAGCCGGACGCTCTCCACGCGGGCGAGCGCGCCCAGATCCGTGAACAGCGCGTCCAGCGTCGCGTCGTCGAGCTCCGCGACGTGCAGGGTGGGTAGTGCTGGCGCCTCAGCCATGGCGCCTCGGGGCGGGGGGCGGCAGCGCGCTGGGGGTGAGGTCCCGAGCGCGCGCGCGCTCGGCGTAGAAGCGCTCGAGCGAGAAGCTCTCGCTCGGACCAATCACGCCGGGGACGCTCGACGTCGTGGCGGTGGGCGCCGTGGGCCCTAGCGCGGCAGGCCTACGGCCGAGCAGCGACTGGAGAAACCCGCGCCGGTCGACGCGTGAGGCCTTGGGGGCGCTCATGGCGTCCTCCTGGGTGGGGGCGGCGTCTGCTGCACCGGAAAGCGAGGTTGAGCCGCGCCCGTCGCCGTGTGGCACTGCAGGCAATTGTCACGCTCGGGGTGGCTCGTGCGGAGCCCTGGCTGCCCTGCCGGCCCGTGGCAGCTGATGCAGCGCTCACGCATGGCCGTGCCGTGGGGCACTTGAGGGGGCGCGCCCAGCCAGGCGCGCGGTCCTGAGCCCGAGGAGGGGAGCCCCGAGAACTCGTTGACGGGTGGTGGCGTGCGCTGGGGGAGCGGCCTGGGGTCGGCTTCGACCACGTGGCACTGCGTGCAGCTCGAGAGGAGGGGGTGGCTCATCGCCGGCGCCACGCGCTCGCCCACGCGCGCGCCGTCCTGGTGACAGACTAGGCAGCTCGGCGCCCCGCGCTGGTCGATGGCGTGTGGGATGGTGGGAGGCGCGCCATCGTAGGCGCGGTGCTCCGCGCGCTGCGCGACCGCCTGCGCGCGGTCGCCTAGCTGGGCTGGCTCCGCCCGTGAGGGGAGCGTCCCGGTGAGGACGACCTCGGCGTTCGCGTAGAGCTCCGCGTTGGGGCCCCGCCGCTCACGCCCGAGCTCGGCGTGGCGTGGGACGGAGCCCACCCCGGGCGCCACGCGCAGCACGCTGCCGCCCGAGTGGACGGGCGTCGGCGCCGTCCGGGTCCCGGAGAAGAAGCCCGCCGCGGCGACCGCGCCCGAGGCGAGGACGGCGACCACCATCACCCGCTGTCGCTGCTGACCGGGCGCCTGGGTCACGGCTGGGCCGCCTCCGCGCGTCGGACGCGCACCGCGCACTTCTTGTAGTCGGGCTGCTTCGAGAAAGGATCGTAGTTCTCGAGCGTGACGCGGTTGATGAGCATGGTCTCATCGAAGAAGGGGACGAACAGGGAGCCGACCGGCGGGGCGCCGCGGCCGTCGACCCACACCGGCAGCGTGCACTCTCCGCGCCGGCTCTCGAGGACGACCAGATCTCCGCTCCGTAGGCCGAGCCGGCGCGCGTCCTCCCCGTGCATCTCCACGTAGGCGTTGGGCATGGCGCGCGAGAGCTGCGGGATCCTCCGCGTCATGGTGCCGGTGTGCCAGTGCTCCAGCACGCGCCCGGTGCAGAGCCAGAAGGGGTAGTCCGGGTCCGGCGACTCTGGCGGGGGCTCATAGGGTCGGAACCAGATCTGCGCGCGGCCGTCCTTCGTGGTGGAGTGATAGAACTCGAACTCGCTGCCGCGCTTGACGTAAGGATCGTCGAACTCGGCGAAGCGAAAGCGCGTCTCGCGCCACGAGCCGTCCGGCTGCTGCACGACCGGCCAGCGCAGCCCGCGCGCCTTCACGTACTCCGAGTACGGCGCCAGGTCCTTGTGCTTGAAGCGGGAGAAGCGCCGGTACTCCTCGAACAGGTGCTCGTCGACGTTCACGTCGTAGTAGTGCTTCCAGTCCCAGATGGGCACCTCCTTTCCGTCCTTCTGGATGCTGAAGAGGAACTTGCCGTCCTTGTCCCGCATGCCCTCCACGCCGCGCTCGAACAGGCGCCGGGCCACCGCGATGAGCTGCCAGGCGTCGTCTCGCGCCTGCCCGGGGGGCTCCACCATCTTGAACCACTGCTGGGTGCGGCGCTCGGAGTTGCCGAACATCCCGTTTTTCTCCACCCACAGCGCCGAGGGCAGCACCAGATCCGCCGCGCGCGTCGTCTCCGTGGGGTACACGTCCGACACGATGAGGAACTTGCCGGGGATGCGTCGGCTGGGCTCGAACAGGGCGTTGCGATTGGGGAGCGTTTGCCCGGGGTTGGTGACCTGCACCCAAATGGTGCTGATGTCGCCGCCTTGCTCTTTGGGCGTGGAGAAGCGCCTCCACATCTCCACGGTGTGATGGCCCGGCGTGGCCTTGATGCGCCCGGCCGCGAGGTTCCAGATCTCTTCGGCGTGCTTGCGGTGCTCGGCGTTGGCGACGACCAACCCGCCGGGCAAGGCTTGCACGAGCGTGCCCACCTCACGGGCGGTGCCGCAGGCCGAGGGCTGCCCGGTCAGGCTGGTGGGCGCGTCGCCCGGGCGCCCGAAGTGACCGGAGAGCAGGTGCAGGCCGTGCACCAGGTTGTTGATGGCCGTGCCGCGCGTGTGCTGGTTCATCCCCATGCACCACAGGCTGGTGATGCGGAGATCACGTCGCCCGAAGAGCTCGGCCAGCAGCCGCAGATCGGCGGCCTTGACCCCGGAGATGGCCTCCACGCGCTCGGGCGTGTACTCGGCGAGGCTCTGCCGGAACTCCTCGAAGCTCATCGGCGCGCCCTCGAGCGTGGCCGGGCTGGCGTCTTTGCGGAAGGCGCAGTGGCGCTCCACGAAGGCACGGTCGTAGCTGTCGCGCTCGAGCAAGAGCCGCATCACGCCGTTGGCGATGGCAAGATCCGTGTTCGGCTTGAACAGCAAGAAGTGGTCGGCAAACTCCGTGGAGCGCGTGCGACGCGTGCCAATGTCGATGAGCTTCACCGTCTCGCCGCGAGTGCGGCGGTCCACGATGCGCGAGAAGAGCACCGGGTGCATCTCCGCGGGGTTGTTGCCCCAGAGCACGATGACGTCTGCCTTGTCGAGGTCGTCGTAGCAGCCGGCGGGCTCGTCCACGCCGTAGGTGCTGAGGAAGCCGGTGACCGCGGAGGCCATGCACAGCCGGGCGTTCGGATCGATGTGGTTGTTGCCGAGGCCCCCCTTCATCAGCTTGTTGGCGGCGTAGCCCTCGGGGATGGTCCACTGGCCGGAGCCGTAGATGGCGAAGCCGGCGGGATCCGCCGCGACGCGCTCCGCGATAGTGTCGAGCGCGTGCTCCCAGGAGATGGGCTTGAGCTCACCGCCCACGCGCAGGAGCGGCTGGCGGAGCCGGTCCGCGCCGTAGAGCGCGAGCGCCACGTGGTAGCCCTTCACGCAGAGCAGCCCCTTGTTCACCTCCGCCTCGGGGTCCCCGGCGATGGCGACGACGCGCCCACCCTGCACGCCCACGCGGACGTGGCAGCCCGTGCCACAGAAGCGGCAGGGCGCCTTGTTCCACGCGAGCCCCTGCGCGCCCCCCCCAGGGGCCGCTGCGCGAGGCTGCCCGCTCGCCAGACGTGTGGCCGCAGCCGTGGCCGCAGCCATGGCGTTCATCCGGAGAAAGTCTCGCCGCTCCACTCAGCATCCTCCTCGTCTCGATAGTCCACCATCACCACGTCCACGAAGGCGACGCCAGCGACGTCGCGCAGCGCCTCACACAGCGCTGCGCCCCCGCGCGCGTCGCGAGACTCCACCACGCCGGGCACGTACGCTCCGTTGGGCTCTCCGAGCGTGAGCCCCTCGATGCTCTCCAGCGACCGCAGCGTGCTCGGGAGCGCTGCAGGATCGAGCTGTAAGACGACGGAGGCGAGAGGCATGCGCGGAGCGCGGTGCAATGTGCAGGCCAGCGCTCGCGGCGTCCCAAGTAGCTGACGTGACGGAAGGGGAGGTGGTGCGGGCTGTCTACCTTGGAGGCACGGCGCGGCGTGGTGGCATGGGCTCTGCAGAAGAGCGCGCCGTGCGCCTCTTCACGCTCTTCGCTCTGACGGTGCTCGCTACGGGCTGCAACGGTAGGCTGGCCGATGAGCGCCTGCAGCCGCCGCCCGGGCCGGCGCAGCATGGCACCGTGATGGAGCCGCCGCCCTCGCTCACGGCGGTGGTCCTCCCGGAGCAAGGTCGCGCAAGCTTTGCACCTGCCCTCCCGAGCGGCGCGCCTCCGCTGCGGGTAGCGTGCGGCACCTGTCACGCCACGGCGCCCGAGCGCCCGCTCCCCGCCAAGCCAGAGCAGCTCCAGCAGTTTCATCAGGGCCTCGCCTTCAAGCACGGCGCGCTCGAGTGCGCGTCGTGCCACTCCGTCGGGCAGCCCCCAAGGCTGCACCTGGCGACGGGCGAGGCGCTCGAGACCAGCGAGGCCTTGAAGCTGTGCGCGCAGTGCCACGGGCCTCAGTGGCGGGACTTTCAGCGCGGCGCGCACGGGGGAATGCGCGGCTACTGGGACGCCTCGCGCGGCCCGAAGGAGCGCATCCACTGCGTCAACTGCCATGACCCCCACGCCCCCCGCTACGTCGGTGGGCAGCCGGTGCTCCCCCCGAGAGATCGGCTCCTCGAGGCCCACCCACAGGAGGCTCAGCCGTGACCACCCCGAACCCTTCCAGGCGCGTGGCGCTCAAGGTGCTGGGGGCGACGCTCGGCGCCGGCGCCTTCGCGCGCGCCGTCGCCCCGCTCACCGAGTGGACCAAGGAGCTGTCGCTCGACGCGTTCTTGCAGAAAAACTACCGGGAGCTCGACCGGACGGAGCTTGACGCAGTTCTTGCGCGTCACCAGCAGGCGGCGCGCGAAAAATACCAGCGTGACGACATCGTGATCGAGGACTACCGCCCTCAGGAGGGCGTGGAGTTCGGTTATGCGCTCAACCTCTCGGTGTGCATCGGCTGCCGGCGCTGCGCGGAGGCGTGCCACGAGGAGAACAACCACGACCGCCGCACCCACCAGTCGTACATCCGGGTGCTGGAGATGGAGCAGGGCAGCTTCGACATGAGCGCCGGGCGCGTGGACTACGAGCACGCCGTCCCCGCCCCGGGCAAGTACTACATGCCGGTGCAGTGTCAGCAGTGCGACAACGCGCCCTGCGTCAAGGTGTGCCCGGTGCAGGCCACCTGGAAGGAGCGGGACGGCATCGTGGTGGTGGACTACGACTGGTGCATCGGCTGCCGCTACTGCGAGGCGGCCTGCCCCTACCACGCCCGACGCTTCAACTGGTCGGCCCCAGAGATCCCGAGCGAGGAGATCAATCCGAACCAGGGCTACCTCTCCAACCGCGTGCGCCCGGCCGGCGTGGTGGAGAAGTGCACGTTCTGTTTGCACCGCACGCGCGCCGGCCGTCTGCCAGCCTGCCTCGAGGCCTGCCCCACCGGCGCGCGCGTCTTCGGCAACCTCCTGGATCCAAACAGCGACATCCGCCGGGTGCTGGAGAACAAACGCGTCTTCGTGCTCAAGGAGGAGCTCGGCACCCGGCCGCGGTTCTTCTACTTCTTCGACAAGTAGCGAGAGTGTCATGAGTCACGCCATCACCTACCCCCGCTTCCTCTGGCGAATGATGAGGCGCAGCTTCGACGGCTCGTGGCGCTTTTACTCGTGGATGATCTTCCTCACGGCCGTCGCGCTGGTGGGGCTCAACGCCTGGGCTCACCAGCTCACGTTGGGCATGGCCACCACCAACATGACCGACCACGTCTCGTGGGGCCTCTACATCGCCAACTTCACCTTCGGGGTGGGCCTCGCGGCGGGCGCGGTGATGATGGTCATCCCCGCCTACCTCTACGACGACCACGCGATGCACGACGTGGTCATCGTGGGGGAGCTGCTGGCCATCGCCGCCATCATCGCCTGCCTCGGCTTCATCACGGCCGACCTCGGCAGGCCGGACCGCTTCTGGCACATCTTGCCGGGCCTCGGCCGCTTCAACTGGCCCATCAGCATGCTCACCTGGGACGTGCTGGTGCTCAACGGCTACCTGCTCATCAACCTGCACATCACCGGGTACCTGGTGTACACGCGCTTCCTCGGCAAGAAGCCGCGGCGGCGCTGGTACCTGCCGTTCGTGTTTCTGTCCATCTTCTGGGCGCTCTCCATCCACACCGTCACGGCCTTCCTCTACAACGGTCTCGGCGGCCGGCCGTTCTGGAACTCTGCGCTCTTGCCGCCGCGCTTCCTCGCCTCGGCCTTCGTGACGGGCCCCGCCTTCGTCATCTTGTTGCTGCAGATCTTGCGGCGGCTGGCGCGCCTGGAGGTGGGTGAGGGCCCGCTCCAGACGCTCACCAACGTGATGCGAGTCACGGTGGTGCTCAACCTGTTCATGCTGGGCTCCGAGCTGTTCACGGCGTTTTATACCGGTGGCCACCACGCCACCTCCGCCACCTACCTCTTCTTCGGACTCCACGGGCACACGGCGCTGGTCCCCTGGATCTGGAGCGCCATCGCCCTGAACGTCGGCTCGCTCGGGCTGCTGCTCGCGCACCGCTTCACCAGCCACACGCGCTGGCTCAACGCTGCCTGCGTGGCGGCCTTCGCCGGGGTCTGGATCGAGAAGGGGATGGGGCTCATCGTGCCGGGCTTCATCCCCTCCACCCTGCATGAGATCGTGGAGTATCAGCCGAGCCTCTCCGAGTGGAAGGTCACGGCTGGCGTCTGGGCGCTCGGGGCGATGGTGCTGACGGTGGCCGTGAAGGTGGCGCTGCCCGTGCTGCGAGGTGAGGTGCGGCTCGAGGGCGAGGCGCCCTGACCGGGCGGGAGACTCACCCGGGGGGCCCCGCAGCGCTCAGCACCCGCGCCGTCCGGCATCACAACAGCGCGAGCCGCAACAAGCCCCCGAGGTTCGACTTGCCGAGCGCGCGAGGACCGTACCAGTCGACGTTCGCGGCGGCACCCACCGTGACGTCCTCGTAGGAAATCCCGAGGCGCGTGAAGACGTAGCTGCGCGCGTGGGCGCCACTGCCGGTGTCATGGTTGTAGAGTGCCTGGACGCGGCTGTAGAGGCGCCAGTCGTTTCCGTGGATCGCCGGCCTGTACTCAACGAGAGCGAGCGCCTCCAGGCCCGGACCCTGTTGCAGGTCGACCCGCGGGTTGACGAGCACGAGCCAGTCTCGCGCCGCGAAGCCGTACTTGAGCGAGGCCCGGCGTGACCCCCAGCAGCCGACGCCGGGGCGGAAGGCTGCGGAGGTGCCGTCGTAGAATCGGCCGATGACACGGGCGCTGCCCGCGACTCCCGCTGAGGCGTGGCGGACTCCGGTGCTGGCACCATCGGCGCGGCAGCCGCAGGCTGCGCTTGAGCCCGTGCGTGGAAAGAGGTCACGAGGACCCACATCGCCATCGAAAGTGCACGTCTCATTTCATCGAGCTCCTCATTTCATCAGTCTCCCACTCTTGTCCGGGCGCTCCGCTCGTTTGGCGTCGCCCTGTGCGCGCGCTCCGTCAGCTCGCAGCCCGACCGCCGGACGCGCACGTCGAGGTGAGGCAGCCTCGGGCTCGGCCGCCGCGAGGGCCCGGCCTGCCTCGAGCAGGAGCTCGCGAAGCTGCTCGTAGCGGCGCTTGCCGAGGATGTGCGCGAGCTCGGATTCGAATCGCAGATCCGACGCCGTCGCCGTCGCGAGGGCGCGATGTCCTGCGCGGGTCAAATAGAGCCCTACGCGGCGCCCTCCGACGAGGCGCCGCTCCAGCCAACCGCGCTCCTCGAGCCGAGCTGCGAGCTGGCTGACGCCCTGCTGCGTCACGGGCAGGCGGCGAACGATGTCCGCGCTGGTCACGCCGGGCGCCAGGGCCACGCCCTGCAACATGCCCAGCATCGCGCGGGTCATCCCCGCGTGCTCGGCGAGAGCATGGTCCGCGAGCGGCGTTGCGCGCGCGTGCGTCGACCACAGCAGAAAGTAGAGACGCTCTTCATAGGGGAGCTCGCTCATGCGCACAAAGGCTAGACCTTATAACAAACACTTGTCAAGACAATCGCTTGTGATTAGGCTCGGCCCATGACCTCGACGGCCTACACGTCTCGGGACACTCCCGAGAGCATTCCCCGCCTCTTCGTCGAAGCGTGGGCGAACCGAGACGCGGATACGCTCGCCTCTCTCTTCGACGACGACGCCGAGTTCGTGAACGTCACCGGCCTGTGGTGGCGCGATCGGAAGGCGATCCGAGATGCACACGCGTACGGCTTCGAGCGCATCTTCGGCGCCTCGACCCTCCAGATCGCGCAGACCAAGGTGAAGAGCCTGTCGGCTGACGTCGCGGTGGTGCACGCGAAGTTTCGTCTGACGGGCCAGACCGCCGTGGGCGGCGTCGACCGGCCGGCGCCGCGCACGACGCTCTTCTCCTTCGTCGTCCATCGCACCGCGGGCGAGTGGAGCTGCGCGTCGGCCCACAACACCGACGTCATCCCGCGCATGGAGACGAACGTCGTCGGCGACGACGGGGTGCTCAGGCCCGTCAGCTACCGCCGCCCCTGAACCCCGCTCCTGCCGATACGCCACCGCTGCGGCAGGGAGGGCCCTGTTGACGAATCCCCAATCTGGAAAGGAAACGAACCATGCCGGAAGTGAAAAGGAAGGTCTGCGTCGTCGTAGGAGTTGGTCCCGGGAATGGGACCGCGCTCGCGCGTCGGTTCTCGAGCGAGGGCTACGCGGTCGCGCTGCTCTCACGGTCCAGGAGGTCGACCGCGGCCCTCGCGAGCGAGCTCCCGGACGCACGGTCCTTCGAGTGCGACGTCGGGGATGCGGCGTCGGTCGCGAGCGCGTTCGCGGACATTCGAAAGGAGCTCGGCGACGTGGAGGTCGTCGCGTTCAACGCCGGCACGGGCGTGTTCGGTTCGCTGCTGGACGTCACCGCTGCCGACTTCGAGGCGTCGTGGCGCGTGAACGCGCTCGGCCTGTTCCTCGTCGCGAAGGAGGTCGTCCCCGCGATGACAGCCCGAGGGTCGGGCGCGATCATCGTCATCGGGGCGACCGCGTCCCGACGGGGCAGCGCGCGAACGACCGCCTTTGCGCCGGCCAAGGGCGCTCAGAGGCTTCTTTGCGAGTCCTTGGCGCGGCAGCTCGGGCCGTCCGGGATCCACGTAGCCCTCATCATTCTCGATGGCGTGGTGGATCTGCAGACGACGCGCGAGCGGATGAAGGACAAGCCGGACGACTTCTTCGTCAAGCCGAGCGCTGTCGCCGACCTCGCCTCATCGCTCGTTCGGCAGGACAAATCCGCGTGGACCTTTGAGGCAGAGGCCCGTCCCTTCGGCGAGACGTGGTGACGGCGCCGTCCATGCCGTCTCGACCGATCGACCAGAAGCTCGCGGTCGCCGTCGTCTACGTGGCCGCGCTGTTCATGACGATCATGGACGCCACCATCGTGAACGTGGCGCTCCCCGCGCTCGGCAACGAGTTTCAGGTCGAGTCTGCGGCCGTCAACGGCGTCGTCGTCTTCTATCTCGTCGCCCTGGCTGCGGCCATTCCAGTGTCGGGTTGGCTCGGTGACAAGCTCGGTGGACGCCGCGTCCTGCTCGGCGCGATCCTGCTCTTCGTGGTGGCCTCCGCGCTCTGCGGAGCTTCAGAGAGCCTGACCCAGCTCGAGGGCTTTCGTGTGCTGCAGGCGCTCGCCGGCGGGCTCATGACGCCGGTGGGGATGGCGATGCTCTGGCGGGTGTTTCCACCGGCAGAGCGAGCGCGCGCCTCGGCGATCCTCGTGCTCCCCACGGCCCTCGCGCCCGCGCTCGGGCCCGTGCTCGGAGGGCACTTCGTCACCTATGTCTCGTGGCGCTGGGTGTTCTATGTGAACGTGCCGATCGGCGTCGCGGCGCTCGTCTTTGGGCTCGTGTCCCTGACCGAGCAGCGCCGCGCCGAGGCCGGGGCCTTCGACCTCGCGGGGTTCGTCTTGGCGAGCGCCGGGCTCGGCCTGTTCATGTACGGGGTGTCGCAGGGCCCCTTCGTCGGCTGGAGGCAGCCGACGATCTTGGCGACGGTGCTGCTCGGGGTGGTCTTGTTGGTGACGCTCGTCGTCGTCCAGCTGCGCACGCCCGAGCCCTTGCTGAGGCTCCGCCTCCTCGCCGCGCGGCTGTTCGGCGTGTGCAACGCCGTCATGCTCCTCGGAGGGGTGGGCTTCATCGGGACGATGTACGTCGTCTCGCTCTTTTATCAGGACGCCCTCGGGCTGAGCGCAGCAGAGGCTGGGCTCAGCATCCTCCCCGAGGCGCTCGGCGTGATGGCTGGCTCGCAGCTCGTCGCGAAGGTCCTCTACCCGTCGCTCGGGCCTCGCCGCATCCTCGCCGGCGCGCTGACGCTCAACGCCGTCGCGATGGTCTCGCTGAGCGCGGTGGAGCCGAGCACGAGCCTGTGGTGGCCTCGGGCCTCCTTGTTCATGCTGGGCGTCGGCATGTCGGGCGTGTTCATCCCGGTTCAGACCGCAGCCTTCGCGGCGACGTCGCATCGGGACATGGGCGCCGCGACGACGCTGCTGAGCACGCAACAGCAGCTCGGAGGCGCCCTTGGAGTGGCCCTCTTGACGACCGTCTTCGTCGGCGTGGGCCCGGTGACGATGCTCGGCGGGCACCCCGCGCCCCATCTCCTCGCGTACCACGTGGCCTTCGGCGTCGCCGCTGGGGTGGCGCTCGTCGGCGCCGCGGTCGCGCTGGTGCTTCGAGACGCGGAGGCTGCGTCGACCATCACGCGGTGGCGGGGGCCGGACGGGAGCGGAGCGGGGACCCGGTGAGCCCGGCGCGCGCCCCGTCTCGACGCCTGCCACGGGGCGCTGGGGTCCACGCGTCACCGCGGGGCTCGCGACGCGGTCGAGGCTTCGGGGCGGAGCCCTCGAAGAGAGGGCACGACGCGGGCCCGTGACGCGCTCGCCTCGTGGCCTTCACGTCAGCGCCTTCGTCCCGCACCACGCGGCGAGACCGGCACGGCTGGGCGCCTCAGAGCTCGGTGGGGCGCCGGCCGCGCAGCACGATGTCCCACCAACCGAACTGCACCGCGAGCAGGTGATCGAGCTGCCAGGTGCCGCAGTCGATGCCGTCGCCGTGGCGCCGAGGGATGGGCTCGAGCTCCTCGGGCGTGGGGAGGCAGTACGCCGCGAGCGCCGAGCCCTGCAGCAGGTGCAGCACCCCCGGCGAGAAGCCGGCGCCTGCGTAGGCCAGCGCGGTGGACATGGGCATGGCCGCGAGATCTTGCAGCGCGTAAGGGATCTTCTCGTCCACCGTCCCGGCGCTGTCTTGATACTTGCACTCGAGCGCCAGCGCGCGCCCGGTGGCGGGCTGGAGCAGGAACAGATCCACGCGGCGCTGCTTGCCGATGATGGAGGTGCCGAGCGCTACCTCCTCGTACAGCTCGATGCCACGATCATCGTACGCAGAGAGGAGGTAGCGCGCGATGAGCTTGCGGTAGTCGTTACCGGTCACGCCCGGAGTGTCGCCCGCGCGCCGGGCCACGTCGAGGGGGCTCACCCAGCGCCGCGAGGCGCGCGCGAGCCAGCTCGAGCGCGGGCTCCGCGACGTCCGCGCCCGCGAAGTGGCGGCCGTGCTTCAGCGCCGCCACGCCGACGGCGCCGGAGCCGAAGAAGGGATCCACCACGAGCTGCTCGGGCTCGCTGCTCTGTGTGATGAGCTGCTCGATCAGCTCCACCGGCTTCTCCGTAGGGTAGCCCCCGCGGATCCGGGCGGCCTGCAGGACGTCCGGCACGCCGAGATCCGCCAGGCGGCGCTTGCCCTTCTCGAAGAACAGGATGAACTCATAGCGCGCGCGGTAGTGGTAGCCCATGCCCAGCTTGAGCTTGTCCCACACGAGCGGCTTCCAGAACTTGAAGCCGGCCGCCTCCGCCGCGGGCTTGGCCACGAACAGCGTCTCTTGATCGCAGAAGAGGTAAAAGTGACGGTCCCGCTTCAGGACGCGGTAGGCCTCGCGGAACAGCTCCGGGAAGCGCGCGTTGGGGAAGACGGGAAACCAGTCGTTGCTGCTGGCCCTGCTGCGCTTTAGGCGCGTGGTGGTGCCGACGGCGCGGTGCTTCTCCAGCGACTCATACGGCGGATCGGTGACGATGAGGTCCACGCTGTCGCTCGGGAGGCCCTGGAGCCAGTGGAGGGCGTCCGCTTGGGAGAGCTGGTACGACGGCCGTGGCGCGGGCGCTCCTGCTGGGCTCATGGGGCGCGGCGGAGCGTGAGGCTCGCTGAAGAGCGGGGGCTGGTAGACGCTGGCGTCGTGCATCGGAGGGAGCCTACCGGGCGCGCCGCGCGCGCGGGGTCAGCCAATGTCCGAGGGGACGAGCAATGTCCGAGGGAGGCGAGGCCCGCCTGGCTCACGGCGCCGGGGCCGTGAGCCGGCACAGCCCGCCAGCGCCCGTCCCACGGCCGTAGGGGGACGGGCCGCGAGCGCGCATCCAGGTGGCGCCCTTGCCCTGGGGCTTGGGGATGATGGCGCCGAGCGTGATGGGGCGCCCGAGCGAGGCCGTCTCCACCGTGACGATGACGTCTTCGCCTTGGCGCTCGTAGCCCCAGTAGGAGGCCCCGAGCGAGCCGGCGGGCGCCTGGGCGCAGGGGATGCCCGTCGTCGTCAGCGCGAGCACCTGCTGCTCGGTGGGGTCGGTGGCGGGCGGGGCGCCGGCCCACTGGAACGCAGGGTCGCTCGGCTGGCCCACCGTCACCCCGAGGCACGCGCAGCGGGTCGCGCCGGTGCCTTTCAGGCTCAGATCGTGGCGGGCCCCGAGCATGGCGACCTCCGCCGAGCTGGGCTCGGCCAGCGTCTCCCGTGGCGTAGCGTCGCTCTCGCTCTCGTCCTCCTCTTCGCCTTGCGCGCGCGCGGAGGCTTGCGCCTTGGCGTCGACCGAGACGGAGGCGCGACAGCCAGTGAAGGCGAACAGACCCAGGACGAGACCGTAGAGCAGGGGGCGGCGCACGCCCGCATCGTGCTACGTGCGGCTCTTGGAGGGCAAATCCGTCGCCGGTGCGCGGGGAAATCTGGCAATTCCCAGGGGGTGAGGGGGCGCCCCGCGACCTAACGGGCGTCTTGGCAGCAGCGAAAGCCCGCCTCGTAGCCGTAGTCTTCTTCCTTGTGGAAGGTCACCGTCGGCCGGCAGCGGTTGCGCACGGGGCCCCACCAGCCGCCCTTGAGGCCGCTGCGGTTCGGAGGCTCCTTGCCGGGCAGCTCCACCCACTCGTTGACGTTGCCGTTGAGGTCGAAGGCGCCTGCCCAAGAGGTGCAGCTCAGCCGGTCCCCGATGCGGTGGCGCTGGTCGAGCCGGGCGAGCTCCGCGCGGCAGTCCGGCTCCGTGAGGCAGCGGTCGTACTCGGGCCAGGTCCGTGAGTGATCCGGAAAGCGATAGTCCTGGTCGATGTTGCACTTGTCTGGCTCACGGACGAAGCCCGTGGCGTAGGGCGTCATCTCCGGGCCCTCGCACGCGAAGTTGAATTCGTCCTCCGTGCACAGGCGCTTGCCGGCGGAGGCGCAGAGCTGCTTGGCGTGCCGCCACGACGTGAACACGCGCGGCAGCTCACCGAGCCGATTGGGCCACTCGAAGCGATCCACGCAGTAGCTGAGGTGTCGTCGCTCCTTGGACACGCAGGTGGACGGCTCCGCGTAGCGGAGGCAGCGCTCGCTCACCGTTTTGTCCTTCGGGTTCTTCGCGTACTCCGGGTGGTGCTCGACGCAGCGCTGGGTGAGCGCGGGGCAGTACTCGCCCTCGACGCGCACCATGTCCTCCGGGCAGCCGCGGGAGCTGCCGGGCCAGGCTCGTCCGCTCGGCGCGGAGGCGCTGGGCGCTGGCGTGGCGGACGGGGTGGCCGAGCCTGGCGCCGCGGGAGGTGGAGCGCCCGCGTCACCGGGCGTGCCCGGCGCGGCCGAGGCGCTCGGAGCCTCTCCGGAGCTGGTCGCCGCCGCGCCGCGCCGACACCCGCCGAGCGCCGCGCTGACGACGATGAGGGCGATGAGCGGGGCCCAGCGGCGCATGCGGCTTGCTTAGCAGCTCTGGGGGTGAGGTGAAGCGTCGCCGCCGAGCAGCGCCGCGAGCTCGAGGCCGAGCGCTTCGCGAGCTGCGCCGCGGCCATCGCCGCCGGACACGACGAGCGCGCGCGTGGACGTCACGACCGAGGCGCTCCAGCAGCGCGTCATTGGCGAGCGCTACCCTGAGGCGCAGGCGCTCAGCCGCGCGGAGCGCGGCGCCCTCGAGGGCCTGCAGCGCCATCCCTGCGCCGGCGGGCGCGAGGAGCCGGGGCGCCCCTGGGGTCGTCGCGCGCGAGAGCCGCGACGCCGCCGAGCGCCTGAAGAGGCTCATCCTCCGGGCCGGCGGTGATAGGCTGGGCGCCGTGGATCTCGCAGCCCTTCGCGCAGCGCTGGCGGAGACTCCCACGCTGCGCGCGGTGGGGAGCGTGCGGGCGGTCATCGGGCTCACGCTCCACGTGAGCCTGGTCGGCGCGCGCGTGGGGGACGCCGTCCTCATCCAGCGGCGCGGTGAGGCGCTGCTGGGCGAGGTGGTGGGCTTCCGCGAGGGCGAGGCGATCGTGCTGCCCTTGGGAGATCCGAGCGGCGTCGGGCCGGAGGATGAGGTGCGGTCCACGGGCGGGCCCTTGAGGGTGGCGGCGGGTGAGGCGCTGCTCGGGCGGGTGCTCGACGGGCTCGGCCGCCCGCTCGATGGGCGGCCCCTGCCCGAGGGGCTCGCGCAGGTGCCGGTGGAGCGGCCACCCCCCAGCGCCCTCGGGCGTCGCCCCGTGCGCGCGCCGCTGACCACGGGCGTCCGCGCGATCGACGGCCTGCTCACGATCGGCGAGGGGCAGCGCGTGGGGCTCTTCGCGGGGAGCGGCGTCGGCAAGAGCACGCTGCTCGGCGCCATCACGCGCGGCACGAGCGCGGACGTCGTGGTGGTGGCCCTGGTCGGCGAGCGTGGGCGCGAGGTGGGGGAGTTCTTGGAGCAGTCTCTGGGTGAGGCGGGGCGGGCGCGCTCGGTCGTGGTGGTGGCGACCAGCGACGCGCCGGCGCTCGAGCGCCTCAAGGCGGCGCAGGTCGCCACCAGCGTGGCGGAGTCCTTTCGCGACGCCGGGCAGCGCGTGCTCTTGCTGGTGGACTCGGTGACGCGCGTGGCGCGCGCGCAGCGTGAGGTGGGGCTGGCGGCCGGGGAGCCCCCGGCGCGGCGCGGCTATCCGCCCAGCGTCTTCGCGCTGTTGCCCCGCCTGCTCGAGCGCAGCGGGCAAGGGGAGCGCGGGAGCATCACGGCGCTCTACACGGTGCTGGTCGAGGGTGGAGACATGGACGAGCCCATCGCGGACGAGGTGCGCGGTATCCTCGACGGTCACGTGGTGCTCAGCCGGGCGCTGGCCGCGCGGGGACACTACCCGGCCATCGACATCCCCGCCTCTTTGTCCCGCGTGATGGGCGCCGTCGTGAGCCCGGCGCACGCGGCCGCGGCGCGCGCGCTGCGCGAGCTCGTGGGAGCCTACGAAGAGAAGCGCGAGCTCATCGGCTTGGGCGCCTACGTGGCGGGGGCGGAGCCGCGCGTCGACCGCGCGCGCGCGCTCTGGCCCGAGGTGGAGCGCTTCTTGTGTCAACCCGAGGGGCCCGTGCCCTGGGAGACCACGCTCGCGCAGCTGCGCGCCTTGGCGGCGCGCGCCGAGGCCTAGTCAGCGGCGGCTCACTCGGGGCGGCCCAGCTCGGCGTCTAGCGCTTCGAGGAGCTGTCGCGCCTTCTTGCTCACCTTCTTGGGGACCGTCACGCTGAACACGACGTGCAGATCTCCGCGACCGCGGCGGTTGACGACGGGCATGCCGCTGCCCTTGAGGGAGAGCACCTGCCCGGGCTGAGTGCCTGCGCGCACCTCCACCGCGACGGGTGAGCCGTCCGGGAGCGACACCTCCAGCGTGGTGCCGAGGGCCGCCTGAGAAAAGCTGAGGGACTCACGCGCGATGAGATCATTGCCCTGGCGCTCCAGGCGCTCATCCGCGCCGACGTTGACGTCCACGTAGAGATCACCCGGCGGTGCGTCGGGAGGGCCCGGCATGCCCTGCGCGGGCACCCGCAGCCGCTGGCCGGTGTCGATGCCGGGCGGGAAGCTGACGAGCACCGTGCGCCGCTTCTCCAGGTAGCCCACGCCCTGGCACGTCTCGCAGGGCTCCTTGATGACCTCACCGCGGCCGCGACAGCGGCCACAGGTGGAGGCGAAGGTGATGAAGCCGCGCTGGGTGCTGACCTGCCCGCGCCCCCCACACTGACCACAGCGCTCGGGCTTGCTCCCGGCCTTGGCGCCGGAGGCGCCGCACCCCTCGCAGGGGACGTGCCCGTCCACGCTGACCTCGTGCTTACAGCCGGTGAAGGCGTCCTTCAGGCTGATGGTGGCCTCCACGCGGACGTCTTGGCCGCGGTCCGGGGCGCGCCGGCGCCCGCCTTGCGGCTGAAACCCGCCAAAAAAATCCGCAAACATGTCTTGGAATTGGCTGAGGATATCCCCGATGCCGACCCCAGAAAAATCCACGCCGCCGTTGAGGCCCGCGTGCCCGAAGCGGTCGTAGGCGCCGCGCTTCTGCTCGTCCGACAAGACGCTGTAGGCCTCGGTGATCTCCTTGAACTTGGCCTCTGCGCCCGCGTCACCGGGGTTGCGATCCGGGTGATACTTCATGGCGAGCGCGCGATAGGCCCGCCGGACCCCGTCATGATCGACGTCCCGCGCGACGCCGAGGATCTCGTAGTAATCACCCTTTGCCGACATGAACACTCTAAGCGCTGAGCGAGCTGAAGCTAAGGCCGCCGCCGCCGCTGTCAACGCGCCAGGGCCGCGGCCCGGGCGCGCTCCAGGGCGGCTTGGCGCTCCGCGGCGGTGGCGCTGCGCGCCTGGAGCTCGGTGACGCGCCAGCGCGCCGCCGTCAATTCGGTCTCCAGCTCCGCCAGCCGGCTCGTCATGCCGGCGGAGGGCTCCGCGGCGGCGGGCGGCTCTAGGCTGGGCTCGGGGAGGCGCAGCGTCTCGAGCTCGAGGAGGAGCTCGCGGCCGAGCTGCTCGGAGCTGCGGAGCTCCGCTTGGAGCTGGGCCACGCGCTCCCCGCGCTCCTTCAGCGCCGCCTCCAGCGCCTGAACGTCTGCGCCGAGGCTGGGATCCGGATCGGCCGAGCGCTGGCGCTCTGCCTCGAGCTCGCCCTCCACGCGGGCGAGCCGCGCCGTCAACGTCTCTTGCTGCGTCGCGCGCTCACCGAGCTGCGCGTCGCGGGCTGCGAGCTGCGCGCCGAGCTCCGCGAGCTGCGCGTCGCGGGCTGCGAGCTGCGCGCCGAGCTCCACGAGCTGCGCGTCGCGGGCTGCGAGCTGCGCGCCGAGCTCCACGAGCTGCGCGTCGCGGGCTGCGAGCTGCGCGCCGAGCTCCATGAGCTGCGCGTCACGGGCGGCGAGGCGCTCCACGAGCTCTTGGAGCTCTTGCGTGCGCTCCGCGAGCCGCGCGGCGAACTCGGCGCGCTCGGTCTCGAGCGCGCCCTCGGCCTCGTCCGCGCGCTCGTCCGCGGCGGTGGCGCGCCGCTCGAGCTCGCCGATCCACGCCTCGTGCTGGGCGAGCTGCGCCGAGCTGGCCTGCGGCTCCGGGGCCCGCTGCTCGAGCTGCTCCACGCGCGCTTGGAGCCCCTCGGCGCGCTCGCGCGCGGCGTGCTCCGCGCGGCGCAGGCCTGAGAGCTGCGCCTCGAGCTCTCGAGCCCGGCCACCGCCGACGACGCTCCGAAAGGGCACCTGGATGATGTGGAAGGCCTCCAGCTCCAGGGGGCGAGCCGACGCGAGCGCGAGGAAATAGTCCGGCTCTTCGGCGCCCGTGGGCAGCAGCCCGGTGTCGAGCGTGGGCGCTGGGTCCTCGTCTTGAGCGGCGAGATCCACGACCGCGTACCCGACGAAGGGCGTCTGCCCGAGCATCCGCACGCTGTCGAACTCAGCGGCGATGAGATCGTACAGGGCGTAGTAGTCGAGCCCCGCTGGGCCCGGCTCGGCCAGGAGTCTGAAGCTCACCTCCGGGTTCGGGGAGGCGATGAGCGCCGCGCCGCGCGGCGCGAGCGCGCGCCGCAGCCGCTCGAGCAGCTTCTTGGGGTCGCCGAGCGCCACCAGGTTGTCGACCAGCGCGAGATCGAAGGCGGCGTCTCGCACCGCCAGAGGGCCATCGTCCAGGGGCGCGACGGAGACGTTGGGCAGCAGCCCGCGCGCCGCGGCCTCGGCCACGCGCGCGCGCTCGGGATCGAACACGTTGACGAGGCGAGCCCCGCGGTCCACGAGCTGCTCGGCGAGCCCTGAGGAGGCGTCCCCGAAGACGAGCACGCGGCGGCCCTCGAGCAGGGGCTCGGCATAGGCCGCGAGGGCGACGCTGGCCCGAAGGTGGCGCTGTGCGGTCATGAGTGGGCCGGGAGCCTACAGCACCCACGCCGCTCCAGGTAGACTCTCGTGCAGCGACCATGATCGACGAGAACGCCTTCGGACTGTACTTGGGCTTCGCTACGCTGGACGAGGAGGAGTACGGGCTCCCTGCGGAGCAGTTCACCCGGCGCCTGCAGGCCTTTCACGGCGCCGTGGAGGAGCTGCTCGGCGAGGTCGATCTGGGCGAGGAGGCGCACGCCGTCGACCTGGGGCACGCCGTCTACGTGGAGCTCGCCGATGGGGAGCTGGAGCTGGACCTCGTCCAGTGGTTACGGGAGGCACGCGCGCACCTGACCGGGCGCCAGCTCGAGAGCGTGGCGGTCCTGACCCACGGTGGGCGCTGGGTGCTCGAGGAGCACGAGCCGCCGCGCGCCGCGCTCCTGGGGCAGCTCGCGGTGTTCCGCCTGCCCGGGCCGAGCGAGGCGCTGCGGCGCGCGCTGGCGGCGGCGACGGCCGCCGTCCAGGACGATGGGGAGACGTCTGGCTGGGGGCCCGGGCTCTACCTCGACGCGGAGGCCCTGGAGGCGCTGGGCAAGCGCTTGAAGAACACGCCGACCGTGCTGAGCGTGGCAGGAGCGAATTTTTATCGGATTGGCCGGTAGCTGGGTGAAATGAGAGGCGCCGGGGAGATCGTTCTTGGCGCTGGGGCGTACAGGCCTTCCATGTCTCGCACATCGTGGCTCCTTGGGTTGGCGCTCGTGGGGGTAGCGTCACTGGTGGTGGGCGCTCCGCCGGAGGCGGAGGCCGCCGCGCCGGCACGGCGCGCGGTGCGCGCCCCCCTACCGCGGCCGATCGCCCCGCCGGCGTTCCGGCTCACGGTGGAGGACGGAGCGGGGCGGGCCTTGCCCGTCTATCGCCAAGGCGGGACCACCTTCGTCCTGGGAGAGATGGGGCAGCGCTACACCTTGACCGTCCACAACCCCACGAGCCGGCGCGTCGAGGCGGTCGTCAGCGTGGACGGCCGGGACGTGCTCACCGGGGAGCCGGCGGACTACGCTGAGCAGCGTGGCTACGTGGTCCCCGCCTACGGCAGCGTCACCATCCGCGGCTTTCGGCGGAGCCTGAGCGAGGTGGCCACGTTCCGTTTCACCGATCCGGGGGATAGCTACAGCGCGCGCTGGGGCACCCCGGAGAACGTGGGCATCCTCGGGCTGGCGATCTTCGCGGAGCGGGAGCGCCCCGAGCTCGTCGCGCCGCCCCCTCCGGTGGCCCGGGGCCGGGCCCCCGCGCGCCCGGCGCCGCCCCCGCGCTCTTCGGCGGCCGGCGGTGCGCCGCGCTCGAGCGCCGAAGAGGCGCCGGCGCGGCTCGGGACGGGCTACGGGGAGTCACGCTACGATCGCGTGAGCGAGGTGAGCTTCGAGCGTGCCAGCGCGCGCCCGCTGCGCGTCATCACGCTGCGCTACGACGACGCCGAGGGCCTGGAGGCGCGCGGGATCCGCCTTCGCGGCGCGTGGACGGCGGCGCCGCGGGTGCAGGCGCCGCGCGCCTTCCCTGGCGTGAGCGAGCGCCGCTTCGCCCAGCCGCCGCCCTGAGCAGGCTCAGAGCGCGCCGACGCTGCGGTAGTACTCGACGGTGCGCCGCGCGCCCTCCTCCAGGCTGGTGCTCGGGCTCCAGCCGAGCTGCTCCCTCGCGGGGCCAGCGTCGCAGACCCACTGGTTGAACAGCTCGTTGCACTTGTCGCGGGTGAGCATCTGGGCCTGTCCACGCAGACGCCCGTAGAGCTCCGAGGCCAGCGCCACGCTCTCGACGAAGCGGCGCGGCAGAGGCACCCGCAGCCACGCGCGCACCCCGAGCGCGCCCTCGAAGGCCGCCGCGAGCTCCCGCAGCGTGTGCGCCTGCCCATCGTCGACGAAGTACGTCGAGCCGCTGGGCACCTCGGCGTCCAGGGCGGCGATGACGGCGCTGGCGCAGTCCGCCCCGTAGATGATGCTGAGCCGGGACTCCGCCGACCCCATCATGGGCATCACGCGCCCCTGGATGGCCTTGAAGACCGCGAGAAATTCCTGATCTCGAGGGCCGTAGATGGCGGGCGGCCGGACGATGACGCTCGGGATGCGCTCCTTCTGCGCCAGGACGGCGCGCTCGGCGGCGAGCTTGCTGCGGCCATAGTGCGTGACGGGCGGCGTCTCGTGCCCCACGCGGACGGGGGAGCCCTGGGCGTCGCTGGGGCCGGCCGCTGCCAGGCTGCTGATGAGGATGAAGCGGCGCAGCCCCGGGCCCGCAGCGGCCGCCGCGGCGAGCGCGTTCTCCGTCCCGCCCACGTTCACCTCGTGAAACTCACGCGGGCTGCGTGCCTTGACGAGCCCGGCGGAGTGGATGAGCCCGGTGATGCCCTCCGCGGCGCGCAGGAAGCTCTCGCGGTCGTCGACGGCGCCCTCTACGAGCTCTACGTTGGCGAGCGTCTTCAAGAAGCTCACGTTGCTGGAGCGCCGGACCAGAGCGCGCACGGGGCGCCCCGCGCGGGAGAGCTGCTCGCAGAGGTGTGAGCCCAGGAAGCCCGAGCCGCCGGTGACGAGGAGGGTCATGCGCCCTCCTTCATGGACTTCTCGTAGATGCGGTAGCGCTTGTAGACCTCTCCGCCCATCATCTTGATGCCGACGTTGACCGGGCCGTTGTCCTCCAGCGTCCAGGACAGCTCCGCGGAGCGGATGCCGAGGCGCGCGGCGGCGTCGTTCATCAGGGTGTAGAGGTAGGCGGAGAGCGCGGCGTACTGGCGGACATGCCGGTAGCGCTTACGGATGCCCAAGATGATGAGGCGCGCGCTGGTGGTGCCTCGCACCTTGAGCCGCCACACCAGCTTGGGCAGGCCGAAGGGCAGCAGCGCGCCGTGGAGATCCGCGATGGCCTCGTTGAGGTTGGGCAGCGCGAGCGCGACGGCCGCGGTCTGTCCGTCGATGTCCGTGAGGTACGCCAGCTCTGGGAGCAGGATGAGCTTCATGTCGGCCGCCATCTTGGCGAGCTCCGGCTCCGTGAGCGGGACGAAGCCCCAGTTGTCGCTCCAGGCGTCGTTGAACACGTCCATGAGCAGGCGCACGTCGCGGTCGAGCTGCTTCGGGTCGACTCGGCGCGTGCGCACCTCCGGCAGGGCGTCGATGGCCGCGAAGGCCTTGCGCGCTCGCGCGGACACCTCCCCCACCTGATAGCGCCAGGCATAGAGGTCCTTGACCTTGGCGTAGCCCGCCGCCTCGATGAGCCCTCCTTGATACGGCCGGTGGTGGGGCATCATGATCATGGGCGGGGTGTCGAAGCCCTCCACCAGGCAGCCCGCCTCTTCGTTGATGTTGAGCGAGAGCGGCCCGCGGACGCGCTGGATGCCGCGCGCGGCGAGCCACCGCTCCGCGGCCCGCAGCAGGGCCGAGCACACCTCGGCGTCCTCGATGGTGTCGAGGAAGCCGAAGAAGCCGGTGTCGTCCTGGTAGCGAGCCAGGTGCTCACGATCGATCTGCGCCGTGCAGCGCCCGACGCAGCGACCCCCGCGCCACGCCGTGAAGAGGGTGCCCTCACCGTGTAAGAAGAACGGGTTCTTCTTGCTCAGGCGCTCCTTGAGCTCGAAATCCAAGGGGCGCACGTAGTGGGGGTCCCCCTGGTAGATGTCCTCCACCACGTTGAGAAAGGGCCGCAGCCTCCCCCCGAGGGACGTCTCCCGAATTCTGATGGCCATCGCTCCCAGCGGGTAGATGAGCGCTCTCAGCGCGTCAATCGGCCGCCCGTGCTGCGCCGCGGCTCGGCGCGCACCTCCCGCGCGCACGCGGCGAGCTCACCGGCGGGCGACCGGGCGCGGCTCAGATGACGCCGTACTTCTTGCCCACGGCGCGGAAGGCCTCGAGCCCACGGTCGAGGTGGCTGCGCTCGTGCGTGGCCATGTAGCTGGTACGGAGCATGGCGCTCTTCGGCGGCACGCCCGGCGAGATGAAGGGATTGACGTAGATGCCGTACTCCTCCAGCAGGTCCTTCCACATCATGATGGTGCGGAGATCCTGGCGGATGTAGATGGGGATGACGGCGGTCTCGGTGTGCCCGAGCTCGAAGCCCATCTTGCGTAGCTCGTCCCGCATGTAGGTGAAGTTCTCGTGGAGCTTGGCGATGCGCCACGACTCCTCCTGCATCACCTCGAAGGCGGCCATGGCGGCGGCCACCTGAGGCGGCGCCGCCGCCGCCGCGAACATGAAGCTTGGCGCGAAGTGACGCACGTAATCCAGCACCTTGCGCTCTCCCACCAGCCAGCCCCCGATGCTGGCGAGCGACTTCGAGAAGGTGCCGCCGAAGAGATCCACCTGGTCGGAGACGCCGAAGTGGTGCGGCGTGCCGCGCCCGAGCGGGCCGATGACGCCGAGCGCGTGGGCGTCGTCCACGAAGAGGCGCGCCCCGTGCCGTCGGGTGACGGCCACGAGCTCATCGAGCTTGGCGATCTCGCCCTCGGCGCTGAAGACGCCGTCGGTGATGACCAACGCGCCCTCGGCCGCGTCCAAGCGCGAGAGCGCCTTGTCGAGGGAGGCGGGGTCGTTGTGCTTGTAGCGCACCATCCGAGCGCCCGCGGCCTGCCCGAGCCGCACCCCGTCGTAGAGCGAGGCGTGCACGTTGCGATCGATGACGGCCACGCTGCTCTTGTTGCTGAGCAAGGCCGAGCAGACCGTGAGGTTGACCTGGTAGCCGGTGGTGAAGACGAGCGCGCTCTCTTTGCCGAAGAAGGCGGCGAGCTTCTCCTCGAACTCCTCATGCAGGCGCATGGAGCCGTTGACCAAGCGGGAGCCCGTCATGCTGGTGCCGAAGCGGTCGATGGCGCGCTTGGCCGCCTCGCGCACCTTCGGGTGCGTGGTGAGCCCGAGGTAATTGTTGGAGCCGAACATCACCACGCGCTTGCCGTTGATGACCGCCTCCGGGCCGTCCGCGAGATCCAGCGGGCGGAAGAAGGGGTAGACGCCCATCTTGCGGGCGTTGTCCGCGGCCATGAACTGGTAGGCCTTCTCGAACACGTCCTTGCCGCCGATCCCCGCGAGGGAGGTGCGCTCTCGCATGGACTCCCCGAGATCTGCCGAGCCGGTGCGCCGCGGGCTCGGGCCTGGCGCCTCGCTCGCGCGCGGCGGGGCGCTCACGGGCGCGTCACGCTCGGCGCCGTCCGCGGCGAGCTCCTCCGCGCGCTCGTCGAGCGCTGGGTCGATGTTGGGGAGCTCGCGGCCCCGCGTGAGCACCGACCACGCGTCGCGCGCGCGCCCTCGCGCGTCGAGGACGCCCTCGACCGCGCGCATCACGCGATCGTCGGAGACGAGGCGGAGCAGCCGAGGGGTGGCCATCAGGCGGCGCCCGCGAGCCGTGATCTTGTCGACGAAGCTCATCGCCCGTGCTTGTCGCCAGGAATGCCTCGGATGTCCAGTGACGTTCCGAGCCCGCTGGTTCAACCAAAGCGGCCCGGGCGCGCTCAGCCCTCGGCCGTGCCGCCGCCCCCGCGCTCCGCCGAGGGCGCCGCGCCGCTCCGGTCCTTGCGCTCGGGAGGCCAGGCGTCGACCCCGACCGCGTCGAGCCGCACGCGCATCAGGCAGAGCCCCTCGGCCGGCGCGGTCACGCCCAGCGCGCGTCGCTCCCCGGTGGCGAGCGCGGCGCCGAGCGCCTCCGGGGCCAGGCGTCCGCGCCCGATGTCCACCAGAGAGCCCACGATGATGCGGACCATGTGGTGCATGAACCGATCCCCCTCGACGTCGATCTCCCAGCGCCGCGGGTCACCGGGGTGCTGGCGCACGCTGACGGCGCTCAGCCGGCGCCGGGTCTGCTCGCGCTCGTCGGCGGCGGCGCGAAACGCTCGGAAATCGTGCTCGCCCACCAAGGCCTGGGCGGCGCTCGCCATGAGCGTGGTGTCGAGGAGCCCCGGCAGCCGCCAGGCGCGCCCCTCGAGGAAAGGATCGCGCACGGCGCTGAGCAGCAGCGTGTAGCGGTAGTGCTTGTCCACGGAGTGTCGCCGTGGGTCGAAGCCACGCGGCGCGCGCGCGGCGCGCACGATGGCGATCTCCCTCGGGAGCTGCTGGGTGAGGGCGTGCAGCCAGCCGCGGGTCGGGAGGCTCCGCGCCGGGTCGAAGGCGGCCCACTGGGAGCGGGCGTGCACGCCCGCGTCGGTGCGGCTCACGCCACGGCAGCGGCTAGCGCGAGGATCCACGGCGAGGATGGCGCCGTCGAGCTCGCCCGCGACGGTGCGGGCGTCGCGCTGGCGCGCCCAGCCCGCGAAGGGGGCGCCGTCGTACGCCAAGGTGAGCAGCAGCGCGTCCGGCTCGACCTCGACCGAGCGCGGCGGCGCGAGGCTGGACGTCGGGTCCTCGGGCTCGCTCAGGGGTTGGACCCCTGCCCAGCAGCGCCGGCGTCCCCGCCCTGCGGCTGAGCGGTGGTGCTCGGTGGCACCACCGGGCTGACGCAGCGCTCACGCAGCGCCTCTTCCAGGGCCTCCGGATCCGGGCCACCGTCGCCCGCGGCGTAGAGCCCGAGATCGGGGCACTTGGAGGGGGTGGTCCCTTCGGAGTCACCGCAAGCGCCGAGCAGCAGCGACAGCGCGACCAAGGTCAAGCAGGAGGAGAGGGGAGGAGTGGCCGACATCATTTGCTCGCTGGGACGAAGTTCAACGGAACCGCAGCCTCGACGCAACCCCCGCTGGGCGCGGGGTAGGTGCCGGAGCGGAAGAGGCCGGTGACGCAGCTGATGACGCTGGGATCTCCGAGGCTCCCGGAGACGTTGACGCTGCACGCCTGACCTTGCGGCCCGACGCGCAGCGCGACCGTGAGCTTGCCCTGGAGCTCGGAATTTTGCCGCAGCGCGCGGTCATAGCAGCCGCGCGCTTGCCCAGCCTTGGCGCGCAGCGCCGACTGGAAGTTGGCGGGAGCGGTGCCCTTACACTCTCCGGAGCAGCCTCCACCGCCGACCCCGCCCGCCTTCTTGGGAGGCGCCTTGGGGTCCTCCTCCGGCGCCTTGCCGGCGTCCTCCTCCGGGGGGGGAGGGGGCGGCAGCGTGTTCTCGAGGGCCTGCGCGGTGGCCGTGGGCGCCGCGGACGGCGGGGGAGGGGGCTCTGGCGCGGGCTTGGAGCTGCCGAGCTTCCAGTAGATGAGCCCGCCCATCAGCAGCACCATGGCGCCGGCTGCCACGATGAAGCCCGTGCTGTTGTTCTTGGCGGGAGGCGGCGATAGCGATTCGGTCATCGAGAGAGATCCTGAGCCCGACGGCCCACCTGGTCAGTGGCAGGCCCTACATAACCAAGAGCGGGGGTGGTGGCGAGTCTACAGTGCGGGCGTGGCGGCAAGCTGCCAGAAAGTGACGGCGGCGGCACCCCAGCGCCGGTGATCCACCGCCTGCAAGAGGGGTGGAACGTCCAGGGTGGCGTCCCGAGGGTGCTCCACGCAGAGGAGCCCTGCGTGGGTGAGCAGGTGCGGCCAGGGGAGGCCCGACAAGGTCCGCTGGGCGCGGGCCAGCTCGAGCCAGGGGGGATCGCACAGCACGAGGTCGTAGGGGCCGTGGGTCGCGAGCGCTCGCCCGGCCCGCTCGACGGGGACGGGTAGCACGCGCGCGAGCGCCCCCAGCCCGAGCTCGCTCAAGTTCTGCTCGAGCAGCTGGAGGACGGGACGGGAGGACTCCACGAAGACCGCCTGACGAGCCCCTCGCGACAGCGCCTCGATGCCGAGCGCCCCCGTCCCTGCGTAGAGATCGGCCACGCGCTTGCCGGCGACGGGCTCGAGCACGTCGAACCACGCTTGGCGTACGCGATCGGCCGTGGGTCGCGTCGCGTCACCACGCGGCGCGCGCAGGCGGCGCCCGCCGTGGCTACCAGCGATGACGCGCATGTCAGAAGCTCAAGCGCAGATCCATGAAGCCGGAGCGCCCATCCGCCGCGACGCTCGGGGTCAAGAGCAGGCCGCTCTGCTCCTCGGGTGGCGCCCCGTCCGTGAGGAGAAAATACGCGCCCGTCCCGAGCGCGGCGGCGCCGAGGCCGAAGAACACGTACTGGAGCGCCCCGAAGGTGTCGAGGGTGGAGCACTGGTCCCGGATGTAGGCGGGATCGGTGGCAGTGCCGTCGAGTCGCGCGTCGCGCTCGGCCTCGTCACAGACGTCCTTGCCCTTGGCGAGCGCCGAGCGATAGCTCATAAAGCGCGGATCCGAGTCGACGTCGTTCACCTTGAGCGCGGACCAGACGCCGCCCCCCACCAGCGCCGCGCCGAGCCCCAGGGCGCCGTAGCCCCAGTACGCGCGCGTGCTCCTGGTGCTCTCCGCTTCGTGCGCGCGCTCCTGCGCTGCTTGCTCGTGTTGCTCGGCGGGGGGCACGGTCAGCCGGAGCTCGGCGCGTGAGTGCTTGGTGACCGTGACCTGTCCTACGAGATCGGGCTTCCCGGGGCGGCGCAGGCGCACCTCGTGGTCACCCGGCTCTACCAGCAGCTCGGCCCGGCCCTCCGTGAGCTTGCCCACGGGCTCCCCGTCGAGCACGAGCTCGCCTCCGGTCACCGCGTCCGGCCCGCGCACGATGAGGGGCGTCGAGGCCCCCCCGGCGAGCTCCTGGAACGCGCGCTCGGCGATCTCGAGCAGGAGATCGTCGGCGGCGTCCGTGAGGTTGGCGGCGTAGCGGAGGGTGGTGTCCGTCTCCGCGCCGCTCGCCTCCCAGAGATGGAGTGAGGCGACCACCTCCTTGCCGTCTCGCTCCACCTGCCCCCACACGAAGCCCTCCGTCCCGACGGTGGCGCCGATCTTTCGTTTGCACGCGGCGTTGGGCGGCTCGGTGCAGCCGAGCGAGAGCATGAGCACCTCGAGGGAGAAATCTCCCTTGCCGAGGGCGTAGCGGCGTGACCGGTCGACGGCGCGCTTGAGCGCGATGGTGAGGGCCTGGGCGTTCTCATAAGCGCTGTCGCTGGTCAGCGTCAGCACCTGGACCGGGACGCCGCGCTCGGAGGCACTGGCGGCGCCCGCGACGAGCGACGCGGCGAGCGTGAGCGAAACAACGACCTTGGAGCGCATCGCCCTAGCTATAGACCAAACCCGCTGGGCTTCGTAGGCCCCGATCTCAGCCCGTCTCCAGCTTCGTCCAGAGCTGGCGCCGCATCCGCTGTCGGCCGTGGTCACGGCGCGTGATGAGGTGGACGGCGGCCAGCGCGGCGAGCAGCTGCCCCTCCTGCCCGAGGGCGGGGAGCACGCTCGTGCCGACCAGGAACGTCCCTCGGATGGGCCCGCGGACGGGCTCTCCAGCGAGGCCGCGGAGGCTCGTGGGCTCGACGCTCCAGCGGCTGCGCATGCGCTCGGCGCCGCCGCGACCGAGGTGAAGACGCTCGAGCTCTCGCCGCGCGCCGGTGGAGTAGTCCCAGACGGGGAGCCCGTCGTGCGGTGAGTCGAGCAGCAGCAGGTTCTCGTCGAAGAAAGGGAGGTGCTCTCGGAGGGTCGAGAGCACCGCCTCGCGGGCCTCGAGCAGGGTGAGGGGGCCGCGCACCGGCAGGAGCATCTCGGCGACGAGCAGGGGCTCCTCGCTCGGGCCCGAGCCCGCGTCGACGGCGCGATCGAAGCGCTGGAGGTGGACGGTGGGACGGCGCACCTCGGTCCTGGTGTCGCGGGTCGGCAGCAGAAAGCTCTCGGTGGGGAGCATGGCGTTGAGCGCTCCGGGCTTCAGGCGCGCGCTCACGATGAAGCGCCCCTCGGCGACCGAGACGCGCGGCCAGCTACGGCGGGCGAGGGCAGAGAGCCCGTGCCCGGCGGCCAGGTCCGCGAGCTGCTCTCCGGTCTGATCGGTCACCAGCCAGGACGTCCCGACCGGCTGCTCCTCTCCGTCCTCGAGCACGCCCACGAGCCGCTCTCGGTCGAAGGCGAGAGCGCGCGCTCGGCCGTCGAGGCGGCACTCCCCGCCGTGCGCGATCACGCGCTCGGTGAGGAAGTCCTCGAGCTCACGCTCGCCCCCCTCGAGGGCGCTCACCCCACGCGTCCACGCGCCGTGGAGGCGCGCCAGGATCAAGCTGGCGCTGTCGTCGGTCGTCTCCGCCAGGTCACCGGCGAACCGCGCCGGGACGGTCACCAGCTCGCGAACCAGGTGTCCCTGGGGGAACTTCGTGAGCAGATCGCGCGTGGGCTCTCGTCCGAGCAGGGGCAGCGAGGCCATGGCGCGCCGCGCGCTCCAGCGCTCCCACAGGCTGCTGGGGGGCCAGCTGGCGCCCCGCTCGAAGAGCGTGTCGAGCGCCACGTTGGCTTGGGTGAGCGTGGCGTAGAGCTCGTCGACGAGCTGGCGGATCTCTGGGAATTCCCGGTCCAGCTCCGCCGCGAAGGCCTCTGGGTCGGGCGGCACCTCGACGTGGGTGCCCGGCGCCAGCAGCGCGAACATGGGATCCAGGCTGAGCGTGCGCCGCCGGAAGCGCGGGGTCTGGGCCAGCTCGTGCAGGAGCCGCCGGAAGGCGGGCGAGCTGGCCCCCAAGAACGTGAACGAGCGGCGCCGGAGCGTCCGCCCGTCGACTTGGTACTCGGCCGGGCGCTCCCCTTGGCCGAGGAGCAAGACACGCAGATCACGCCGGGCCAGGAGCGCGGCCGCGGCCAGCGCTCCGAGCGAGCGCCCCAGCACGATGACGTCGAAGTGCCGGGTCACGGGGCCTCGAAGCTGACCCGGGGCTTGCCGTCCGGTCCGAGCTGGGTGCGGATCTCGCCGCGGGCGAGCCGCTGGAGCGTCTCCACGAACAGCGCGTGCTCGACCGGGTGGAGACGCTCGGCGAGCGAGGCCTCGTCGTCGCCGGGGAGCACGGCGAGGGCGCGCTGGGCGAGGATGGGGCCGGTGTCCACGCCGTCGTCCACCAGGTGCACCGTGCAGCCGGTGAGCCGGACGCCGTAGGCCAGCGCGTCCCGTAGGGCGTGCGCTCCAGGGAACGCCGGCAGCAGCGCCGGGTGGATGTTGACCACCCTCGCCGGGAAGGCCGAGAGCAGCACCGGCGTGACGAGTCGCATGAAGCCGGCGAGCACGAGCCACTCGACGCCCGCGCGGCGCAGCTCCGTGACGAGCGCGGCGTCGAAGGCCTCGCGCGACGGGAACTCCTGGTGAGGGATGACGGCAGCCGGCACGCCGGCGGCTTGGGCGCGCTCGAGGGCCCGGACGCCGGGGCGATTGGAGAGCACCAGGCGCACCTCCGCGTCGAGCGCGCCGCTCGCGCAGGCGTCGAGGATGGCCTGGAGGTTCGAGCCGCTCCCCGAGACCAACACACCGAGCGCCAGCCGCATCGGTCTTCAGTCCTCGAGGCGCTCGACGCTGGCTGCCGCGTCGGGCGGCCCCGCCACGAGCGCTCCGAAATGCCAGGCGCGCTCGCCCGCGGCGGTGAGCGTCGCGAGCGCGCGCTCACGCGCCTCCGCCCGGACCACCGCGATGAGGCCGACGCCCAGGTTGAAGGTCTTGAACATCTCCTCCGGGTCCACCGGCCCACCTCGCTCGATCACGTCGAAGATCTTGGGGCGCTCGTGGCTCATGCGGATCTGAGCGATGGTGCCCTCCGGGAGCACGCGGGGGAGGTTGCCGGGGATCCCTCCGCCGGTGATGTGGCAGAGCGCGTGGACCTCGGGCCCCAGCTCCTTGAGCAGCGCTTGGACGGCGCGCGCGTAGATGCGAGTGGGGGTGAGCAGCGCGTCCGCGACGCTGCTGCCGAGCGCGGGGTGGTGCTGGCTCAGGTCGAGCGCCAGCTCCTGCTCGAGGACGCGGCGCGCCAGGGAGTAGCCGTTCGAGTGCAGCCCGCTCGAGGCCACCGCGATCAGCGCGTCGCCCACCTGGACCCGCGCCGGGCCGAGCACTCGGTGGCGCGAGACCACCCCGACGCAGAAGCCAGCGAGATCGTACTCGCCGTCGGGGTACATCCCGGGCAGCTCGGCCGTCTCTCCGCCGATGAGCGCGCAGCCCGCCAGGCGACAGCCGTCGGCGACGCCGGCGATGACGCTCTCGGCGACGCCGAGCTCGAGCTTCCCGCAGCCGAAGTAGTCGAGGAAAAACAGCGGTCGCGCGCCCGTGGTGATGACGTCGTTGACGCTCATCGCGACCAAGTCTTGCCCGATGGTGTCATGGCGCCCGGTCGCGAAGGCGACCTTCAGCTTGGTGCCGACGCCGTCGGTGCCGCTGACGAGCAGCGGATGATCGATGTCCTCCGGGACGGCGCAGAGGCCAGCGAAGCCGCCGACGTCTTCGACCACCTCGGGGATGCGTGTGGCACGGGCCAGCGGCTTGATGCGCTCGATGAGCGCGTCGGCGAGCGCGACGTCGACGCCAGCTTGGCGGTAGGTGACTGCCATAGGGGCGCGCAAACTAGCAGAGCCCCGAGGGGGGTGCAGCACCGGCGGGTCCCCCGCCCCCTCAGCGCGCCCGCCCTGGCGGCCGAGCGTGCTCGCGCAGCACGAGGCGCTCGAGCTGCGCGGCAGTCCCAGGCGTGAGCAGGATCCCGTTACGGTAGTGCCCCGTGGCCCAGTAGAGGCCGGCGATGGGGGCAGGTCCGACGAGCGGGGCGCCCCGCTGCGAGTAGGGGCGAAACCCGACCCAGGTGGGGCCGGGGCGGGCCTGGGCCAGGCTGGGGAGCAGCTCCAGCGCCGCCCGGAGCAGGGCGCTCTGTGCCCCGGCGGTGGGGCCGCGCTCGAAGCCCACGCGCTCCTCGGTGGAGCCGATGAGCACCCGCCCGTCGTCGCGGGGGACCAAGTAGCAGCGCGGGCCGAAGACCACGCGACCGAGGGGCGGGCTGGCGCACTCGAGCTGGACGATCTGGCCGCGCACGGGCTCGACCAGGCCGGGCTCGAGCCCCGTCCCGCCGAGGGTGCACGACCACGCCCCCGCCGCGAGCACCACCTGGGTGGCGCGCAGCCGTGCGCCGCTCTCCAGGGTCACTCCGCGGACGCGGCCGTCGCAGACGATGTCCCGGGCGGGCGTGTGCGTGCGGACGCGGACCCCGCGGCGGAGGGCAGCGGTGGCGAGCGCCTGGACGAGTCGCGCCGGGTCCACGCGTCGATCCCGCTCGAACCAGAGGCCACCGAGGAGCTGGGGGCTCAGCTCCGGCTCGAGCGCGCGCAGCTCTCGGGGTGGGAGCCAGCGCGCCGGGAGCCCCAGGCGCTGCTGTCGGCGGTGCGTGTCCCGCAAGGCGCGGAGCTCCGCGGGCGCGAAGGCCACGCGCAAGACGCCGCCGCCGCGCAGCTCCACGTCCACCCCGCTGTCGGCGTGCAGCTCTCGCGCGAAGCGCGGCCAAGCCCTGCGGCTGGCGAGCGCCAAGCGCTGCGCGGCGCCGGCCTCGTGCGCCTCGGTCTGCGCGCCCAGGATCCCCCCCGCGTGGCTGGACGCCTCGGCCCCGAGCTCACCGCGCTCCAGCAACGTGACGCCAAGGCCACGGCGCGCCAGGCGCCAGGCGATCGCCAGCCCGATGGCGCCGCCGCCGATGACGACGACGGGAGCCGCCGAGGAGCGAGGAGGAGGTGGCTCAGTCATCACTGATGGGGCGGAGCAGGCGCAGCAGCCCGACGATACCGAACAGCGCGAACGCCAGCATCATGCCGACGATCCCCAGCACCCAGCGGGCCTGCGCCGGGCTCTCTCCGTCGACCAACAGCCAGGCCTCCTGCGGGACGGCCGTGCCCGTGGCGCGCTGCAGCTCGGTCGTCAGCGAGGCGTGGCGGAGCCCCGCGGAGGCGAACGGGACCAGGCGACCCACGAAGGACGTGGGAGGGACGAAGTACGGCCCCTCCATCCCCTTGGGGACGCGCACCTCCACCCAGATGGGCTGCGTTCCTTCCAGCCGCGCCAAGCGGAACCCGTCCGCCTCCAGCAGCCGGCCGTACTTGATGGCGCCGCTCGGCGCCAGGCTGCCTTCGGCCCGCACCCACCGGTTGCCCCACTCGGCCTGCGGCGCTTGCGCCGCCAAAGGCCCAAGCTCCAGGGGCGCGCCGGCGCGCAGCGCATAGCTGCCCTCCGAGCGCAGGCTGAAGGCCAGCAGCAGCGAGAGCAGGGTGGTCAGGCCCATCATGACCAAGGTCGCCGTCCTGCCCGGGCGACGCGGCCGCGGCAGCGCGTCGAGCTCCGGGTCCTGGCCGCCATGCGGCTCGGACGGCGTGGAGGCCAGGGTGCCGGGGGAGGCCTTCATGGGGGTGCGCTCAGTCTTGCGCGGGACAGGGTGGACGACAACTCACGCGGACAGGCGCCTCCGCCGCGCTGAGCGCTTTCGAGCCGCGGGGGATGGAGCTAGGCTCTTGCCCCGAGGGTCATGGCCGCCAACAAAGTCACCTGTCCGTCCTGTGGGTTCTCCAACACGCTGCCTTTGGCCAATTCACGCTGCGTCTCCTGCGGCGCGAAGATTGAAGATCTCAAGCGCCAGCTCTCACGGCAAGAAGAGATCGAGCGGCGCTACCAGCAGCAGGGCTTCAGCGTCGCGTGGTTCGGGATCTCCATCGTGGTCATGAGCGTGCTCACCGCGGCCATCGTGGTGGGCCTCCCGAAGCTGGTGCCAGCGCTGGATTTCGAGGGCTCCGCGGGGATGCTGGTCGCGATCCCGGTGTGGTTCCTGGGAGGAGTGCTCGTGGGGCTGGTGTCGCCCGGGCGCACCTTCATCGAGCCGGTGGTGGCCGCCCTGCTGGTCTCCTTGCCCACCGCGTACTTGCTGCACCGCGGTCAGACGGTGAAGACCATGCCGTTTTTCATGTACATCCTGTGGGCCGCCATCGGGGTGCTGTTCTCGCTCATCGGCTCGTACACGGGCGAGCGGGTGCAAATGGGACCCACCGCGGCAAAGGCAGCGGAGTAAGCCACGCGCCCCGCCATGGGGTCGGCGCGCTGGCGCGGCCAGGGCTCCGTGGGGCTCGTGGCGCTCACCCTCGAGCTGGTGGTTGGCTGTGAAGCGCGCGCGGAGCACTCCGCGCGCGTGATCGCCGCGCAGGTCGGGCGCGCCCGGAGCCTGGGCGTGCTCGAGCGTGAGCCAGCGGTCGCGGCGCTGGAGGCGCACGCTTGCTCGCGGGGGTTGGCGTGCGAGCTGCGAGACGTCTGCGCCCAGGCCTTTCGCAGCCAGGCGGCCATCACGGGCGAGCTCGACGCGCTGACCGAGCGCACGCGTGGCACGGAGCTCACATCGCCGCAGCGCGCCGCCGCCCTCGAGCGGCTGACCTGGCTCGAGCAGCAGCAGCGCGTGGCCGATCGGCTCGCCGAGCGCTGCGCAGCGCTGGAGGCGCAGGCCAGCCGCGGCGGCTGAAGGCTGCCTGGGCCCTGGGTCAGCGGGAGGGCTGCTTCGGCCTGGCCTTCGGCGGCGCGCCGGGCGGGGTGGCTGCGCCCCGCGGGGCCGCGCTGGCGCTGGCACGGGCGGCCGCGCTGGCGCTGGGCGCCGCGCTGGCGCTGGCGCTGGCGCTGGCGCTGGGCGCCGCGCTGGTGCTCGGCGGTGGGTAGCCGAGCGCGCCCTTCTCTCCAAAGAGGATCCGGCCGAAGCGGCTCGCCTTGTGGAAATTGCCCTGACGTAGGATGGGTGACCACGCCACCCCGCCGTTGTTTTCCATGGCGTAGAAGTTGAACCGCCACTCGTCACCGAAGGCTGGGGGCGAGCGCTTGGCCTTCTCGAAGACCTTCCAAGGGAGCTTGAGCTCCGCCACCCAGCCCTCGTCGCGGTCGGAGGAGTCGTTGAGGGTGCCCTTGACGCGCACGCCGGCCTCCACACGCGCCGACCACTCCTGGTGCCCAAAGGGGCCGTTGGGCTCCTGTTTGGGGGAGTTGTAGTCGTCGAAGCGTGAGTCGAAGACCAGGCCCTGCGGGTTGACCTGGATCTCGTAGTAGTCCTTGTTGTCTCCGTCCCCGTCGGGATCGACCATGATCTCGACGCAGTCTTTGGTCCACAGGTGGGGGTCCTTGGCGCCCTTCGGGAAATCACCCACCACGTCCGGGTCCCGCACCTCGAAGCCGAGGTAGAGGGCCTCTCGCGTGAAGATGAGCCGGGTGGAGCCCTGGATGCGCGAGTCCAGGGCTGGCTTGCCCGTGCTGACGTCGACGAAGGGGCCGGTACTGAGCGCCTCGGCCCACGCGGGCTCATCGAGCTGCCCGTCGAGCTGGATGGCGGGGCTTGGGTCGACGCGGTCGAGCCGCAGGCTGGGCGTGGGGGCTTGGGTGGGCTTCGGCGCGCGCTCCGCGAGGCTGACGTGGAGCGTGGCGACCAGCGCGCGGTTGTCCCCGTCCACGGGCCCGCTCTTGATGGCCAGCCGGCTGTTTTGCTTCCAGACCCCGACCACGACGGCAAGCTTCGAGGTGCGGAGATCTGCCGGGATCTCGAAGCTTTGCTCGTCCACGTACACCTTGCCAGGGGTCCAGGCACTAGGCGGCAGCGCTTGGCGCGTCTCTCGCCACTCACGCAGCGGCCCCACGTTGTCGATGTTGAGGACGCGCTCCCCGGAGCCGTCGAGGACGTGGGTGAACAGCCCCCAGCCTTCCCCGACGGCCTGGCGGCTCTGCCAATACAGGGTCAGCTTGACCTGCTGTCCGCGGGCGAGCGTGCCAGCGGGCTCCACCTTGGCGCCGAGCAGCGTGAGCTTCCCGTCGAAGTCGACGTTCAACGCTGCGCCCACGGACGGCGGGGGAGCGTCGAGCTCATAGCCGCGCAGGGCCTCTTTGTCGCGCGCCTGATCTGGAGCGCCACCGACGCAGCCGCTCGCGGCCAGGGCGAGGAGGAGCGAGAGCCGAGCAGGGAACATCGAGGGGCGCTCCATGGCTCAAGGTGTAGCGCTGGGCGGCGCGGCCGGTGGCGGCGCTGCCGACGCGAGGGGAGGGGTCCAGCCCGTCGTGACGTGGTGCACGATCCCGGCCTGCTTGCCGTCGCTGGGCCCGGAGAGGATCTGCAGCCGCGAGTCACGCCAGGAGACGCAGCGGCGCCCCGCCTCCGAGGTCTCGACCGCGCCGCAGAAGTTACGCCAGATGCCGACGCTGACGGTCACGCGCGGCGTGGCGGCGCCGGCGGGGACGTCGATGTCCTGCTCGTCGACGTAGACCTTGCCAGGGATCCAGCGGCTAGGGCCGAGCGCCTGCGCGCCCTCTCCGGCGGGTTGGCGCAGCGGCCCTACGGCGTCGAGGTTGCTGAGCTGGCGGCCGCGGTCGTCGACCAGGTGCGTGAACAGCCGCCACCCTGGTCCCAGCTTGGACGTGCTGAGCCAGTACATGCGCAGCTTGAAGCGTGACCCCGGCGCGACCTCGCCCTCCGGCTCCACGTCGTAGCCGATGAGCCGCGCCTTGCCCTCGTAGTCGATGTAGAGCGGGTGCTGGATCTTGCGAGGCGCCGCGTCGAGCACATAGCCGAGCAGGGCAGCGTCCGGCGCCGGGACGGGCTCCGCGGCGGGCGTGGGCGCGCAGCCGAGCGCGGTGATCAGGGCGAGGCCGAGCCAGGGCGTCGGCTTCCAGGGCAAGCTCATCACTATTTCTTCCCTTTGCTCTTCTTGCGAGCCTCACGCTCGCGTTTGCGCTCGTTCTTCCGAGAGTTCTTCTCGGCCTTGCTGAGCATCTTCATCCGAGGGGCGCCTGGCCCCTGGGCCATCCCCGCCGCCCCCATGCCGGGCATCATGCCGGGCATGCCCATGCCGGGCATCATGCCGGGCATGCCCATGCCGGGCATCCCGGGCATGCCCATGCCGGGCATCCCGGGCATACCCATGCCGGGCATCCCGGGCGGCATCCCCGGGGGCAGCTTGCCGCTCTTCATCATCCGCCGCGCGTTGCGCGCCATGGCCAGGTTGCGCAGCCCGGGGATTTGCCCGAGCAACCCGAGGTCTCCGCCCATGCCGCCCATCATCTGCTGCATGAAGAGGAACTTCTGGACCAGCTCCTGGACGCCTTGCTCCGGCTGCCCCGAGCCGCGAGCGATCCGCTGGACGCGCGAGGGCTCACGGATGAGCGCGTTGGGGTCGTCGCGCTCTTGTCGCGTCATGGACTGGATCATCGCCTCGATGCGCACCAGCTCCTTGTCGTCGAGGTTGACCCCTGGAGGCACCATCCCGCCGAGCCCAGGGATCTTCTCCACGAGATCCTTCAGGGAGCCCATCTTTTGGATCATCCGGACCTGATTCAGAAAGTCATCGAGCGTGAAGCGCCCGCTCATCATCCGAGCGGCGTCCTGCTCCGCCTTCTTCTGATCGATGACCTCTTCGAAGTCCTGCATCAGGCCGACGACGTCCCCCATGCCGAGCACGCGGCTCGCCATGCCCTCCGGGCGGAAGGGCTCGAGCTTGTCGGTCGTCTCTCCCATGCCGACGAACAGCACGGGCGCGCCGGTGACCTCCTTGACGCTGAGGGCGGCGCCGCCGCGGGCGTCGCCGTCGAGCTTCGTCAGGACGACGCCGCTGATGGCGAGCCGCTCATTGAAGCTGCGCGCCGTCTTGACCGCGTCTTGGCCGATCATCGCGTCGATGACGAGCAGCAAGTGCTCGGGCTGCACCGCCGCCTTGATTTGCTCGAGCTCCACCATCAGCGGCTCGTCGATGGCGAGCCGGCCGGCGGTGTCGTAAATGATGAGATCGCGCCCGAGGCGCTTCGCCTCCGCGCCCGCCTCCTTGCAGATGTCGAGCGGGGAGTGCCCGGGGAGGTTGAACACCGGGACGTCCAGGGACTTGCCGAGCACCTGCAGCTGCTCCACCGCAGCGGGCCGCTGCATGTCCGCGGCCACGAGCAGCGGCTTCTTGCCGAGCTTCTGCGCCCAGCGCGCGAGCTTGGCGGCGCTGGTGGTCTTACCGGAGCCCTGCAGCCCCACCATCATCACCCCCGTCCGCCCCGAGCTGGCGAAGCTGAGCGGCTCCGCGGGGGTCTCCATCATGGAGACCAGCTCGTCGTGGCAGATCTTGATGAACAGCTCGCCGGCGCCGACCTTGTGGGTCTCGCCGCCGACCTTGACGCGACTCTGGAGCGTCTGGCCCAGGGCCTGCTCCTCGATCCTCGCCAAGAAGCGTTTGACGACGCCGAGCTCGACGTCTGCCTCCAGCAGCGACAGCCGCACCTCGCGCAGTGCGTGTTGGATATTCTTCTCGGTCAGCTCCGTGAGCCCGGCGAGGCGGTTTTGAGCTTCCCGAAACCCTTTGGTCAGCGCTTCGAACACGACCCCGGCGTCTTAGCTCAGAATCGGCCCTGACAGCAGCGGGTCGTGACGGCGGCGCGCCCCGCGCGGCTAGGTCCCGCGGTGGAGCGCCGGATCTTGCGCCCCCCGAGCGCGCCCCTGGAGCCGCAGCGCGCGCGCGTAGAGGCTCTTTTTCGGGAGACCGAGCCGGGCCGCCAGCTCCGTGGCCGCGGCCTTGCCGGAGAGCCCCGCGTCGAGCTGCTCTTGGACGAGCCGATCGAGCTCCAGCTCGCCGAGGGGCTGGCGCTCCGACGGCGCCTGGGCAGCGACGACCAGCGTCAGCTCGCCACGCCAAGGCCCCGGCAGGGCGGCGAGCGCTTCGAGGCTCCCCTCGAGCAGCTCCTCGTGCAGCTTGGTGAGCTCACGGCCGAGCGCGGCGTGGCGCTGGGGCGCCAGCGCGGCGAGCTCCTGCAAGGTCGCGGTGATGCGCTGGGGGGACTCGAAGAGGACGCAGGGCTCCTGGGCGGTGACCACCCGGGCGAGCTGCGCCCGTCGCTCTTCGCCACGGCGCGCCAGGAAGCCCAGGAACAGGAAGGGGCCCTCCACGAGCCCGGAGAGCGCCACCGCGGCCGTCACCGCGCTGGGGCCAGGGACGACGGCGATCGACACCCCCGCCGCGCGCGCCGCCTGCACCAGGCGGCGGCCAGGGTCACTCACGCTAGGCATCCCCGCGTCGGTGATCAGCGCGACCTCGCCGCCGTCCGTCAGCACGCGCACGACCTGCGCCAGCTCGTGGTCGCTCGCGTGGGCGTCGAGGCGCCGCAGCGCCGCACCCTGGATGGCGAGGTGGCTCAGCAGGATGCGCGCGCGGCGGGTGTCCTCGGCGACGATGAGGCTGGCGCGACGCAGGGCCTCCGCCGCCCGGGGTGACAGGTCTCCCAGGTTGCCGATGGGGGTGCCGACGACGAGGAGCATGAGAGGCGCGCGGACGGGGCTGGGCGCCGCTTCAGCGGGTGACGTCCACCGCGTCGCCGAGCGACTGTCGGAGGAACACCCGGAGCTTGCCGGTGAGCCGCGCCTCGAGCTGCCGCACGCGCTCGCGCGAGACACCGAATTCGTCGCCGAGCTGCTGGAGCGTCAGCGGCTCCTCGGCCACGAGGCGCTTGTCGAAGATGATGAGGTCTTTGCCGCTGAGCGTCGTGCGGTACTCGTCGAGGTGCCGGCGGACCAGCTCCGACAGCTCCATCCCCTCGGTCAGCCGATCTGGCCCTGCCCCTGGGGCCGCCATGAGATCCAGGCGGGTGACCTGGCGCCCGTCGTCGCTGTCTCCCACCGTGGCGTCGAGCGAGGCCTCCCCGCGCGACAGGCGGATGTCCATCTCCGTGACATCCTTCTCTTCGACGCCCAGGCTCTTGGCAATTTCGGCGTGCGTGGGCTCGATCCCCATGGCGGTGAGGCGCGCCTTCTCCTTGCTGAGGTTGAAGAAGAGCTTGCGCTGGGCCTGCGTGGTGCCCACCTTCACGAGCCGCCAGTTGTTCAAGATGAAGCGCAGCATGTAGGCGCGGATCCACCACGCCGAGTAGCTGGAGAGCTTGACACCCCGGTAAGGATCGTAGCGCTTGACCGCCTGCATCAACCCGATGTTCCCCTCCTGGATGAGGTCCATCATGTTGCGGTAGGCGCGGCGGTACTCGTAGGCGATCTTGACGACCAGGCGCAGGTTGGCGGTCACGAGCCGCGCCGCCGCGTCCACGTCCTGCGTCTTGGTGTAGTGGACGGCGAGCCGGTGCTCCTCCTCCGCGCCGAGCAGCGGGTGGCGCTGGACCTCGCGCATGTACGCCTGGAGTGGGTCCGCCCGCGTGGTGGTGAGGGCGGCCTTCTTGTCGAGCGCCGTGAGCTCGCGCTCGTCCACGACCTCCACCGTCGCCTCCGCGGGCTCCGGCTCCTCCGCCTCCGGGTCGTCCGCGGTGGGCTGCTCCTCTTCGTCCTCCGCGGCCTCGGGGTCACTGGACGCTCCCTCGGCGCGGGCGGCCCCGCGCTGGCGACGTGGGGCGCCCGAGGCGGCAGGGCGAGGGAGTGAGGGGGTCTTCTTGGCGGCCAAGGGGGGATACCGAGGGAGCAGTGAGAGGCGGACAGCCTTGAGCGCCGCTCGCCCGCCGTCAAGCGCCGGGGGGCTCGGCGGCGCTTCAGGGGGATGCTAGAGTGCTGGGCGCGATGCGGAGGTGCCTCGAGGTGAGCGGGCGCGGCACACCGAGCGCGGGACGAGGGCGCGGGAGGGCGCGCGCATGAGAGCTGGTGGCTTCATCGATGGGAACGCGGCGGAGCTCCTGTTCGTCAGCAGCCCCATCGGGATTCTTCGGTTCGACGCCGCGGGGATCCTCGTGGCGTGTAATGAGGCCTTCGCCAACGTCGTGAGCCTCGGCCGCGAGCATCTGCTGGGCTCCACGCTCGACCAGGTGTCAGATCCGGCGCTCCGCGCGGCGGTGTCGGCGGTGTTGGGCGGCAAGCGCGCCTCGCTCGAAGGCCACTACCGCATCGCTGGGGGGCGGACCATCCACGTGAGGATTGGCCTGCTGCCAGTGACGGCGCCCAGCGGGCAGCCGGACGGGGGCGTGGGCTTCGTGGAGGATCTGACGGCGGAGCACGGCGCGCAGCGCGCCGCGGGGCTGGCGGAGCGCAACTTTCAGCTCTTGGCCGCCGCCGTCTCCGACGCCGTGGTGGTGCTCCGCCAAGACTCGGTACTGTTCGAGAACGCCGCGGCGAAGGCCCTGCGCGCGCGCGGGGTGCCGCTCGGCGCCCAGCAGCTCGAGCCGCGTGAGGCGGAGCTGCTCGAGCGCGCGCGGCGCGCCCCGCCAGAGACGTGGGAGCCGCTGCCAGGGCGCACGAGCACCGTCGCGTCCGAGGATGGCGCGCCGCTCACCCTCACGCGCCGCTGGTGCCCGCTCCAGCTCGATGAGGCCGCCGCGTCGCTGCTCGTCGCGCGGGAGTCGGGGAGCGTCTCGAGCGTCGGGGACCAGCTCGCGCACGCCGGGCGGCTCGTGGCCCTGGGTGAGCTCGCGGCCGGCGTCGCTCACGAGGTCAACAACCCGCTGGCCTACGTGCTCGGCTCGCTGGGCCTGCTGGAGTCCGCGCTGGGGCGTCTGGGGCGGGGTCAGGGGCTGGGGTCGGGAGAGCTGGAGCAGGCCGTGGAGTGCCTCCGCAACGTGCGTGAAGGGGTCGATCGCGTCCAGCGCATCGTGAAAGACTTGCAGACCTTCTCGCGCCCCCGCGCGGAAGAGCGGCAGCTCGTCAGCGTGGAGCAGGTGTTGGACGCAGCGGTGAGCATCGCCGCCCACGAGGTCCACCACCGCGCGCGGCTCGAGAAGCGCTACGGGCGCGTCCCGCTGGTGCTGGCGGACGAAGCGCGCCTGGGCCAGGTGTTCCTGAACCTCCTGATGAACGCGCTCCAGGCGCTCTCCGAGCGTGAGGAGCATGAGCCCGAGGCGCCCCCGGCGCTCATCCGGCTGACGACGCGTGAGGAGCGCGGGCGGGTCGTGGTGGAGGTGGAGGACACCGGGCCCGGGGTGGCGGAGGCGCAGGCGCAGCGGATCTTCCAGCCCTTCGTGACCACCAAGCCGCGCGGCATGGGGCTGGGGCTCGCCATTTGTGAGGGGATCGTGCGCTCGTTCGGGGGAGACATCGGGGTGCAGCGGCGCGCGGAGGGTGGCGCCTGCTTCCGCGTGTGCTTGCCCGCGGCGGAGGCGCAGGCGGCGGAACCGGAGGTCGCCCCTGTGGAGCCCGCGACGCGCGCCGCGCGGCGGCAGCGGCTGCTCATCATCGACGACGAGCCGCTGCTCGGGCGGACGCTCCGCATCGCGCTCGGGGGCCAGCATGAGATCGTGACGGTGTTGAGCGGGCAGGAGGCCATCGCGCGCCTCGAGCAAGACCATGCCTTCGACGTGGTGCTGTGTGACCTCATGATGCCGCAGATGAGCGGGCTGGCGGTCCTGAGCTGGGTGCGCCGTGAGATCCCTGCGCTCGAGGCGCGCTTCGTGTTCATGACGGGCGGCGCCTTCACGGCGAGCACGCGCGCGTTCCTCAGTGAGTACTCCGGCGCGGTGCTCGAGAAGCCCTTCGACATCGCGGCGGTGGAGCGCCTCTTGGAGCGGGCCGCGCCGCGCTGAGCGCGCTCACCCGGCGCCGAACAGCTCGGCCACCACCTCACGCAGCAGGCGCTGGCTCTCCTCGTGGTCCAGCCCGAGCGCCGCGGCGAAGGCGTCGATCCCCGCGGCCTCCGCGTGCGCCACCTCGTCGTCTACCATGGCGATGGCCGCGGCCAGGCGGAACGCCGTGCGTCGCGCCTCTGGCGTCGCGAGCGCCTCCACCACCTGCGCGACGCGCGCGCTCCAGCCCTCGGCCTCCAGGCGCTGGGCGAGCTCCTTCAAGGCCTGGGGGAGCACCTTCAGCGCGCTGGGGTCCAGCTCCGCGAGCGTCGCGACGCTCGCCTGGAGGCGGCTCAGCTCCGCGTCGCTGATCTCGCCGTCGACGGCGGCCAGCAAGAACATGGCCTCGAGCAGCGCGCCGAACTCCGCGGCGCTGCGCTGCTCCGCCTCCGAGAGCGCGCCGCGCGCCTCGAGGCTCTGGACGTAGTGGCGCGCCGCCTGGGCGAGGGCGACGGAGGTGAGGGGGCGCTCGGGAGGGGTCATGGGGGCTCGAGCCTTACTCCGCCGGGTCTTCGCGGCACAAGATGAAGTAGCTCTCGATGGAGCGATCGGCCTTGTACGCGAGGCCAATGCTGACGTGCTCGCTGACCTTGCGCATGTAGTCCTTCATGCCCGCGTACACCAAGAAGCCGAGCTTGGCCTTGTTGGGGAGGATCTTGGGCCAAGCGGCGACCTTGCTGGTGGGCTCCAGCGTGTAGTCGATGACGTAGTCACTGGGGGCCACGCGGTCCGTCTCACGGTCCACCGGGTGCGCCACGTAATAGCCGGGGCCGGTGAACGTGAGCAGTGAGTGCTGATTGTAGCCGAAGAGCTTGGTCGAGCCCTCCTCCGGGAGGCAGAAGCGCTTCTGGAAGAAGTTGTGGAGGGGGAGGGTGTTCTTGCCGTGGTGGATGACCTCCTTCAGCGGCGGCGTCCCGGCCGGCACGAAGTGGCTGGCGTCGAGCGGCTCGTTGTCCGCGCAGAGCTCCCAGAGTCGCTTCTGATCTTTTGGCTCGATGCTCATGCACGTAAAGAGGCGGGACGCGTGGTCCATCCGGTCCAGCGCCTCTGGCAGCCGGGCCTTGGCGTGATCGTCCATGTGACCGAGGAGAAGGGTGGTAAAGTTCACGCGCGCGAGCATAGCGCAACGCAGCAATCGTGAAAGCCGCGCGCCGCCGCTCGCTCACTCAGCCCCCTCGCCCGCCCCCTCGTCGACCACTCTCGCCATGGCCTCCACTCGCGCTGCTCGCCCTGCTTCCTTCGACGCCGTCCTGGCGACCGCTCGGGAGGCGCTCGACACGCAGCGCCAGCGGCGGCACCACGCCGTTCAAGCGCTGCGTCAGGCGGTGGAGGAGTACGCGCGGGTCTCCGAGCAGGCGCTCGCCGCCGAGGTGGCGCGCCGCCTCGACCTCGGTGCCCCTCGGGCTCCTTCGGCCAGCGCCGCTGCCGAGCGCCTGCTCGCGCTCGTCCGGGCGCTCCCGGAGCTCGGGGCGTCGCCGACCGCCGTCGGCGTCGAGTCCGCGCCCGCCTCGGGCGACGCCGAAGGCGCCGCGCCGCGCGAGGGCCGAGAGCCGCCGGTGAGCGTGGCCGCGGCCGCGCTGCTCGAGGAGCTGCGGCGCGCGGAGCTCGGCGCCCTGCCGCTCCCGCTGTTCAAGGCGCGGCTGCGCGAGCTGGGGCTACGCGCGCAGCTCCTCCGCGTCGACGACGAGCGCGCCGACGAGGCCGCGGGGCGCGTCCTCGAGCGCCTGAGAGCGGAGGCGGCGCGGCGCGGGCTACGGCAGCTCGCGGGGCTGACGGGCCGCCGTGGGACGGGAGACCTACGGGCAGAGCTCGAGCTGGCTCGCGCCGAGCGGGAGCGGCTCGAGCGCGGCGCGCGCGGGCTGACGCAGCGGCTCGACGTGCGCCCGCCCGCAACGCCGAAGCCGGCCCGTCGTGCCAAGCCGGCGCCGAGCGTGGTGGCGGTCACGGCGCCGCCGCCGCCCTTGGCGCGCCTGCGCGAGGCCGCGCGCGCCGGCGCCGTCGTCATCGTGGGGGGGGAGCCGGAGCGCGACAAGCTCGAGTGGCTGGAGCAGCGCTGTGGGTTCGTCCCGGAGTGGGTGGCGCCCGCGGGTCACACGCGCGGGGTGCAGGCGCTCGAGGGGCGCATCCTCGACGGCCACGTCGCGGCGCTCGTGCTGCTCGAAGAGCGCATCGCGCACCAGCACTCCACGCCCATCGTCGCCGCCGCACGGCAGACGGGCACGCCGCTCGCCCACGGCCACGCTGGCGGCCAGGGTGGCCTCGAGCAGGCCCTGACGGCGCTCGAGCGGGCCCTGGGCGGCCGTTAGCGGCGCCCGCCCCAGGAGGGCGGCTCCTGGGTCACGGCGTGGTGTCCACCTTCCGCCCCGCGACCGGGATCTTGGGCAGCAGCACGAACTGCTTGAAGCTGACCTTCTCCAGCGCGGCCGCGGACGCGGCCAAGTCATAGAGCAGACCCCACTCGATGCCCTCCGCGCCGGAGAAGTAGAGCCGGGTGGAGTCCGGGCAGGCCTTGGCGAAGCGCTCCAGCGTGCCCGCCGTGCTGCTCAGATCGGGGCCAGCGAAGCCCTTGGTGTTCTTGGTGGCGGTGCCGCCCGCGATCTTCCACACGGCCGTGCCGCGATCGGCGAGCACCATCGTGGTCACGGTGCACGCGGCCGGCTCTCGGACGCTGCCGGCGGGCTCGAGCGGTAGCTCTTTCGGGAACTCGGGGCGAGAGTCCGTCTTGATGAGGAAGCCCGTGGCGCCGGCGGCCGTCAGCTCCGCGAGCAGGCTCTGGAGCCAAGGCAGGGGCGCTTTACGGTCGACCTCGATGCTGGCGGTCTGCTCAGCGAACGCCTTGGGGTGCTCGGCGAGCGCCTTCTTGAGGCGCTCGGGGCTGTCGCGCTTGTCCATCAGCACGACCTCGAAGCCTACCTTCACCTCGTTCGGCGTGACCGCGAGCTGCGGCGGGCCCTTCGGCGCCGGAGGAGGAGGCGGCGGCTCTCCCGCCGTGGTGGACGCCGGCGCGGCAGGGCTGGGCTTGGGCGCCTGCTCACAGCCGCCGAGCGCGAGGGACACCACCAAGATCGAGAGCCCATGGAGACTGACCGAGCGCATGACACAGCGACTATTCTCCAACTCCCCGCGCCGGTAAAGCGGTCGGGAGCGGCCGCGCGGGCCGGCGCGGGCTCAGAGGGCGCTGATGACCAGGATCGTCAGCGCGCCGCCCCGCGCCTCGAACTCGAAGCGGACGCGCTGGCCTGCGCTGAGCCCGCGGAGCTGCTCCGGTGAGCGCACCCCGAAGCGCATGGTCATGGCGCGCATGAAGCCAGGGATGTCGTCGTGGGTGATGAGCAGGGAGCGCCGGTCCTCCGCGATGCTCTTGATGGAGCCGGTGGCGACGTAGCGCTTCGCCGGGGCGTCGTCGGCGGCGCTCGCGGCCGTCGCAGGGTGGACGAGCCCGAGGCCCCCGAGGAGCGTGGCCGCGCCCAGCGCGCCGCTGAGCAGGAGGGAACGTCGAGCGCCGAGCCGGTGGGACATGTCCCCTGCTATTAGTCGTGGGCGGCCCGGGCGCCAGCCCGAGGGCGCCCCTGCGACAACTTGCCCCAGCCGACCTCGTCAGGCGTGGGGAGGGCGGCTAGCCTCGAGCGCATGGCTCAGCAGCGCAGCGCTCGCGTGGGGTATTGGCTCGCCGTCCTTGCGCTGGGCTGCGGCGGGCCGGCGCCTCGGAGCGGGGGCGCGCCCCCGCCGCCTCCGTCGGCGGCCCCGGTCGCTCCCGCGCTGCCCGCGCCAGTCCCCAGCGCTGCCGCGGTGGTGCAGCCCTCGCCGCAGCTCCCCGCCGAGCCCCCGCGCGTGGCCGTCGGGCGTCACGGCGCGGTGGCCAGCCAGGAGGCCAACGCCACGGACGTGGCGCTCGGCGTCTTGCAGCAGGGGGGCAACGCGGTGGACGCGGCCATCGCGCTCGGGCTCGCCCTCGCGGTCACCCACCCGAGCGCGGGCAACCTCGGCGGCGGAGGGTTCATGGTGATCCGCCGGGCGGACGGAGCGGCCTACGCGCTCGACTACCGCGAGACCGCGCCGAGCGCCGCCTCGCGGGACATGTACCTCGACGCCCAAGGCAACCTCAGCGACGCGCGGCTCAACGGCCCCAAGGCCGCCGGCATCCCCGGCACGGTCGCCGGCTTCGCCGCGGCGCACGCCAAGCTGGGCAAGCTGCCCTGGCGCGCGCTCGTGGAGCCGGCGCTGCGGCTGGCTCGTGACGGCTTCACGCTCACGGCGGAGGACGCCAGCACCCTGGGGCGCGGCGCGGCCAAGATGCGCGAGCTGGGCTATGCTGCCTCCGCGCGGATCTACTCGAGGAAGGACGGCGCGCCGCTGCAGGCGGGAGACCGCTGGGTCCAGCCCGAGCTCGCCAAGACCCTCGGGCTGATCGCCACCGAGCCCACGGCGTTCTACCGCGGCCCGCTCGCCGCCACCCTGGCGCGCGAGGTCCGCCGCGCTGGTGGCCTCTGGACCCCAGCCGATCTGGCGCGGTACGAGGCGCGGTGGCGGGAGCCCGTGGTGTTCGACTACCGGGGTCACACCATCATCACGATGCCGCTGCCGTCGGCTGGGGGGGTCGTGCTCGAGCAGCTCCTGGTCGCCAGCGAGGTGCTGGGGCTCGAGCGCCGAGCGTGGCGCAGCGCCGACGAGATCCACCTGTTCGCGGAGGCGATGCGCCGCACCTACGCGGATCGCAACCAGCTCCTCGGCGATCCGGACTTCGTGAAGGTGCCGCCCGATCTGCTGGAGACGAGCTACATCCGCGACCGGATGCGCGGCATCGAGCTCGAGCGCGCCACCCCCTCCGCCGAGATCCAGGCGGGCGTGGCGCCCGCTCGCGAAGAGTCCACGCAGACGACGCACTACTCCGTGGTGGACGCGGACGGCAACGCCGTCGCCAACACCTACACGCTCAACACGGGCTTCGGAGCGAAGTTCGTCGTGCCGGGCACGGGCGTCCTGCTCAACAATGAGATGGATGATTTCGCGGTGAAGCCGGGCGCCCCCAACGTCTTCGGGCTCGTGCAGGGCGAGCCCAACAAGATCGAGCCGGGCAAGCGCATGCTCTCCAGCATGACCCCCACGGTGGTCGTGCGAGGGGGGCGGCTGCGCGCGGTCTTGGGCTCCCCTGGGGGGCCGACCATCTCCACCACCGTGGCGCAGCTCGTCCGCGGGCTGGTGGACTACGGTCAGCCGCTCAGCGTGGTGGTGCCAGCGCTGCGCGTGCACCATCAATGGCTCCCGGATCAGATCTGGACAGAGGAGCAGCTCTCGCCAGCGCTGAAGGCCGAGCTCGAGCGGCGCGGGCACGTCATCCGCCAGCGCCCGCACCTCGGCCACGCCAACGTCATCGAGGTGGACGCGGAGACGGGAGAGCGGCGCGCGGTGGCCGACACCACGCGCGGTGAGGGCAAGGCCGCGGCGTACTAGCGCCGTCCGCGGCCTTGGCGCCCAGGTGGCGGCATGCGGTGGAATCACTACATGCAACCACTGAATTACGGTGTTACTAGATGAGTCACTCAAGCTCTCCCCACTCGAGCGCTGAGTCACGCTTCCGTCAGCCCTCGGTGTTGGCGTTCGCTCTAGGCTCGTAGCTCCACCGAGGGCCGTGGAGGTGAGGCTAAGCCATTGCATTATCAAAGTAGAAATGAGATGCTGAGCTGCTCCCATGTTGCTACGACATTGCTCGTCGTGTTGTGGCGCGGCCGCGCGTGGTCGACGGTCCCCAGGAGTTCGCTCTCAGAGTGGACGGGCAGGGCACCTCCCAGCCAGGGAGGGCGGCAGTGAGCATAGAATCCAGGATTCCGTGATTTCGCGCGCAGGGAGGGGACGCTCATGAAGGGCCACACGCTGCTCATCGTGGACGATGACGCGAAGGCCCGTGAGGCGCTGCGCGGCGCGCTCGAGGCGGAGGGGGCGACGGTCATCGAGGCGCCGGGGGGTGACGCAGCGCTCCGTACCCTGGAGACCGTCAGCCCGGATCTCGCCATCGTGAGCCTGGTGCTGCGGGACTGCGCGGGGCTGGAGCTCGCGCGCAGGCTCAAGGAGGCGCTCCCGCGGCTCGTGGTGCTGGCGCTGGCCGGGTTCTTGGGGCGAAAGGACGAGGCGTACCTGCTCGCCGGCGGCGTCGACGACGTCTTCACGCGGCCCGTCCAACCCGCGCTGCTCACCATCGCGGTGAAGACCCACCTGGCCGCGCTCGACGAGGCGGTCGAGCGCTTCGGCCTCGGGCGCTCCATCGTGGTCGCGGCCGCGAATTCGGCGCGGCTGAGGTTCACCCGCCGCCAGCTCGAGCAGCTCGGGTTCGAGGTCTACACGGCGCGGGACGGTGAGGCGGCGTGGCGGCTGCTGCAGAGCAGCGCCGCGGAGGCGCTCGTCGCGGACACCTTCCTCCCGCGGCTGGACGGCTTCGAGCTCGCGGCCAGAGTGCGGGAGCAGGCGCAGGGCGGGCGGCTGCCCATCGTCCTGGTGACCTCCTCCACGAACGAAGCGGAGGAGCAGCGCGTGGCCGCGCGCCTGGGCGTCGACGCCACCATTTCCAACGGCTCCTCCCCGAAGGAGTTGGTGGTGGCCCTGCGGGCCGCGCTGTCCCGCCCGAGCGACCAGCCAGCGGCGTCGTCCGCGGCGCCGCGGACCCAGCAGGAGGTGATGGAGCAGCGGCTCCAGCGCCTCCACCAGCAGCTCGAGCACCAGACCGCGCGCAGCGCGGTGCTGTTCCAGCGCTACGCGCGGCTCTCGGCGGAGCGCACCGTGCTCGTCTCGGCCGCGAACATCCTGGCGCGCGGTGAGGCGCCGGAGGAGGCGCTCCAGGGCTTGCTGGTGGACTGCCTGGACGCCATTGGGCTCCTGCAGGGTGGCATCTACACCGTCGCCCCTCGGGGCGGGCTCGCGCTGAAGGCGCAGGCGGGCTTCGACGCGGAGCGCACCGTCGCCCTGCCGCCCTGGGTGGCGGGCCTCGAGCAGCTCCAGGCCGTGGTCTGCTCCGAGAAGGTCAGTGTGGCTTCTCCCGTGTCCCAGCCCGAGGGGCTCACGCCCCCGGTCTGTTGCTGTCGGGTGACGGCCGACGCCTCCGTGCAGGTGCTGCCGCTGCAGCTCGCAGGGGAGCTGCTGGGTGCGCTGGTGCTCGTCACCACGCCGCGGGAGGAGGACGTCGACTGGCACTACTTCGTGGAGATGCTGGGGACCCAGCTCAGCCTGGTGCTAGCGCGCTTTCGGGCCTTCTCCGCCAGTCAGCGCTCCGAGCAGCGCTGCCGCCAGCTGCTCGACAACGCCCACTACGCCATCTTCATCACGCAGGAGCAGGGCCTCATCCAGGAGGTCAACCCCGCCGCCCAGCGCCTCTTTCAGCGCTCGTGGGACGAGCTCATCGGCCGTCCGCTCGCGGAGATCTTGCCGGAGGTGGAGTCCCAGTGGGAGCGCCTGCAAGGCCTCCCCCCGGCGACCGAGCGGGGCTTCACGTCGGACCTGCGGCGAGCGGACGGCTCCGTCGTCCGCCTGGAGACGTCCCTGTCGTTCACCCACGACGACCAAGGGCTCCTCTATTTCGTCATCGTCCAGGACGTCACCGCCCAGCGGGCCCTGGAGGACGAGCTGCGCCAGGCCCAGAAGATGGAGGCGGTGGGGCAGCTCGCCAGCGGCATCGCGCACGACTTCAACAACCTCCTGGCGGTCATCACGAGCTGCGCGGATCTCCTCGCGGCGGAGCTCGCCCCAGAGGACGCCCGCCGCGAGGACGTGGCGGACATCCGCGAGGCCGCCGAGCGCGCGGCGAGCTTGACGCGGCAGCTGCTCACCTTCAGCCGTAAGGACGACCTCACGCCCACCCTGCTCGACGTGAACGCGGTGGTGCTCCGGGTCGAGGGCTTCTTGCGGCGGATGCTGGAGGCGAACATTCAGCTCACCACGACGCTCAGCGACTCTCAGCAGCTCGTCCGAGCCAACGCCGGGCAGCTCGAGCAAGTGCTCATCAACCTGGTCATCAACAGCCAAGACGCCATGCCCCGAGGGGGCAGCATCAGCATCGAGACCTCCGAGGTGTTCATCGATGAAGCGCGTCAGCTCGCCAACCCCGGCTTGGAGCTGGGCGCCTACGTTCGGATCCGCGTCATGGACGACGGCGAGGGTATGAGCGCCGAGGCGAAGCAGCGGATCTTCGAGCCCTTCTTCACGACCAAGCCGGCCGGCAAGGGCACGGGGCTCGGCCTCTCCATGGTGTACGGGATCATCCGTCAGTGGAAGGGCAGCATCAACGTGGAGAGCGCGCCGAACGCGGGCGCTACCTTCGACCTGCTCATCCCCTCTGGGGCGCCCGCGGTCGTGCGCGTCGCGCTCAGCCAGCGCCCCTCCGCGCCCGCGGAGGCCGTCGCGCAGCGCGATTCGACGTTGAGTTTGGAGTCAGGGAGACACCATGAGTGACCTTGGGATGGCCCCACTAGGCTTGGACGGATTTCTTGCGGACGCCAAGATCCTCTTGGCGGAGGACGAGGGCGCGCTGCGGCGCGCGCTGGCTCGGTCGCTCGCGAAGGCCGGCTGCCAGGTCACGGTCGCGCGCGACGGCCTGGAGGCCGTTCAGCAGCTCGAGGGCGGCCCCTTCGACGTCATCATCACGGACATCAAGATGCCCGGGATGGACGGTCTCGGGGTCTTGCGCTCGGTCAGGGAGAGAGATCTCGATGTCCCGGTGATCCTGATGACGGCCGCCCCAGATCTGCGCTCCGCCATGGACGGCATCGAGTACGGAGCCTTCCAATACCTGACCAAGCCCTTCGAGCTGAACGAGCTCAACCGGATCGTCGGCAAGGCCGTGGGGCTGCACCGTATCGCCCGGATGAAGCGCTCGGCCTTGGAGCTCGGCGGGCTCGGGGCCAACGGAGCGGGAGACCGCGCGGGGCTGGAGGCGACCTTCCAGCGGGCGCTCGGGAGCCTCTGGATGGCGTACCAGCCCATCCTCCGCGCCCAAGACTTCTCGCTGTACGGCTATGAGGCCTTGCTCCGCTGCTCGGAGCCCAGCCTGCCTCACCCCGGGGCGGTCATCGACGCCGCCGAGCGGCTGGAGAAGACCACGGAGCTCGGCGAGCGGGTGCGCTGCGCCGCGGCGGAGCCCATCGCGAGCGCGCCGGAGCGCGGGATGCTCTTCGTCAACCTCCACACGAGCGATCTCGAGTGCCCCTCGCTCTACGACACGGCGTCACCGCTGAGCGCCATCGCGGACCGCGTGGTGCTCGAGATCACCGAGCGCGCCTCCATCTTGAACATCACCGACACCCGAGAGAAGGTGGCGCGCCTGCGGGCGCTCGGGTTCCGCATCGCCATCGACGATCTGGGCGCGGGGTACGCGGGCCTCACCAGCTTTGCCCACCTGGAGCCGGAGATCGTCAAGCTCGACATGTCCATCGTCAGGAACATCTCGCGTGAGGTCACCAAGCAGAAGTTGGTGCGTTCCATGACGACTTTGTGTAAAGATCTCGGCATGCTCGTCGTCGCCGAAGGTATCGAGACACCGGACGAGCGAGACACCGTCATCGCGCTCGGGTGTGACTTGTTGCAGGGCTACCTCTTCGCACGGCCTGGCAGGCCCTTCCCTGAAATCAAGCTATGACTACCGTCAGCTCCATCGGAGACACCATCGACCACCGCTACCAGCTCCGCCGGGAGCTCGCCGTGGGCGGGATGGCGACCGTCTTCGAGGCCAAGCATGTCTATACCGGGCGGCGCGTCGCCATCAAGCTGCTGCACCGTAGGGACGCGCTCAGCAAGGCGCGGCTGCTGCGTGAGGCGGCGGTGCTTCAAGGCGCGCGGCACCCGCACCTCGTGGACGTGCTGGACGCCGGGGAGGCGCCGGAGATCGGCCCCTACCTGGTGATGGAGCTGCTCGAGGGCCGGAGCCTCGAGTCACTCCTGGCCACCCGTAAGACCTTGGACTTCGACGCCGTGGTGCGGCTCGGGGTGGAGCTGTGCGACGCGCTCGGCTTCGTGCACGCGCGCGGCTTGCTCCATCGCGACATCAAGCCTGGGAACGTCTTCTTGGTGGGGGAGGGCCCGGAGTCGGCGCACGCCAAGCTCTTGGACTTCGGCATCGTCGCCGTGCCCTCCGGAGACAAGCTCACACGAGAGTCGCAGGTGCCGGGCACGCCGGAGTACATGGCGCCGGAGCAGGTCCGCGACGAGCCGCTGGATCGTCGGAGCGACGTCTACTCCCTGGGGGTGACGCTCTTCGAGTGCTTGACGGGCACCGTCCCCGTCTCGGGCACGTACACCGAGGTGCTCCTGCAGCTGACGCAGCCCGGGCAGGCGCCCAGCCTGACCGAGGCGTGCCCAGGGATCCCTCCCACGCTGGCCGCCGCCGTCGAGCGAGCGCTCGCTCGCGCCGCGGCGGACCGCTTCCCGGACATGAGCAGCTTCGCCCAGGCGCTCGGGGCCGTCGACGCACGGCCGGCGCGCCGGGACGCGCCCACCGTCTCCAGTCAGCGGCGCGCCTACCCGCGCGCGGCCTACGGCACCCCCGTGCGGCTCGTCCGCGCAGGGGCGGAGCCGGTGGATGGCCGCAGCGAGGACATCTCGGAGGGGGGGCTCTTGCTGCTGGTGGAGCGGCCTATCGCGGCGGGTGAGGTGGTGCAGGTTCGCTTCGCCTCTCCCGTCGCGGGCACCATCGTCACGCTGCCCGCGCTCGTCCGCTGGGTGCGCCCCTCGCGGATCGGCAAGGCGGCGGTGGGCTGCTCCTTCACGGAGGTGGCGCCCCCGCTGCGCCGTGAGATCGCCTACTACGTCCAGTGGATGAGTGATCCGGCAGCGCCGCCCGTCACCCTGTGAGCCCCGGGGGCGGCGCCGCGGTCGAGCTCAGGCCAGCTCCGCCACGAGCAGCGCCACCCGCCGGCCGAGCAGGCGCGCGATGAGCGGGAGCTCGGGCCCGGCGCTGCGGAGAGGGACGAGCCGGGGCCG